>Ga0100377_1001751_pt1 | contig 18590 bp, 16 predicted proteins | sample CryGeymeta201501_FD_83664 | JGI IMG/M metagenome (GOLD analysis project Ga0100377, IMG submission 83664) | Groundwater microbial communities from Crystal Geyser aquifers in Utah, USA - Crystal Geyser metaG 2015-01 | ecosystem: Environmental > Aquatic > Deep subsurface > Groundwater | place: USA...
AAGACGGATTATTACCTTATCTGACCAGAATATTCCTGGCGAGTTGCTCCTCAGCATTGCTCGTTTCTGCTTCTTCTGGCTTAACAAATGTAAAGCTATTTTAGGATTAATTTAAAAGTGTAAATTTGTAACAGTATTATTAATCAAATAGTGTAAACTTTTTTCAGGACGAGACAAGACGAACGTGGTTGGCTTGGAGCAGACGTGATAGGAAACCAAGGCAATACAACCTTATTCTTAGTAATCCAACATTCTGACATTGAAACTCAAGAAAAGTATCTACCAATGATGCGAGATGCACTAAGTAAAGGAAACGCAAGAGCAAGCAGTTTGGTTCTTTTAGAAGATAGAGTAGCTTTAGGAAAAGGTGAAAAACAGATTTATGGTAGTCAGGTCGGTCGAGACCAAGAAACAGGTGAATATTATATTTTACCTCTTATTGACCCTGACAATGTTGACAAAAGACGAGCAGAAGTTGGACTTGAAACGATTCAAGATTACATTTCAAATTGGGAAATGACTTGGGACGTTGAAGAATATAAAAAGAAATTACCTGAAATTGAAGCGAAACAGAATCAATAAAAACGTGTGGTAACATTTGCTAAAAATGCATTTGCTTACTGCTTCTAGAAAAGTGCGTAGGGAATTCTCCACAAAGCCAAACTTGATATTTCATATAGATTTAGGGCAAGCAGTCAGCAAGGTTCTCTTCTTTTCTCTTGTAATAATTGTGGTTATGGTTTGGCTTCGCTACTTTAGTATTTCATCAGTGAAGTGTAGCAAACGCATTTTAGCTTCGCGTTAGGCAAAATGTAAAACAACTGTGAAAAGAGTGTGAGAATGAAGAAAAATCAGAGGAGAAACTTCGCTCTCGCTTTGTTTCTCACTCTGTTTTTGTACTCGGAGCGGTACTATAAATAGTTAAATTTCACTAAAAACATAACCCTTTGTAATTATTGTAAAATCATAGTAAAACCTCTTTAAACTCAACTACAATAAGAGTTATAAGTTTAATTTGACTATCTAATTAAATTGAATACGATTTAAACAAATAGTAAAAAAGTCGGGCAATAGTCGGGCAAAAATAAAAACGTGTTATTATTTTACTTATCTTTGTTTTGTTCAAATGTTCAAGATATGGCAAAAGTTAAATTTAGAATTAGAAGTAATTCAAATAAAATCATACCAGTTAAGGTAAGGTTATTAAATGGTAAGAATACCGACATCGAAATTAACACCGAATTTTTTGTTAATACTAAAGACTGGAGCGAAACCAATCAACTACCTATTCAAAATAATGCAGTCAATAAAAAATTATTTAAAGACCTTAAAAAGTTAGAATCTTTTATTTTCGATAAATTAAACGAAAGTCAAAGCAAAGGCGAATTAATAAACCGTTACTGGTTGCAAAATGTAATTAATGATTGTTTTGATAGAGTAGCAATAGACGAAACCGACAATAATCTTTTAACCGTTCAAACACAATTCATAATCGATAACGCAAACACCCGAAAAATTAAAGGGAGTAATAGAATTGGTTTATCAATAAACAGGATAAAAGGATATGTTACATTTTTAAACCTTATTAAAAATTATGAAGTACACCTAAAAAAAGAAGTTAGATTAACAGATATTAATAGTGTTTTTGTTGGGAGTTTTACAAACTGGTTAATGAATAAAAACAACTATTCCGTTAATTACTCGGGCAAACAAATTGACAACCTAAAAACCGTTTGTATTGATTCCCTTAAAAGAGGTATAAAAACTAATGACTTCGTTCACAATATCGAAAGTTTTAAAGATAACAAAGAGAATAAATACATCGTAACCTTATCATTTAACGAACTGGAGCAAATAAGAACTAAACACCTCACAAAAGAGAGTTTAATCAATGTTAGAAAGTGGTTGTTGTTAGGTTGTGAAATTGGTCAAAGAGGTGGCGACCTTTTAAACTTGACTAAAAAAAATATTAGGCACTCCAATAATGTTTTATTATTAGATGTACACCAACAAAAGACTGGCAAAGATGTAACAGTTCCAATAACTAAAGATTACATTGAGAATATTTTATTAAAAGAGTTCCCTCGAAAAATATCAATTCAAAAATTCAACACCTATTTAAAAGAAATTTGTAAGGAGTGCAAAATTAACGAACCAACCAAAGGCAAAGTTTTTGATAGTAAAACCAAACGTAAAAAATTAGATACTTATCCAAAGCATGAATTAATTACCAGTCATATTTGCAGACGTTCTTTTGCAACCAATTACTATAAATCTATTCCAACACCTATTTTAATAGAGATAACAGGACACTCAAAAGAATCAATGTTTTTAGAGTATATCGGAAAACCAAAAGACAAAGACGAAAACGCAAACTTGTTTTTAAAGTTGGTGCAAGAAATGAATAGCAATAAAGAATCAATACTAAAGGCGGTTTAATATGACTTGTAAAGAATTAGAAATTAAATTTAAGGTTTTTTTTGAAAAATCATTATCAATATATAATGCCACTTCAGAACAAGAACAACAACTTATGCGAGATAGAATTGAATTTCTTCGCATTTTGAATAATCTTTATGAAAAAAGTATTGAGGAAAATTACTATTGGATATTTTGTAGTTTTAAGACTTACAAAGAAACTTTTAAAAATAGATTTAACATTTATCAATCCAAATTTATTGATGCTGAATTAATCGATTTTATTGACTATGAACTTTTACGAAATACACCATACGAATCAGAAACTAAACTACGAGAGAGAAAAAAACACGAAAATGATTTATATAAAATTCTGAGAAATGATGGACGTGTAAAATTTGAGTTTATCTATGATAGTAAAGACTTAAAACATCCTATTTTCAACTACAATGATATTCTTGAAAAACTAAGTCAAGCACACAATAAAAAAATAAAATACTTAACTGATATGCGACAATCACTACTAAATAATGATTGGAGTATTAAAGAAACCCAACCAATTCAAACCATTAAATCAAACATCAAATTTAAAGGTACTCAAACCGAATTTATAGAATTAGTAAAAGCACTAATTGAGAATAATAGTATCGAGGGTAATAGTCAAAAAGATATTATCAATAAACTTTCTCAGTTTTTAAATATTGATATTAAAAGTCAAAGTCAAACAATATCAGACCTAAAAGATAGACAAGTGGGAAATGAAACCCTCTTTTTAGATAAATTAAAATCAAGTTTATTAGACTATATTTCAAAATAAAATTACCCTACTAAGCCCCTTAGTATCCTTTAAGGGCGTGGAATACGCCCTAAACTTGCCTAAAATATTTATTAATTAAAATTTTAGGTAATGGAAACAATCCAATTTATCGGTGTAACACCCGAACAACTCCAAAGACAAATCTCAAACGGAGTAAAAGAACAACTAAACGAGTTCTTAAAACACTACACACCAAAACAACCCAACGAATATTTAACTCGACAAGAGGTTGCCACTATGTTTAACGTGGATTTATCCACCATACATAATTGGTGCAAGTCAAAAAAATTAAAACCGATTGGATTAGGTGCAAGAGTTTACTTTTTGCGTTCGGACATTGAGCAAAGTTTAACCTACCTAAATTCTTAATGTTATGAATACAGGCAACGAAAACTTTGTTCGTCATATTTACCAAGTAAATAAAGAACTCAAATCCTACACAATTTATCAATTAGTTGAGGTAAAAAACAACACCAATTTATTAACTGATTTAATTAGAATAGAACCGTTTTTAAATAAATCGAGAGCAAATAATTTTAACGACTATTTTAGAATACGTAATAACTCCAGTTGGCAAAAATCGAACTTAATAACTGGATTGAAACCCACCACAACAAAAGGTTTATTTTTTGGCGACTGTTCTAAGGTTGGAATAATTGGAAACACTAAAAAAAGTTTATTGTTATTCTATTACGTTCCCAACACCAACCAACTAATTATAGACGTTTTTACGGATTATTACCCTTATAACGACTACTTGTTGCAAAATCTTTTAAAAGAGTTTAAAACTACATGAAAACAATAAAAAAGAGGGAATTGTTCAAGTTCCCTCTAATTGTTCAAATGTTTGTCTTAACAGGCAACTGTTTTGACTAATCCAAAGATAAGAATAATTGATTGATTACATTAAAATACAACTCAAAGACTATTCAATAACTAAATTATTGGATAACTCCCTTTTGTATTTTAGTCAAGATGTAAACACCAACACAGGCGAAATAAGAACAACCAACAAAAAAGGCAAGATTTATACTCCTTATCAAATTGCCTATTACAACGACCTTACATTTAAAGTTTTTGATACTGGTAGTATTTTTATCTATGGTAGTTTACATAAGTATTTCAATAAAGGATTGCATAATTATAACGACTTCGATATAAACGCAACAAAAGAAGTTTTAAACGACCTAAAAAAGAATTTCGATATAACACCCAAACAATGTATTATTAAGAACATAGAGCTTGGTATTAACATAAAAACTCCTATTGATGTAAACACAATTTTAGATAATTGTTTCTTACACAAAACTAAACTACTGGAGTACAAATTTCATTCAGACGAGGGCAAGTATAAACAATGCGAACATTCACACTACATTGTTAAGATTTACAACAAAACATTACACTATCAAAAGACTGGATTACACCCACCAAAGAACCTTTTAAGATTTGAATTGAAGTTTAATAAAATGGAGTATTTCAATAAATTAGGAATAGTCAATTTGAATGATTTACTCGAATACGGTTTACATCATTTCAAAAGTAGATTGTTAGACGAATGGAATAATATTTTATACTATGATAATTCTATACTGATTGATGAGCAAAAAGGAAACAAGTATAATAATCCAAATTACTGGACTGGATTAATTAAAAACAAACAAAGGTCTTTATTCTACAAAAACAAAAATGAATTGAATACTCTTATCGAAAACAACCCTAAAAACATCAAGCAAAAATTAGCCGAAATAATGAGTAAAAAAATAGATGAGTTAAATTTACAAAGTACACAAACTGACCATTTATATATACGGTCAATTTGTGTACCCACCACCGACAAAATATGTTTAGTTACTGGATATAATATTTCAATGCAAAAAGGCAATAGTAAATTACTTTCTCACACAGGAATTAAATACTATAAAAAGCACAATTACAAGATTTATAAACAGATTGAAAATATTTATTTGTCGGAACGGTGGGTTAATGCAGACGAGCAAAAAAAGATAAAAGAGATTGCACACAATATAAGAAGTTACAGCTCTAATAAACGGACGAAACAAGTAAGGATATACCAACCTCATCAAAATAATTTATTGAATCAATTTAATTTAATTACCGTTAAATACTCACAAATACAAACATTATGAATAAAGAACAAATTTTAACAAATGGTTTGCGTGAAACCTTAAAAAAAATCATGCAAAAAGAAATTAATAATTTACCAAAAACACTTGAGGGATTAGAGCCAAAAGAACGGTTAAACGTCTTATGTAGATTAATGCCTTTTGTGTTTCCTAAAGTTGATTCAGTACACCCAACACAGGGCGAACCAGTACAATTTAGTGATTATTAATTTATTAAAGTTCCCTAACTATTTAGGTTATAATTTACGCCAAAAAAATATATTATGCCAAAACCAGCGACATATCCGACCATATTAGACGACCTTTTAAGGTTAAATATTTCAAAGTTAAAAGAGTGGAATTACCTCAACACCGAACAATATAAACAAGGTGCTATTAACTGGAGTAGAAACGGCAATGAAATTGCAAGTATTGGTATAAAATCTTATACAAATCAAATAGTACCTTACATCGAATTGAATTACAACCACAATAAAGAACCTCGTAATTATAGAATTTATTTAGTTTCTACACCCTCAAATTTAGGTAAGGGATTAATATGGTATTTTCTTTGTCCTCAAACAAATACACGTTGCCGAAAACTGTATTTAATGAGTGGTTACTTTTTACATCGTAACGCCTTTAATGGCTGTATGTATGAGAGCCAAATACGAACTAAATACATGAGGTTTTTAGATAGTGCCTATGGTACTTATTTCAATCTTGATAACATCTATCAACAACTACACAAAAAACACTTTAAAAAATCTTATAAAGGTAAACCAACAAAAAAGTATTTGCGATTAATGACACAGATACAAAGAGCCGAAAGGGTAAACTCAAATGATATTGAAAGGTTAATGTTAAGTTAATTAAGACTATTTTTTATTATCCTTTTCCATAAGATAATGATATACATTTTGTGTTCCAACAGTAACAACGTAGGCTTGTTTAAAACTATAATTATAATCACTAAAGAAGTTTAAAGCATCAGTCATTGAATGTAATGTTAAAAGTTTTCCATTACTATCTCTTAATGAAGCGTTATCTTGAAATAAACTTTGTTTTTGCCCAAATTGTACACTTATATTAATATCATTACTTAGAAATTTTGAAGTGCCAACAAGTAAAATATACCTTGCAGTAATAGAATCTAAAGGAACGCCGTCAATACTATTTGATTTTGCCCCCTTTTCAGAAACGGATTTAACCAAAGTCATCATTATATTTTTTCTTACTCCCTTTTCATCATTGTAATAAATACCCTCAACCCAAATATTAGGGTTTTCACTTGGCACTTTAGTATATTTAATTTGAGTAGCAATAATAACTTCTTTTGTATTTGTAAATATTGTATCTTGGCTGTAAGACATTACAACCGAAAACATCATTAAGGTAATTAATATAATTTTTTTCATAATATAATTTAAAAGAATGAGATACAATACTACACCCTTTTATTTAATAATAGAATGATTTAAAACACTATTTAAGTACCCCCCTATAACAAACTGTTTTTCTAACACTAAAAAAGGATTCTCTTACACTATAAAAAAGTAACTATTTTGCAAATTGTCGGGCAATAGTCGGGCAAAATAGAAATAAAAAAACCTCAACAAATTGATAAACAATAAGTTGAGGTCTTACAAAAGTACTCGGAGCGGGAATTGAACCCGCACGATCGCAATGATCACAGGATTTTAAGTCCTGCGTGTCTACCAATTCCACCACCCGAGCAACACAGAGCGGGAGACGGGGTTCAAACCCGCGACCTCCACCTTGGCAAGGTGGCGCTCTATCAGCTGAGCTACTCTCGCTTATTTTTTTAAAAGAACTATCCCTAAAACAAGGGAGAGCAAAAGTAACTAAAAATTTAAATCTGCAAAATTCTAACCTGTATTTATTCTATTTTTTTTTATTTTGATGTTTTTGGGACTGCTAAAAGCAGTTATCAATGGATACTAATATAAAGAGCTTTTATTTTTTAGAAAATCTAATGTTTTATCTAAAACGATTTGTGCGTATGGCGGAAAAGTAGTTGAGGAAAATGGATGTGATGCTCCAAAGGTATGTCCTGCCCCTTCAATAATAAAAAGTTGGGAAGTACTATTCCACTGATTTATTTTGCTAGCTTCATTTACTGGAACTGCTTCATCTTTTGTTCCATGAATAATCAAATGCGGGATAGTCAGATTTTTAGCAGCTAATTCTACATTAAATCTAACTTTATTGTTTAATGTATTTTCAGCTAACTGGTAGTATAATGGCATTTGCTGATTTGTTCTTGAGTTTTCAACGTAGATAACACCTGCTTTTTTCCAATAACTAATTTGCTCTTCTGAATATCTATTGATCAAATCGGCAACTGCAGCCCAAGTAACTACTTTTTTTATTCGATTATCTTCATGAGCTGCTAATATGGAAATTCCTCCTCCTCTACTGTGCCCTATTAAATAAATTTGCTGCTTATTAATTTCTTTGTCAGCAATAAGGTTGTTATTTTCTATCCAATCGATTACCGTACTTAAATCGTCTAATTCCTTGCTATAATTGTTATTACCAAAAGCTTCTAAATCTGGAAAATCAATAGGTTGTTCGACTGTACCTCCATTGTGTGAAAAATTAAATTTTACAAAAGCAAAACCATTTTCAATAAAATATTCCATTACTTTATTAAAATGACCCCAATCTTTAAACCCTTTAAATCCGTGGGCAAAAACAACTATCGGATGTGGCATTCCATTAGGTTGATAACCAAAATCTAATAAAATTGGCTTTTGATGTTTGCCTTCAATAACTATGTTTCTTACAATAAGCATATTACATTTTATCGGGTACTTTTACTCCTAATAGCGACATGGTAGATTTAATTATTTTACCAATAGTTTCTGATAAACAGATTCTAAAAGCTAATTTTTCTAAATCTTCTTCTTTTAATATTGGAACTGTTTGGTAGAAGTTGTTAAACTCTTTTACCAGATTAAAAATATAATTGGCAATTAATGCTGGGCTGTAATTAGCTCCTGCTTCTTTAATAATTACAGGATAATCGTTCATTAATTTAATTAGTTCTAGCTCTTTCTCATTCATTTCTACAGCTTGGTATTTTTTTGAAAAACCCAATTCTGCTGCTTTTCTTAATAATGATTGTATTCGAGCATGAGCATATTGTATAAAAGGACCCGTATTGCCGTTTAAATCGATGGATTCGGCTGGATTAAAAACCATGCCTTTTTTTGGATCAACTTTCAATAAAAAATACTTTAAACTTCCCAAACCAATGGTAGCATAAAGTGCTTCTTTTTCTTCATTGGTCATTCCTTCTATTTGTCCACGATTTTGCGTCATTTCTTTGGCATCATTCACCATCATTTCCATCAAATCATCCGCATCTACAACAGTTCCCTCTCGTGATTTCATTTTACCTTCTGGTAATTCTATCATTCCATACGATAAGTGAAAACATCCATCAGCCCATTGATATCCTAATTTTTTAAGGATGGCAAATAAAACCTTAAAATGATGGTTTTGTTCATTCCCCACCGTATAAATCATTCCGCTTAAATCAGGGTGTTTTTTATAACGTTCAATAGCTGTTCCCAAATCTTGTGTCATATAAACAGAAGTGCCATCGCTTCTTAACAATAATTTATCGTCTATTTTTTCAGAGCTTAAATCGCACCAAACTGAGTTGTCTTCTTTTTGGTAAAATATTTTTTTTGCCAACCCTTCGGCAACCACATCTTTTCCTAACAAATAAGTGTCAGATTCGTAATACAATTCATCAAAATTTACCCCCATGGTTTGGTAAGTAACGGCAAAACCATCGTACACCCAACTGTTCATCTTTTTCCATAGAGTTCTTACTTCCTCATCTCCATCTTCCCATTTGCGAAGCATTTCTTGAGCCTTTACAAATATTGAAGCTTCTTTCTCTGCTAGTTCCTTGTCAACTCCTTTCTCAACCAATGTTTTTATTTCTTCTTTGTATGCTTTATCAAACTCCACATAATACTTCCCAACCAAATGGTCGCCTTTTAAACCAGAATTTTCTGGTGTTTCGCCTTTTCCAAATTTTTGCCAAGCCAACATACTTTTGCAAATGTGTATTCCTCGATCGTTGATGATTTGGGTTTTTACCACTTGATGTCCCAATGCTTTTAAAATTTCGGCAACTGCATAACCTAAAAAATTGTTTCGTAAATGCCCAAGATGTAAAGGTTTGTTCGTGTTTGGAGAAGAATACTCCACCATAATAGTATTGCCCGAATTGGGCTTAGCAAAACCGTAATTGGTTGTTTTAGAAATCGTATTAAAAACATTTAGCCAATAAGTAGATGTGATAGAAAAATTCAAAAATCCTTTAACAACATTATAACCAACAATTTCTTCAATGTTCTCCTTGATGAAGTTTCCTATATCTCCAGCGGTTAGTTCTGGTGATTTTTTCGATATCTTTAAAAATGGAAAAACTACTACGGTTAAATCTCCAGCAAATTCTTGTCTAGTTTTTTGAACCTGAACTAGTTTCTCATCAATTTTGACACCATACAAATGTTTAATTCCTTCAACAACCTTATCTATCAACAATTTTTCCATTACTTCAAACAATATTTTTCTAAACTTTGTGTAAAATCATTGATAACATCAAAAGCGGTTTCGGCCATTGCATTTCCTTTGTTATCTAAACAAGGGTTAACTTCCACTATCTCCACACAAGTAACTTTTCCGCTTTCAATAATCTTATTAATAATTTGTTTTACCTCTTCTTGGTCAAATCCTTTAGAGCAAGGAGTTCCTGTTCCCTTAGAAATTAAATCACAATCCAAACTATCTACATCAAAAGAGATATAAATTAAATCACAATTTTTTAACTTTTCTAAAGCTTCTGAAACACAAACATTTATTCCTCGATACCGAACTTCATGAACTTTGTAATTTTTGATGCCATATTTTGCAATCGCAAATTCTTCAGGTTCTTCAGTAGATCGAACGCCAAAATACACCACATCAGTAGGTAAAACTTTTGGGGAAATAGCTCCAATATTTTTCATGCCTTCCCAATTTTTATTGGTTTCAGGAGTCACCTCATTTACTTTTCTTTCTAAATTATCGTTCGCCAAAGCAGCTGCTAAAGGCATTCCATGTATATTGCCAGAAGGAGTAGTGTAGGGCGAATGAAGATCTGCATGTGCATCTATCCAAACCACACCCAATCTTTTATTTGGAAATGCTGTTTTAATACCACTTATTGTTCCTAAAGCAGAAGAATGATCGCCCGACAATACAATTGGAAAGGAATTATCACGCAATGAATGTTGAACAGAATTGCTTAGTTTAACACAAACTTCCAATACTTTACCTATTCTTTTTGCATAAGGAGTTTGTTGTTTTTCATAAACAGCTTCATTTACTGTTTCAACATCTTCATAATCATACCGATTAAAATAATCACTACCACTGTTAATTGCGGCTATTTCAATTGCATCAATTCCCATATCGGCACCACGAGTTCCTGCTCCAATATCTGATCTATTTTTTATTATTACTATCTTTTTCATAAAGAAAACTTAAGGCACTTTTTCTAATTTTAACTGATTAACTTCATTAAAATAGGGTTCGAAGTTATCGAAAATGGATTACATTTCCATCAAAAATCATTATATCTATCATTATTTGCCTTTCGTATGGTAAATATTCTACCTAGTCTAATTTACTTTAAAAATAATGATATATTTGTAGCTAGTGTATTCATCAAAATTGAAAAAGGTAATTCATATCTTAATTGCAATTGTTTCTATTTCCGTTATCATCGGATGTGGAGGTGATTCATCAATAGAATCTCAAGGAATCATTATTTATAAGGTAAGTTATCCTAAGATGGATAAACGTAATTTGATGTTTGATTTTATGCCCAAAAAAATGGTTTTAAAATTTAAAGATGATAAATACGTAACTCACATGACTGCTGGAATGGGAATGTTTAAAACGAATATCGTTGTTGACCAAGAACAAAATCAATTTTCACAAATGGTAAAATTGATTAACAAAAAATACATTTTAACGCTTAAAGGTGAAAACATAAAAAAATCCTTATCAAACTCACCAAAATACAACATCAAACTAACAGATGAAACCAAAATAATTCTTAATTACCTCTGCAAAAAAGCGATAGTTACTATGAATAATGAAGATCGTGATGTTTTTACAGTTTATTATACCGATAAAATTAAAATTAATAATCCTAATTGGTGCAATCAATTTAGTGACATTGATGGAGTAATGTTGGAGTATCAATATGAAAAATATGGAGTTCACATGAAGTTTGAAGCTAAAGATATAAAATTTACTGAAATTGATAATGGTGATTTTGAAATTGATGCAAAATATGAAGCTATTTCTGAGGTAAAAATGGACAAGGAAATGCAAGAGATTTTCGATAGTTTTAATTAACCCTTTTAAATACCTCCATAACTTTTAAAACCCTTCCTTTTTTATTCATTGTTATTCACAATCAGTTGTTATTTAGTAGCAATTTATTCCTATTTAATGGCGTTTGTTATTAATATCTTTGATAGCTATATTAATGATGTTTAATGTCTAAGAATCTATATAAAACAGAAGATACTAATTCGAAACAAAGCTCCAATAAAAAGGCATCTAGCGAAGATAACCCTATTAAAAAGGTGAGTACTTTTTTTTCTGATTTAGTAACTAATGAAAAATTATCCAAGTCTATTGGTGTTTTTATTTTAGTTTCTTCAGCTTTTTTACTACTTGCTTTTTCATCGTATCTATTTACTTGGAAAGTAGATCAAAACATTGTTGATAATTATTGGAATAATCCTAGCATTCAAGCAGAAAATTGGGCAGGGAAATTAGGAGCTTATTTCTCACATCAATTCATTTTTAATGGGTTTGGAGTTGCCTCCTTTTTATTTATTTTATTAAGTTTTGTTTTAGGGTTTCGCATCTTATTTAAAGTAAAATTGTTGCCTTTAGGAAAAACATTTGCTTATTCCATATTTTCTCTTGTTTGGGGATCCATTTTCTTAAGCTACTTTTTTCATGCCCTTCCGATTTTAGGTGGAGCTTTTGGCTATCAAGCTAATTTATGGTTAAGCAGTTTTATCGGAAATATCGGAATTCTTCTGTTTTTAGCGCTCTCTTTATTGTTGTTTTTAGTTATCAATTTTAACATCTCGTTTACTGTTTTTTCATCTCCAAAGGAAGAAGTTAATAACGATGATTCGTTAGAGGCAAAAAATGATAACAAAAACTCAGTCATTTCGCCAACCAATGATTTCGACTACGGATTGGAGGAAGAAGTTGAAGAAATTAAAGAAGATGAAGATTTTATCGAGCTATCAACTGTAATAACCAATCCTCCTATCACTTCAAAAAAAAATGAAGAAGTTGAATTTTTGATTGAAGAGTCAGAAATAAAAGATGAAATATTAAGTGATGAAGAGGTAAATAGTAAAGTAAGTGAATTTGGAGAATACGACCCAACACTTGATTTATCTTCTTATCAATTACCTTCAATTGATTTGTTGAAAGATTTCGGAAATACTCAAAAAAAGGTAACCCAAGAAGAATTAGAAGCCAACAAAAACAGGATTTTAGAAACTCTTGCCAATTACAATATTAAAATTGCCAGTATAAAAGCTACTATTGGACCCACAGTAACACTTTATGAAATTATACCAGAAGCAGGAGTTCGAATATCTAAAATAAAAAACTTGGAGGATGACATTGCCCTTAGCCTTGCCGCTTTAGGTATTCGAATTATTGCACCAATGCCTGGAAAAGGAACCATAGGAATTGAAGTTCCCAATCTAAATCCAGAAATCGTATCAATGAAATCTGTTATTGCTTCCGATAAATTTCAAAATGCAAAAATGGAGCTTCCTATAGTTTTAGGAAAAACCATTACCAATGAAACTTATGTTTTTGATTTAACAAAAATGCCTCACCTATTAATGGCTGGAGCAACTGGACAGGGTAAATCTGTTGGTTTAAATGCCATATTAACTTCTTTACTTTACAAAAAGCATCCTTCTCAACTAAAGTTTGTATTAGTTGACCCTAAAAAGGTAGAATTAACCCTTTACAATAAAATTGAACGTCACTTTTTAGCAAAACTTCCCGATGCTAAAGATGCCATTATTACGGATAGAGACAAAGTAATTACTACTTTAAACTCGTTGTGTATTGAAATGGATCAACGTTATGAGTTATTACAATCAGCTGGAGTTCGCAACATTGTTGAATACAATTCGAAATTTATTGCACGCAAACTAAATCCCGAAAACGGACACAAATTTTTGCCGTATATTGTTTTAGTTATTGATGAGTTTGCAGATTTAATAATGACTGCTGGAAAAGAAGTTGAAACTCCTATTGCCCGTTTAGCCCAATTGGCTAGAGCAATTGGGATACATTTAATTATTGCCACACAACGTCCCGATGCCAATATCATTACTGGAATTATTAAAGCAAATTTTCCGGGTAGAATAGCTTTTAGAGTTACTTCGGGCATCAACTCCAGAACTATTTTAGACACAAGCGGTGCCGATCGATTAATTGGGAAAGGAGACATGTTAATTTCTCAAGGTAATGACCTTATTCGAGTGCAATGTGCCTTTGTAGATACTCCAGAAGTAGAAGCCATTTGTGAGTTTATAGGAAACCAACGAGGATATCCCGAATGTTTTACACTTCCCGAATTTGTTGGTGAAGCCTCGTCAGGAGGAACAGGTACTTTTGATGGAGAAGATAAAGATAACTTATTTGACGATGCTGCAAGAATGATTGTTCAACATCAACAGGGTTCAGCATCTCTATTGCAGCGAAAAATGAAAATTGGGTATAACAGAGCTGGAAGATTAATTGACCAAATGGAAGAAGCTGGAATAATTGGTCCTTTTGAAGGCAGTAAAGCCAGACAAGTGCTAATTACTGATCTATCTACTTTGGAACAGTTTTTGAAAGACTTAGGACAAAACTAAATTTTGAAATCATAACTTTGAAAATAATTAATCCAATGAAAAATTTATTTCTTTTATTATCACTTAGTATCATCACAGCCTATTCTACTTTTGCACAACAAGATGAAAAAGCAAAAGGTATCCTAGATAAAGTAAGCTTGAAAACAAAAGCTTACAAAACGCTAAAAGCTGAATTTCAATTTACAATTAGTAATAAAACAGAAGGAATTAATGAATCACAGATTGGTACTATTCAAATTAAAGGAGATAAATATTTTTTATCCATTAAAGGACAGGATGTAATGTGTGATGGAAAGAGTATTTATACTGTTTTAAAAGATGCCTCTGAAGTGCAAATTAATACTATTCCTGATAAAAGTGAGGAAGAATACATCAGCCCCAACAAAATATTTACCATTTATGAAAATGGGTTCAACTATAAATATGTAAAAGAAGAAGCTGGGTTGCATCTAATTAATTTATATCCAAAAAATGCTGAAGATAAAGCATACCACACCATTACGTTGTATGTTAACTCAGTTAAAAATGAAATAACCAAGGTAAAAGTAAATGGCAAAGATGGTTCAATAACTACTTACACCGTTAAATCTTTTACTCCTGACGTTGTTATTCCTGATACCCAATTCGCCTTTGACAAATCGAAGTATCCAAAATTTGAAATCATCGATTTAAGAGATTAAAAAAAGTGGCTGAAATTTCAGCCACTTTTTTTTATCTTAACAGTATAATTCTTCCAACATATTCGTGCCATTCATCAAAAATGTCTTTGGCTTTTATTCGATAAACATAACTGTCATTTATACATTTCTTTCCTTTATAAAATCCATCCCATTTCGATTTTAACTGTTGACTTTCATAAAGTAGTTCTCCCCATTTATCAAAAATCATGGTTTGCAAATCTGTTAACCCATAACTTTCTATAAAAAAATAATCGTTGATACCATCTCCATCAGGGGTAAAAGCATTGGGAATAAATAGTGTATATACAGGATTTATTTTTACTGTTTTTTGAGTGGTATCTTTGCAACCATAGCTATTTTCAATAGATAAAGTAATTAAATAGAACCCTGAGTCTTGATAAATATGTATCGGATTATTTTCAATTGACAAACCTCCATCACCCATATTCCAACTCCAAGAATTCGCAATAATTGATTGATCCATAAAAGTTATTTCATTATCATAAATATCCGTTTCTAATGGTGTGTAGTCAAAATCTGCTAATGGTTTTGGGTAAACGGTTATCATTGCTGGTTGAATAACTGTGGTAGTGCATTGTTTATCTGAAATAGCTGTTAAGGTGACATCAAAATTTTGAAGTACTGAATAAGAACTATTTTCATAACAATGAGGAGGAATCATCAACGAGGATGAAAAACCATCTCCAAAATCCCATTGCCACGATACGATTGTACCTGTATTAATTGTTGAATTATTTGTAAAATTAACACACATAGTTGGTGCACAGCCAGCAGTTGGATTTCCAAAAATAACTTGTGGTAAAGGATCTACTGTTACATTTAAAGTGATAGAATTAGAACAACCATTATTTGATGTTACCGTTAATGTTGTAGGGTTTACAGCTGCTGTGTTAAAAATAAATGAAGGATTTTGAATCACTGAACTTCCTTGTCCATTAAAATTCCAGTTCCATTGTGCGATATTATTAACAGTATATGTATTTGATACTGTTGATGAATCTGTAAATTGAGAAGCTGCGTTTAAACATACTTCAGTAGAACTATAATTAGCTATTGGAATTGGCCAAACTTCCACTTGTTGTGTAATTGTATCAGTACAACCATTATTAGAAGTAGCTATTAACTGTACATTATAAACTCCTTCCGAACTATAATTTTGTGCTGGATTTTGAATGATGGATGTATTGCCATTACCAAAATTCCAATTCCAATTGGTAATAGTTCCACTTGTTACAGATGAATTATCAGTAAAAGCTATTGGAGTTCCAAAACAGGCATTAACAAAAGTAAAGTTTGCCACTGGAATTGGATTAACTACTACTTGTAAGGTTACTGAATCTGCACAACCCAATGTGGTAGCAACTAACAACTCAACCGTATAACTACCAGCAGTAGGAAAAATGTTTGATGGATTTTGAGTATTATTATCAACCGTACCATTATTGGTAAAATCCCAACTCCAAGTCGATAGTATTCCTCCATTTGGGTTAGACAAATCTTCAAATGCTGTGGCGGTTCCAAAACATACTGTAGTAAAGTTGAAATTAGCAGTTGGCAAAGGATAAACGGTAATAGTATAAGTTGATGGTGTTCCTACACAACCATTTGCAGTTGGTGTAACGGTAATGTTTGCTGTTATTGGAGATGTAGTAGTATTAGTTGCTATAAATGAAGCGATATCTCCTGTTCCACTTGCTGCCAAACCGATATTTATATTATCGTTCGTCCAATCGAAAGTTGTGTTTAAAGTTGGGCTAGTAAAATTAGTTGTAGCAACTATTGCTGCATCGCAGACTAAACTATTGGATGAAACTGTAACTGTTGGATTATCATAAACAGTTACAACAATTGTATCGGCAGCCAAACAATTGTAGCGATCTGTTGAAACGACTCCATAAGTAGTTGTAACTATCGGCGATACCGATGTTGATTGCGTCAGAGCACCATTTGTCCATTGATAAGTGTAAGGAAAAGAGCCAAAAAGTGTATTACTCGCTGTAATGGTAGTAGGTGTTCCAGAACAAATCGTTTGATCAATACCTGCATCAACTATAGGACAAAGATTGACTTCAATAATAGATTTTGCACTACCACTAAATGCAAGGTCATTCCATTGTCCGTTAGGATAAATTTGAACATAATCTTCATTTCCAGATTGATTGGGTTCTCCAGCTGCCCAATTCGTATAAACTACTGGAGATTGGTCATACCAAACATAAGTTCCTTCCACCAATTCATCACTAAAGCCAATCCATATTACACCAGACTCTCCTTTATCATTTAAATCATCAATAATGCATTGGTTTTCGGCTGCATTTTGAATAGAAATTAAATTTGCTCCCAATCCTTGTGCAAAAGTTTGAGCATCAGTACCTGAAAGTGGTTGAGGATTTAAAAAATACATACTACAGGAGCTCATGCAACTAAAAATTTCTACACAACCTGCAGCACTAAAAGCAGCTCTAATTTGTGCTGCATCACAATTATTCAAATTTAATGGGTCATTACAGCCATAAGGATTAGTTCCAAACTCACAAGGACATATATCGTTCAAATCTGAGACTCCATCACCATCACTATCACTCATTGAACTAGCAACGGAATTGGCAACCATCAGCAATCCATAAGGTCCTCCTCCATTGTAAACTAAAAAATCGACATAATTAACACCTGGTGCCCAAGGTCCATCTATGGTTAAACTAACTTGAGTTCCTGCAGAGAAACTACCTCCAGGCAAATTGGGTAAATTTTCACTTACCCCATTTATCATCACATCTATTAAAATGTTATCTGCATAACCATCCATATATAAAACATATGACCCTTGAGTAGCTAAACTATTCCCATTACAATCTGGCGGCAAGTTTAAGGTAAGTCTAAAAAAACGATATCCCATTACACCAGTACAAATCATGTCAGAACCAGAAACCCAGTTTCCATTATTTACTGGAGGAGGAAGTGTGGTAGGATCTACCCATAATCCTGGGGCACAATTATTAGAAATATAGGCAGGTAAATAGCCAAGAGCTAATGGACTTTGTGGTAAGGTGTAAAACCAATCGGAAACCTGCCATATCGGATCATTAGTCCCTTGAGCTCCTTGTCCTGTAGATAAAGTTGCAGGGTTAGGAAATGATTGTGCATTCGATTTGGTGATAGTTACGCCGAAATAGAGTAAAAAAAATATAGTATAAATGTGAACTTTATTCATCTTTAAAATTTATAGAAAAAAGGTGTATTATTTTAATAGTGTGATTCTTCCAATGTATTCATGCCATTCATTAAACACATCCTTAGCTTTTATACGATAAACGTAAACATCTTCCATACAGGTTTCTCCCTTGTATTTTCCATTCCATTTAGAATCAAGAGCATACCCATCGAACAACATTAATCCCCATCTATCAAACACAAAAGTTTGTAATTCTTTTATACCGTATCCATCAACAAAGAAGTAATCATTTATTCCATCTCCGTCAGGAGTAAAAGTATTGGGTATCCAGATGGCGAAAGTAGG
>Ga0100377_1001753_pt1 | contig 18579 bp, 12 predicted proteins | sample CryGeymeta201501_FD_83664 | JGI IMG/M metagenome (GOLD analysis project Ga0100377, IMG submission 83664) | Groundwater microbial communities from Crystal Geyser aquifers in Utah, USA - Crystal Geyser metaG 2015-01 | ecosystem: Environmental > Aquatic > Deep subsurface > Groundwater | place: USA...
GAGAAAGTAGATGCCGATGGATCCGACGTGGATTCTGGTTCCAGGCGGCGTTTGATGTGAGGGAGTGGGCCCAGAGGCCCATGACCGAGCAGAAAACCCGCATGGGGCCAGAAGATACGAGGAGACACGGCATATATTTTTGAAACGGCTTCTCAGAAGGGCGAGTCGCCCTGGAACGGATCTTCGGCGTCGTCCGCCTTGCCGCGCTCGAGGATGACGAACTCGACACGCCGGTTGCGCCCGCGTCCCTCCGCCGTGTCGTTCGAGTCGATCGGCTTGTCCTCGCCGTACCCGACGGCCACGACCCTGCTGGCGTTGACGCCCTTGTCCGAGAGGTACGTCTGGACCGCCTCGGCGCGCTGCTGGGACAGGCGCAGGTTGTACTTGGCCGAGCCGACCGAGTCGGTGTGCCCCTCGATGCGCAGCTTGCGGATGTCCGGGTTGCGGCGCATCGCCTCGGCGACCTCGTCCAGCACGGGGAAGGACTTGGGAAGGATGGTGGCCTTGCCCGTGGCGAAGTAGACCTTCTCGAGGATCTCGATCTTCTTCTTGGTCACGATGACCCGCTGGCCCTCGAGCTCGGGGCAGCCGTCGTCATCCACGATGCCGTTGAAGGTCTCCGGCGAGTCGGGGCACGAGTCGGCCGAGTCGAGGATGCCGTCGCCGTCGTTGTCGATGTCGGGGCAGCCGTCGCTGTCCTCGAAGCCGTCGTAGTCCTCGGGGTCCTCCGGGCACTTGTCGCGGTCGTTGGGGATCTGGTCGCCGTCGAGGTCGTTGTCGGGGCAGCCGTCGGGGCCGATCGACACCTCGTCGCCAGCGGCCTCGGGGCACTTGTCGCGGATGTCGGGGATGCCGTCGCCGTCGTTGTCCGGGTCGGGGCAGCCGTCCTCGTCCTCGTAGCCGTCGCGGTCCTCGGGGTCGCGGGGGCAGATGTCGGCCGGGCCGACGAAGCCGTCGCCGTCGTAGTCCCAGTTCCACTTCCCGCCCGTCACCCACCAGCCGCCGATGCCGATGATCACGCGGTTGTCCGGCGCGCCGTAGCCCCCGGAGAGCTGCTTGCCGTAGGCCGCCGTCATCGTCCAGTCGTCCGTGATCGAGAAGCGGAAGCCGCCGTGGAACTCGGAAGGAACCGCCAGCTCGTCGATCTCGGGGGTCGGGCCAGCGCCGGCGGGGATGCCGCCGTGGATCTCGAGGATGGCGTCGAGGCTCTCGGACAGGAACGGGACCACCGTCGCCGCACCCCACAGGATCTCATGGCCCACCCACGCATCCCGCAGCGCGCGGCCGTTCGACCGGAACCGGAAGCCCAGGTTCGACGACAGCCGAATGCCGAACGGCAGCTGGACGTCCACCACCCCGATCGTGTCGAAGTCGAACCCGCCATCCCCCGCCAGGTTCTCCGTGTCGCCCAACGGGAGGTAGAACGACGTGATCCCCGAGACACCGATGCCGTCGAGGATGCTCAGGAACTCAAACTTCAAGTTGATTCGAGGATCGCTCAGGGCGAACGAGCTCAGGGTCGGATTCGAGCCCACCCCGGTCTGGTCGCGGTTGGTCGTCAGCGGCAGCAGATCCTCGCTCGTCTGAAGCAGCGTCACCGGCAACACCGCCCCGACCTCCGCGATCCCGAACAGCCCGAAGCTGGCGACCACATCCGCCGCCAACACCGCGTCGAGCACATGCGCCTCGGGGTTGTTGATCGACCGCATCTTGAGCGGCGTGTCGGCGTAGTTCAGATAGAACCCCGCCGTCCAGTCGTTCTGCGCCGTGATGCCCGAGCCGTAGACAACCATGTAGTCAGCCGGTCCGGGCGCAGGGCGGAAGATCTGGTGGTTGATGGCGGGGAGGCTCTGCGCCTCGGCGCTGCGCGGTGAGGACAGCAGCGCGAGCGCGAGCCCGAAGAGGGGGGCGGCCAGCGCCCAGGGCCTGATTTTCGCGAACATGTGAGGTCGACCCCTGTCGGTGTTGGCGTCGGCGGTACTGCAGCCAGCGATGGACGCGGCATCATACGCCAAGGGGCGCGCTCACATCAACGGGACCGGGGCGCTGCTGGCGCCGCGTCGGCTCAGGCGTACTCGCTCAGCATCATCTTGGCGATCGTGTTGAGCTGCATGTTCGAGGTGCCCTCGTAGATCGCGCCGATCTTGGAGTCGCGGTAGTACTTCTCGGCCGGGTACTCCTTGCTGAAGCCGACCCCGCCGAACAGCTCGACCGCGCGGGAGGACACGCGCTCGGCCACCTGCGAGGCGAACAGCTTGGCCATCGCCGCCTCGCGCACGAAGGGCTGCCGGGCGTCCTTGAGGCGGGCGGCGTTGTAGACCATCAGGCGCGCGGCCTCGATGTCCGTGGCCATCTGGGCGAACTGGAACTGGACCCCCTGGAACTGGGCGATCGGCTGACCGAACTGCTTGCGCTCGACGATGTACTTCATCGCCGCGTCCAGCGCGCCCTCCGCCAAGCCCACCATCTGCGCACCGATGCCGATGCGGCCCTCATTGAGCGTCTCGATGGCGATCTTGTAGCCCTTGCCCACCGGGCCGACCACGTTCTCCTTCGGGATCTTGCAGCCCTCGAACACGAGCTCGGTCGTTGAGGAGGCCCGGATGCCCAGCTTGTCCTCCTTCTTGCCGACCGTGAAGCCGGGCGTGTCCCGCTCGACCAGGAAGCACGTAATGCCCTTGTAGCCCGCGTCCAGATCGATGTTGGCGAACACGGCGAACAATCCCGCCTCGCCGCCGTTGGTGATCCACATCTTGGAGCCGTTCAGCTCCCAGTGGTCGCCCTTGTCGGCGGCCCGGGTCTGGAGCGCGAAGGCGTCCGAGCCGCTGGAGGGCTCGGAGAGGCAGTAGGCGCCGACGACGTGACTGGTGAGCTGGGTGAGGTACTTCTGCTTGAGCAGCTCGCTGGCCCAGCGGTTCATCAGGTTGTCGACCAGCGTGTTCTGCACGTCGACCAGGACGCTCACCGACGGATCCACCTTGGCCAGCTCCTCGATGACCAGCACGGCCGAGAAGATGGACATCTCGCTGCCGCCGTACGCCTCCGGGACCTCGATGCCCATCAGACCGAGCTCGAAGCACTCTTTGACGATCTCCGGGCGCATCTTGGCGTCTCGGTCCATGTCGTGAACGAACGGGCGGATCCTGGCTTCGGCGAACCGCGCGACGGACTGACGCAGCATGACGTCGTCTTCGGACAGGAGCGTGAGCGGCGTGGTGGTCATGGTCATCACCTCGAGTGGGGCAGGTTGTGCCGTGGGAAGGCGAACGCGGCGCTGCTTTGCGCCGGCCGCTTTCGCACGCCGGTTGGCGGCGCCGAGAATGTATGCGGCGCCGTCCGCTGTTGCAATGCCGACCCGGGCCCGAGCGCGGCGCAACCTGCCGAGGTGTGCGCCGCCTCCGACCGTGCTGACCGGAGCCCTCGGGCACGCTGCGGAGCGCCTCCCGCACCCGCGTCCGAAGGCCCCGCTGAGCACCGCGCCCGATCCAGGCGGGCAGGGCGCGCGAAGGTTTGTTTGCGTGGGAGTGGAGCCGCACCGGCACGGCGTGCACCGGGCGCGCGGGCTTGATCCACACCCACCGATCCTTGACTCACGGGACGATCTCCATCATGTTGGTGGGCTGTAGGGGCTCAATGACAGACACTCACTCCGTCTGACGGCCACGGTCGTCCCGCAACAGTGACGCGAAGCCATGTCCGAGCGAGTCAAAGACGACGAAGTCGAGCTGCATCGGCTGGAGCCGGGCCGTATTCTCGATGGACGCTATGAGATCATTCAGTTCATCGGCGCAGGAGCGTTCGCGGCCGTCTACAAGGCGCGCCAGCTGAACATCAAGCGACCTGTCGCGATCAAGGTGCTGAACATCATCAACGCCTGGCAGGACGCGACGACCCGCAAGGCGTTCGGCGATCGGTTCCTGCGTGAGGCCCAGACCGCCGCTCAGATCCGCCACACGAACGTCGTGACCATCTACGACTTCGGGATCATCGCCGACCTGGGCCAGCCGTTCATCGCGATGGAGCTGCTCGAGGGCCACGACCTCGAGGAGGAGCTGCGCAAGAACGGCCCCATGGCGCCAGCGCGAGCGATCACGCTGATGCTGCGCTGTCTGGAGGCCCTCGGTGACGGCCACGAGCTCAAGATCGTCCACAAGGACCTCAAGCCGGCGAACCTCTACCTCGTCGAGCCGGGGACGCGTCGTGAGACGCTCAAGATCGTCGATTTTGGCATTGCGCGCATCCAGGAGAGCGAGAACCAGAAGCTGACCGGGACCGGACAGCTCTTTGGCACGCCCCAGTACCTCGCGCCGGAGTACATCGAGCAGCAGGTGGCGGCGCCGGCCCTCGATGTGTACCAGATGGGCCTGATCCTGGTGGAGATGTTGACGGCCCGCACCGTGGTCGACGTCGACAATCCCTACAAGTGCTTGATGATGCACTGCAACGGCGACCTGCCGATCCCTGAGTCCCTCCTGCAGGGCGCGTTCGGCGAGGTGCTCAAGAAGTCGCTCGCGGTGGACTACAAGAACCGCTATCCGCACGCCAACGCGTTCGCGGACGCCCTGCGGGATGTGGACCCGTCGCTGATCGATGTCTCGGCCTTCGATCCGGCCGCCCAGCGCAGCCTCGGTGTGGCGCCGACGATGGGGCCTGACGTGGGCAGCGTGGCCACGACCGACATGCTCTCACAGCCCCGCGCCACGCCCACGCCGGACCGTCCGATCATGCAGCTCGCCTCGGCCGCCGAGACGCCGTCGCTGCGGCCTGCCGAGCCCGACGAACAGGACGAGGCGCCCCGCTCGGGCCTGTCGCCCGTGCTGATCGGTGTCGCGGTCGTGCTCCTGCTGGGGGTGCTGGTGGGTGTCGGCGTGCTCGCGTTCGGCGGCGACGACACCAGGGACGAGCTGGCGACGAACGGGCCGCCCGTGGTGGAGCCGCCGGTCGTGCCCGCCCGGGATACGCCGAAGGAGGATCTGGCCCCCGAGGTCGAGCCCGTGGTGGCCCCCAAGGTCGCCGCGCCCGAGACGATCGAGGTCGAGGTGACCGCCGAGCAGGAGGGCGCGCGCATCTTCGTCGGCGGCCAGGACAGGGGGCTGGCGCCGGTACGCATCTCGTTCGAAGGTAACGACGCCGCTGCGGTCGAGGTGCGCGTCGAGAAGGAAGGCTTCCAGGACGCGGTCATCCAGGTCGCGCCCACGGATGGTCCGACCCTGACCACCCGCTTGACACCGTCGGCGCTGGAGGGTACCCCATCGGGCGGCCGTCGCGCGGCCGGAGCTGCCGGCACAGGCAAGGAGGTCGCTCGCAAGGGCGACCGCAAGGCCGGCGGCGGCAAGACACCCGTCGAAACCCCGCCCGTCAAGCCCGACACCGGCGGCAAGGTCGACAAAGGCGGCGAGTCCGGGACCGGCAAGCCTCCGAAGGGCATGGGCTTCGTCGACGAGCCCAAGGGTGGAAACAACAAGAAGGGCTCCATCGGATTCATCGAATGAAACGAGACAACGCTCAACTCCAGACATCGTTTGACGGTCGACAGCGCCTCGCGATGCGGTTGTCCGCAGGGTTGCTTGTCCTGCTGACGGGCCTCGTGGGCCTCGCGGCGCCCGCCTCGGCGCAGGGGGACATCGTGACGCCGAGCGAGGCGCAGATCGCCCTCTACTCCGAGGGCGCCCAGGCCTTCCAGGCCGAGGATTACCCGAAGGCGATCCGGCTCTTCAAGGCGTCCCTCGATCTCGGCGAGCTCAACATCACGCACCTCAACCTCGGCCGGGCCTATTTCAAGGGCGGCGATTGCGCCAGGGCGGCCGAGCACTACACGCTCGCCGAGTCGGCCCCGAAGCTGGCCGAGCCCACACCGGCCCAGGTGCAGTCCAAGATCGATGAGTACCGTGGTGATCTTGCGCAGTGCGCGGGCACGCTGCTGGTGACCTGCACGCCGGGCACGGTCCAGGTAGAGATCGATGGTGACTCGCCGATGGCCTGCGACGGCAAGCCCATCTCCCTCAAGCCCGGCAAGCACGCCGTGGTGGGGGTGCTGGAGGGCAAGACCGAGCTGAAGCGGGTCGAGATCATCGCGATGCAGGAGACGACGCTGGCGTTGAAGATCGACGTCGCCGCGCCCGTCGTCGACCCGAACCCCAAGGCTTCGGGCAGCGACTCACTGGCGCTGGCCGGCTGGATCACGCTGGGCACGGGCGGCGCGATCATCCTCGGCGCGGTCCTCTACGACACCCTCGTGCTGGTGCCCGACCTGAACACGTACGATGAGCTGAACGCTCGCAAGATGCTGAACCCGATGGAGCTGACGGATCGCAGCACGCTCAAGTCTGACCTGGAGAGCGGGCAGGTGTTGGTGCGCGCGATGCTTGGCATCGGTATCGCGAGCGCGGCCACGGGGCTCGTGCTGGTGCTGCTCTCAGGGCCAGATGAGACGCCTGCGGCGTCGCCCGCCACGAGCGGCCTCCCGTTCCAGTTCGGCGCATGGGCCGACGGCCAGCAGGCCGGGGTCGGCATGAGCGGCGTCTGGTAGGTTGAGCCTGACCGGCTCCCCACCGCGTCCATCTCGTCACCGCATTCAGCCTACAGCCATCGGGACAGGGTCCCTGTCTCGATTGAGCGGACCCTGAGCCTATCGTGGCCGCGCTTGCGCGGTCAGCAGGGCGTGCTTGCTCACCTTCGGGCAGCGGCCTAGACTTCGATGGTGGCGACCACGCAGGTCGCCACTGGAGGGTCGCATGAGCAGCCCGATGCAGTATGGGTATGTGGGACGCGTCGCGGAGGCGGGGGCGGACTTTGGCAGACGCCTTCGGCGGATGGCGCAGCTGCGGGCCTCTGCGCACCTGATGAGCCGGGAGGGCGCGGCGCTGGGTTGGCTGATCCTGGTGGGCTCCTACCTGTCGTCTTTCTTGATGCTGGTGCTGCTTGACGTGATGGGCTGGTCGGGGCTCATGGCCATCCACGCGGTCTACGGAACCCTGGCGTGGGGCCTGTACCGCTGGACGCAGGATCTGCCGACGCTGAACGTGGGGCGGGTGCGCCGGCTGCATCGGTGGCTGGTGCGGCTGTCGGAGGTGCTGCCCGAAGACGCCGAGCTGGATCTGGACACGACCCTCGGCCGGGCCGGTTGCACGGGCCACAGCGCGGCGTGTGAAGCGCCGTGGTTGAAGACGACGGCCTTCCTGCCTGGTGGGGTTGGCCTGGAGGTGAGGGCGGTGGAGGGGCGGTCCTGCCCTGCGGTCACCCGTCGCATTCACACCGGTACGACGTTGTGGGTGTACTGCGTCCACAGCCCCGGTGGACAGGCGATCCACCATGCCGCCGCGTCTCTCACCGAGCTGGCGGTGCCGCCAGGGTTTGAGGCGCGGACGGTCGAGGTGGACGAGGCTGGCGACCTGATCTGGACGATCGAGCAGCGCGAAGCGGGCGCCGAGTCGGACCTCCCGATCTGGCCCATCGCGCGGCTCCGGTCTCTGCTTGAGCCGGCGGACGGGGAGGTGGCGCTGGAGCCGCTGGCGCCTGGTCTCAGGGGAGGAGACGGGGCGGCGCTGGTCCGTCAGGCGGGCCGGGGCGTCGAGGAGCGATTCGCGCTGCGGCGTCGGGGGATCGGCTTTGTGGACCTGATCGAGGCGGAGAAGGCGCGGCTGGTCTCAGCGCTCCCCCATCCTTCGGTCGCCCTGGTGTCGATCCTGCTGACGGTCAACGCGTTGCTGGGGGCGGCGCTGCTCACGCTGGAGGCGGTGGTGCAGCGACCGCCGACGGTCCACCTGTCGAGCGCTGCCCTGGCCTCCGGCGCGACCGCTGATCTGTGGACGTTTGTGTGTGCAGCGGCGGCGTTGGTCGGGGTCGCGGTGCTGTCACCCGGCCTGGTTCGCATGGTGCGACGAGGCGCGGCCGACGCTGCCGAGGACACCGTGGAGGTCGGCCAGATCGACGTGCGTGACACCTGCCTCCACCTCAGGCCGGCGGCTGGAGCCGCCCGCGGGGCGGAGGTCATCGATCTGACCCGGCCGTTTTCGGTCGATCTCACGCGCGATCGGGCTGCGGGCCGTGACGGACTGCGGGTTCACATGACCTTGAGGCAGCGGGGCAGGGAGGTGCGGGACGTGGTGGTGATCGGTGTCAGCAGCGAGGTGGACCCGTCGGCGCCCGCGCTGGCGCTACCGCAGCTGGGCGCCGACTATCCGGAGATGGACAGCGCAGACTTCCAACGGCTGTGCGAGGCTGTGCGGGAGGCGAGCGCCGCCCACGGAGAGCGTCAGCCCGTCCTGTCACACGTCGCCGTGGAGGCACGGCGGCGGTGACGGTCCCGTGGCGGCGGGCTCAAGCCTTGGCGAGCATCCCGTTGAGCTCCTCGAACGACTCCTCGGCCTCGTCGCGGGGCAGGCCGCCGGCCTCGAGCTTTGCGTCGTCCAGGGCGAGGATGGCGGTGTAGAACTCCTGGCCGCGCTTGATGACCTCGGGGTGGCCGGGCACCGTGTCCAGGACGCGGAACAGGGCGTTCTCGGCGCTGGCGAAGGAGCCGGCCTGCTGGTGCACGTTCAGCAGGTTCATCTGGCTGTTGAGCACCTGATTGAGGGTGTTCGTGTTGTGGGCCTTCTCATAGAGCGCGATGGCGAGCGAGGCGGCCAGCTCGGCGGGCTTGACAGCCTGATCGGCCGCATCCACGCGCAGACGGGCGACGGCGGAGTTGATCAGCATCTGCACCAGCGAGAAGCGGACGTCGTCGCTGCCGTGCTCGGCGAGTTGGTTGACGTCGTCTTCAACGGCGCTGAAGGTGGCGAAGCCCTCGTCTTTGCGTCCGCGGGAGAAGAGGAGGGTGCCGAGGTTCTGGCGGCAACCGATGCGCATCAGTCGGCTGCCGTCGTCGTCTCGACCGGCCAGCAGCTCGAGCGCGGCCTGGTTCTCCTGCTCGGCCTCGTTGACGCGACCGACCGCGGCGTAGATCCCGCCCAGGTTGAGCCGGCTCCCCGCCAGTCGGCTGGTGATGTCCTTGTCGGACTGCTTCTGGAGCTCGATGAGGGTGTCGACGGCCGCCTTGTGGTAGCGGATGGCCTTGTCCGCGTCGTTGGTGCGGGTGGCGATGACGCCCATCTCGTTGTTGACGACGCTGCGGAGCTCGAGGACGGCGTCCGTGATGTTCTCGGCGCTGTCGAGGATGATCTCGGCCTCGCGGAACTGCTTCTCGGCCCCGACGAGCTTGTTGCTGCGGACAGCCTTGCTGCCCTCGGTGATGAGCTCACGCACGGTGGCGAGCTGACGTTCCAACCAGTTGTCTTTGAGCATGGTGCGGTAGCGGGGGCTGAGGGCGGTCCAACCGACACGCAGGGCCTGGTGGTCTCAGGAGAGGGAGCCGGTGTCAGAAGCCATTCGGAAAATATATGCCGATGGATCCGACGTAGATTCTGTTTCCAGGTGGCGTCTGATGTGAGGGAGTGGGCCCAGAGGCCCATGACCGAGCAGAAGACACACCTGGGGACAACCCCGTCTGCATCTCGGTTGATGCCCGCAGGGCAGGGGGTTCTGTGAGCGATAGCTCGCAGAAGACCCTGCGTCGCGGGCTCAACCGAGATGCACGACGGTCTAGAAAATACGAGGAAACGAGGCATATATTTTTCGAACGGCTTCTCAGCCGTGAGTACGGCGGATACGCCACCAGCGGCTCCGTCGAGCGCGAAGAACCACGAGACAGTGGGTGAGGGTCGGGCACGCTCCGAGGTCAACGGAGTGAGGGCGGGTGCCCGAGGGCGGCGGTAGTGTAGTCGCAGGCCCGGGGGTTGTCCACCGTCACCGCACGTTGCCTGCGCTGCGCCGCGGCGCTCCCCCGCTCCGATCACGCCGGGGTCGACCACTAGACATCCGAGCCATCAAAGAAGCCCCTGATCCTGCGTCCGAACTGTGCGACAAAGTTGCGCGCACGGTCGGTGATCTGGGTGACCGCCTGCCAGCGCTCCTGGCGCTCCCGACGATCGAGCGCCTCGTCGAGGTAGAGCTGCTTGCAGAGAAAGCGACGGATCTTGCCGGAGCTGGTCTTGGGCACCGAGAGGGGCGAGAGGATGCGCACGTCGTGAGGCACCAGCCCGATGTGCTGATGCACCACCTCGAGGATGACGCCCTTCATCTGCTCGTGGTCGAGGCCGTCGCTGACCTCGACCGCGATGACGAGCAGCTCGGACTCGCTCGTCGCGTGGGGGGCCTCGGCCTCCTGGGCGCGCTCGGCCGCCTGCCGGACCGCGAGGTGGCGATTCCTCGCCGCCACATCGACCGGCACCCCGAAAGCGGCCACCGAGCCGGGCCGCACGCCCTCGATCCGGGCGACGAGGCTCTCGAGCTCGTGCGGGTAGATGGTGCGGTCGCCGAGGCGCACCGCGTCCGCGCGGCGACCCGTGATGAACAGCTCACCCTGGACGGCGTAGCCGAGGTCGCCCGTTGCGACGGCGTCGCCAGAGTCTGTGAGGGTCGTGCCGTCATGCTGGACGAAGCCCGCGGCGATCGAGTGGCCGCGCACGAACACCTCGCCGATCTCCCGGTCGGGCAAGACACGGCCGGTGCTGTCGTGAATCTCGACCTGGAGGTCGGCCAGCGGTGTGCCGACCCCGACATACTCCAGGGCCGCCGGATCCTCCGACGGCACCGCACGATCGTCCTGCTCCAGCGACTCCCGATCGATCCGGTCGATCAGCAGCGGACGTCCGAGCTCGCAGAACGTCACCGCAAGGGTGGCCTCGGCCAGCCCATACACCGGGATGACCACGTTCGAACGCAGCCCGTAGGGCTTGAACCGGCGCTCGAACGCCCGGATGTGCGTCGGCACCACGGGCTCGCTGCCGCACAGGGCCACACGCCACGTCGACAGGTCGAGCCCCTCGAGGTCCGACCGCTTCGCGCGGCGGGCGCAGTGATGGAAGCCAAAGTCGGGCGCTGGCGACAGGGTCCCCTGGTGGTGCGTGAACGCCCAGAGCCACTCGTGCGGCGCCTTCAGGAACCGGTCGGGGTCGAGCAGGACCAGCGGCAGGCCCCAGTAGAGCGCGAAGAACAGCACCCCGACCAGCCCCATGTCGTTGTGCAGCGGCAGCCAGCTCACCCCGACGTCGTCCTCGGTCACCTCGAGGCGCTCGCCGATCGCGTGGATGTTCGCCAGGATGTTGTAGTGGCTCAGCAGAACGCCCTTCGGAGGGCCTGTGCTGCCGCTGGACAGCTGGATGTAGGCCGTCCCACCATCCAGGGTGGCAGGCGTCGTGATCGGCCCTCTGGGCACCGTGGCGGCCAGCGTGGACGTGGACACGACCCAGTCCCACCGCAGGTCCGCGGCGAGCCGCGCGGTGAGCGTCTCGTCCTCGCCGGGCGCGGTGATGACGGTGCAGTCGGTGCGCACGGCGAGTCGATTGAGGGAGGCGAGGTAGCGGGTCAGGCTGACGGACCGGGCCTGGCGCGGCGGAGTCACCGGCACCGGGACCACGCCCGCGCACATCGCGCCCAGCAGGACCGTGATGTAATCGATGCCGTTCGGCGCCACGACCATGAGCCGCGTCCCGGGCGCCATGCCACGCTCGGCCAGCACCGTGGCGACCCGCTCGGCCCGCGCCAGGAGCTGCGCCCAGGTCAGGAATGTCTTGACGCCGTGGCCATCATAGACGTGGAGGCCACGCTCCGGCCACAGCTCCGCTGTTCGACGGAGGGCCGCCGGCACGTTCGCGACGAGGGGCTTTGGGGCCGTCCTGGGCATGTTGTTGGACCGTCATCCGGGGGGGAGGCGTCCGATCGCGACGAACGCTCGACAAGCAGTGGGAAGCTACGCCAAGCGATCGGTGATGTCCACCAGCGAGTTTGCCAGGCCATTTGCAACTTCAGTTGACGGGGGGGGCATGATATGGCATCGAAATCGTCGCAACCGGCTCGGCGGTGCCCGCACCAGCGGATGGGTGCAGGCCGTCGGCCTCGATGGAATGGTCGAAGATGGAAGACGAGAGGAAGGAAACGTCGAGCGAAGAGAGCAATCTCCGGCTCAAGGATCTGAAGATCGACAAGGGCGCCCGCCACGTCAGGATCCTGGACGAAGATGGCGAGACCGTGTTCCGGACCACGAACGTCCGAGACGCTGAGCGTTTCCTCGAGCTCGTCGAGGAGAACCGCCGCCTGCATCACCTGCTCGAAGCGCGCGGCATCGCCCCTCACCGCATCTATCGTGTCGATGGGGACGAGCATCGGCAGGAGGTCGCCATCGTCGCCAAGCACGGCGCGGACAGCGTCGTCGTGCGCAACCTCGCCGATGGCCGCGAGGACATCGTGGACCTCGAGGACGTCCTGCCGATCGCCGATGTGGACTACCACATCGGGTCCGAGGCGCCCGTCGAGACGGTCCACATCTCCGTGCGCGTCGACCGCGAGAACGAGGTCGCCATCCTCTGCGCCAACCGCTCCTTCGAGGGCGCGCGCACCGCCGAGGCCTCGTGGCGCAAGTCCACTTTCGATGTCGAGAAGGCCGACCAGGTCCCGGCGTCCTGGACCAGCAGTGACTGCGTGATCTTCACCGAAGAGATCGTGCTCGAAGACTGAGCGGGGCAGCCGGCGCTCGCACGCCGGGGAAACATGACCGGCGCCCGGCAGCGCGATGCCTCCAGACGCGCAGGACCTGCGCACCGCCTGAACGCAAAGAGGCCGGACGACCCGTCGTCCGGCCTCTTTGCGTCTGGCGCCAACGTGCGCTACTGCAACGTCGGGACCTTGGGCTTCGGCGTCGTGTCCTGCTTCGGGGGCGCGTCCGAGCCGCCGATGATGCCGACGTTCGGCTTGCGGCCGTCGGACTCGCCGAGCAGCGAGACCTTGGGCTTGCGCTTCTCAGAGGGCTGGTCCGCCACCGCATCCTTCGGCGGCTCGGCCCTGGCCGCCGGCTCCTCCTTCGGGACGTTGGCCGCAGCGCGGGGGTTCACGCGTGGCCGCGCGTTGTTCACCGGAGCCCGAACATTCTTGGCCGGCGTCGGCGTCTCGGTCGCCTTGGGGTCCGGCGCGGCGTCCGCGACGACCTCGCCGCCTCCGGCGCCGCTCTCGCCCGCGATGGGGGTCAGCTCGGCCTTCCAGGTCACCTCGCGGCCGGGGAGGCGGGCGAGGTTGAACTCCTTGGACACCGACTCGTGGCCGGCCTTCTTCACGGTGTAGGTCACGACCTCGGTCGTCGCGGTGACCTCGACCACCATCGGGGTCGTGCCCACGACGAGCTCGCCCGAGTGGATCGTCGCGCCCGAGGGCTCGCTCTGGACCGTGATGCGGAACGAGCCGCTCACCGTAGGTGAGCCGTTGGGCCGGGGCGTCGTCGTGGTGTTGTCGGCGACGGGGGCCGGGGAGGGCGTCGTCTCCTTGCCGTCCTCCTTGGCGAGGATCACGCCGAGGCCGACCGCGCCGATCAGAAGCAGGATCACCGCGATAGCTCCGAAAACCATGATCCCCGTCTTCTTCTGCTCCGGCTGCGGATCGTAGCCCGCGAGGGAAGGATGAGAGAGCGATGGATTCGACGTCTGGTTCGGATGCATTCCCGAAAGTGACGGGTTGGACGGGCTCGAAGGGTGCGGCGGGACCGAGGGGTTGGACGGGTTGGAGGGGCTGGTCGGGTAGGAAGGGATGGACGGATACGACGGGCTCGACAGGTCCTGCCCGTAGAGGTGCGGGTTGCTCTGATTGGCCGGGTTCGGCGTGAGGTTGTTCAGCGAGGGCATGATGCCCGACGTGTAGCCGCCGCCGCCCGGCAGCGGGTGCATCCCCGACAACGTCATCCGGATCTGGCTCAGTTCGATCCGGAGCTGATCGACCGTCTGCTGGCGGTCCTCCGGTCGCTTGGTCAACGCCTTCATGATCACCGCCTCGAGCCCCGGCGGGATGGTCTGGAGCGCGTCCATGTTCTGGCCGAGCTTGTTGGAGAAGTCCTCGGGCGTCTCGTGCGCGTGCTTCATCATCAGCATCGGCGTGGAGGCGTCGTCGAACGGCGGGACCCCCGTCACCATCTGGTAGAGGATCACGCCGAGCGAGTAGATGTCCGCACGATGGTCGATCGGCAGGCTCATGACCTGCTCCGGGGCCATGTAGCGCGGCGTGCCCACGATGCGGCCCTGCTGGGTCAGATCAGCGTCGATATCGTCGCCCTGGAGCACCTTGGCGATGCCAAAGTCCAGAACCTTGACGTAGTCTGGATCGTCGTCCCGGTTGATCAGGAAGATGTTGTCCGGCTTGATGTCGCGATGCACGATGCCCATCGAATGGGCCTCGGACAGCGAGCGACAGACCTGCGTGGCGATGTGGATCGCTCGGCTCGGGTGGAGTCGACCGCAGTCCTTGAGCACCTGCCGAAGCGTGCGCCCCTCGAGATACTCCATCACCAGGAACAAGAAGTCGTCCGGCGTCTGGCCAAAGTCGAACACCGTGATGGTGTTCGGGTGGGCCAGGCGCGACGCCGTCTTGGCCTCCCGGTGGAAGCGCGCCGCGGTCAACGGATCGAGCTTGGGCAGGATCTTGATGGCGACGCTGCGATTGATGGCCCGCTGCATGCCCTGGAACACAGCGCCCATCCCCCCGAAGCCGATGAGCTGCTGCAGCTCGTACCGGTCCAGGATGGAGTGGCCCACCATCTCCTTGTAGGCGTTCAGTCGAAGGTCAGCCGGTTTCATCTGTGTGGGATCCATCTTCCAACCTGCGGCGTCGTCCCCTCGGGGCACGTGCGGGCACCTGCGTGGCGTGATCGAGGCGCTCTCCCGGAGTATACCAGACTGTCGAACGCCCTCACCACTCTCTATTGTTCCGCTGCGCTCAGAACGACGTGGAGAGCGCAGCACCGGCCCCATCGGGGCCGAACATCGGGATCACGTGGAAGGACGTGGCGCCGGAGCTGTCCGGCGCCGCCTCGCCCCCTCCGGCGTCGAGCGCGATCATGACCAGCCCGGCCACGATCGTCGCGCCGCCGACCCCGTAGAAGATGTCCGCCAGGAGGGCCTTGCCCTCGGCGTCGGACTTGAAGCTGTCCTTGTCGGTCGCCGTGCGGGCCGCCTCGAAGTCGTCCGAGGCGCCGCTGGCGAGCACACCGACGGCGACCCCGCCGCCGACGACCGCCAGGCCAATGCCGCCGAGGACCAGCCCGGCGATGGTGAGCCCGCCGCCCTCGTCCTCGGTCGCGCCCGGATCCTTGCCGTCCTTGCCGTCCTTGCCGTCCTTGCCGTCCTTGCCGTCCTTGCCGGCGTTGTTGCCGACCTTGCCGTCACCGGCTTTGTCCTTCCGGGCCTGCTCCTCGGCGAGCCGTTGCTGCTCGATCCCGTCGTTGAGATCCTTGATGCGGGCCAGCGCCTTGCGACGGATGTCGGGGTCGGCGTCATCGGCGACGATGAAACGCTCGTAGGACTTGACCGCGTTCGGGCTGTCGTCGAGCTTCTCCCAGCACAGCGCGATGTTGAACAGGAGGTTGGCCACCGGCGAGAGGCGATAGGCCTGCTCGAAGGTCGCGATCGCCTCCTTGTACTTGCCCTTGGAATAGAGCTCGACGCCTTTGCCGCTGAGCTCTTCGACCTTGGTGGTGATCTCGTCGTCCTGGGCGTAGGCGGCCGTCGGCGCGCCGAGGCAGGCGCCAGAGAGCACGACCGCCAGGGTCAGGGCGAGGATGCGGGACAAACGGGGGTGAGTGAGCGGATTCATCGGCGTGACCGTGGAGCCAGGGCGGCGTCGATGGGCTCCAACGCGGAGCGCGTCAGGGACGCTGCAATTCTGATCGTGGCAGTCCGGGCTCCATTGTAGCCGACCTCGCGCGAGGTGTCCACGCGATCGGAGGCGCACGATGGACGGCATGGGGCCGGGCGGCCGACGGAGCCGCGCTGCGAGAGCTTCGGGGCGCCGCAGCGACGGCCCTGGACGAGAGCGTCGCGAGCTGCAGGGCGGGGCTCAGGCGGGGGTGTAGCCGGCGTCGCGGACGATCTTCTCGATGTCGTCCTCGGTCACCTCGGCGGTCTTGCCGAGGGTGACCGTGACGTTGGCGTCCTTGTGCGACGCGACGGCGCGGGTGATGCCGTCGACCTTCTCGAGCGCATTCACGACGCGGGCCTCACAGTGGCCGCAGGTCATGCCAGTGACGGGGAGCGTGAGCGTCTTCATTCCGAGCATGAGATCACCTTGTTGGAGGTCAACCGCCGAGGATCTTGTCGCCGTAGGCGAAGAACACGATCACGAGGGCGGCCAGAACGATCGTGCCCACGATGAGCACGACGAGGATGCCGATCAGCAGCTTGCTCGTCTTCTTGCGGGGCGCCGGGATCGCGGGCTCCTCCATGATGGCCGAGACGGCTGCGGTGTGGCCGGACTGGGGGATGTTGTGGACCATGTTGGGCCACACGAAGTCGCCCTCGGTCGGCTCGCCGAGCACGAACCGCATGACGGTGGCGCCGACCTGGATGTCGTCGCCGTGGCTCAGGATGTGGTCCCCGTTGAGGATGCCGTTGACCAGCGTCCGGTTCTCGGCGCCCTGCTCCTTCAGGTCGAAGTGGCCTTCAGGATTCTTCTTGAGTCTCAGGTGCTTACGGCTCGCCGAGGGATCGGAGAGCACGAGGTGGTTCGACTTGTCGCGGCCGATGTTGGTGATGCCCGGCCGCAGGTCGAACACGATCGGGTCGTTGCCCTCGACGAAGATGATCAGCCGTGCGCCCGAGTCCGCCTCGGCGGCGCGGTAGGCCTCGAGGGCGTTGGCATCGAGCATCGTCGTGTGCTCGGGGGCGGCGCTCATGGGGCCGCTGACGGGCTGGAGCGCCTGGGTCGAGGGCAGCGGCATGCCGGCCGCGCCCTGGATGCTCGCCAGGTCGAGCGCCTGGGTCTTTTCGTTCGGCCCGAGCTCGGCGCTGGCCGCCGGTGGCATCGGCATCGGGGGAGCCGGCGCGGGTCGCGGCGGCATCGGGGATTCCCCGGCGCGCATGCGATCGAGGTCGAGCGCCATGGTGCGCTCATGCGGCGCGAGCTCCTGGGCGGGCCGCGCGGCCGGTGGCGGCGGGCTGACGGGCTCGGGCGCAGGCCGCGCAGGCGCAGGCTCTGGAGGTGGCTCGACCTTCAGCTCCGGCCGCGGCGCCTCGCGGGCGGAGCGGGCGGGATCGTATTCCTCCCCGCGTCCCTTGGCGCCCTGCCCGGCGGAGTAGCTCTTCTGCCCCTTGTCCACGCGCTCGCCGCGGCCACGGCTGTCCTCATAGCGGACCTCTTCACCGCGATCCAACAGGTCCTTGCGGCTCTCCTCCTGGCGGCGTCGTCGCTCCTTGGGCGGTGCGTCCAGCTCGCTGATGTCGAGGGCCATGGTGTTGCCCTTGCCACCGCCACCGCCACCGCCACCGCCACCCCAATCGTCGTCCTCCGCGTCCCAGGCGTCGCCACCACCGCCGCGGCCTCCGCCGCCACCGCCGCCGCCACGACCACCCCGACCGCCACCGCCACCGCCGCCGCCCCAGTCGTCGTCTACGGGGTCGGCGCCACCCCAGTCGTCGCCGCCGCCGCCGCCGCCCCAATCGTCCCCGCCGCCGCGTCGGCCACCGCCGCCGCCCTTGCGTCCGCGGGCCGCAGGGGCTCCGAAGTCGTCCTTGCCGCCGGTGAGTTCACTGACGTCGAGGGCCATCGTGTTGCCCTTGCCGCCGCCGGCGTCGTCGAAGTCGTCCCAGCCGCCGCCGCCGCCGCCACCGCCACCGCCGCGCCCGCCCCGTCCGCCGCGGCCACCGCCGCCGCCGCCCCAGTCGTCGTCCACGGGGTCGTCGCCGCCCCAGTCGCCGCCGCCACCACCGGGCTTCTTCTTGCCCCAGTCGTCACCGCCGCCCTTCTTGGGCTTGCCACCCCATTCATCGTCGAGCCCCTTTTCGAGGTCGTCGAGGTCGAGCGCCTGGGTGTGACCGGAGTGGAAACCGCCGCCTTTGTCGTCGAAACCCATGTGGTCTTGCCTTCCGCAAGCAGGCTGCGTGCAGAGCCTGTTGGGGTGTGGAGTTCGGTGCTGGGACAGCCGGGACCTGGTGTCCTTCGCCTCTGTGAGGAGGCTGTCCAAGAGCCTGCGTCTGGCCCCGCAAGCATAGAACAGGCAGATGGCGAGCGCAAGGACGCTCAAGCCCGGCGACGATCGGGCTCGGGGCTCCAGTCGCGCGGGGGCGGACTGTGGCGGGGAGGCTGGAGCGTTGCAGCGCGGTGTGATATCGATGGGAGTCGGGGGGCAGGAGGAGTGCGGTGGTGATGAGACGTGGGTTCAACCGCGCGGTGTGTGGGCTGGTCGCGGCGGGGTTGGCGTGCGCCAGCCCCGGGGTGTGCGGCGCGCAGGAGCCCGCTCCGGCGGCGAGCGACGACGCTCCGACGCCGGTGATCCCGCGCTTCCAGGGGCCGTGGCAGCAAGGCAGCTTCGATCCGGGGCAGGAGCTCTGGGGGATGGCCCTGGTGGTCACCGGCTCGGTGGTGGGCGGCCTCGGGCTCTACGCGCTCGAGACGCGGGGGGTGGAGTGTGTCGGTGCGTGTGCATCGAATGTGGAGGCGGGCACGGCGAGCCCTGAGGTCGGGAAGGGCCTGTTGGTGGGGGGCATCTTCATCGCCGGGGTGGGGTTCTAC
>Ga0100377_1001755_pt1 | contig 18567 bp, 17 predicted proteins | sample CryGeymeta201501_FD_83664 | JGI IMG/M metagenome (GOLD analysis project Ga0100377, IMG submission 83664) | Groundwater microbial communities from Crystal Geyser aquifers in Utah, USA - Crystal Geyser metaG 2015-01 | ecosystem: Environmental > Aquatic > Deep subsurface > Groundwater | place: USA...
AAAAAACAAACAAAAAAATGTTTCACGGCAAATTAAAGCAGTGGGTTTTGATAAAGCATTAGAAATTGGTGTTCTATATGATGCTACAAACAGAAATGATTGTGAAACAGTTAAACATTTTGTGAACTACCTCATTGAAGAACGAAAAAAAGTAATGGCGTTGGGATATATCAACAGTAAGGATTCATCCGAAATTGTTAAAGCCCATTTGAATTACAACTATTTTGACAATAAAAATCTATCAAAAATCTGCATTCCACAAGGAAGAGACATAGAAAGTTTTATAAACACTCCTTATACTATATTGATTGATTTAACCACAAAACCTTGCTTTCAAACGGAATATATTACCACACTTTCAAAAGCAAGATTTAAAGTAGGAGCTTCGGGCGATTACCGTGATGCAGCTTGTGATTTAACAATTTCTTTAACAGAGAATAAATCTATGGAATACTTTATTATTCAGCTCAAGCATTACTTGAAAATGATACATAATTAATTATTGAAGTTGTTTAAAGTACAACTAATAAGAAGAAAATAGTCTTAAAAAAATGGAGGCAATTAGCGAGGCGAGTATCTGAATTTCAGAACATTGTAAAAAAGCACTATATAATGAAAAAAGAAACCATCAAACTTTTTGAAGAAAAGCAAGTTCGTAGCCTTTGGGATGCCGAGGAGGAAAAGTGGTACATATCCATTATTGATGTTATCGCAGTTCTTACTGACCAACCTACCTATCAGGGAGCTAGAAATTACTGGAAGGTATTAAAACATAGACTTTTAAAGGAAGGAAATGAAACGGTTACAAATTGTAACCAGTTGAAATTTGAAGCACCAGATGGTAAAATGCGATTGACAGATGTAGCTGATAATGAGCAACTTTTCCGCTTAATACAATCCATTCCATCACCTAAAGCAGAACCTTTCAAATTATGGCTGGCAAAAGTAGCCTCTGAGAGACTGAATGAAATGCAAGACCCCGAATTAAGCATAGATAGAGCTTTAGAGCAATATATGAAATTGGGTTATTCAGAGAGTTGGATTAACCAACGACTTAAAAGTATTGAAATACGGAAAGAACTTACTGATGAATGGAAAAAACGAGGATTAAAAGAAGGACAACACTTTGCAACACTTACGGATATTATTACCAAAGCTTGGAGTGATAAAACCACCAAGGAATATAAGGTTCTGAAAGGGTTGAAAAAAGAAAATTTGCGAGATAACATGACCAACACCGAGCTGATTTTAAATATGCTTGCCGAAGCATCTACAAAGGATATATCTACCGCAACTAATCCTAAAGATTTTGAAGAAAGCAAGAAAGTAGCCAAGCAAGGTGGCTATGTTGCTAAAGTTGCAAGAATGGAATTAGAAGCCAAAACAGGAGAAAAAGTTGTAACTACTCTAAACGCAAAGGAAGTATTAAAAGGAATAAAACAAAAGAAAACACTTCCTGCTAAAAAAGGTAAGAAGAAATAGATTGGAATAAAAAAGTTTAGTTTACAAGCACCTTTTCACCTTTTGCTGGTGAGCTCGCTTTTCGTCTATAGTGTTTTGTTTTGCAGAAAACAATACCTTACATTCTCCAACTTTCATCTCTTCTAATTCTTTCATGGCTTTATCCATTTCTGCATCATCTTCCGTTTCCATAATCAAATCATTCAATGCTTTTTGTTTTTTCACACAATCACAAAAAGACAAGCCACCCTCTTCAACAACTTCTGCTGCATTTGCTTTCATTGCCTCTTTTAACGAAGTTGGTCCTTCTCCTGCTTCTTCTTGATAAACACCTGTTGAACTCGTGTCGGCAGCAGTTATTTCTGAATGTTCATTAATAATAACCTCTTTTTGAGTTGCTTCTTCTAAAACTTCTTCATTTGGAGTTTCGGAAGTACAAGAAAGAAAAATTAGAACAATAAAAAGAAATAAATAATTATTTAGGTTTGAATTTTTCATTTTGTAAATAGTTTAGTTTGATTACGAAAATATAAATTAAAATAGAACTTACCTAAAATAAAACTATAAAATTTTCTTTCTAATTAAAAAAGCAATGTGAATAACTAATAAAAAACAACATCCATAAAATAAGTGTTTAGATTAAATTTGTAAATTGATGAAAAAACTAACATTACTTCTTCTTTTACTTTTTTTATTTTTCAAAAGCACTTTTGCAGAAATGCTAAATGTTGGTATCCTTGATAAACAAGCCATTACTTCATTTATTTTCTACCCGCAAGAAGGCAAATATATTATTTACACAGAAAGTGGTAAAATAGAAGAGATTGATAACACAGAAATTATTGAACTCTCTTTTTGGAATAATAAAATAACTGTTAAGTCCTTAGAGAAAGATTATGGTTCTTTCTTAAAAATAAGGATAATAGGTGTTGCAACAAAAAATGCGTTCAAACTTAAAACAAATAAACCTTTAGGGAAAATAATCCAATATGAAGATAACCTTTTTATAAGGGTTCATCCTTACAATAATTATTTACAGCTTATTAATAATATAGACATTGATAATTATGTTGCAGGAGTTGTTGAAGCAGAGGTAGGAAAAAGTCCTCCAGAAGAATATTTTAAATTACAGGCCATTATATGTCGGACTTATGCACTCAAAAACATAAAAAAACATGAAAATGAAGGATTTAGTATGTGCGACAAAGTGCATTGCCAAGCATATCACGGAAAACCAAAATCTGAAATTATTCATCAAGCAGCAGAGTTAACCTCCAACATTGTTATTGTTGATAGTGAAATCAATCTTATTACAGCTACTTTTTTTTCAAATTGTGGTGGTCAAACAGCCAATTCTCAAGATGTTTGGCACTCAAATTTATATTATCTAAAATCCGTTAAAGACACATTTTGTTTACACGAAAACAATTCAATTTGGAGCAAAAGAATTCCAAAAGGAGATTGGATTCAGTACCTAATTACTCAACATAACTATCCCAAAGAAAACCTAAACGACATTTGCGATATAGAATATTTTCAACTAAATAGAGAGCAGTATTTTGAAAAAAACAATGTTCAAATTCCATTTGTTAAAATTAGAAGTGATTGGAATTTAAAATCTGCTCAATTCGATGTGTCATTAGATAATAATTTTGTTATTTTGTCAGGAAAAGGTTTTGGACATGGAGTTGGTCTTTGCCAAGAAGGAGCTATGCGTATGGCAAAAATGGGTTATTCTTATGCTGATATTTTACATTTTTATTATGAAGGCGTACACATGATTAATTTAAAATCGTTGAATTTTTTTAAAACTGACTTCTAAATCTAAAAATTTATGGAAAATCTAAACGTATTTGGAGAACCTTTAATTTCGTGCAGTTCAAAACCTCTGACAGGATATTTCAGAGATGGATGTTGCAATACTGATGAATCAGATTCTGGTATGCATACTGTTTGTGTGGAAGTTACTGAAGAATTTCTCATCTTTTCTAAAAGTGTTGGTAATGACTTGTCCACACCTCATCCTGCTTTTGGTTTTGATGGTTTAAAACCTGGCGATAAATGGTGCTTGTGTGCACTTCGATTCAAAGAAGCACACGAAAATGGTGTTGCACCGAAAGTAGTGCTTGAAGCAACAAACGAAAAAACACTAGAAGTTATTTCTATGGATGTACTAATTAAAAATGCTTCTTATAATGTAAAATTATAAGCTATACCGCAACCAAATAGCTTTTCGGATAATTTATATATTTTGGTTGCGAGTATTTACTGTAACTAAGCAAGTTTTCTTCGAAAACAGGCAAAGTTTCAGCATATTTTAATTTCGCTTAAAATAATCTTATTTTTGATTCTGTATTAATCAAAAATGACTAATTTCACAGTATTGTAACGTAAAACTTCAAATGTGAAATACGCCATCTACGGAAAAAAGATTAACGAAAAATACCTTTCTTCCATTCAGTTTTTCTTTGATGAATTAGACCGTAATAATATTTCTGTTACTGTTTATAGTACTTTTCATCAATTCTTGATAGAAAACTCTATACAATTTAGTCTTTCAATCACAGAATTTAATTCTCAAAGTGATTTGAAAGATGTTGATTATTTTATTAGCATTGGAGGTGATGGAACTTTTTTAGAAACTATCACATTGGTTAAAGATAGTAACATTCCCATTTTAGGAATCAATACCGGACGATTAGGCTTTTTATCTAGTGTAACTACCGATGAAATTGCTCAAGCAATATCTAGTTTAACAAAAGGTTTTTATGAAATTGATAAGCGAACTTTGTTGAGTATTGAAACAGATAAGCAACTTTTTGGTGATGCTAATTATGCTCTTAATGAAATTACGTTGCAGCGTTCGGATAGTTCCACAATGATTACTGTGCATACTTATTTAGATAATGAGTTTTTAAATTCTTATTGGGCAGATGGATTGATTATATCAACACCAACGGGATCAACAGCATACTCGCTTAGCTGTAATGGACCCATCCTTTTTCCGAGTTCTGAAAGTATCATCCTCACTCCTATTGCTCCTCATAATTTGAATGTTCGCCCTCTTATCATTCCAGACAATAAAGTGCTTTCCTTCCAAATTGAAGCACGAACAGATTCTTTCTTAGTCGCATTAGATTCTCGATTTAAGTCTGTACCTATCAATACCACTTTTAAAATAAAAAGAACACCACACACAATTAGTTTGATTCGCCTTAAAAACCACACCTTCTTAAACACACTGAGAAATAAGCTCATGTGGGGTATTGATAAAAGAAACTAACCTTCAATAATTTACGATTTACGAGTTTTTAATTTTAACCCGCTTTATTCATGTAAAAGCGAAGCGAATTGTATGAATGTGCGAAGGGCTGTGGGAAGCAAAGCGGTTAATCCCTTCCGATAATTATCGGAATAGTAATACCCAAATTTGGGCTATTGAAAATAGTTAAATTTGTTGGTATTACTTATATCGTAGAAAATTTTGTGAACCGAGCTTGCGAGTTCAACGAAGTTAATTTTCTGGGTTAAGAACTTAATGGTGGAATATTTTTTTTAAAACCGTCTAAGTAGTTACATATCAAAATGTAAATTTTAAGACAATATTTTTATTATAGAACAACTACTTTTACAAATAAAACAAGAAACTATGTCAACAGAAACAAAACTCTGGCATTTAGAAAATTTCAATTTACTAAAATGTCTTTCTTTGCCCGATAAAATTAAAATGGCAAACAAAATAAAAGATAGTTATATAAAGAAAAATGAATACATATTTTTTCCTGAAGACCCTTCATCTGTAGTATTTTTCTTAAAAAAAGGAAGAGTTAAAATAGGTACTTATTCCGATGAAGGAAAAGAAATTATAAAAGCCATTTTAGGTCCAGGTGAAATTTTTGGAGAACTAAGCTTGGTTGAAGAAGGTAAACGAAAAGATTTTGCCATTGCATTGGATAATGAAGTTAAAATTTGTGCCATAACAATTGAAGATATGGAAGAAATAATGTCAACCAACTCAAGTCTCAATTTAAAAGTTACCAAACTTATTGGCCTACGATTGCAAAAAATTGAAAGACGATTAGAATCAATTATTTTTAAAGATGCAAGAACAAGAATTGTTGATTTTATAAAAGAAATGGGACATGAAAATGGTCAGAAAATTGGACAAGAAATTTTAGTTAAACACTTTCTCACTCATCAAGATATAGCAAATTTAACAGCTACTTCACGTCAAACAGTTACCACTATTTTAAATGAATTAAAAGAACAAAACCTTCTACATTTAGAACGGAACCGTTTCCTAATAAGAGATATAGAAAAATTAAAATAAACTGAAATCGCTAATGTCTTCTTACACGCTATTTATTGGAAATAATTGCTTAGGTTGCAAACAAATTCTCGATAAACTTAAAAAATTAAATATTAATATTACTGTTGTTAATATTCATGATGAAAACCCAAATTTACCTTTTCCACTGATGATAGTTCCTGCATTGATTAAGGATGACAGATTAATAGCTTATGGAATTGATATTGTTAAATATCTGAAAACGAATTATTATTAAGGGTTAGTCTAATGCTCAGCTATATGTTTATTTTCCTTTTAATAGTTTTTTTATTTCTTTATCAAAATCACTTTCAAACAATTTATCTTGAATTGGTTTGTACTATTCATACTCATTCTCGGCAAATTCTTTTGCTATGGCAGCAGTAACTTTGCCTACGTTTTGTAAAATATCTTTTTGATTAAACTGTAGAAATGCATTCAATTTTTCAGCCCAATCTTTCATAGTCATTGCAATCCCTTGTTCGGCTTGGTCTTCAGCATAATCCAGATACATCGAAACAATGCGGTTAAGTGGTTTTAGCTCATCTGCGGTAAGATAGTTTTTGGCAATTGAAACGTCTGATTTTCTAATTTTTCCGCCAGGTGAGTTTTTCCAATTGGTTAAACCCATTTTTTCTTTTTCGTGATTTGCTCGCGAAACAATTATTTCGGCTGCTGTTTGCTTTGTAATTGCCCAATGCAGTTTGTTTTGAACAGTTGCGAAAAATTCTTTTGTAATTTCCGAATCGTAGTCATAATCAATACTACACTCGGCATAAATATCTGTAATTTGCTGATAAAACCTACGTTCCGAACTTCGGATATCTCTGATTTTTTCGAGCTGTTCTTTAAAATAGTCTTGCCCAAAAATAGGTTGCGGATTTTTTAAGCGTTCCACATCCATAGTATAACCTTTGATAATAAATTCTTTTAGCACAGCCGTTGCCCAAATTCTGAATTGCGTGGCTCTATTAGAATTTACACGATAACCAACCGCAATAATAGCATCGAGATTGTAAAATTTAATTGGTTTTGTTTGCGTTTTATCAGCAATAGCACCATGTTGAGTGGTTATTTCCAAAATGGAAACAACCACTTTTTCATTTAACTCTCCGCTTTCAAAAATGTTTTTTAAATGCTTTGATATAGCAGGAATCTTTACTTCAAAAAGCTCGGCTATTTTGATTTGCGGAAGCCAAATGGTTTCGTTTTGCAGCATAACATCCACCTTTATATCACCCTTGTCGGTTTTATAAAGTAAAAATTGGCTGTTGGGTTGATATTTCGATAAATCCATATTTATTTCTTACTTTTCTTTTTAAGAATTGATTTCTTCTTCTTTTGTTCTTCTACCACAAACATACATTAAAAATAAGAATTATTTTAGCTTTGTAGAGATATAAGTCCTTAGTCTCCATCGCTCTTGCATCGCTTCAGACTAAGGACAGGTGGGTGTCTTTGTCGTCCACAAAAAGGTCTGCAAGATAAAAGTCGTTATCAAAAATATTAGCTTTTTTTAGGTCGTCCCAATTTACATCAATGATTGGTTTTACAATTTCTAACCACCTCAAATAGATAGGAATGAAATTGTTTTTGTCTATTTTTATTTTACTTTTTGTTGTGGCTTTAGCTACATTATTTTTTATAAAAGTATTGAGTAGCTTTTCGTCTTTTTGATAGTCAAACACATAGGTTTTTGATTTTAAGACAGCTTCAATTCTCTCTTTAATTAATTGAAATTCTTTTGTCTCGTGATTACTTGGGGTTACGTTCCAATTAAAATCGTTGAGATAGAAAATATCTTGAATGTTCACGTAGTCAACAAAAGCAATTTTTTTAAAATCAAAAGCACCTAAAAAGGCAGGCGGCAAAGTTTTGTCGAAAGTTCTTGCTTTTCCGATTGTCAAAATAAGTTGAACAAACATTGTTGGGATGTCATAATTACCTGTTTTAGCTTCTGCCCACAATAAAGGTGTTCTTCCAAATAAACTATCTTGTTTTGGAAAAATGGTAAAGTCGATATTTCCTAAAATTTCGGTCGTGTCAAATTGCTTAAACCAGTCAGCACCAACTTTGTTTTTTAGTTCTTCTTCTCTAATATTTTTATACTTCATTCTTCTTTTCTTTTGTTTAGGTTTTGGTTTGTTTTAATTGCTGGCAATAAGAAACGCAGGGCATTTCTAAGCGCCAAACTTTCTGCTTGCACCAAGTTTGAAACGATCCAAAAGCCTTTATTTTAACTATTATTTCGCCTATTTTTTATATACATTGTTATGTGGCGTTATTAATCTTCTTGTTTATTTTTTTTGTCAGTTTATAAAATTCCTCAAAATAAGTATTGTCATATTTCAAGTCCTTTTTGAATTCCTCTAAATACAATGCTTTAAGTCTATCTTTGGCTGATTTTCTTTCATCTTTTTCTTCCGATTGAAGGGCAAAAACTAATTCAGTATTTTCATTATTTACTTTACTTTTAATAAAATCGGGTAAAAGACCTTCAACACATCTATATCCTGGTTTATCAAGTCCAATTGAGAAATAATCCTCCTCTTTTAAATACCCTGCTTTATCGAAATTTGACTTTACGTTAGAAATGGCATCTAAATCAATTGTAACAATTAACTTGTTGAACCTTTCCTTAATAAATTTTAAAAGCACAGGATTATTTAAAAACCCAAAGCCTCCATATGGATAAAGTTCTCCGTCAAATTTTAATCTGTTCTCTCCGTGCCGAGTGTCCCGAAGTATATTGAAATACTCAACATCTATAGCACCTTCCAATAATATTATATTGTTTTCTTTACTAAAAAAGGCTTCTTTTAAACTTTCAAATTCTGGACCAACCATTCCTAAAGCTAACTCAAATGGTTCACGCCAATTTTCATCTTTTACATTTTCAATGATTGATTCTCTTGTTTTATTACGGACTATATTTCTTTTAACGAGAATGTTTGATTTTGGATTATGATGACTTAATAAATATGGACTATGTGTTGTGGCAATAACTTGTATTTCCAATTCTTTACTTAAATCTTGCAAAATTCTGCCAAATTCTGATTGTGCGGAAGGATGCAAAAATGACTCTGGCTCTTCGATTATTACAATTGGCGTTATTTTATTTGATTCGTCATCTTGGTCAATTAAATTTTTAGCATTAAAAATACTACTTAATATTAAAGTTCTATTTTTTGTTCCGCTTCCCCAATCCTCAAGTGGTAATTCGAAGTTTTTTTCACCAAGTGATATTTCGTATGGTATTTGTTCATAGTTCATATCAAAACCACTAAATGTTAATCCCACTTCATATTTTTCTTGTAATCTACCAACTAATTCTTGAAGTTGGGATTTGTGAGCTTGAATGGCTTTCGATAATTCCTTGTTTATTTGAGTAACCTTACTTTCAATAGATTCTTTTGTTTTAACGTTTAAATTATCTAATTGACCGTGTTGCGTTCTTCTATAAGGATTAACAGGTTGTGTAGAATTGTGAAAAACAATTACTTGGGCGAAATGGATTCTTCTTAATATTTCACCAACCTTATAATTATCAGAAACTGTTTCATCATTGACAGTGATTTTGGTAGTACTTTCTTTCGGATTAGGATTAATGTTTATTTCAATAGTCAGAAGAGTGTCCTCAATATTATGTTCTTGAGGGTCTTCTTTTTTATCGCTCAAAAAGACCTTTAAAAATTTTATTAAACCAACATCAGATATTTTATCTAGTTGAACTCTAATAGTCAATGAAATATTTTCTTTCGCTGATTTTGATTTCCATACAGGAAAATCAGTATTGTAATTAATCCTGTTTCGATTCATCATTGGTCTCTCCAATGCATTAAGTATCGCTCTGATAATATTGGATTTTCCAGAGTTGTTTTTCCCGCATATTGCAGTATAAAAATCCTCAAACCTAATCAGGCAATCTTCGAAAGACCTGAAATTTTTTAAATGTATATCTTTAATTTTCATAGGTTAGTTTTAATGCCACACAACTTATATATGTGTAGCTATTACCACATAATACACAAATATATACTTTATTTACAAATCACCAAAATAGCTTTATCTGCTTTCCTTTCAAGTGTGTTTGAACTATCGGAATGGCACATCCTAGCCTCTATTTAACAAGGTTCCTCCTGAATGACATTAAGTTAAGAATATAAACTAGCCAACTATTTTTTCGCCAAAAGCGTTTAAGTCAACTCCATCAAAATTCCCTGAACTCATTAGTAGCAATACACTGTTGTTCCAGTTTTTATTTTCTAATACGTTTACCAATTGTTTAGAATCGTTAATTACCTCAACATTATCGGAAGCAAAAGCGTTCTTAACTTCTGCAGGTGTAATGTGTTCTAGTTTTTTATGTGCTAAGGTATGTTCGCTATAGTAAACATAAGCTTCATCAGCATCGCTCATGGCATTTTCATACTCGCTTAAAAAATTTTTATTTAAGCTGCTAAACGTATGTAACTCCATACAAGCCACTACTTTCCTGTCAGGGTATTGTTGTTTAACTGCTTTGGTGGTTGCTTTTAATTTTGATGGTGAATGGGCAAAATCTTTGTAAACAGCCGTTGTTTCACTTTTGGCAATTAATTCTAATCGTTTTGCAGCTCCTTTAAATGTAGCTATTGCCCTAAAAAAATCAGCATCATCAACACCCAATTGATTGCAAATTAATTTTGCTCCATTTATATTTTGTAAATTATGGTCGCCAAAAACCATAAGAGGAATATTTCCTATTTCTGTTTTAAGAAAAGTAATTCCTTTTTCAATGTAATTAGCTGGTGTTGAATAACCTTCCTTTTTAATTTTTGAAGTGTTTTTGGTAACCAATTTTTTTAAAACAATATCATTTTCGCAATAGGTTAAATATCCATTGGGTTCAATCTGATTAATAAAAATGTCAAATTGTTCTATATAATTTTCAAAAGTTGGGAAAACATTGATGTGATCCCAAGCAATTCCACTTATTAATGCAATATGAGGTTTATAAAGATGAAATTTGGGTCTTCTGTCAATAGGAGAAGAAAGGTACTCATCTCCTTCAAGAATAATTACAGGTGCATCTGTTAGTTGAACCATCGTGTCAAAACCTTCCAATTGAGCTCCAACCATATAATCAAAATCAAAGTTGCATTTTTCTAACACATGCAATACCATTGCTGTAATAGAAGTTTTTCCATGACTTCCTCCTATAACTACCCTGGTTTTGTTTTTTGATTGTTCGTAAATATACGCTGGGTAAGAATATATCGTTAATCCTAATTCTTGAGCTTTAAGTAATTCAGGGTTATCAATTCTGGCGTGCATTCCTAAAATAACAGCATCAATATCAGCTGTAATTCTATTTTCATCCCAACCGAATTTTTCAGGCAAAAGCCCATAAGAGGCAATTCTGCTTTTACTTGGTTCAAAAATCTCATCGTCAGAACCGGTAACTTGATATCCTTTTTTGTGTAAGGCTATGGCTAAATTATGCATAGCACTACCTCCTATTGCAATAAAATGTACTCTCAAAATATAGATTTGGTTAAAAAAGGATTATAAATCATTTTCACTAACAACTTTTCCGCTAGCGTATTTCACTTTTTTTGTGGGTTTACCAGTTTCATCAAAAAGTGTCCAAGTGCCTATTCGCTCATAATCAAAAATAGATTTGTTATACTTCATTTCTCCTTCTTCTTTAAGTTGACCGTTTGCGTGATAGTAAATTTGTTTTAAAATTAATTTTTTCTTATCGGTAAGAGTAAGTGTATTTTCGGGTGTTCCATTTTCAAAATAGTTGGCTTTAAACACATAATATTGAATGTTTTTATCATATTCTTCAACAAATTCTGGATTTCCGTTTGGATAAAAATCTTGCCATTTCACAGCTTGATTTTCGATGTATTCTATTTCTGATTTTATTTTTCCATCAGCATAATAAATAGTCATTTTACTTTTTTTAATGTCAGTCAATCTGAAATTTCGTTCCACTTTTCCATTTGGAAAATAGTTTTTATACACTTTTAGTTGTCCATCCACATAGAAACCTTTGTGTAATAATTGACCACTTTTATAGTAATCTTCAATATATCCATTTGCAGCATAACCTCTTGCATCATTTCTTATGGAATCTTTTCCTAACATAATGTTGAGAGGTTCGTATTTAATAATACCAAACTTTTCATCAACAACATCTTCAGGGGCGTAACTTTCTTGTGATTTAATGGTTTGAACTAATGTTATCAAACTAATAATTAATAAGTATTTAAAAATTTTCATATGTATGTGTATTTTTTTATAACTACGTATAAATTAGTATAATGTTTTTATTTATTTTCAGATTTTACAAGTTTAGCGATTTTAATGTTTAAAAAACCAAAAAGTATGGTCATAATTGGACTAAGAATATTAAAAAAGCAATACATAAAATAATCGCCTGTTGCAACACCTAATACTGTTGAATGATAAGCTCCACAAGTATTCCAAGGTACTAAAACAGAAGTAACAGTTCCCGAATCTTCTAAAGTCCTACTCAACACTTTGGGATGCAACCCTCTTTTTTTATATATCTTAGCAAACATTCTTCCAGGAACAACAATTGCTAAATACTGATCTGAAGCTGTTAAATTAAACACAACGCATGAGGTGGTTGTGGTTGCGATTAAAGAACCCGTTGACTTTGCAAAAATCATAATGGATTTAGTAATTGTTTTAAGCATACCTGTTTTTTCCATAACTCCTCCAAAAATCATAGCACAAATAATTAACCATATTGTATTGAGCATTCCTTTCATTCCTCCAGAAGAAAGTAATTCATTCACAAGATTATTGTTGGTAACAATAGCTATATCTGTTGTCATTGCATTCACAACTACTTCATAAGCAGCATAAAAAAAATTTGTTTTCTCAGATAGTGACATGATTAAATCCAGTTGAAAAATAACTGCAAATATACCTCCTAAAATACTACCCAAAAACAATGCAGGTATGGCTGCAACTTTTCTAATAATTAATCCTATCACAATTAATGGGACAAGAAACAGCCATGGTGTAATGTTAATTTTTGATGCTATTGCTAATTTGAGTGCGATTACCTCTTCCACGCTTCCTGTTGAAGTAAATGTAAAACCAATAATTAAAAACAATACAAGTGTAATAATTATGGAAGGAATTGTTGTATAAGCCATATATTTAATATGCGTAATTAAATCCGTTCCTGCCATTGCAGGAGCTAAATTAGTGGTATCAGACAATGGCGACATTTTATCTCCGAAATAAGCTCCAGAAAGAATTGCTCCTGCAACTAATCCTTTATCAAAACCAAGCACCCCTCCTATTCCTATTAATGCAATACCAACGGTGGCAGCTGTAGTCCATGAACTTCCTGTAGCAATAGAAACAATAGAGCAAATAATGCAAGTGGCTGGCAGAAAAAATAAAGGATTTAAAATATCCAATCCATAATAAATCATGGCTGGAACAACTCCACTCAACATCCAAGTGCCAGCCAAAGCACCTATCAACAATAAAATAATTAATGCAGGAAGAGCAGATTTAATACTCTTAATAATACCTTGCTGAATAAATTCCCACTTATAACCAATAGACATTGCCAAAATAACTGCAACAGCGGTTGATAATAATAATGCCAATTGATTAGCTCCTCCTAATGCATTGTCGCCAAAAACTTTCAACACATTTAAAATTAAAAGCCCAACTAAAACCAAAATAGGTAATATTGATTGAAATAAATTAGGCTTTCTATTGTTATCCATTGCAAAATTGTTCTAGAGCGTAAATGTAAAAATAAATTATTGAACATTAAAATTAAGTTATCATTTGTTGGTAAACAATTCTTCTATTTTCTTTGTTGCCACATTAAATTTATATAGTAAGTTTATAACCTCATTTATAACTCATGATTTCTATTCTTATTCCTATATATAACTTTGATGTTTGTGCGTTTGTGAATAAGCTACATACTCAAGTAACAAAAGCATCTATCCCATTCGAAATCATACTCATGGATGATGCTTCAATCGCTATTAATAAAGAGAAAAATAGTTCATTAAAGTCGCTTCCCTGTCTTAAATACATTCAATTAGAAACAAATGTAGGTAGATCTAAAATCAGAAATTTACTGGCAAATGAAGCTATTTATGAAACTTTGCTCTTTTTAGATTGTGATTCTGATATTTCAAGTGAATTTTATTTGAGTAATTATATCAATGAATGCACCAAAAATGTAGTTGTATGTGGAGGAACAATTTATCAACAAAATGCTCCAACAGATAAAAAAATGATGTTGAGATGGAAATATGGAAAAAATAGAGAAGTTAAAACTGCTTTAGAAAGAAACAACAATCCTAATTCTGCTTTAACAACCAACAACTTCCTAATTTCAAAAAACATTTTTAATCAAATTAAATTTGAGGAAACTATTGTAAAATACGGACATGAAGACACCTTATTTGGCTACAAATTAAAGAAAAACAAAATCACAGTTAAGCACATTGATAATCCATTAATTCATGTAGGATTGGAAAATGCAGATGTTTTTATGCACAAAACCAACCAAGGTATTGAAAATTTAATTGAAATTATTGAACTTCATAAGATTGAAAATGATTTTTTTAGTGATGTTCGTCTGTTAAATTACTTTTATTTCATCAATAAACTAAAATTAAGACCCGCATTTCAACTACTAAATAAAATAGTTAGTCAACATCTATTTAATCATTTAATCAAAAGTGATAATCCGAAACTTATTTTATTTGATATTTATAAGCTGCTTTATATCAACAGATTCAAGTTAAACAAATAATCTTACTATTTATAATTGGTATGAATTCAAAAGAACAACCTATCTCAGGTTAAAATATTAGCTCTATTTTTTTAAAATTCGTAATTTCATAATTTGTAATTCAAAAAGTAAAAAATAGCAATAAAAACCATTAAATTTGAAGCGAAAATTAAAAAAGTACCTTATTGTAATGCTATTGTAAAAAATGTCAGACGAACAAAACCCAGAAAGAGACGAAGAATTTGAAGCTGCTAATGAGAATAACTCATTAGAAAATGTTATCCAGATATCAGGAATGTATAAAGAGTGGTTTTTAGACTACGCTTCCTATGTGATATTGGAAAGAGCTGTACCACATTTACATGATGGATTAAAACCCGTTCAACGAAGAATTTTGCATTCCATGAAAGAAATGGATGATGGTCGTTACAACAAAGTAGCAAACATTATTGGAAACACCATGAAATATCATCCTCATGGAGATGCTTCCATTGGTGATGCGTTGGTGCAGTTAGGACAAAAAGACCTCCTCATTGATTGTCAAGGAAACTGGGGAAACATTTTTACAGGAGATAGAGCAGCTGCCCCTCGATACATAGAAGCCCGACTAACAAAATTTGCATTAGAAGTTGTATTTAATGCTAAAACAACTACTTGGCTTGCTTCTTACGATGGAAGAAACAAAGAGCCTTTTACTTTACCTGTTAAATTCCCACTTCTTTTAGCTCAAGGAGTTGAAGGTATTGCCGTTGGATTGGCGTGCAAAATTCTTCCTCATAATTTTAATGAATTAATTGATGCATCTATTGCTTATTTAAGAGGGAAAAATTTTACGTTACTTCCTGATTTCATTACTGGTGGTTCAGCCGATTTTTCTGGATATAATGATGGAATAAGAGGTGGTAAAGTTAAAGTAAGAGCTAAAATTATTCAAGAAGATAAAGTTACCTTAAAAATAACCGATTTACCTTTTGGTGTTACCACCGACAAGCTCATAGAATCAATACTTAAAGCAAACAACAGTGGTAAAATAAAAGTAAAAAAAGTAGAAGACAATACCTCTGACATGGTAGAGATTATGCTTCATTTACCTTCAGGAGTTTCTCCCGACAAAATGATAGATGCTCTTTATGCTTTTACAGATTGTGAAATTTCAATTTCTCCTAACTCCACCGTAATAGAAGATGATAAACCTAAGTTTTTGGGCGTTACCGAAATGCTAAAAATTTCCACCGACCAAACTGTGGAATTGCTAAAACTAGAACTTGAAATTAGAAAAAATGAACTTGAAGAACAATGGCATTTTTCATCATTAGAAAAAATATTTATAGAAAATAAAATTTATGTTCAATTGCATGGTTTGGGCTATGAAGAAGCTATTGAAAAATCATTAGAACTACTTATTCCATTTAAAAATAAATTATTAAGAGCTGTTACGGACGAAGATGTTAAGCATTTACTAGAAATTAAAATGCGAAGAATTACACGTCATGATGCCGAAAAAGCTGATGAAAAACTTATTGCTTTAGAAGAAGAGTTAGCAAAAACCATTCATCATTTGGAGCATTTAGTTGATTTTGCTGTTGATTATTTTAAAGACCTTAAAAAGAAATATGGCGAAGGACGTGAACGAAAAACAGAAATTCGTTCGTTTGAAAATATTGATGCTGCTAAAGTTGCCGTAAACAATGCTAAGCTTTATGTAAACAAAGAAGAAGGGTTTGTGGGACACGGTTTAAAAAGAGGTGAAGGCGAATTTGTTGCCGATTGTTCTGATATTGATGATATTATTGTTTTTAGAGAAGATGGAAAAATGATGGTAACTCGTATTTCCAATAAAACTTTTGTTGGAAAAGGAATTATCCATGTTGGCGTATGGAAAAAAGATGATAAAAGAACTATTTACAACATGATTTATCAAGATGGAAAAATAGGTGCAGCAATGATGAAGCGTTTTGATGTAACTTCCATCACAAGAGATAAAGAATATGACTTAACAAAAGGAACTGTAGGTTCAAAAGTATTATGGTTTACAGCAAATCCAAATGGAGAAGCAGAAACAGTACTGGTTAAACTTCGACCTAAAGCAAATGTTAGAAAACTTAAATTTGAAATTGATTTCTCTGAGCTCGCCATTAAAGGAAGAGGAGCTAATGGAAATAAAGTAACCAAATACCTTATTGCTAAAATTGAGTTGAAAGAAAAAGGTGTTTCTACACTTGCCGCTCGAAAAATATGGTTTGACGACACTGTTCAACGCTTAAACTCTGAAGGAAGAGGTGATTTCTTAGGTCAATTTGGTGCTGACGATAAAATCCTAACCATAAAACAAAATGGTGAATATCAATTGGTTGGTTTTGATTTGTTTACAAAATTTGATGAGGATATGATTGTAATTGAAAAATGGAATCCAAAAAAACCTGTTACTGCCATTTATTTCGATGGTGAAAAAGAGCAATATAATGTGAAACGGTTTTTAGTAGAACCCACTGACAAAAAAGTTTTATTTATTACTGAACACGAAAAATCATTTTTAGAAATCGTTTCAACTGATTGGCTTCCTCAAATACAATTAAATTTTGCAAAAATAAAAGGTACTGAAAAAGATTCTGAAATTTTAAATTTAGAACAATTTATTGCTATAAAAGGGTTGAAAGCAATAGGAAATAGACTTACAACCAACAAAATTAAAAACATTGATTTGCTGGAGCCTTTGCCTTTTGAAGAAGTTCAGGAACCTATCATAGATAATCAAGAAAGCAATGATGAATTGATTTTAAATGATAACATTAGTGATTTTTCACCTGAAGAAAAAATACTAGAATCGTCTTCTTCTACTGATAACGAAAAGGAATTGACAACAATACTTCCTAAACAGAAAGCAAAACCAATTAAAGATGTTTTGGATGATGATGAAGAAAATCAAATGACTCTGTTTTAGAAAAAGTTGTTAAAAAAAAAGGTCTTTTTCAATTGAAAAAGACCTTTTAAACTTATCTAAGGTTTGGGAACTAAAGTGAATAATTTTTTCCAGATAAATCATATACCGAATTTTTATCTGTTTTCTTCTTCGAGAAATCTTGTTTTGGCGTTGAAGAAGTATCAAAACCTCTTAATCCTACAAAAGAAAAAATAATGATTGCTAAGAAAACTAATATAATCATATCTATTAATTTTTTAAATTCATCTACAAAAATACAACTTTTATCGAAACAAACAAATTTTATCGAAAAAAAAACATAATTCATCGAATAAATTATGAAAAGTATCTATCTTATCAGACATGCAAAATCCAGTTGGAACTCACTTTCATTGAATGATTTTGACCGACCTTTAAATGATAGAGGTAAGAAAGATGCTCCTTTGATTGGAAAAAAATTGAAAGAACTCCGTTTTAATCCTGATGAAATACTTTCAAGTCCTTCTAAAAGAACCACTAAAACAATAAAATTAATTTCTAAAGAAGTTACTTTTGATTTTAACAATGTTGTTTTTAAGCAAGAATTGTTTCATCCATCCTTAAATACGTTGAAAAGTGAATTAAATACGCTTTCAGACACTATTCATAGTGTTGCTTTTGTAAGTCATAATTACGGAATTTCTTATTTCGCAAATTATTTAACTGATAATGCTATTGGAACTATGCCAACTTGTGGTGTTGTCAAAATTAATTTTGACATTGATTCTTGGCAAGAAATAATTGAAGGATTAGGTACACTTGAATATTATATATATCCTAAAATGAAAACCTAACACCAGTAGTTCGGGATAACGACAAAGTTTCTGTATTTTGTCACATTGAGTGTCCCGCACTATTGCGGGATGTATCGAAATGGGCAAAATACTTTGTTCTCGATACAAAAATCTAATAGATTTTCACTGCCATTGACGTAATTTTTAAAATGTTGTTTATCATATATTTATAAACTATTTTCACTACTAACCAAATAATGTGGCTAAAGCCAAATGAGTTGATTACGATTTT
>Ga0100377_1001757_pt1 | contig 18556 bp, 14 predicted proteins | sample CryGeymeta201501_FD_83664 | JGI IMG/M metagenome (GOLD analysis project Ga0100377, IMG submission 83664) | Groundwater microbial communities from Crystal Geyser aquifers in Utah, USA - Crystal Geyser metaG 2015-01 | ecosystem: Environmental > Aquatic > Deep subsurface > Groundwater | place: USA...
GGCACATGTCCACATCACCCGTATTTCCGATCCTTCCTCTACCCCTGTCGGCTGAGTGATAGATACCTGCTTTGCAGCGAATGCTTGCCGCATATCTCTGATACTGACGAAATGAACAGGTGATGTTTGCTTAAGGTTTGTCGGAGAATCGTCGCTTTGCTCGAAGACTACGATTGAAACAAGGTCGTCGTCGCGCATGCCAGCGTCCCAAGCCCGCCTCGGGTCATTGAGGGAATGGGACATTGATATTTCAAGTTTTGTCTTGCCACGGGATTCAAACCGCAACCCGGTGTTCAGGCATAGTACGTCAGGGACACGGACACGTTTAATCTTGATTTTCTTCCATATTTTGAAACCTGTAGAACCCCGCTCAAGCTCTATTGGGTTGAATCCCATCGCCTTCAATCGGGCAATGGTTGCGTTTGTACCCGCAGCCCCGACCGCTAGTTTTCGCAGGAAACTGTCGTCATTTTTGAAGTTGTTTACCACTATGCCACCACCGTAAGCTCCGGACCATTTTATTTGTCAGCATTTTAGATGACGAATAGGTTGATAGCTGAATGCTGACAGCTTATTTTCACTCCAGATTCTGCACCTGTTCGCGCATCTTTTCAATGTCATTTTTAAGTTCCACGCTCAGGTGGGCGACCTCGGAGTTATTGATTTTGGAGGCCACGGTGTTGATCTCCCGATTAAATTCCTGCAGCAGAAAATCCAGGCGCCGACCCACGGGTTCATCCAGGTTCAGGTAGTCGTGAAATTGCTCGATGTGGCTGCGGGTGCGGGTCATCTCCTCGGTGATATCCACCTTGTCAACGAGCAGGGCGGCCTCCTGGGCCAGGCGGGCCGGGTCAATATCCACGCCCTGCAGAAGTTTGTCGAGCCGTTCCTTGAGGGCCGTCTGCCGGGCGGCAAGAATGCCGGGCAGGGCGACGGCGATGTCCTGTACCCGCCTGTCTATCTGTTTAAGCAGTCGGAGCAGTTCCTTTTTCAGGGCCTGGCCTTCCTTTTCCCGCATGCGCTGGCACTGTTGCATGGCTTTGGCCAGGGCGGGCCGCATGGCGGCCCAGACCGCCTCCACGTCGGCTGTCTGGTCCACGCTGGTGATGACCCCCTCGCGGCCGGCTACCATGGTCAGGTCCGGCTGGCCGGGCAGGGAGAGCTTTTTCTGGATGGCAACCAGGGCCTGGTGGTATTCCCTGGCCAGGGCGAGGTTGGGACGCACGTGCAGCTCGGTGGTCTCGCCCCGGCTGGCCACCGATACCTCGATGTGGCCCCGGGAAAAAACCGTGGCCAGCTCCTTCTTGATTCGTTCCTCGATGTCCATGAGATCCCGCGGGGTCCGCACCTTGAGGTCCAGGAAGCGATGGTTCACCGAGTGGATTTCCACGGTCCAGGTCACCGGGCCGGCGTGGGCTTCGCCGCGACCGAAGGCGGTCATACTCAACAGGCCTTTCATGGGAGAACCTCCAGCAGTTCCTGGGCCGTGGCGGTGGCGGTGCCGATTTTGGCCACCACGATGCCGGCCGCGTAATTGGCCAGGGCCGCGGCCGCGGCCAGGGGCAGACCGCATGCCATCCCTAGCGACAGGGTAGCGATCACCGTATCGCCAGCGCCGGTCACATCGTACACCTCCTTGGCCTGCGTGGGAATGGTGGTGAGCGGGCCGCCTTTTTCCAGCAGGGTCATGCCCGCCTCGCCGCGGGTGATCAGGATGGCCGAGATGTTAAGCCTGTCGATAATGGTCTGGGCCGCCTTGGCCAGGGACTTTTCGTCAACAATGGCGATGCCGGACAGCAGTTCCGCCTCGTGATGGTTGGGGGTGAGCAGGGTGATGCCGCGGAAGCGTTCCGGTCGGCCGGGTTTGGGGTCGGCGATCACCGGAATCTCCGGGTGGGTGGCCAGGAGCTTCATGAGTTCTTCCATGAACAGCGGGCTGATCATGCCCTTGTCGTAATCAGAGATGATCACGGCAGCAAAGGTCTCCAGCCGCTGGTCCACAAAATCCAGGAGCCGGCGCACGCTGTCCTCGGGCAGCGGGGCGGCGTGTTCGCGGTCAAAGCGCACCACCTGCTGGCTTTGGGCGATGATCCGGGTTTTCAGGGTGGTGGGCCGGCCGGCAACCCGCACCACGCCGGCAATGGGGGAGGAGATTTCGGCGAGCAACCGAAAGAGGTTGTCCGCCATGGCATCGTCGCCCACCGTGCCGCACAGGGTGGCCTGGGCGCCCATGGCGTAGAGGTTATGCAGGACGTTGGCCGCGCCGCCCAGAAGCAGGTTTTCGCGGGTGACGTTCACCACCGGCACCGGTGCCTCGGGCGAGATGCGGGAAACCGAACCCCAGATGAAGTGATCCACGATGATGTCGCCGATGACCAGGATGCGGGCGCGGGGGAAGCCGGCCACCGCCTGGCGCAGGGAATTTATTTTTTCAGTCAAGAGTAAGTACTCCTTTTGCAAGGCTCATAGCCTGACAATCTGGTGCTTCAGGCGCGGAGCCACCGGAAATGTTGGGCCACCTGCATGGCCAAAGCCTGGATGAGGTCGTCGGTCCACATCGCGTCTGGTGGGGCCGCGATGGTGAAGGTGCGGCCGGCGCGGCCCTGGGAGCGCCAGCGCGCCTCGAACCTGGGGTTGGGCGCGCCGGCAAAGGCGATCACCGATGGCGTGTCCAGGGCCGCGGCAATATGCTGGGGGCAGGAGTCATAGCCGAAAAAGCCGTCGGCCTCGCCGATAAGGGCGCCCAGGGCGCCGATGCTGCCCCGGAAGCCGACGACCCCGTGCGGAAAGGGCGGCTGTCTGGTCGCCAGATCCTCCTCGTGTAGAAAGGCGGTGGCCAAACCGCGTGACCGGCAGGTGGCGAGCAGGGCCTCGACCCGCCGCCGGCCGGCGTCCTGGGTGCCGGAGTCGAGGAGAATCAGGGTATTCCTGTCCTCCAGCAGGGTGAGGATCAGTTCTTCCTCAAACGGCTCTGGAATCCTTTTCGCCTCATTATTCCCGACTCCCAGGCTGATCACCAGCAAGAAGGCATTGTTCCTGCCGGCCGCATACCGGCGGGCCGCCATGAGGTGTTGTGGAGCAAAAGCGACCATGGGCCAGACATGCTGGTCCGGGCCGAACATGTGGTCGCACCATAGGTTGGCCAGTTCGGGCAGGGTAGTGGCCGTACGGCCAGCTACATCCTCTCGGGATGGGAAAAGGCGGGTGGCGCCCGGCCCGGCCAGAGGCAGCAGCCCAAGCTGGGTGAGGCGGGAGTCGGTATCCACCACCAGCAGCTCCCTGGCTGCCAGGCCTTCCTGCTCCCTGGCCGCCAGGCGATGCAGGTCGGTCCAGACCGTGATCCGGTTGGCCATGCTGCCGTGCCGGTCGTAGGCCAGCGGCAGGTGGCGCAGCCTGGGCATGGCGTGGAATATCCGGGGGATATGGGCCGGGCCGGCTATCAGGATTTCGGCCCGGGGCATGGCCCGCGCCAGTCTCTGGGCCAGTACGCCGGTAATCACGACATCGGCGCCGATGGTGACCCGGGAGGGCAGGAGGATGCGGCGGATTTTTGCCATGGCCGTCCGGGAGAGGGGAGGGGCGGCCAGCAGCCGGTGATAGCCGGTCACCAGGTCGCCTTCGTTGCGCAGGCCAAGCGTCCGCAGCAGGCCGTGCAGCGCCCGGCCCGCGGGTGTGGCTCCGAGGCAGCAGACCATCCTGGCCAGCACCCTAGCGCAGACCTGCATGCCCCGGCTGGAGAAGTCGTTGCTTACGCCCTCGACAATAGTGCCGTACAGTTCGTGCAGGGCCAGGTCGGCCTGCTCGGCGGAGTCCGACAGGGCCAGGCGGCATAACTGGTCGATAAGGCCGAGGTCAGAGTCGGCCCGTTGGTGAAAGCCGGCCATGAAGGAGGCCGTCAGGCCGGTTGCCGTGGACCCGGGATCTGCCTGGGAGATGTGTTGTGACATGGGGTCAAGGGGCATGGGGTTTCCGATTTTGTTTCAATACCTGCCGCACTATAGACGCCCGTGGCAAGGTGGGCAAGCCAAGATTGCGGTAGCGGTGCAATGGCGTGACAAATGGGCTTACAAATCCAGGCAGGCTTGGTACAATATGCGTAACTACTCAGGTAGATAGTAGGGTGCGCCGTGCGCACCATCAAGCAGAATTGGTGCGCACGGCGCACCCTACGACTTACCTTACTTCTCGGGAAGGTAGCCATGTCAGATCCTTTGTCAGTAGCCTGTCGCGCCACCCTGCTGAACAGCATTCAGGATCCGGTGCTGGTGGTGGACCGGGATTATCGGCTGCTGTTCATGAACGAGGCAGCCAGGAAGGCGGCCGGGGTCGTGGATTTTAAGCCTGATGACACCTGCCACCTGCTCATTCACGGCAAGGCGCGGCCATGCTGGGAAGAGGGCCGGCGCTGCGCGGCTCGCGAGGTCTTTGCGAGCGGCGCAAGCGTCAACATCTGGCACCCCTGCCGCCGGGAGGACTCAGGCATGCAGCTCCGCGAGGCCATCGCCTATCCCGTGCTAGACGACCAGGGCCAGGTGGTCGCCGTTATGCAGATCGAAAAGGAGATCATTCGCTCCGAGTTAATGAAGCATATTGAGGTCGTGCAGCAGGAGCTGGCTTACAAGCACCAGGAGTTGCAGCGGCTTTTTGGTCAGGTGGAAACGGCCAAGCGGGAATGGGAGGCCACCATGGACTGCATCCCGGACATGGTGATCCTGGCCAATGAGCATGAGCAGATCCACCGCTTCAACCTGGCCCTGGCCCGGTTCGCCAATAAACCTTTTGTCGAGATCATCGGCAAGCACTGGAAGGATTTTCTGCTTGCGCACGGTATGCGGGAGAGCGGTTTTTTTGGCGATGACGTGGAGTTTCATCACCAATCATCAGACCGTTTTTTCACGGTGCGGGTCCATGCCGCCAGTTCCGACAAGCTCACCGTGGCGGGGTCGGTGGTTACCGTGCATGACGTTACCGAACATAAGCGGCTGCATGACGAGCTGGAAGCGACGAATCAGGAGATCGATGCCAGCCGACAGCAACTGAAGCTGGCCCTTGACCAGATCTCCGCGCTTATCCAGCGGGTGGCGGTGGAAAAGACCTTCGGGGTCTACTTTCAGCATTCGGCCCTGCAAACCTGCTGGGAGGAGATGGTCTGCACCCGCCGGGAGTGCGTCTGTTACGGCAAGGAACCCAGACGCTGCTGGCATGAGGTCGGTACCCTGTGTCAGGGCGAGGTGCAGGGAGAATTTGCCACGAAGCTCGGCACTTGCCTGAACTGCCGGCACTATCTTAGTGAAACCGCGGATCCTATCGTGCAGATCGGCGAGCAGTTCAACAACATGATGTTTATCCTCGAGGCCAAGAATCACGAACTTGAAGAGGCCTACAATGAACTAAAGCTGACTCAATCCAAAATCCTGCAGCAGGAAAAGATGGCCTCCATCGGTCAACTGGCCGCCGGCGTGGCCCACGAGATCAACAACCCCATCGGCTTTGTCAACAGCAACCTGGGCACCTTGAAGAAGTATACCGCCAGGCTGGGGGAGTTCATCGAGGTGCAGGCCAAATTGCTCGCCGCGCTCGGCACGGCCGCAACCCAAGAGGAGCACGCCGAGGCCAGGAAGAAATTCAAGATTGACTATGTACTCCAGGATATCGCCGACCTGGTGGAGGAGTCGCTGGAAGGGGTGGAGCGGGTGCGCAAGATCGTCGCCAACCTCAAGACCTTCTCCCGTGTTGACCAGGCCGAGAAAAAGGCCAGCGACCTCAATGAGTGTCTGGAATCCACCATCAATATTGTCTGGAACGAGCTCAAGTACAAGGTCGAACTCAAGCGTGAATACGGCGAACTGCCACTTATTGTCTGTTATCCCCAGCAACTCAACCAGGTGTTCATGAATTTGCTGATGAACGCGGCCCAGGCCATAGCGGACCACGGCGAGATCACGGTGCGCACCTGGCCGGAGGGGGGCGCCGTGCATGTGGCGGTTACGGACACGGGCTGCGGTATTCCGGCGGAAAATCTGCCCCGGCTTTTCGAGCCCTTCTTTACCACCAAGGAGGTGGGCAAGGGTACGGGCCTGGGGTTGTCCATCGCCTATGACATTGTCACCAAGCAACACCACGGTGAGCTCTCGGTGACGAGCGAGGTGGGCAAGGGCACTACCTTCCTGGTTACCATTCCCATCGTGGAGGAGGGGAGCGCGGATGCCTGAACCGGTGAAGATCCTCTTCGTGGACGATGAGCGCAGCGTCCTGCGTTCCCTGGAGCGTTTATTCCTTGAGGATGACTATGAGATCCTCACCGCCCTGTCCGGCGAGGAGGGGCTGGCCATGCTGGAGAGCGCGGCGCCTGTTCAGGTGGTGGTTTCCGACTACCGGATGCCGGGGATGAACGGGGTGGATTTTTTGAAACAGGTCTGCGCGCGCTGGCCGGACACCATCCGCCTCGTGCTGTCCGGTTATGCCGATACCGCCTCGGTGGTGGCGGCCGTGAACGAGGGCCAGATCTACCGCTTTGTCGGTAAGCCATGGAACGCCAGCGAACTCAAGATGGCCCTGAACAATGCCGTTGAGACCTATAACCTGAACCAGATGAACCGGGACCTGACGGAAAGGTTGCAGGAATACAATGATGAATTGCAGGATCTGAACCGGAATCTGCAACAGCGGGTCGAGGAGGAAACCGCGGAACTTGTAGCCCGTAACCAAGAGTTGAGCCTCGCCCAGTACATCCTCGACAGTCTGCCCTGCGCCGTGCTTGGCCTGGCTGCGGACGGCAGCATCGTACGGAGTAACCGCAAGGGTGATGAGTTTTTCGCGGCCGGCCTGCCGACGGAGCTTGTGGAACTTGCGGCAACGGTCAGCGCCCTTGGCGAACTGCGCCGGGAAGTGGCGGCAGGGGGCCGGAATTTTCTGGTGCGCGGCAGCCGCATGCGGACCGAGGACGGTCAGCCGGGCGTTATCCTGGTCATGGACGAGGTGTAGAAGGCATGGAACAGGCAGGTAAAGACCTCAAGGGCAAAATTCTTTTTGTCGATGACGAGGCCAATATTCTGAAGGCCCTGCGTCGGCTGTTCGCGGATACGGATTGCGAGGTATTCATTGCTGGCTCCGGCGAGGAGGGGCTGAAGATTTTAAAGGAGAACCCGGACATGGGGCTGGTGGTTTCCGACCAGCGCATGCCGGTGATGAGCGGGGTGGAGTTTCTGGCCAAGGCGCGGGAGATCTCCCCGGATGCGGTGCGCATCCTGCTGACCGGTTACGCCGACATCCATGCCGTGGTGGATGCCATCAATAAAAGCGGGGCTTATCGTTATATCACCAAACCGTGGAATGACGATGAATTGGTGCTGGCCCTGCATGGGGCCATGCGGCATTACAGCCTGGTCCAGGAGAACAAGCGGCTGCAGGCGGAACTGAAGAGGTGGAGCACGGAGCTGGAGGCCATTGTTCAGGAACAGACCATGGAACTCCAAGGGGAATATGACAAGGTCAAGGCCTTGAACACCCGCCTGCGGGGAAATTTCAAGAGCACCATTGCCGCCTTCTCCGGCTTGCTGGAACTAAGGGACAAGCGGATGCGCAGCCATTCGCGCAACGTGGCCGACATGGCCTCCAAGGCGGCCATCCAGTTGAGTCTGCCTCACGAAGCGGTGGAAACAGTGGTCGTCGCCGCGCTTATTCACGACATCGGCAAGATCGGCATGTCGGACGTTCTCCTGTCGGTGCGGCCGGACGACATGAATTCGCAGGAGCATGCGGAGTATGTCAAGCATCCGGTCCGGGGTCAGGCGGCGGTGGATATCATCCCCGATCTGCGCGGGGTGGGGGAGATCATTCGGCACCATCACGAACGTTTCGACGGTAGCGGCTTTCCCGACCAGCTCAAGGGCGAACAGATTCCTCTGGCGGTAAGGCTTATCAGCATCGCGGATTTCATTGACGTGCAGGTCCGGAAGTTCACGGAGGCCAGCGGGGTGGAGATGACCCTGCAAAAGGTCCATGCGGAGGGCCACAAGCGTTTCGACCCCAGGTTGACCGGCCTCTTTGTCGGGCCGGCCAAGGAGCTCTACAGAAAAATGCAGCCCCAGACGGGCTATGTTGAACTGGAACTTTTTCCCAAGGATCTGGAGGATGGCATGCTGCTGGGCCGGGACGTTTACAGCGGCACCGGGATTCTGCTCCTGAGCAAGGGCGTCACCTTGAACCGCACCAACATCCAGGTGCTCAAGCGCTATTACGACCTGGACCCCGCCAAGCATGGGGTGGTGGTCTGGGTGAAGTGAAGAGAGGCTGTAGGCTGTAGCGTGTTAGGCTGTAGGCAAACATCTTACAGCCTACAGCCTACAGCCTATAGCCTAAACCCCTACAGCCTGAACTCCTATGACAACAAAACCCATACATGAAGCAAAGGTCTTTCCGGCCGGGATGGAGCCGTTGGGCCGGGCGTCTTTCCGCTTTGCCTGTCACCCGGGCGTGGTCTGCTATATGAAGTGCTGCCGGGACCAGAACCTGCGACTCTATCCGGCCGATATTATCCGGCTGAAGCGGCGGCTTGGCCTTACGGCGGGTGAGTTTCTGGAAAGACACGCCCTGGTGGTCCGGGGTGACAATCCCTTCTTTCCGACAGTCATGCTGCAAATGGCCGACAACCCGGAAAAGACCTGTCCGTTCCTGGGCGAACAGGGCTGCATGGTCTACGAGGACCGGCCCAACGCCTGCCGCACCTATCCCCTGGAACGGGCCGTGGCCCGGGCGGCCGGAGCTGGCCGGGCCGAGGAGTTCTATTTTCTCACCAACCATCCCTATTGCCTGGGGCACCAGGAAGACCGGCAATGGACGGTAAATGAATGGCTGCGGGGTCAGCGCCTGCTGGACGACAACCTCCAGCTCGACCAGTGGGCCGTGATGGACACCCTGTTCGCCACCAACCCCTGGCATGGCGAGGGCGCGGCCGGCCCCATGCAGCGCCTGGCCTTCATGGCCTGCTACAATATCGACAATTTCCGGCAGTACGTGCAGGCTCAGGGGCTGATGGAGCGTTTGCGGCTTAACAAGGCCCGCCAGCGCGAGATCATGGCCGAAGATGCGGCCCTGCTGCGCTTTGCTTATGAATGGTTGCAGCAGGTGCTGGTGGGGAGATAGAGTTAAAGGCATTTTTACATAAGTCCCATAGGTCTCATGGGACTTATACTCAATCCTTGTTCTGTTGCTTGCCGTTGTAACCATTGCGGGCAACCGGCCGTGTCAGCTCCGTCTGCTTTTTCTCTACCCGCAGGGCCCCGGCGCCCAACAGTTTTTCCACCTCGCTGGTGAAGGCCGGGCCGGGCAGGACGCTGAGGTCACCGCCCGGCGCCAGATCCACCTCGCCCCGGTTTGCGAAGTGGATGGTGAGCAGCAGCGGGCAGGGGCCGTAATGCCGACGGGCCGTTTGTTTCAGGCCGTCCAGCACCGGCCGGTTGATCCGTTCGGCGGCCAGGATCACATGGATACGGGCCGTGAATTTCCGGCGGGCTTCTTCGATGGGGTCCATGGTTTCGGCAATGATTTTGCCGCCAGCCTCGTTTTTCTCGTAGCGGCCCTGAATGATGAGCGGTGCGGCGTCTGCCAGCAGGGCGCCGCGGTCCCGGAACAGAGCCGCGAAGACGATGACCTCCACCGCGCCGGTGGTGTCCTCCACGGTCAGAAAGGCCATGCGCTCGCCCTTCTTGTTCTTGTGTTCCTTGATGGTGCGGACCAGGCCACCGATGCGCACCGGTTGGCCCTCGGGCCAGGAGGCGAGCCCGGCCAGGTCGGTATCCACCACCTCCTTCAGTTCCCGACGGAAGTTGTCCAGGGGATGGCCGGTGATATAGAACCCCACGGTTTCCTTCTCATAGGCAAGTTTTTCCTTTTCCTCCCATTCCGGCAGGTCGGGCAGTTCGATGTTCGTGGCGCCCTGGGCCGCCTTGGGCAGGGCGGCGAACAGCGAGATCTGGCCGCTCTGGCGGTCCCGTTGCGAGGACTGGGCTCGGCTCATGGCCTGGTCGAGAATGGCGAAGAGCTGTGAACGTTTAGCCCCCAAGGAATCAAAGGCGCCGGCCTTGATCAGGCTCTCGATGACCCGGCGGTTTACCCGCCGTGAATCAATCCGGGCGCAGAGGTCGTCGAGCGAGGTGTAACGGCCGGCCTTTTCGCGCACCTCGAGGATGGAGTCGATGGCCGCGCCGCCCACGTTCTTCACCGCGGCCAGGCCGAAGCGGATGCGGTTGTTGACCACGGCGAAGTCCCGATTGGACTCGTTGATATCCGGGGGCAGCACCTCGATCTCGTGTTCCTTGCACTCGTTGATGTAGACCACCACCTTGTCGGTGTTGTTCATGTCGCAGGACAAGAGCGCGGCCATGAACTGGGCCGGATAATGGGCCTTAAGATAGGCGGTCTGGTAGCTGATCAGGGCATAGGCCGCGGAGTGCGACTTGTTGAAGCCGTAGCCGGCGAACTTGGCCATGAGGTCGAAGATATCCTCGGCCTTTTTTTTGTCCACCTGATTGGCCAGGGCGCCGGCCATGAATTTGTCCTTTTCCGCCGCCATCACCTCGGCGATTTTCTTGCCCATGGCGCGGCGCAGCATGTCGGCATCGCCCAGCGAATAGCTGGCCAGGACGGCAGCGATTTTCATGACCTGCTCCTGGTAGACGATGACCCCGTAGGTCTCCTCCAGGATAGGTTTGAGCTGCGGCAGCGGATAGCGGGCCGCCTTTTTACCGTGCTTGGTGTCGACGAAGTCCTCCACCATGTCTGATTCCAACGGTCCGGGACGGTAAAGGGCGACCAGGGCGATGATGTCGGTGAAGACCTCGGGCTGCATCTTGGTGAGCAGGTTGCGCATGCCCGAGCTTTCCAGTTGGAAGATGCCCAGGGTGTCGCCCTTGCAGAGCAGCTCAAAGGTCTTGGCATCGTCCATGGGGATGGCGGTGATGTCCAGCCGGGTATCCATGTCAACGGCGATGAGCTTCAGGGCGCGATCGATGACCGTCAAAGTCTTGAGCCCCAAGAAGTCGAATTTAATCAGCCCGGTCATCTCGGTGTACTTCATGTCGTACTGGGTGAGGATCTCGTCCTTGGAGCCCCGGCAGACTGGCAAATATTCCACCATAAGTTTTGGCGAGACCACCACGCCGGCCGCGTGGGTGGAGGTGTGGCGCGGCAGCCCCTCAAGGGCCTCGGCAACGGTGAGCAGTTCCGCCACCCGCGGGTCTCGTTCCCGGGCCTCGCGCAGTCGGGGCTCCTGCTCCATCGCCTTTTTGATGGTGATCTTCAGTTCCTCGGGGATGAGCTTGGCAATCCCGTCCACCTCGCCGTAGGGCATGGCCAGGGCACGGCCCACGTCGCGGATGACGGCCCGGGCCTTCAAGGAGCCGAAGGTGATGATCTGGGCCACGTGGTCGGCGCCGTATCTCTCCTGCATGTACTGGAGCACCTCGCCCCGTCGTTCCTGGCAAAAATCCACGTCAAAGTCGGGCATGGACTTGCGCTCGATGTTCAGGAAGCGCTCAAAGATGAGGCCGTAGGGAATGGGGTCGATGTCGGTGATACCCAGGCCGTACGCCACCAGGCTGCCGGCCCCGGAACCGCGGCCCGGCCCCACCGGGATGCCCTGGCGCTTGGCCCAGTTGATGAAGTCGGCGACAATCAGAAAGTAGCCGGGAAAGCCCATGGCCATGATGACGCCGATCTCCATTTCCAGCCGGTCCTGGTAGTTTTTTTCCTCTTGTTCCGTGAAGTCTGGCCGGGTACGCAGGGTCGCCAGGCGCCGGGCAAAACCGTTACGCGCCTCTGCCTCGAACAGGGCCGCGCTGGTCTGGCCGGCGGGCAACGGAAAAATCGGAAAATGGTGCTCGCCAAAGGTTAGTTCCAGATGGCAGCGGGCCGCGATGCACCCGGCGTTGGCAATGGCCTCGGGGCAATCGGCAAAGGCCTGGCGCATCTCGTCGGGCGTCTTGAAATATAGTTCGTCGGTGGAGAACTGGAAACGGTTGGCGTCCTGCATGGTTTTACCGGTCTGGATGCAGAGCAGCACCTCATGGGCGTGCTTCTGGTCCCGGTTGAGATAATGGCAGTCGTTGGTGGCCACCAGCGGCAGGTTCAGTTCCCGGGCCAGTTTTTTCAGCCCCGTGTTGACCACCCTCTGTTCCGGCAAGCCGTTTTCCTGAAGTTCCAGGTAAAGGCGGTCGCCAAAGATCTCCTGCAGGGAAAGGGTCGCGGCCCTGGCCTTGTCCAGGCCGTTTGGCTGGGCCAGGAGATAGGGAATCTCGCCGTGCAGACAGGCGGTGAGGCAGATAAGCCCCTCGCTGTGCCTGGCCAGGACCTCCTTGTCGATCCGCGGTTTGTAGTGGAAGCCCTCCAACTGGGCGATGGCGGCCAGCTTGATAAGGTTCTGGTAGCCGGTGCGGTTCATGGCCAACAGCACGAGGTGGAAGGCGGCGCTGCCGGCGCTCTTGGCCGTTTTGCTGAAGCGATCCGTCACCGCGATGTAGAACTCGCAGCCGATAATGGGTTTCAACCCATGGTCCTTGGCCTTGCAGTAAAACTCCAGGGCGCCGTGCATGGTGCCGTGGTCGGTGATGGCCACCGCCTCCATGCCGCTGGCCTTGCATTTGTCGAACAGGTCGGGCAGGCGGATGGCGCCGTCCAGCAGGCTGTACTGGGTATGGACGTGCAGGTGGACAAAGGGGTCTGGCATATATTGGCTCCAGGATGACAAACGGTTCAAACGGTTTAAGCGGTTCAAACGGTTTAAGCGGTTTAAGCGGTTCAAACGGTTTAAGCGGTTCAAACGGTTCAAACGGTTCAAACGGTTTAAGCGGTTCAAGCGGTTCAAACGGTTTAAGCGGTTTAAGCGGTTCAAACGGTTCAAACTGTTTGAACGCCCTATTCGGGATTGATTGTATCCAAATAACCGAGACGGTCCAGGTTTTTTATGGTCTGCCAGAGGTCTTTTTCGCTGTGGGGCTCCAGGGTGACCAGCGGGTTCAACGCCTTTTCATGGAGATAGGCGAAGAGGCCGGCAAAATCCAGGCAGCCTTCGCCCACGGGCAGGTGGTCGTCGCGCTGGCCGTGGTTGTCGTGGAGGTGAAGCTGGCCCAGCCAGGGGTCCATGGCCGGCAGCCAGTCCTGCCAGCGGCCCCGCGCAAAGGCGCTGACATGGCCGAGATCCAGGCATAGGCGGGCATAGGGTGAGTTCAGCCGCGTGAACATGGCCTGGTGCATCTCCGGCCCGGTCTCGTAAGTATTTTCCAGCATCATGATGGTCTGGTGCCGGGCGGCGAGGGGTAGCAGTTCCTGCCAGGTCTCGGCCGCGGTGGCGAACCAGGTCTCGCGCTTGTAGTCATGCTTGTTGTCTTCGTACCCGAGGTGGCAGACGATGGAGCGGGGCTGGAAAACCTTGATCAGTTCGAAGGCCAGCCGCAGCTTATGGCGGCTGGCCATAAGGATCGGCCGGTCCTGGCCGCCCGGCGCCAGGTCCAGAAAGGGGGCGTGCAGGGTGCAGCCCAGCCCGGCCTGGCGCAGGCCGGCGGCCGCCCGCGCGAACTGAGCAGCCGGGGTGGCGTAGAGGGTGTCGCCCTCCAAGCCGATCTCCGGCTGCAGGCGGTTGGCAAGCACCCAGTCCAGCCGTTCGAGCAATACGGCGAAGGGCAGGTGGACCTGGCAGCGGCCGGTGATACGGGCGAAAGATGGGGTCTTATCCCCGCTCCCGAAGGCGTTAGTCTGCAAGTGGTTTTGCTTCCTCGATCAGCATGATGGGGATCTCGTCGCGGATCTCGTAGAGCAGCCGGCAGACGTCGCAGACCAGACCGTCCTCGTTCTTGGTGAGCCGCACCGGCCCCTTGCATTGTGGGCAGGCCAGGATGTCGAGCAGGTCCTTGTTGAGCATAAGCTTCTCCTTCAGGGGGTCAGGTGGTTGGCAAGACCGTTGTCGCACCAGGTTCGCCCTTCCTGGATGGTCGTGGCCAGCAGGGCGTCGTTCTTGGCCAGGTCAAGCCGTGGGGACTGGCCGTGATGCAGGTGGGCTGCCAGGCCCCGGAAGCGCAAGTTGCGCCGTTTAATGCCGAAGTTACGGAGCCGGGCCGCGAACTCGGAATCCTCTCGCCCCCAGCCCTGGAAGTCTTCGTTAAAGCCGTTTACGGCGATGGCGTCCGCCCGCCATACCCCGAAATTACAGGTGCGGATTGAACGCAGGTGGCCCACCGGGCCGGCCAGCAGACAAGAGAGCAGGGGCCAGCGCAACAGGTTCTTGCGGTTGTCGATATCAGCGTCAAACAGCGAGATCTTGAGATCCCGGTCGGTCAGCAGTTGCCGGGTGCGCGCCGGGCCCAGCAAGGCCCGCGAGCCCTGCACGAAAAAGCCCGGTCTGGCGCAGTCCTCATGGTCCTGCAGACAGTGTTTTTCCAAAACGATGTCGCCATCCATCAGGATCAGGTAGTCCCCGTTGGCCCGGGCCACGGCCTGGTTCCTGATCCTGGCGGCCCTGAAGCCCAGGTTTTCCTGCCAGCAATGGCGGACGGGAAAGGGGGCGGTACGGGCGAATGCCGCAAGCAGTTGCCGGGTGTCGTCGGCCGAGCCGTCGTCGGCCACGATGACCTGGTCGGGCCGCCTGGTCTGATCGGCCGCCGACCGCAGGGCCAGGTCGAGGGCCGCCGGCCAGTTGCAGGTGGTGATGATCAGGGAAAGCTTCATGGCCGGTTCATTTCGTAAAGTTTGCAGTACTTAAAAAAGGCGCCGGCGGCATTGCCAACCGACAGCAACAGGCCTCCGTAGCCGTCCCGTATATAGCCGTGCAGCAGGTAGTCGGTGAGAAAGGTGGTGAACAGCCGGGAGAACGCCTTGGCCGGGGTGGCGGATTTGCCGGTATGGCGGTGCTGGGCCGCGAACAGCGAGGAGTAGCGCTGCATCTTGTCGATGATATCCCCGGGATTGTTGAACGGGTAGTGCAGCAGGTACGCCTTGAGCTGGCCGATGGTCACGCCCCGGGGTATGGCCACGGATTCATGTACCTGTTCGTCTTGATAGCCCGTGGTCCGCCGGCAGAAAAGCCTGATGACGCGGTCGGGCCGCCAGCCCCAGCCTCGCAGGGGTTGATTCTGGTAGTGATTGAGGCGGGGAACGGCGTAGACGACCTGCGGGTCCAAGGCCAGGCTGGCGATTTCCTGGCACAGTTCGCTGGAAACCATCTCGTCACTGTCCACGCCGAGAATCCAGTCGTAAGTCGCATGGCCTATGGCCAGGTTGCGCAAGGCGCCGAAGCCGATAAAGGGATGCTGGTAAACCTTGACGTTGTCGTAAGCCGCCAGGATGGCCAGGGTGTCGTCCGTGGAACCGTTGTCCAGGGCCACCACCTCGGCGAAAGCGCGCAGGGAGTCCAGGCAGGGCCGCAGGGTGGCGCTGCTGTTCAGGGTGAGCAGGATTACGCTGATCGGGAGACTCATGGTTGCGCCGCAACATCCTTGAACCGCTGTAACGACATGGGCGGCCGCTCTTGTCCGCCGGGTGCTGACCGGTAATAATAGATACTTTTGTAGAAATCGCAATTTTTACAGACCAGCGGGTAGCGGCCGTGCTGCTGTTCCTCGATAAGTCGCATATAGGCCTGGTTGCCGTTGGAAAGGATGGCGGCCAGGGGTTGTTGATGCAGATCACCGATCTTCAGCGAGGCGTCCACGTCCCGGCAGGGGCAGCCGTTGACCGTGCCGTCGGCCATGATCATGACGCTGTTGAACAGCATGGCGCAGGCCCCTTTCTTATAGGAGGCGCGGCTGTTGATGTCGATGTCCAACCCCTTGACGTCCTCATTGCTGACGTAGCCGCCCCAGTTGTTGTAAACTTGGGATCTGCGCACCTTGATGCCGCAGGTTTTGAATTGCTCAAGCAGCCCAAGCAGGTTGCTGTGCAGGCCGCGTGGGATCTGGTGATAGGAGCGCCAGCCGATTTCCAGCGCACAGCGGCATTGATCCAGGTTGTCCAGCAGGAATCGCAGATGGTCGAGCAGTCGCTCGTAGACCTTGGCATTGGATTGGGTGATGGCCATGAAGCTTGCGAGATCGTGACCATAGACGCTGATGGTCAGGCGCGTCAACTTGCTAAGCCCTATGAGCTGGCTGATGGCCTGGCGGTCGGGGATGGTGAAGTTGGTGAAGAAGGCGTAGGATTTCACCTTGGGGTGGTTTTCCAGAAAATGGAGTTTGTCGAACAGGCGTCGGTCCATGAACACGTCACCGGTGACCGGCGTCAGGTGGAATTCCGCAAATCCCATCCGCACGGCCTGTTCCACGTAATCGGCGAACCGCTCATTGGCCATGCGCACCTTCGGCGTTTGCTTTTTCTGGTAGGCGCAGAACCGGCATTTCAGGTTGCAGAGGCTGGTGACCTCGATGTTGATGGATTGGCGTGGGTCTGGAATAAACTCTTTGCGCAACAGGGCAAACAGATGGAACAGGACCGCATTCCTGACCTCGCGAATGGTTCTCTCGAATTGGTGGAGTTTCATGCAACCGGTTCCATAATGCCTGCCTTGGAGTGGGGATCACTCCTGCATGTTGTGCAGGAGTTCGTAAACCCCTTTGTTCGCCAGCAGGCTTTCATGGCTGCCTTGTTCAACGATGCGGCCGTCCTTGATGACGATGATGCGGTCGGCACCCCTGATGGTCGACAGCCGGTGGGCGATGACCAGGGTGGTGCGGTTCTTCATGAGGTTGTCCAGGGCCTTCTGCACCTCGCGCTCCGACTCGGTGTCCAGGGCGCTGGTGGCCTCGTCCAGCACCAGAATGGGGGCGTTTTTCAACAGCGCCCTGGCAATGGAGATGCGCTGCTGCTGGCCGCCGGAGAGACGGGCACCGGCTTCACCGATGACCGTGTCAAAGCCCTGCGGCAACTGCTGGATGAAATCCAGGGCATGTGCCGCCCGGGCCGCCGCCGTGATTTCCGCCATGGCGCGGTCTGGGTCGCCATAGGCGATATTGTTGCGCACCGTGTCGTTGAACAGGATGGTCTGCTGGGTGACCACGGCGATCTGGCCGCGCAGCGAGGCCAGGGTGGCGTCGCGGATGTCGATGCCGTCGATGGTGATCCGGCCGGCGCTGACGTCGTAGAAGCGGGGCACCAGGTTGGCCAGGGTGGTCTTGCCGCCGCCGCTGGGGCCTACCAGGGCGAGGACCTCGCCGGGCCGCACCTGGAGGTTGATGGAGTCCAGCACCCGGGCCTTGTTGTCGTAACTGAAGGAGACGTTTTCAAAGGCGAGGCCCCGGGTCAGGGGGGGCAGGGTGATGGCGTTTGCCCGGTTTTCGATCTCTGGTTTGATGTCCAGCAGGGCAAAGACCCGCACCGCCGCGGACAGACCCTGTTGCACGGTGCTGTTGATATTGCTGACCCTCTTGATGGGTTCGTAGAACATGATCAAGGCCGCAAGGAATGAGAAGAAGGTGCCGGGCGTGGAGTCTCCCTTGATCACCTGGTGGCCGCCATACCAGATGATAAAGGCAATACCGGTGACGCCCAGAAGTTCCATGAGCGGACTGGAAAAGGCCTTGATAACCGCGTCCTTCATGACGATATCGAGCAGGCGTTGCAAGGTGGCGGCGAAGCGGCCGGACTCATAGCCCTCCATGCAGAAGGCCTTGACGATGCGGTTGCCGCTGATGGTCTCGTGCAGGAGGTTGGAGACCTGGGCCAGGGTCTGCTGGTTGGTGGTGGAAAGCAGGCGGTGCTTGCGGCCGAAGATGACGATGGGGATGGCCGCGGCCGGCAGGAAGACCACCAACATCAGGGCCAGGCGCCAGTTGAGGTAGAGGATGAGCCCGGCCATGCCGATAATGGTAACGGAGTCCTTGAGCACGCCAACCAGGGCGTTCGACACCGCCGCCTGGATGAGGGTGACATCGGAGATCACCCTGGAGATGAGTTCGCCGGATGGGGTCTTGAGGAAGAAGGAGAGCGGCAGGGCATGGATGTGGCTGAAGATACGGTTGCGCAGATCCCGGACCACGCTCTGGCCCACCTTTTCGAGGAGCGTGGAGTAGTAGAAGGTGAAGACGCCCATGACCAGCCCGAGCAGGATCACGGCCAGGGGGAGCAGGTTCAGCAGGGCCGGATCCTTGGTATAGAAAATTTTATCGAGCAGGGGCTTGATGAGATAGGCCTGGCAAGGTTTGAGCAGGCCGGCCGCGATCATGCAGCCGATGGCGATGACCAGGGTGCGCCGGTAGGGCCGGGTGAGGTCGAAGATGCGCTTGAGTAGTTGTTTGTCGAGCATGGTCTGGCAGGGTTCCGGTGGGTCCGGGTGGGCATTGGCGACAGGTCCGTTTGCGAACCGCATTGAAATCCGCAGACTATACTTAACTTTCTTGAAAAAGAAAAGGGGGGCCTTCGCCAAGCATCCGTGATGCAAGGGATCCGGGGTATCCCGGGCAGTAAGCTGTTTTTGGAACCAGGATCTTTTTTGGTAACTATCCAGCTTGTGTCGGCAGTCAAGCGTTCCCGGCCTGAAAATACTTTTCGCTCATGCGGGGGCGGGCGTCCTGCC
>Ga0100377_1001762_pt1 | contig 18532 bp, 21 predicted proteins | sample CryGeymeta201501_FD_83664 | JGI IMG/M metagenome (GOLD analysis project Ga0100377, IMG submission 83664) | Groundwater microbial communities from Crystal Geyser aquifers in Utah, USA - Crystal Geyser metaG 2015-01 | ecosystem: Environmental > Aquatic > Deep subsurface > Groundwater | place: USA...
AATTGCAGTCGCAAGGAAATTCCTGAAGCATATGTATGGCATCCAACGGTCATTAGAGCATGATTGACTTATGGAGCAAGCTTATGAGTTTGACGGTTTTCCTATAATGGGATGTTGGGAATTGGAAACTATTACCTTTAAAGTTGATCACAAAACCGCGCTCAAACTTCGCAAATTCCAACAAAAGCTAGAAAAACAAACAAAGATAAAAATGCCGCTTGGAAAGGTGCTAAATAAGTTATTGGAGGGGGTTGAGCAAGAAGTCGTCAGACCAAAAAAAACCAGAGAGTCACAAAAAGTCACACGCTACATTCCGGCTCAAACCAAACGTGAAGCAGTCGACAGACATAATGGTAAGTGTGCTTTTCCAGGTTGCAACAAGCCTTACCAGGAAATCCACCACCCTCAGCGGTTTGCCATCAAAAAATCACACGAAGATATTGTGCCACTTTGCAAAAATCATCATCACATAGCCCATGCCGGATTGATAAAAAACGAGGAACAGGCGCCAGCCCTCTGGAGTGTAAAACCCGAAAGAGATTGGAACGATTACAAAAGCCGTGTGGATGTTATGGTAAGAAGAGACTGATTTACCCGATTAGTCTAAAGAGCCGTAGCGGCTAGTAGGCCGTGCCACGGAAGGCGATGTTGTGGATTCGTGTTTCGGTATCGGTTTTTTCAAAAATTATACGCAACTTGCCAACTCTGCATCGGTAGTAATTTTCGCTTCCAGTTAGTGGTATTACATCGAGATTTTTCAGATTACCATTGACGATATCCGCAATTGTGAGGAGTAGTTTGGCTCTTAGTGGGACGGGTAGTCGCGCTAAGAATTTAAGATATTTCTTCATTGGCTTGTTTTAGTTTTTTGTAAAGCTCCTCTGCGGCAATGCCAGTGGGGAAATTAATGCCAAAGTTATCTTCATCAATTTCGTAATATTGGACTTCTGTTAGGGGTTTGATTAGAAGGCCTCGAGGAGTTTCTTCGGCAATAAAGTGAGTTGTTTTAAATTTATTACGCCATTGTTTAGGTAAGGTTATTTGGCCCGTACCAAATAGTTTTAGAAGTTTAATCATTATGTAAATTGCATAAATTATATAATTAATTGTAGTACATAAAAATTTAATATGCAACCAGGAGTCTATTTTAATGAATAGGCTTTAATTAATCATAAAAAGTTTCTTTCACTCAAAAAACGGCTTCGGCTACTGAAGTATATTTTTTAGTAAATAGAGTGGGTGCCGATGTCGATGAAGGCAACTTCATTTTTGGCTGTAAATTCAAAAAGAATTCTGTAGGAATAGTTAATTGAAAACGCCCAATAGTTGTCAAGTTTGCCTTTTAGCTTATGCGTTTTGAGGCTTTTATCGAAGCAATTTGTTCGGAATATATTCTCTTTTTGAATAGCCTGCTTTTGAGCCACTAAGGGTAGGGTCCTAAATGCTTTTCCAAAATGCGATGAATAGTAAATTTTGTCTATTTCCATTTACTTAGTTAGGTCAGCAAGAGATGAAAGTTCCTTGAGTGTGCCACTTTGTTTTTCATGTTTGTAATTTGCAATTGCCTTTTGCGCCATGGCTTGTTCGTAGTCATTATGTGATTGTGTAAGCGCTTCAAAAGTTTTTATTGAGATAATAACAACTTCGGGCTTATTATTATTGAGTACAAATAAAGGCTCCCCACTCACCATTATTTCATTAAATAAAGATCGATAATTTCTTTGGATATCACCAGATGAGGCCGTTTTTGGCATAGATTTAAACATAAAGGTTATATAAGAGAATATATATTATCTATATAATATCTTATGTAGGGCGTGTACGTCAAGTTAGGTGGTCAGTGACAAAGTTATCTTAACTAATTAGCTTTAAGTAATAGTAAAAAGTTTCTTTACTTTTCCAATAAAATTAGTATGCTTTCTAGGCTTTCTTACTTGGGTCGGTACCGAAGTGGTCAAACGGGGCAGACTGTAAATCTGCTGGCTACGCCTTCGAAGGTTCGAGTCCTTCCCGGCCCACCAGGGAAGCAAAAAAGTAAAATATTTTAAAACGGCTTCGGCTACTGAAGTAGCCTGCAGAATGTTTTTAAATATTTTATTTTTTGCTTTGGGAGAGGGGAACGCCACGTCTCCTTGCGTCGCCTGTGATAAGGATACACAAAGCAAAATGGATGAAGTAGGAAAATTATTGTCCTAAACTTCCATTCAAAATCCTAACTTTTGGCTTAATCTCCAGAACCACTATGATTTAGAAATAACTAAGCGCGAACTTGGCAAGGAGCTAACGAACGATGTAAAGATTCTCCAAAGCATGTCCCGCCATTTAAAATCTAACGTTTTTTAATACGCTTCTTTACCTGTGCAAACTCAAGGGCTGATTGTAGCCAGGAAAACTTTTCCTCTGCACTTGCGCGGCTGGCATATTTGAGATTAACCGCATCAATATTTGGTTTAGTCTTCTTCATATTCTTTTAGTTGTAATAGGGCTTCTAAGTCTAGCAAATCTTTATCTCTGCCAGCGGTACGTTTCATGCCAATGAGGTCATCCAGGGATATAACCGGTAAATCTAAATCCCAAGCTGTAACAATATTACTGTTGGCGACAAATTTGTCAAAATTAAGTGATTCCTGCACGATTATATCTAGTGCTAGGCGCAAGCCTTTGCCCGATAAATATGTATATGCCATAAGTCCTTTTTCCTTTATATATTTATCAAGTTTATTTTGATCAGCCAGTTCCAAGATGTTGACAGGGAGGCGCTCTACGTAGCCCAGTTCCTTCATTACCTTATCAAGGTTTGATAGATTTTCTTTTTCTAGGGCGATGAGTATATCAATATCACCGGTAAACCTTGTGTAGCCGTATAAATTAACAGCCACGCCACCAACAATTAAATATTTAATGTTGGATGCAGATAAGACAGTAAAGAGCTCTTTATAATAATTCATATCGATAATTTGTATAAAATTACGGTAAGCGTACCAGTATTGGCTTGCAATATCCAGTAATCCTTAGCAATCAGCATGGACAACTTTTTATCATTTCTTAATATGTGACAACTATGATTAAGGTCTATTTATTTTGCTTGCGCGCAGGATAGTATCCAGATACAGCCTTAAGGCTTGCCAAGTATTTTGTTAAGGTTGCAGCGCTAAATTCTGGCTTAATCTGCAAACCTACTATGATTTGGATGTACTAGAAGATAAAATGGGCGATGAGTTGAAGCATAATGTTAAGGTTTTTCAAAAGCAGTAACGCCCTTTTCCCTATATCCCGAATTAGTATAATTAAACTTCTTTGCAAATCCATTCTATAATGATAAATTATGACTATGTTAGTAAAATCATCTATGGCTAAGAAAAAAGAAAACAATGCTCTAATACAAATCCCGCTCGGGGCGCTTAAGTGCCTTTCTAGTAAAGGTGAAAAGGTGATATTAGAAATTAATATTAAGGAATTAAAAAAAGTTAACCAAGCAAGAACACTTGACGAGTTAATTAGTGAAGCACGCTTGGATTACGCAAGTGGGGACTATAAATCGTTTGATAATACTGATGATCTAATCGCGGAGTTGAATTCATGATTATCAATCTGTCGCCTCGTTTTAACCGTGCCTACAAAAAACTACCTAAAGGTATAAAGATAGATTTTAACGAGCGAATTGCAATTTTTGCCAACAATCCCAGAGCACCAAAACTTAGAGTACACAAATTGAAAGGCAAACTACAAAGTTGTACGGCTTTTTACTTAAAGGATGGCTACCGAGTATTGTTTGAATTTGTAGATGCGAATACGGCGAATTTATTAGCCGTTGGACCACATGATCAATATAATAAATGGAACTAATAACCCCTCCTTAGCAATCAAAGTAGACAGTTGCTAGATTTTTGATATACTGGCTCAGCCTATTTTACCTATACATATATATGAACCCATATGAACTTCTTGGAGTAGAAAAAAGTGCGTCACCTGATGAAATTAAAAAGGCGTATCGCAAAATGGCGCAGAAATATCATCCCGATCGTAATCCGGATAACCCAGAGTCGGAAAAAAAGTTTAAGGAAGTGAGTGCAGCTTATGAGGTGCTTTCTGATCCGCAAAAGCGACAACAGTACGATACGTTTGGTTCTACTGCCGGCAACGGTGGTGGTGGCGGTGGCTTTGGTGGGGCTGGAGGGTTTGATTTTAGCCAATATAGTAGTGGCGAAGGGTTTGCGGATATTTTTGAAAGTTTTTTTGGTGGTGGTGGGGGTAGACAAAAACAGAGAACAAATAATGGGCGTGATATGGAAGTGCAAATTGAAGTGGAATTTTTGGATGCGGCGTTTGGGAGTAATCAAAAAATTGGGTATCAGCGGCAAGCTAAATGTAAAACATGTACCGGTAGCGGTGCCGAGCCGGGTAGTAAGGTGGTCAATTGTTCACGATGTAGCGGTACGGGGCAGATTAAGGAGCAACGGCATACAATTTTAGGGCAAGTGATGACTACGCGCGCTTGTAACGAATGTGAGGGGCGCGGGCAAAGACCGGAGAAGGTTTGCCATACGTGTCATGGGCAAGGGCGTAATAGTGTGCGTGAGGATTTGACAATTAAGATTCCTAAAGGAGTTAGTCATGGAGCGACCATGAGATTAAGCGGTAAAGGAGATGCCGGCCAATTTAACGGCTCTGACGGCGATTTGTATATATCTATTAGGGTTAAGTCCCATCCACGCTTTAAACGCGAGGGAGACGACGTGTATTCAGACTTAAAAATTCATGTATTGCAAGCGGTGCTAGGCGATGAGGTGGAAGTGGAAACAATCCATGGCAAAAAGGTGTTAAAGCTAAATGCGGGAACAACAGAACATAAAGTATATCGATTAAAGGGCGAAGGCGTGCCACATATGGAAGACGCCGGCCAAGGCGACCATTATTTCCGAATTCAGATCCAAATGCCTGATAAGCTAACCAAAAAAGAAAAAGACCTTTATATTCAGCTGGCTGATGAGGCTAATTTAAAGATAAGTCCGCAGAAAAAGGGTATTTTTGGCTAATCAAAGGCATTACAGGTAGTAACTAAACAACAAATTACGACTTGCGCAATTCCTAAAAAACATCATTTGTAACAATTCAGACTAAGCGTCGTATTCACAACTGCGAACTAACTAGTTTGCGTGTTCTGTATTGACTTTAGTCGATTTAAGTTATAAAACATTGACTAGTCGTGTCAGTATAAAGAACTGCTAAAGAAAGCACAATTCTTTGACTTTGACTAGTCGGATTGCTAGATTAGACCGTGATTCCGTAGAGATGGCAACTTTCGAATAGTCGTGCCAGCCCTGTATACCTAGACGTGATATCTTTATGGCCTTTGAAATCATCGGAAAAGGAAATGAATAAGAGAGTAAGGAATAGTGATTATGGTCTCGCTGGTGCTTGGCTTTCGTTGTGACTGCGCGACATCGCGACAGCGCAACATCGCGACAGCGCATAGGCCTGCTGGCCTGTTACAACAAACGTTGCTGGGACCTTGAGTAGGTGATCCTGGCATAGTGATACTTTGCGGCTACATTAAGTAGATACCGCTATTATCTACTCGCTAAATATAATTTATTATTTAATACTTTTAAGACTATGAGTAAATCTCTTACTCTAGCGAAGCTTCAAAAGTTGGTAGCGTCTATTTCGCTTACCGCTTTGGTTGCTTCTCTGCTTGTTGTACCTTCGGTTACACAAGCGCATTGGGCAGATGCTGCCTACGCTGCTTTGGGTGATACCACGCAGTCAGCTCGTTATGAAGATTCCATGAATAAATGTGAATTTTCTGCGATGCTTACTCGTGCATTTGACCTTGAGCAAGAAGTCGTTGCTAACGACTTTACCGACGTTCCTGCATGGTGTGAACCATACGTAGGAGCTATGTTAGCTAACCATTTTGCTTCTGGCCGAAACGCCACAACATTTGGTGCCGCTGATAACATGCCACGTGGTGAAGCATTTAAGATGCTTGCTAACGCCCTTGGTACCGTAGACGCTGAAGTACCTGCCGGCCATTCTGCCGAATTTGTAGGTATGGAATGGGCAGAAGCTGCTACCGGCGGTCTAGTACGAGACGGTTTTGTAACCGGTGACGACAATACCGGTAACCTCCGTCCTTACGACCACACTAATCGTGCTGAAGGCTTTGTTCTTGCCTGGCGCGCAGGTGGTGAACCTGCTCCTGTGGATCCTCCGGTAACTGTAGAAGGTGATCTTATGGTTAGTCTCTCTTCTGACACTCCAGTAGCTAAAAGTATCCCAAAGAATGGATTTGAAATTCCTTTCACAACTATCCGTTTGAGTGCAGAAGCGAGCAGTAATCCTGTTACTGTTACTCAATTAGAACTTTCACGTGCAGGCTTAGGTTCTGCTAGTGATTTTACTAGAGTTAAGCTTTATGTTGGTGATACTCAAGTAGGTTCAGAAAGAACTATTTCTACTTCTACCAATACTGCTATTTTCCCCCTAACTTCTAACGCTTTGGTTGTTCCTGCAAAGGGCTTCGTTGATGTTGAGGTTCGTGGTGATATGGCTGGTGGAGCTATTGATGGATCTGAACACAGATTAGGTCTTGCTTCAATGGAAGCTGTTACTACAGCCGGTGGTGCAGTTGGTGGTAGTTTCCCTATTTTTGGTCAAACTATGACATTGGCTAATGTGTCTGTTGGTTCATTAACTGTTGCTCTTACAGACGTTTCTGGCGATTTAGAAGTTGGTGACACTGACGAAGTACTTGGTCGTGTTCAACTAACTGCTAGTTCAGCAGAAGATGTTACTGTTACAAAACTTCGTTACAAGCAAACTGGTAGTGCAAACAACGAAGATTTGGCTAACTTAAAACTTTACCATGGTGCTATTATGGTTGCCGAAAACCCAACTTGGGACGGCGATTATGCAGTATTTAATATGGTAGATAGCCCATTGTCTATTAATAAGGGCGATGATGTTAATCTAGTTTTACGTGGTGATGTTGTTGGTGGTATTAACAATACTGTTGGTTTCAAGGTTAAAGATGCTAAAGATGTTATCGCTTATGGTAACGTTTTAGGTTTCCGTGCCAACATTACAGAAGATACTACTACAGCTATTACAAGCCGAGATATCGTCGGTGGTGCTCTTAACTTCTCTTTATCTGCTAGCAATCCACCGTCACAAGATGTTGGTATTGGTGCTGAGAATGTTGAGTTCATGAGATTCAATGTTGTTACTGCCGGCGATGCCGTAGTAATGCAAGACTTTGATTTATCTCTAACTCCGGCCACAGCTGCTGCTTCTGAGCTTACTGATATTAAAGTTAGTAAATTAAACGCAGATGGTACCGTTGGTGCTACTGTTGCTGGACCTGTTGATGGTAGCGAAACAACTGGTAGTACCCTAGAAATTATTGACTTCACTGATGACTGGGATGTGCCTGCACAAACTACTCAAACTTATGTAGTTACTGCTGATGTAGCAACTGCCGTTAGTGCAAGCGATACTTTTATTTTCGCAATTGACGTATCTGGAGTTAATGCAGAATATGTTTCAACTGGTGATGCAGTTGCTACAGCTGATATTACTCCAAGTACAGATGTTACTGGATCTACTATGACTGTAGCTGCGCCAACATTGACCGTTTCATTGGCTTCTACTCCTCAAAGTAAGACTGTTGTTAAAAATTCAACAGACGTTGAAATCGCTGGCTTTAATTTGAAAGCTAATACAGTAAGTGATTTAACTGTTACATCTTTAACACTTACTCAATACACTGCAGGAACTGATGATTATCAAGACGTTTCAAATATTCGTCTTTTTGAAAAAATGGCAGACGGTTCATTGGTAAGCTTAACTAGTTCAAAAGGCTTGACTAGTAACGCTACTCCAACTGCCGTATTCTCAAGTTTAAACAAGGTAGTTACAATGGGTAACACAATTAAGGTTGTTGCCGTTGCCGATATCCCATCTTCAGCTACTGCTACCAACACATTTGGTCTTGGTATTGCAGCTAGTAATATTTCTGCACAAGATGAAAAAGGCCGTACCAGCACTGTTACAGTATCTGGTTTACCTGTTAACAATACTCCAACTGTAGTTGTTACTATTGCTGGAGCTGGTAGTTTAGCTGCTGCTTTAGACGGTGATACTCCAACTGCTTCTGTATTTAGTACTGGGACTACTGGTAATCCGGTTACTGATGTAAGATTCTCTGCTACAAATGAAGCTTTTGAAGTTACTAAGTTCCAAATTACTACTGATAATTCATCTGATGCAGATGAGGTAGAATCATTTACTGCTACTTATACAAATGAAGCTGGTACTGAAGTTAGTCTTACAGAAAGTATTAATACTCTTGGTACCGCTAGTTTTGCAGTAACATCAGGAAACGGTGTTTATGTTCCTGCTGCTGGTGATGCTACTCTTCACATTAAAGCTAATTTAAATAGTGAAGCAACTGGTGCAGATAGTGGAACAACACTTGGTGTTGATCTAGATTTTGATACTAATTTTGAGGCATTCGGATTAGGATCTAATAGTCGTGTAACTAGTGTTGGTACTGCCAATATTCAAGGTAGTAATCATGCTGTTTATGCTGCTGAATTATTAGCTAACGTTTCAACTACTTCACCTTCATCATCTGGTGTTACTGAAGGTTCTGGTCAAACAGTATTCCAGTTTGACTTAACTGCTAAAGGTGAAAATACACCAAGTGTGATGGCTGCTGCTGTAACCGTTAGTGGTACAGCTACGCTTGATACTACTAATGCTACTGGTGCCGCAACATTATTGAATAGTAGTGGTAACGTTGTCGCTACTGAGTCTTATGTATCTGCTGGTGCTGCTGGTGTATCAGATGGAGGATCTGCAAGTACAACTACTATCGGTTTTGATATGACTGATACTACTGTGTTAGATGGAATCCCGATTGGAGCTAATGTATTAATTTATGATGCATCTGCTACAACTTACTATTCACGTACTATTGCAACATTGCCTTCAACTGGTGACGTGACCTTTACACCAGCTATTGCTAGTTACGATGATGCTATTACAGATACCATGACTTACCTACCTCTTCAACCAGGTAGTGGCAAGTTATACTTCGGTGCTGCAACTCCATTAGGTGGTAATTTGGCCGACGCAGCCACTACTGTAACTTTGGCTAGTACTGCCGGTTTTGCTTTAGGTGATTCACTAACAGTAAGAGGAGCCACTAGTACTGGTTTAGTAATTGAATGTACAATGGCAACTATTACTAATCTTACAGCTACAGTGGCTACTGCTTCTGCTGCTGCTTGTACTAGTGATTTAACTATTGTTTACAACTATGACACAACTGATAGCAATACAGTTCAAACAGCTGTTGCATACGTAGGTTTAATTGGCGAAGAAGTTTCTGGTACAGAAACATTCACTGTTAAAGGAGATCTAACTGGTGCTACTCCAAGTAGTGGTACTAAGACTGTTCAATTACGTATCAATGCTGGTTCTGATTTATCATGGAACGACGATTGGTCTGACCTTACTGATGACATGGACAATGCTTACGAAAATACAAGTTTCATTATCCAAAACGATAACTTGAATCAAGAGGAAACTGGTTATACCAATTTCCCACAAACTGGTGCCGCCCTTTCTTTCCAAGGGTAGTCAATAATACCGGTTAAATTAAAAACCCTCCTATGTTGCATAGGAGGGTTTTTTTATATATAATCAATATGATTATATAATTAATTATTTACTAAATGAAAAATAAAAAAATAATTATTTCACTAATTACAGTTGGTATTATATTAATTGCAGTACCCATAGTTATTAAGGGAATAGAAGCATATCAGTTGAAACAATTAATGCCTTCTGATGTCTACATTGTAAGTGGTGAAATAAGAGAAAATACAGGGGAAACTTTTTCAGGTATTGTTCAAAAGCGAAAGGACGGACAAGATGGCAAAATTGAGCCGAGTTTTTCTTATGACCTTAATCCTAGTATTGGATTGCCTAATTTTGCTCCCGATCATCCTTTTCGGGGCTATAACTGTGGTACAATAGATTTTGGGGTGAGTGTAGAAAATGATACGCTCACAATCAACGAAATGCAGAAAAAGCTATGTGATCAAAAGCAATTATACTATATTACTAATCTCATAAACGAAAGTAGAGATTTTTCACAAATTCGAATTAATCAATTGGTCGATGGGAAACTAATCAATTTCTACGAATATACAATCCCAGAGAGGCAAGAGCTTGGAGAGTAATTATTGGCATCCTTGGCCTTCGCTACATTGCTGTCCTGAACCACAGGCTCTTATTGTTTCACAATTATTCGCAACATTACAAACTAGTGCTGTTGTCAGAGTCGGACAGGTAGTTACAAAATCAGCAACATCACATTGTCTTGCAGGTGAACATATTACATCACATATAGCTGTTGTCCCTTGATCTATGTAGCATTCATGAGTATTTGCTGGACACATTTCTGTATCAATACAATAGGTATTCACCTCTATTTCTATACACCTTACACGCGCTGTGTTGTTCAGAGTACAGTAGGTTTGAAAAGTTAACGGATCGCATTCGGTACTTTCGCCACAAGGTCCACATCCATTATCAATAATTCCGTTACAATCCTCATCAATACCATTTTCGCATATCTCCGTTTCAGGCACACCCTCTACAGCATCACACTCTAAAGTATTATTAAGCGTATCACAAACCATCTGTCCCGTTGTTTCACAAATCCCAAGCCCAGATGAACAAGCAGCTCCTAGTCCATCAACATTGTCGATTCTATTATCACAATCGTTATCCACGTTATCACATGTCTCATTTGAGGCTCCAACAAAAGGATCACAAGTATTACCACCATATTCACCATCTACGCACGTCTCTACGCCTGTATTACCTGCACAAGCACCAACGCCACAATTGGTTAGTCTAATTAAATCTTCGTCAATGCTACCATCACAATCATTGTCTTTGTTATCGCAAATTTCTGTTGTTGGTAAAATCTGTCCAACACATGCACCCCATTGACCAGCATCACAAGTTTGGCCACCTTCATTACATTCGCCAATACTAGAGCCACACGCTTGATGGTCACCATTTGTACACGCACAATCAAGACCTTCGTCGATATTGCCATCGCAGTTATTATCTATGCCATCACAAATCTCGGTTCCTGCTAGTGTTTGCCCTTCACATTCGCCGCTCCAGGTACCGGCTTCGGTACATGTCTCCGTACCTGTTGTACATTGTCCGATATTATCTCCACATTCACGGGTTTCTTGCGATGTGCATTCGGTTGGAGTGTCCGGCGGGGTGTCCTCCATTGTTGTATCAATATCTTCAGCTACATCTACAATAACATCAGTAACTACGTCCTCGGCATCAAATCTTGCATCAATTCCAATATCATCTGCACCTGCTATATCTTCTTGGCAAAAACCACTTCTACATACTGAATCCGGGCCGAATTTTGATTTACATGGATCAATCGCAACACCGTTATGATTAATTTCAATTGCACATTCTCTTTGAGCAAGTCCACTCCCGCTAAATGTACAAGCTGCAAGGGTTGCTAATAGCACTGCCGGGGCAGCTGATCTCGGTTTATTCATAATTATTTATTAAATTAACTTTTGAGCGCTAATTATAATTGACAACACAAAAAAGTCAAGTGTCTAGTAGTAAATCTAAGAAGGCCCCAGTTTTTTCAGGGTAATTTAAGGAAGATGGCTTTTTAAAAATGGAAAAAGGGATTAAGTTTTTGAAGAACCAACATCAAAAGCTAACCCCCATTTCTCATGTATAAATATATTCAAGATTCGATAAGAAACAATAGCAGATTACTTTTGAAAGATCTCACAGTGCCCCAGAAGAAGGCTGTTACTGAAACTATCAGGGGGCTTTTCGTGAGAGGTACGCCAATACTCAGGCATCTTGCACAAAACGAAAATATTAGCGCAAAAAAGCAGGGTGATAAATATTCATATCATCTCGGAAACATTCAATTGAAGGAAAAAGTTGAGCAATCAGCCCTCAACAAAGTTAGAAACCATATGCGGAAAAACACCATAATTGCCTACGATCTTACGGATATCAACAAAGCCGCCGCAAAGAAAATGGAAAAACTTTCTGTTGTTTTTGATGGAAGTAAAAGAAAAACAGCAAATGGATATACTCTTCATGGACTTGGAGTTAATGGCATCCTCCTCAAGCTGGAAGTCCACGAAGGTGAAAAATATACTCAAAATCAAATTCGTAGAAAAATCGTCGAAAAGTATACTCAAAAATTTGACCTGAAAGGCATTTTGGTTATTGATCGTGGCAATGACGACAAGCAGTTTTTTACGTTTCTTCGTCACGAACAAAAAGCCCAGTTTGTCGCAAGGCTTAAGTCAAATCGCAATGTCGTAGTCAAAGAAACCGGGGCCATAATGAAAGTCGAAAATCTGCCTGTTGGAAAATACCAAGTATATTTGATGAACACTCACAATACCAACGTTGATTTGCGGGCAGTTTTCACTCTGGTCATCTATGCTCATATTAACAACGAGAAACCGCCAATTAGGCTTTTAGCCTCATTAGATCATACATATTCATCTGAGGAGATTGTGCATATGTATCTGCAACGCTGGGGCATCGAAAACATTTTCAAAAAGGTGAAACAAAAGTTCAATTTGGAGAAAATTAGAGTGCTTAATTATCAAAAATTCGTCAATTTAATTGCCCTAATTCAATTTGCCATTAACGTCTCTACTGTCACGTTTATCAAGATTCAAAAGTCTACCTATTTACTTATTTCAGGGGTCCTGATGCACTACAAGAATTTTCTCAAAATCAAAGCCCTCACTTTCAATCTCGACTCTTTCATAAAATTCGCTCTGAAGCCATTAATCGTCAGATGCCAAAAAGACCCCCCTCGACAACTAAATCTTCTTTCTCGCAGACAACTGGAAAAACTGGGGCCTTCTTAGGTAAATAACTTGCCAATGTCTCAAAAGGATTTTAGAAGTCTAACTTGCAATTTTAAATATAAAAAGTTAAGTTTGAATAGCTTAATTTTAACCTTTCTATAAATGAAAAACAAAATTCGGGTAGTCAAATGGCTACCCACATTACTCGTCACTCTTTTGGGAGTGGTAGCCCTATCGGGAACAACGATGGCGGCAGATACTGTTTCCTCAGCAGCAAGTCAGGTATTTGTTATTAATCAAGCTGATAAAGCTATATCAGCAATTACAATAACAAATACAGACGGCGATATGACAGCCGCCAATGATATTAGAATTCGTATCCCTAGTGGTATAGGTATGATTTGGGACACTAGTATTACTACGGTTACTTGTGACAATGTGGTTGCAACTCCTTGTACAAATATCGGCACCGTAAGCTACGAAAATAGTAGTCAGACTTTGGTTATTGATGTTACATTTGATTTAACTGTTGCTGATTCTTTTACAATCAGTGCTTTAAACTATTCGACCTTTGCATCTGCATCTGATGCAGATAATCTTGATCTTTGTGTAGACGGCTCTTGTACAGCCGTTGAAGCAGTTGATGACAAAACCATTAGCATTGACGCTCCAACTATTACTACTGGAGTGTCTAAAGTCTACTATGTTGGCAGTTCTCCTACAGCACAAACTATTACTATTCAGGAGCATGCAACGGCAGAGCCATCAATCTCAACAGCCAATGATATTGTGGTTAAGATACCATCTAGTATTAACTTAACTTTTGACCCAAGCGATACATCTGTGACTGTTGCTGGTACTGATTGGGCAAAAATTGAAGTTGCGGAAGGTGGAATAGCCTGTGCTGCAACTGATTGTGCGGTTACTGTTACCTTTAAGCAGGTTGATGGTATTACTGCCTGTACAGCCGTTGCATATGATTGTAGGACAATGAGACTCCCTGTAGATAGTATCTTCTCCGCCAGTGATGACATTACCGTAACTGGTTATACTTACAATTTAATTGCAGGGAATGCAAGTAGTGCAGACAGTCTCGAACTTGAAGTAGCAGTAGCAACTGATTGGGGTAGTTCCGCAGCTGATGTGGATTCTTCTACAATTACAATTCTTCGACCCAGTGGGCACACGGTCAGTACAGCCGTAGTAGCCCCTACAAATGTAGCAGCAGTAGTGACCTCTGAGGGCGGAGTAAAATTAACCTGGGCTGATGCAGTAAATACAAATTCAGTTAAAATATACAAAGGGATAGCACCAGCACCAATGAATGGTAGTGCAGCTTTTGCTATAGTGGAAACAGGTGTTGGTGAGTATACCGATACCAGTGTCCAAATTGGTGATGTTGTTAGCTATGTAATGAAAACAGTAACAACCAGTGGTGAAACTAGCCCCTCCTCCGAAACAGTCACCATCACAGTAGCAGCCGGCGCCACCAGCGTGGTAACTCCACCGCCAGCCGAAGAACCCCCGGTTGAAGTGCCACCAACAACAGAACCAACCCCGCCAGTAGACCTAACCTACGACCAAGAAAAAGCGCAAGTAGTTGACCTAGGCATCGTTACAACAGATTTTGACAAAGCCACAAACAAATGCGAAGCAATCGTAATGCTAGCCCGCGCCGCAGGATGGGAAATCGACTCTACAGTAACTGAAGACGGCTTTGTAGACACCCCACTATGGTGCAAACCATACGCAGCTAAAGCAAAAGAACTAGGCGTAGTAAACGGACGAACAGCAACAGAACTAGGCGTAGACGGTGAAGTAAACCGCTATGAAATAGGTGTAATGCTAGCCCGTGTATTAGGAGCAACAGAAGCCGACATGACAGCCGCCGCAGAGCTAACAATCTATGACGACGAAATAGTAGATTGGGCCAAAGGAGCTGTACACTGGCTACATGCAGAAGGTGTAATGACCGGATATCCGGACAACACCTATAAAGGAGCCAACGGCATTTTAAAGATAGAATTGGCAGTGGCCTTGGGTCGCGCCTTTGACTTGTTGGTAGCCCCTTCTGTAAGCTTTCACGCAAATTTAGTTGGTGCTAACGGAGTACCTGCAGTAACAACAGACGCAGCCGGTAGTTGTTATGTCTCATTGGCAGGATCAACACTAACCTATACTTGTATAGTTGAAGGTCTAGACGTCACAGCTGCACACTTCCATTTGGGAGCAGCTGATGAAAACGGTGCAGTTCTTCATGCAATCGAGTTTACAGGTAACGAAGCTTCCGGCACATGGACTGACTTAACAGAAGCGCAAATAACCGCTCTAAATGCAGAAGGTATATATGTAAACGTACATACCGCAGCTAATCCAGACGGTGAAATTCGTGGCCAAGTAATTATGTAATATTAAGTATTCATAAAAAACGTCCCCAAAGGTTAAAACCTAAGGGGACGTTTTTAGTTATTATACACCCCGCCTACTCCACCACCCTCACACTAGGAACCTGCTTAAACGGCTCATCACTTGGGGTAACCTCTAGTGTATAACAATTCCGCCCCGCTTTATGGTCAAAGTTGTCAAAGCCGGACCCTGGGTACCTTACATAGCTGTTTGGATCTCCCATGCTATCCTTACTAGCCAAATTAAAATCTGCACAAAGTTCAAATTTGGTATCTTCTAAAATCCGATATTCATATGGTTTGTGGTTTTGATCATCCATGATGAGACTTTGGTCTAGATCAAGGGCAAACAAGTTTTGAGGAAGCGATTTTATCATATCAAACTCATAACCGATTTGATCTCTTAATTGTCTTAATTCGTTTTGCTTTTCGTTATCCCATGTTTTTTGGCGTGCGACCACAGGGGAGTCGATTAGTAACAGGCCGGAGACCAATAAAGTCATAATTACGACAACTGCTACACCTAAAAACACATGCTGGACTGTGGATGATTTCATATTTAATCTGTTATGAATATATTCAGTATACATTGGACCAAGCAATAGATACAAACCGACACGAATAAAAGAGCCTTTCCTTTTTAATCTGCCTAAAGTATTATTAATAGTACTTTTATTAGTATTTTTAAAATATTATGGATAACATTATAACCGTTCAGGAGCTAAAGGTTAAAGGCGCCAAAGCTTTAAAAGAAAAAACCGGTAAAAATCAGGAAGCGTTTATTACCGTTAGAGGAGCAAAAACTTTTGTTGTAATGAGCATGCAACAGTATAACTATCTCCGCGAATGTGAATTGGAGGGCGCACTTAAGGAGGCGGAGGGCGATTTGGCCAACGGCAAATTTGCTGTTAAAAGCATTGATGATCACATAAAAGATCTGAAAAATGTATAAATTAATCATTACCGATAGCTATAAAAAAAGGGCAAAGAAGTTTTTTAGCGCCCATCCTAGTGTTATTGAGCAGTACGAAAAAATTCTTCGGATACTTTGCCATAACCCTAAGCACCCCTCGCTCCGGCTCCATAAGTTATCCGGCAGGCTGGTCGGGCTGCACAGCGTATCCATTAATATTTCTTACAGAGTTGTGGTGAGTTTTCTGCTAAAGAAAGGCCAGATTGTGCCTATCGATATTGGTTCTCATGATGAGGTGTATTAAAACAATCAAATATAGTTTATGCTGTGCTCGGTTATTTTTTAATTTAAGCATATGCTTAAGAAAGTAGTTTCTATTGTCGCTTTAGGTACAATGGTGTTTTCATCTGGTGTACTTGCGGCAAATATTATGTTTCAAGACGTACCATCCGGCCATTGGGCTGAGGTAGGTATTAACTGGGCGGCAGCAGCCGGCCTAATGCAAGGTGATGGCACTAATTTCCGCCCTGGCGATAGTGTTAATCGTGCCGAATTGGCAGTTGTTATGCAACGGTTTAATCAGTATTTAGACGATAAAGCTCGTGTTGCAGCAGCTCCCCAAGAGTTTATGGCTGTTTTAAGCGGAGATAAAGGTGTACCAGCGGTAACAACCGACGCAACCGGTACTTGTGATGTAATCCTAGAAGGCACAACGGTTTACTACACCTGTACAGTAGAAGGTTTAACAGTAACAGCTGCCCATTTTCACGTAGGAACGTCAATTGGAAACGGTGAAGTTCTTCATGATATTGAATTTACAGGGAACACAGCTTCCGGCACATGGACAGACCTAACAGAGGCGGAAGTAGCAACCTTGAAAGCGGCAGGTATGTACATAAATGTGCACACAGCCGCTAATCCGGATGGTGAAATCCGCGGACAAGTGACTCATGTTGAAGTTTTGACTACTCCATAAATTATTTTAAAAGCCCCTCTGGTCTAAAGACTGGGAGGGGCTTTTTTTAAAACTTATCCTTCATATATTGCATGTAGTCCAATACTAATGAACAGCATGTCTCCATTTTGTTGTGGTCTAAATATAATTCTATATTTGCGATCAATCGAAATACTCCAAAGGCCAACAAGTTTCCCTTTTAATTTATGGAGACGCAACGAGGGATGAAATGGGTTTGCACGAAATAAAACTTCTGATTTAACGGCTTTTTGCTGGATATTTTTGGGCAACTTTACAAACTGCCGTTCAAAATCACTATTATAGTAAATAGAATTTACTTCCATTATTTGAGTAGGTCAGCAAGACTTGTGAGTTGTTTCATATGTCCCGCTTTATAATCCTTTTCCGCCTTCTTTGCCATTTTAATCAGATCTTCTTCAGAAATCATTTCTTGTTCTATAGCGACAGCATTTAAGATATAAGCACTTACAGTCATTCCTGCTTTATTTGCTCGTTCTTGAATCTGCGTCTTCTTTTCTGCAGGGACTGAAATATTAATAATGGCACGCATGGGAAGATATTGTTAGTAGTGACTGTATTACAAGTGTAATATTATTCGTCGTAAACGTCAACATCTCTTTCCCTACACCTTCTTCAAATCCCACAAATAATACCCAAAAACCAGTCCTGTAACCAATAATACGTCGGCAACGTGTAAGAAGAAGCGCAAAGTTGTCTCTCCGTTTAGGAGGCCGTTTACTAAAGTGATTAGGGTAATTAGAACCACAATTGCGGCAACCAAAAGGGTGATGTAGGTAAGCCATTTGCGGATGGCCGACTTAGCGATACTCTTAAATTTTGCAGCTTCTTTATTAAGTTTAAGTGCCAAAAAGATAAACATGGGGCTGGCCACAATTAAGGCAGATAAAAAGCCCTTGATGGCATCTTTAGCGTATGATCCGCTGGCGTAAGGTAAAAGTGGATCTTCCACGGCAATGTTAATTAACTGCCACAAAGTACCGCTGGCGCTAAATGCTGTTATGTACAAGGCGATAAACATCAGAATGTACATAAAAAAATTCCGAGCCGTTGACTCCATTAAGGATTTATTCATAAGCTAGATTAATTAAGAATATAATTGATTATAGCATGGTTTTGGGGGTACGCAATTTTTGATATATCCCCGGGAATTGGCACATCCTATGGTTTTATCAATGATAGCGGCGCTTGGGACTACAATTGATCCCACCAAAATAAAATGCGATGATCTTGAAGCCAAATCCAAACATTATTTGGAACGAATGGGACTTTTTGATTTACAGCGGCAACGCTATGTCACTGGATA
>Ga0100377_1001763_pt1 | contig 18525 bp, 5 predicted proteins | sample CryGeymeta201501_FD_83664 | JGI IMG/M metagenome (GOLD analysis project Ga0100377, IMG submission 83664) | Groundwater microbial communities from Crystal Geyser aquifers in Utah, USA - Crystal Geyser metaG 2015-01 | ecosystem: Environmental > Aquatic > Deep subsurface > Groundwater | place: USA...
ACTCCTGACCCCAAGACCCCAATGATTGACATAACAAGCCCGCCTGTTATGCTAGTTTGTCGCCGTAAGCCATTGTAAATCAAGACTTTGCGGCCCCATCCCCTCCCGAGACGGCCCCCGCATGGCCCCTAACGGCGCAAATGGCGATCAAAAGGACGAGGCCCCGGCCGCGCTGCTGCGCGAGATCCGTGCTCTCGTCGAGGCTGGCAAAGCTCGCGAAGCTCGCCTCAGAGCCGAGAGCGCGCTCAACCGCTATGGCCGCTCCGTCGAGCTGCACTGCTTGCTCAGCGAGAGCCTCGTCCACCTCGGCCGCAAAGAGCGCGCGGTCGCCATTATGCTGGAGGTCTGCAACGTCTTCCCGCTCTCGCGCCGCGCCCGGTCCCTCTACGACGACCTAACCTCGGGCCAGCCGCTGCAAGAGGCGGCCGACACGACCGCCGCCTCTGTGCAGGCCTTCAATCCCGACGCCGAAGCCGGCATGAGCCTCGACGACGACGAGGACACCGCCATCATCAACGCCGTCACCGGCCCAGACCCGGGTGAGTGGCTGCAACAGAAGCTCGGGTCCTCGGACAGCGACAGCACCACCTCCGTCCCTGCGGTCACCGACGAGGGGCCGCCGCCCGAGGAGTTCGACCCGCCGACGCGCCCCGTCGGCGCCCAGGCGTCCCCTCAACCAAGCCCCCCGCCTCTCCGTGGACTTGCGCCCGCTGGACCTCGCCGGCTCGACTCGCACATCGAGACCATCGACGCCGACATCGTCTCCGAAGACAGCCCCACCATCCCCAAGCTCAAGGACAAGGTCCAGCAGATCAAACGCAACTTGCAGCCCGGGATGGGAGCGCCGACGCCGCGCGGCACTCTCAAAGGGGGCACGCTGCCGCCGGTGCAGCGCGTCAAAGCCGAGATCCCGCTGCTGGTGCAACACCCAGCCTCCGACGACGACACCTTCGGCACCTTCAACAGCCTGCCCAGTGACATCCTCGACCAGGCCGAGCAGGTGGCCATCGACCGGGGCATGATCGAGCGCCCGCAGGCGCAGGGCCTCGACTCCTACCTGGCCAAGGTCATCGGCACCACGCCGGCCGCGCCCATTAGCGCCAAGCCGAAGGCCAACCCCGACGACTTCGACACCGGCCCCCTGGACCGCCCCGTGAAGGAAGGCCAGCCCGCTGGCCTCGACCTGCCGCTGAAGCGCACCAGCCTTGGGCACGCGCGCCTCGAGCTGGGGAAGCCGCCGGCGGACGACGCGCTGACCCCGCCGCCCAGCGTCGGCGCCTGGACCAACAAGCCCGCCGCCCCGGCCCCAGTTAGACACAAAGACGCCGACGACCAACGCACGCGCCCCATGGTCGCGGCCTCCGACTCCATCCCCGACGAGCTCCTCTCCTCCATGCAGGCGCCCCAACGCCAGCGGCTCCGGCCAGCGCCTCAACCGGGCGACCCCGACCCGCCCAGGCCAGCGCCCCTGCCCCAGCCTCAGCAGCACCGCCACTCGCAGCCGCCGGAGCCGCGCCAGCCCCAGATGCCGCGCTCCGTGCCCTCGCCCGAAACGGGCATGGGGCCAGGCGTCGTCTTGGACCGCGGCGCCGCCGAGGAAGACCCCACCATCAACATGACCCGCCAAGACGCCGAGGCCGAGCTCGCCCAGGCGGCGTCTCTGGCGCAAGAGGCGCGGCTCGCCAAGGCCGCCATGGAGGCCGCGGCCACCAGCTTGGCCCACAAAGACGCGGCCGCCGAAGCGCTGGCCCACCTCGAGCGCTCGCGCCGCAAGCGCTTCTCGTGGCCTCGGCTGCTGTTGCGCAGCGGCGTCGCGGCCGCGGCGTTCTTCGCCGCCTATCTCATCATTTGGTTCCCCTTCACCTGGGAGAAGAAGCTGGCGCAGCGCATGGACGAGGAGCTCGTCGCCGGCCGCAAGCTGCGTGAGGGCGCGACCCACACCGAAGTCTTCGACGCCATCGCCAAGTTCGACGAGGCCGCGCAGCTCGCCGGCAGTCGCTTCGAGTTCATCGACCGCTCGCTCACCTGGTACACCAGCAGCCTGCTCGGCCGCGACACCCTCAGCGCCCGCAGCAGCTCCGCCCGCCAAGAAGCCACCTACACCCGCGCCCTCGCCGCCGCCCACCTCGACCCCGCCGAGCGCGGCGCCGCCGAGGAGGGGCTCGAGGCGCTCAGCGACGTGCACTCGGTCCTGGTCACCGTCGCACAGGCCCTCCTCGACGAGAAACGAGGCGACCTGGTGGCCGCCAGCGCCGCTGTTTCTTGGTTGGAACAGTGGGGAATGGTCTCGCCAGAAGCCTCGCTATTCTTGGGCGAGCTCGAGCTCAAACGCGGGAAACCCGAAGCTGCGCGAGCGCATTTCGAGAGAGTGCGCGTCTTGGCGCCCTCCGACCTGAACGCCTCCATCGCCCTGGCGCGCAGCTACGAGCACGACGAGCCCCTCGAGGCGGTCAAGCTCTACGACGAGCTCTTGGAGGCCCACCCCGACCACCCGACGATCCTGGCGCGGCGTGCCATCGTCCTGCTCTCCGACGACCCCCAGGCCGAGAAGTCCCTGCGCGACCTCCTGTCCGCCAAGCCGTCGATGCTGTCGCCCACCCAAAAAGGCGAAGCGCACCTTGCCCTGGCCACCTTCGCCCGCATCGCCGGCCGCGCCGACGAGGCCGAAGCCAGCCTGCGCACGGCCATCGCGCTCGACGACGAGAACGGCCGGCTGCTGGCCACTTTGGTCGACCTCTACCTCGAGCAGGGCCGCATGGAGAGCGCCGAAGAGTACCTGCGCAAAGCCCTCAAGGTCGCGCCGGACGACCCCGAAGTGAGGCTCATGCAGGTCGAGTCGCTGCTCAAGGCCGGGGACATGAAGAGCGCCCAAGATCTCCTCGACGAGCTCTCGAAGCAGAGCGCCCCTGCGGCCCTGCGCAACGGCGTGCTGGCGCTGGAGCACCGCGACACCGCGAAGGCCAAGCAAGAGTTCGTCAAGGCCAGCAGCCTGGCTGGCGACGCCTCTCTGCGTGCGTGGGCCGGCCAACTGGGCGGGCTCCTCGCCGACGAGCTCTCCCTCCACGACCGAGCCTGGGCCTCCGTGAAAATGCGTCTGTTGAGCCTCAGCCGCCGCGACCGACTCGCCGTCGCCTGGGCATTGATGGCGCGCGGCGAGCAGCTGGCCGTGTCGGAGCGCATCTTCAAGGAGGTGCTCGACCAGGATCCGACGCAGGCCTCGGCGCTGGCGGGCCGATGCGCCATGCTCGGGCAGCAGGGCAGCGAGCAGGACGTGCTCAAGTACTGCGGCGAGGCCATCGCGCTGGCGCCCAACTATACGCCCACCTCACAGGCGGCCGGCATGGCCTACCTGCGGCTTGAGCGCTACGCTGACGCCTTCACCGCTTTCACCACCGTGCTCAGGAGCACCTCGAACCTGGCGGCCATGCGCGGCGCGGTGGTCTCAGCGCTGGTGCTGTGGAAGCTCGACACCGCCGACACCCTGCTCGACCAGTGGCTGAGCGACTTTGGAGCCTCGGGCGAGCAGTACTATTGGCTCGGGCGCACGGCGCTGCAGAAAGGCGAGGTCGACGTGGCGAAGGAGTACCTGAACCGCGCCGTCGAGTCGCCTGAGGCCGAGGATTCTTGGCGGCCCTACTACGCCGAGGCGCTGTTGGAGTCAGGGAGCGTGTCGAAAGCGAAGGACGCGCTGCGAGGGCTGAGCGACATCAAGGGGGCGCGCGCCGGGGCGCAGATCATCCTGTCGCGCATTGCCCTGCGCGAGCGCCACCCGACGGCCGCCGCCGACCACGCCCAAAAGGCGGTCACCAACTTCCAGCTCGACGGCGGCACCGTGCGGCAACACTCGCTGGCGCTGGTGGCCGTGGCCCTGGCGGATGCGGGCCCCGACACCAAGTCGGTGGCTCGCCTAAACCTCAACGAGGCCATCCGCATCGACGCCCGCAACGTCGACGCCTACTACCAGCTCGGCCTGCTCGAGCGGCGCCAGGGACGAATCGACGAGGCTCGGCAAGACTTCGAACGCGCGCTGGCCATCTACCCTGAGCACAAGCCCAGCCGGAATGTGCTTTCGGCGTTGCAGTGATTGGGTTTGCGGTTGGGTTGGGTTGGCTTTTCAACGCAAAGAGAGGCCGAGGGGTAAGTCTCGAAATTCTTTTGGATCCGAGGGCCGACAGTTTTCTTTGACTGGATGGCAACACTGTAAGCACCGCTTGTTGCGTTGCACGCCCCAGAGCACCCCACGTCGACGGAGCCTGACAGAGAGCCACAATTCGTGGGCCGAAGCAGCGTGGGCAACTCGGTGTTCCGTTCCATGTGATGTAGTGGACGCGGTATCGAGCCTGCGGCAATAGGCCGAAGAGGCCGCGGGCAAGAACCGTCTTACCCGCACCGGCTGGGCCGCTCATACCCGCTCGACTGTGGTGCGCAGCTCGGCCAGAGCCTGGTCGGCGACGGGATGCCGCCAGCGCCTACTCGTCGACGGGTCTTTCGGCGATGAGGATCGACCGACGAGAGGCGGCACCAAAGAACGCTCCTGGTATTGCGTAGTCGCCGTTGAGCTCTAGGACCTCGAAGCCTGCACGTCTCATCAACGATGAAAGCTCAGCTGGCGTGTAGAGCCTGATGTTGATGTGCTGCTCCCAAGGATCCCGATTGCTGTCCTCAAAGACGAAGGACCGCTTGATTTGCAGAGTGCTCAACATGAAATCGTAGTCGACTTCCTCGAGGATCAGACACTCGGTCCCTTCCCACCAGATGCGCATCGGAAGATCATCGACGACAAAGTCGCGGTTGATGGTCTCGACGAGGAAACGACCTCCCGGCTTCAGTGCTCTAAAGATGCGCTGCAGCACACGATAGTTCGTAAGGTCGTTGAAGTAGCCAAAGCTTGTCTGGACGTTAAAGATCCCGTCGAAGACTTTGTCGAAATTCAACTCTCGCATGTCACCATGCACGAACTTGATGCTCAGGTTGCGCCGTTGAGCCTCGTTGAGCCCCTTTTGGAGGAGCGGCATGGCGAGATCGAGGCCGACCATGTTGAAGCCTCGCTTGGCGAACTCCATCGTGTGTCGACCGAATCCGCAACAGAGGTCCAGAATGCGGGCTCCAGGTTCGGCACCTAGACGCTGGATGATGAACTCGACCTCCCGAATGGTCTGCTTGTGGAAATTCTTCGGCAGGGTCCTGAAGTAGTCCTCGGTGAAGACCTCCTTGTACCAGTTATTGTCTTTGAACAACGCACAATCGAGGTCATCGATACTGTCGTGCTTTGTAGTGGTGAGCTCGTTGTACTCGTCCTGGGTGAGCACGACCTCGCCCTCTTTCACCCGACGGGGCAGTTGCGGCGGGGGCTTCGGCGGTCTGATCGCGCCGGTTGGCATTCGCCCCATTGGCACCGCCTGAGCATCAAGTCCGATTTCGTCAGAAGAAATGAGCTCCTCGAGGACCTCGGCGGCCTCCTCTGGGATGAACTCAACCTCTTCGCGTGATTGGTCAATCGTCCGCTCTTCGACCTCTTCCGCACCTGGCTCTGTGGCCTCCTCGGAGGGAATCACCCCCAAGGGAACAGCAGGGGCGTCGAGCGTTGGCGCATCATCGGTGATGGCCGGGGCTTGGTGACCCTCGCCGAACAATGCGTCGACTTTGATGGGCTCGTAGGCAATGACGTCAGGCGTCTCGCTCACGCCGCTTACAATTGACTCCTCTATCTCCTCTTCTGGCACCAGCGTATCGTCAACCGACGGCGAAGCGCTAGATTCCTGGCGCACCTTGCGTGTCCGCTTCAATACCCCCGCTAAGGGGACATTCGAGGGCTCTTGGCGGTGCACTTCAGGCAAACCCAAGGTCCGCAAGAGTTCGGCGGTTTCGTCATCGACACCAGACATGCCCACGAGCACGGCGTCTTCCGTCTCGGGCTCAGGTGCTGATGCGTCAGCCGATGAAGGGTTGGTGGTGTCCTGTGAGGAACCCTGCTCTTGCGTCATTGACCAGCAAATCCAGTTGATTGGGGCGTGGTTGCGTCGGGCCCAACGCGTGCTGAAGAGGAGCCATCATAGACCACACAGGTGGAGGTAACAAGCAGCAGCACGACGCCGGACGATACCGAAAAGGCCACCTAGTGTCGCGCTTTCTGTGGGTCGGGTCACGTTCGAACCGAAGATGACCGAATTCACAGGATGTGAAACCGATGTGCAACAGCTCAGCGCCAATCGCCCAATGCCACTCCTAGCCGCACTTCTTGTCCGACGGCGAGACCAGGCGAAAACTCGAAGTTTTCACCTTCGATCACCAGAACCACGGTGCTCCCGAGGTTGAACATTCCTAGCAGGTCACCGCAGCCGATTTCGGTGTGCTCATAGGTCTGACGAAATGGCTGTCGCGCTCTTGCTCGATTGGTCACGAATGGGTCGTAGGCGACACTGATGCGGCCGACGCAAGTGGCTCCGACCTTGACGACGCCAACCATGTTTCCCGCTTTCGTCTCGATGAAGGTGGTGAGACGTTCGTTTCGCGGAAAGAGGTCGTCGATATAGCGAACGCCCAGCCTGTTTACCGGAAATAGATGTCCCGGCGAGTAGTTCATGCTCCGTACGAGACCTGCGACTGGCGAGTGAATTCGGTGGTAGTCCCGTGGCGACAGATAGAGGGTCGCGTAGCTGGCGCTGCGGAATCGCTTGGTCTCTGGAGCGGCTGAAAGGAGGTCGACAAGGGAGTAGTTGAGCCCTTTGGCTTGTACCAATGTCCCGTCATTCAGGGGCCCAAATTCGGAGAGGTGACCATCCACCGGGCAGCACATTCCGGCAGGGTGTTCGTCAATTGGGCGAGCGTCCTCTCTCAGCTTCCGCGTGAAAAATGCGTTGAGGCTTTTGTACACCTTTGGGGATCGCTCAGACTCTTCTACGTTCACGCCCATGAGCTTGGCGTAGAGTTGATTGAGGTGGCCCTGAATTGGAGTAGGGAACTCCACACTCGAGACGGCGCCAAACGCGCGACTGAGCCCGGCCGACGGAATTCGATTCATGAATTGGTCAAACATAGACATGATAACAACCACGTAGATTTGCAGCCTCAAGCCCAGAAATGCCCAGACTCTTTTGCGCAAGTCCCTTGCGCATGCAAGCCACCACCGTTCGAGGATGGCGTCTTGGAGGGTTATTTGGCATTGAGGTTTGGAACGGAAGCCGACAGGAATATTGACCACAGTCCTCGAGGATGTGATCTTGTTCTTGGTGGCAAACTAAGCTGACTCTGGCCAGCAAAGGAAATCGAGGAAACCTATGTCACGGTCGCTCACTGTACAGAAGGCTAGAAACAAGGGTCTCGCGACCGCTGCGGCGGGGACTGGGACCGTCATCCTCTTTGCCTTCGTCTCCCCATGGGTGGGCATCGTTGGCCTTGGGGCAACAGCATATCTTGGCTACAAGTGGCTGCGGTTCCGTGGCGAATGGGGTCTGCGCTTTTGAGAGTGTGGCGTCGCCCACTTCGACAACCCCCACACACAGCAAAGGAAAGTGCTGACCGCCCGCCGGCGATCAGCACTTCTATTGTTGTCTCTAGGTGCTAGAGAGCTTCCACTGCGGCCATGCTCGGAGCGTGGTCAGGCTGAATCGAGAGGGCTCGGTTGAACATGTCGCGTGCTCGCCTTGGGTCTCCACTGTGCATACGCACCATCCCAAGGTGATAGAAGATGTCCACCTTCATCGCCTGATCCGAGATGTTCATCTGGTGGAGCAACATGGTTTGGAAGATCTTTAGGGCCTCGGGCCACTCCTCTTTGTTGTAGTAGTACTTGCCGAGGTCGAGGAGATTCGGAAGATAGGTCGCGTTGATCGCATAGGCCGCTTGGAACGACTCGAGAGCTGCAGCCTCATCACCGGCCTTGAGCGCCAACTGTCCCTTCATGTGATGGAAAGGTGGCAACCTTTTGACTTGGCGTGCTTCCTCGAGTTTGGTGATCAGGTCCGCGAGTAGTGGCTGAGCCTTCGCTATGTTGTCGCTCTTGATGTACGCATCGAGAAGCTGCTCGGCGATCTCGATGTCCTCCGGGCTGTGCTGGAAGACCTGCTCGAGGGTGCGAGCAGCAGTGGCAAAGTCACCGAGTTCCGTCTTGGCGGTGGTTGCGATCTCGATCAACAGCGCCCTGCGCTCTTCCGGTGCTTCGAGGGTGGCAACCCTGTACTCCAGAACCCGCAAACGATTGGCGTGATCTCCGCGAGCTTCGTAGAGCGTCAAGAGGGCCTGGATTGCCTCGGCATTTGAGCCATCCTGCTGAAGAGCTTGAACAAACGCCTCTTCTGCCTGGGTCTCATCACCACCTGGCTGCATTAGAATGGTTCCGATCTTCACCAGTACTTGAGAGCTCTGCTCGACGTTCTCAGCGTACTGCAGCTGGTCATTGAGGAGCTCGAGTGCGGAACTAAAGTCTCCGATCTGCTGATAGAGGCCAGCCAGAACTCCGATTGCCTGGACATTGTCAGGCTGAATTGCGAGGACATCCCGCAGACTCTGGATGGCAGTCCTATGGTCGCCGAGATGGGTTCCCGCGACTTGCGCGATCCGGATGTTGAGCGCAATCTGCTCTTCAGTGCTCTGTACGATCTCCTTCTGTCGGTTGAGAACCGCAATCAAGTCGTCGAAGCGTCCCTCATCGGCGTAAATGCGTTCCAACTCTGAGAGAGCGTCGTCGTTGGACGGCTCAATCATCAAGACTTGCTGGAGATTCTCGATGGCTGTCGCGCTGTCGCTGAACTTCGCCTCGGCGAGCGCTGCGCATTTCATGTGCAGCATGAGTCGTTGCTCGTTCGAGGTGACCGAGCCGAGCTCACGCATAAGAATCTGCTGCAAGTCGCTCCATCGCTCAGTGGAGACGTAGAGCTGCTCGAGCGCTTGGAGAATCTCGAGATTCATCCCATCGAAGTCGAGAGCGCTATGGAACGCCTCGATCGCTCGCTCGGAATTGTTCAGCATGTTGCCGGCGATCTGTCCGATGCGGATGTGGATGGCGAGCATCTCCCCGCCTTCCATAGACATCTCGACTTTTCGCTCGAGGATGCCCACCAATTCGGCCCATCGTCCCTTTTGCTCGAAGAGCTGGTCGAGCGCGTCGAGCGCCGCCGTCTCGGTGTCATCGAGTTCGAGGATTTGCTCGAGGAACTCAATTCCTTTGTCGTCGTCTCGAATCGTGTTCAGTGCGACGTCAGCACATCGGTAGAGCATCTCCTTGCGGACATCCTCATCGTAGGTGAGTTGGATTCGGCTCTTGAAAATCTCGAGGAGTCTGTCCCACCGTCCGAGGGTCTCGTAGATGCGCTCGAGTTGGCGCAGCGCCTCGAGATCATCCGGCTCGGCCTGGAGTACTTGCTGGTACTTCTTCTCCGCAGCTTCGGCGTCTCCAAGGCGGTCCACAAAAATCTTTGCGATCTTGAGGTTGAGGTCCTTCTGATTGATGGGGTCGGTAATCTTCGCACTGGCTTGGTCGAGGGCTTGAGCTAATTGGCTCCAGTTGCCCAATGCCTCTGCCAAGCCCTCGAGCTCGATGATGAGGCTGGGGTCCTCAGCGTCGATCTCCAGAGCCATCGTGTAGGCCTCGAAGGCGCGATCAGCGTCTTGGAGATTGTCTTTGGCGATTCGGCCGAGTCGTCGAAGGAGATTCGCACGATCCGTTGGGTCCTCGGTGACCTCGAGCTTGAGCCCGAGCAGGGCGAACAGCTTGCCCCAGTCCTCCGATTGCAGGAACAGCGGCTCGAGCACCTCGGCGATCTCGAGTCGGTGTTCTTCGAAGCTTACCAAGCGTTCGAGTGCCTCGAGTGCATCCTCGTGGCGCGGCTCATCCCAGAGGATCTGCCGGTAGTTGTCGATCGCCCCCCGCAGGTCCTCGAACACGTTCTCTTTCAGATATCCCAATTGGTATCGGAACATCAGAATGTTGTCGCGATTGCCATCGACCTCGATGCGCCGCTCGAGAACGCTCGCCAGATCATCCCACCGCTCGGCCATCTGGTAGAGTCGATCAAGGTTCGAGAGGGCATCCATGTGGAACTCATCGATCTCGAGGACCCGTTGGTACTTGGAGATGGCGCTCTTCTGGTCGTTTAGATGCTCTTCGTACTGCCGTGCGCATCGCAGCGACAGAATCAGAAGGAGATTCGGATCCGTGCAGCCGTCGATCAGCTCCTCATAGACCGCAACGTACTCCTCCCAGGCGCCCAGCAATCCCGCGAGCCGTTCGAATTCGTCGACCACGGTCTCGTCGTTGGCATGCTCTCGAGTTGCGCGGCCCAACAACATGAATGCCATCTGCAGATTCTCGAGCTTCTCCTCTTGAATCTGTGCCGTCTGCAGCATCAGTTCTCGACGGTCGAAGGGGTCGGAGATCTGCTCGAGCTTGATCTCGTACAGGTCGACCAGGCGGTCCCAGTGGCCCAGTTCCTGGTACAGCGGCTCCAAGACGCCAGCCGCTTGACTCCGATAGGTCTCGTTTTGCAGCAATTGCTCGAGGCAGTCGAAGGCTTCGGGGTGCTGCGGGTCTCGCTGTAGGATCGTCTCATAGTGACCGATTGCGCGGGAAACATCGTCCAGCTGAGTCTCGAGCAGTCTTCCGATTCGGAACTCAGTTCGGTTGATGAGCTCTTCGTTCGCGTCTCCGTTGGCGATATCGAGCTCGAGGCTGAGGATATCGAGAAGATCGACCCACATCTCCTGCTGATAGTAGAGCCGGTCGAGAGACTCGACGGCGCGCATGTCTTTCGGATGATCCGAGAGGATGGCTCGATAGGACTCGATGGCTTCGTTGGGGTCTTCGATGTGTTCGTCGTAGAGCGACGCCATCGCAAACTGCAGACGAACTCGGTCGTCGTCGTCCTCAGCGAGCTCGATCTTCTGACGGTAGATCCCAACCAACGAGACCCAATCCTGGGTTAGCAGGTAGAGGCGCTCGAGGGCCTCGAGAGCGGTTTCGTCTTCGTCGTCGATGTCGAGGATCGTGCGATAGGTTTGAATCGCTTCGTTCGGCGATTCCAGCATCTCTTCCCAGATATCCGCGACCCGATAGTAAGCGTCTTTGCGCTCCCAAATGTCCGTGAGGTTGTCCGCTTTGGTGCTGAGCACGCCCACGAGTTCTTTGAACTGACGCGTCTGCAAGTAAAGCCGCTCCAACGCCTCGAGGGTCACCGCATGGCTTGGTTCGTGATCCAAGATCTGCTGGTAACAAAGAATCGCGTTCTCTGTGTCACCAATCTCCTCTTCGTTGAGCTGTGCGATACGGAGCAGGATGTTGACCAACTCATGTTCATCCTCACACCGTTCGATGCCCCTGAGGTAGATGGGAACCAGCTCGGACCAGGTGTCCATGCCCTCGGCGAGCCGCTCGAGCTCAGCGCGAACATCACTGCTGGTTGGATTCTCCTCGAAGGCCCGTGCATACGCCCGGAATGCTCGCTCGGGAGTGCGATCGTGCTCTTCGTAGAGCTTCGCCTCCTTCGTCATGATCGCCACACGGCTCAGCGCATCCTCGATGTGCTCGAGCTGGACCTCATAGACATCGACGAGCTTCAGCCAATCGGCATCGTCATAGAGGGGCTCCAAGAGCAGGGCAATTTGCAACTGGTGACGTCGATCGTCCTCATCCGCTGCTTTGAGCTCGCGAAGCATCGATTCCAGTGAGCGTCGACTGGCCGGGTGTTCGGGCTTGACCTCGAGGGCCATCCGATAACTGTCGATGGCGTCTGCGATCTCGTTGAGCTCATTGTTGAGGACGGTGCCCAACTTGTGGTGCAACTCGACCACTTGGTCGGGCTCCAGCGTAAAGTCCATCTCACGTCGATACAGCTGCGCAAGATCGCTGAAGAGGCGGCTCTGACGATACATCCTCTCGAGCGCACGGATGGCATCCATGTTCTCGGTTTGGACCTCGAGCACTCGTTGGTAAGCCTCGATGGCGGCCTCTGGCTCGTTCAAGATCTCCTCGTTGATCAGCGAGATCTTGAAGAGAAGAGCGATCCGCTCGTCGGCGTCCACGCTGAGCTCGACGACTCGGTTGTAGTGCTGAATCAGCAGCGCCCATTCTCCCAACTGATTGTATGACCACTCGAGTCGATCGAGGGCGGTCGCATCGGAGGGCTCCTCCAGCAGCACGTCTTCCAGAGTCTTGCGAGCCTCCTCGTGTTGGTTGAGGCGTTCGGCCTGGATCTCCGCCAACTCGAGCATGATCGGCTTGCGCTCTGAGAAGTCGAAGAGCTGATCGCTCTTGAGCGCTTCAGCAAAGAGGTTCGCCCACGCCTCAACTTCGTTGAGCGTGATGGCGAGTCGCTTCAGTTCAACCTGAGCGTTCGGATTGGATGGCTTTGCAAGGAAGAGACGACCTGCGATTTCGAACGCTTTGTCCCGACGAGCCAGCTTCTCTTCCCAAAGGGTCATCACTTCGGAGAGTCGTTCGCTCTTTTCGGTCTCATCGAAGCTGTTCTCGACGCGTACCTCGATGGCTCTGACCAACTTCTCCCAAGATTGGGCGGAACGGTATATCGGCTCCAGCACTTCGGCGATGGTCAGCGCTTCACGCTGGCTATCGAACATCGCTTCGAGAGCGGCGATCGTCTCGGGATGGGCCCGCTCGATCTCCAATACTTCTCTGTAGGTGTTTACGGCCTGAACATCCTCGTTGAGCTGCTCTTCATAGACCTTTGCGAGCTCAAACTTGATGCTGATGATGGAGTCCGCAGACTGCGCAAAATTGAGCTCGTGATTGAGGAGCTCGACCAAATCGATCCAACGCTCTTGGCTTCGGTATAGCCGTTTGAGCGCGTCGAGGGCGTCGATGTTGGCCTCATCGATGTCGACGATGCGCATGTAGCTGACGATGGCGCTCTCGGCGTCCTCGAGCATGTCCTCTTGGATCTGTGCGACCCTAAACATGATCGGCTTGCGATCCAAGCTGTCACTGATGGTGTCGAGCTGTCGCTCCAGGATGCCCAGCAGTGAAACCCATTGCCCTTGGCGGCTGTAGAGCGCCTCGAGCGCCTTGAGTGCACTGTCGTTGTCCTCTTGCACCTCCAGAGCACGCAGATAGAAGGACTCCGCCTCGGCTTCGTCCTCCAATCTCTCCAGACAAATCCCGGCGATCCGCAGCTGGAGCGAGACCATCCGGACTGGATCGTAGATGAGCGGGAGAACCTCCTTGAAGACGTCGGCCAGCTTTTGGTAGTCCCCGGTCACTACTGCTAAATCTTCGAGTTGCTGCCTGAAGTCGTCTTGGGGTTCGAGCCTCATCGCCCTTGCCCATGCTTCGAATGCCCCATCGGCATCAGAGATCTGGGTTTGGCGAAGCAAAGCAACCCGCTTGAGCAAGTCCACCCGTGCAGGCGGATCTTGGGTATCCAGGAGCTGCAGCTCGAGAAGGTCGACCAGCTTTTGCCACTCGGCGAGGTTCTCGTAGATGGGCTCCAGCACTTGGCTGGCTGGGAAACGATGCATCTCGTCTTCGAGCAGCCCTTCGAGCGCTTCGAGCGCCGCTTGGTGGCTCGGCTCTCGTTCGAGGATCGACCGATAGAACTCAATCGCTCGTTCAATGCCGAGGAGGTGCACCTGGTACAGCTGGCCGAGTCGGTATTCGATCTCGTTGCGTTCCTCATCGCTTTCGACAAGGTCCAACTTCCTTTGAAGGATTTCGGCTAGATCGGCGTGCCGGTCTTGTTGGAGGTAAAGTCGATCGAGGGCATTGAGGGCTTCGCTGTCGGCGGGATCGAGATCCAAGGCCTGATGGTAAAGCAGAATCGCCTCGCCTGGCTCCTCGAGCATCTCCTCAAAGATCTGCGACATCTTGAAATAGAGCTCTCGGCGTCGCAGGCCATCCTCAGCAAGGCGAGACATTTCGCTGTAGATGTTGATCAGCTCCGGCCAGTTCTCCGTTGAGAGGTAGAGTCGCTCCAATGCCGTGAGCGCAGCAGCGTCCCCTTCGACCTGTTGCAGAATATCCTGGTAGGTCCTGATGGACTCACTGGCGTGCCCTAATGCGTCGTCCTGAATCAGCGCCACTTTGCGCAACAACTCGACACGCAGATCGCCAACCTCGAGGTCGGCCTTCTTGCTCATGACGATTACAAGTTCTGACCAGTTTGCCTGCTGTTCGTGGAGGCGCTCGAGGCTGTCGAGAGCCTCACGATCGCTTTCATCGAGCTCCAGGACGGCGTTGTATGCCTTGATGGCGGCTTCGTCCTCCGAGAGCTCTCGTTCGTGAATTTGCGCGATGCGAATCTGTACTTCCCGTCGCAAGAGTCCGTCCTCGATCGACGTGACGCAGCGAGTGTACAGCTCGATCACCTCCGACCAACGCTGGAGAACGGACGCCAGCGTCTCGATCTCCTCGCGCAGCTCTGCGTTGTCGAGGTCTTCTTCGATGGCGCTCTTGAAAGTGTCGAAGGCGCCTTCGTTGTCTCCCAGCTGGTCGCGCAACAAGCGAGCGATCCGCGTGTTGAGCTCGAAGCGCTCGAGGGTCTCTTGCGAATCCTTCAGGCGAATCTTGAGCACACCGACCAATTTCTCATGGTGGGACTCGTCCACATAAATGGACTCGAGCACGCCAGTGAGCGACGTTCGCAGCTCTGCGGCCTCATGCCCCTCTTCGTCGGCCAGCCGGACAAGCAGCGCCTCAGAGGCCGATCGTGCCCCGGAGTGGGTCGGCTCTTCGACCAACACCTCATGGTACGCCTCGATGGCACCCTCGAGGTCTTGTTTCTGCTCTTCCAGCACCGATCCCAATTTGAAGCGCACATCAAGGATCTTCGCCGGGCTGTCCAGGATCGTAAGCTCTTGGCGGAGCAGCTCCACCAGGTCATCCCAGGCCTCTTCCTGTTGGTAGAGTCGCTCCAGCGCTTCGAGCGCTGTGGCTTCCGCACCGTCGACCAGAAGGACCTGTCGATACGCCTCGACTGAGCGGGTGGGCTCGCCGAGCACGTCCTCGAGGATGCGGGCGACCTCGAAGTAGAGGGCTTTTCGCTCATCATCAGGGGTCGAGCTGAGCGAAGCTTTGTGCTCGAGCAGCGTCACCAGCTCTTGGGACGCCCCCGCGCGCTTGTAGATGGCTTCGAGATGGCTGATGGCTTCGAGGTCTTCTTCCTCTTGTCGAAGAATGAGCTCCCAGCCTTTACGCGCCGACTCGTCGTTCTCGAGACGGGTCTCGTAGATTGTCGCCAACCGGCGCAGCAGAAGGAAATCTACCGGGTCCGCCCCGACATCCTCGGGATAGTGCTTCTCATAGAGCTCTGCAACACGCGGCCAAGCATCAACATCGGCGGCGAGTCTCTCGATCTCGTCCCAAGCACGCTCGTCGTGATGATTCTCGTTGAAGATGCGAACCACCGTATCAAACGCCGCTTTGGCGTCCGCGATGTTGTTCTCTCGCAGCTCGAAGAGCTCCCACAGGAGGGCGCAACGATCGAGGGGATCCGAGAGTTCCTCCATGCGGATTTCGAGATTCCTGGCCAGCCCCTCCCAGTCCTTCCCCGCTCGGTATACTGGTTCCAATAGACGCGCTACGCGATGCCTGTGCTCTTCGAAGTCGAGCAGCGTCTCCAAACGTTCGACGGCAGCGCTGTTGTTCTCTTGGTCGTCGAGCAGCTGAGAATAGAAATCGATCGCGGAGTCGATCTCTTCTAGACGGTGCAAATAGACGTCACCGAGTTCGACCAAGATCTTTGGCCGGTCCTCGGCGATAAGGTCGAGTTCGCGCTGCAGGATCTCTGCGAGCGAGGTCCAGTCCTCCTTGCGAGAGTAGATGGACTTGAGCCCTCGGATGGCTTCAACGTTTTGGGGGTCGACGTCGAGCACTCCAACGTAGTTCTTGGCGGCTTCCTCGTACCGCTCCAAGTTGACGACCAGGATCTCTGCCCGCTTGAACGAGAGTCGGATGCGCTCCGAATCGGAGCTCGCCTGCGCTTCCTTCCTTTCGAGAATCGAAAGCAGCTTCTCCCACTCTTCGAGCTGCTCGTAGAGCGTCTCGAGGGCATCGATCGCCTCTGGGTCATCATCGACTTCGAGCAGTCTCGCCCAGTAGGAGACCGCCTGCTCGTGGTCCTCGAGGTCGTTCTGCGAGACTCGCGCCATCGTACGCCAAAGCGCATGGATGGTTTCGTCATCGATGACTTCGCCGCTCTGCGTGATGTCCGTATAGACTTCCACCAACTTCGTTTGGAGCTTGGCTTCCACAGCCAGGTCCTGGAAGTGGGTACGCAGCTCCTCGTCCGAAGGACGCTTGCGAACGGCCTTGCCAAACCACTCGAAGGCGTGAGGGAGGTCACTGAGGTCTTCTTGGTACAGGCGACCAATCTCCCGCATCAGGTCAAAGGCCTCGGTCTCATCGGAGGTCCAGGCCAAGATGATCTGGTTGGCCTCAGTCTGTTTGGCCGCATCATTGGACTTGATGTAGTAGGCCAAGACCGCACGCGCAGTCTCTACATGCGTGCCGTCGATGCCGAGGATGGCCTCGTAGGCTGCGACGACCTTGTCGTCGTCTCGGAGTTTCGACTCCGCAATCTCCGCGACCTTGAGGTAGAGCTCGACCTGTTCATCCGAGTCGAAGAGGTCCTGGGCCGCTCCCTCCAGGATGTCGTAGAGCTCTTCGTAGAGACCCGCTTCGCTATAGAGCTCGATGAGCGCTGTCCAGTTCTCGTCGTTGATGTAGATCTCGGTGATCTTCGGGAACGCCGCCGCTTGTCCGCCCTCGATCGGGATCATCTGGCGCCACAAGCCAACTGCCTTCTCCTCGTCCTCGAGGTGGTCGACGTAGAGTTGCGCAAACTTGTCCAGCACTTCGATTTGGGACTCGCCCTCGGTGTGCTGCAGCATTCTCTCGTAGACACCCACCAAGCTCTTGTGGTCTTCGCTCTTGAGGTAGAGCGCTTCGAGCTTCTCGAGCGCAGGGATCGGCGCGGAAGTCGCATTGGCGACTGCCTCCCAAGCGACGATCGCTTTGTCTTGGTCACGAAGTCGCTTCTCGGCGATATCGGCTTGCCTCTCGAGCAACTCGACTCGTGCGTCACCTTCGTACAGCTTGGCTTCCTTGCCGAGGATGTCGAACAATTCGGCCCAAGAACTGCGTTGCTCGTAGATCGCACGCAGCTCCTTGATGGACTCCGCGTGGGTCTCGTCGAGTTCGACGATCTTCTCGAAAGACGAGATCGCGTTGCGCGTGTTGCCAAGCTTGTTCCGCCAAAGATCCGCGATCCGCCAGTAGATATCGACCGCTTCGGCGACGTTTGTGGTGGATTCCGCCTTTCGCGTCAGAATGCCCAGCAAATCGTTCCAACGGTTGGCCTTCTCATAGCGCTCGGCGAGGGCCGCAATCGCCTCGTTGTTCTCAGGGTCGACCTCCAGAATCGAGTTGTAGGTGTTGATCACCATGACATCGAGCCGCAGCTGATCGCGGTAGATCTCCACGACGCTCTGGTAGAGCTCGACCTTCGCTTCGACCTCGTCCTCGTCCAGGTCGTTGATGTCTTCCTTGATCAGCTCGAGGAGCGCGTTCCACTTGCGGGTCTTCTCGTACAGCTTCGCGAGGGCCTTACGTGCTGGCCGTAAGTTGGTCTCGGTGCGCAGCAGCTGCTTCCAGACATCAATGGCCTTCTCGGGATTGTCGAGCTTGTCCTCTGCGACCTCTGCCATCTGGAAGGCGATGGCCAACTGCCGTTCGGGAGACTCCTCGACCGCCTTGAGGTGCTGTAATGCCGTCAAGAGACGCTTGGCGTCGTCCTTCTCGCGGTAATACGTCACGTAAAAATCGAGCATCGCCCGATTCTTTGAGTCGGCCAACTTCAGTCGCTTGTAATAGCCTTCCGCTCGGTCGATGTCCCCAATGCGCTTCCAAACCATGGTGGCCAGGCCGACCAAAAGATCGACCTCACCTGGCTTCTGGCGCATCTTCTTGAGCGCCTTGTCATACAATTTGACCAGGCTCTCCCAATCGCCGCTCGCGCTGTATTGAGCCTCTGCGGCTTTCAGAGCACCTGGATGCGTCGGATCCAGCTCGAGCAACTCGGCTGCGATCGATGCCGCACGAACGTTATTGTCCAAATGCAAGTCGTAGATCTGCGCCAGATCGCCCAACACGTCGATCTTCGCGGACGTCGACGTCGTTGCTTCTGAGAGTTTGCTGAGCAAATCGGCCGCCTTGGACCATTGCTCCTTCTCCCTGTAGTAGTTCGCTGCGACCTTCAGAACTTCGACGCGGTCACCAGCAAGCTCTAGAGCTCGCTCGATGAACTGCGGAATCCTCGGGTAGTTCCCATCTCGCTGCATCGAACGTTCGGCTGCATCGATGTACCGCGCACCTGCGATATTCTTATCGTTTGCCGCCTCGCCCTCCGCGACGATTCGGTCGATTTCATCCTCCCAGGGCTTACGCTTCGCTGTACGCGCTGGCGGCGTTGGCGGGGCAACTGCCTGGGGTTCTTTGGCGGCGGCCTCCTCGGCTTCCTCGGCGACCGCTTCCTCGGCGACCGCTTCCTCGGCGACCGCTTCCTCGGCGACCGCGTCCTC
>Ga0100377_1001769_pt1 | contig 18503 bp, 21 predicted proteins | sample CryGeymeta201501_FD_83664 | JGI IMG/M metagenome (GOLD analysis project Ga0100377, IMG submission 83664) | Groundwater microbial communities from Crystal Geyser aquifers in Utah, USA - Crystal Geyser metaG 2015-01 | ecosystem: Environmental > Aquatic > Deep subsurface > Groundwater | place: USA...
CATAAACCTACCGTCTGGTTTAAATCGTCCAAACCTTCTTTTTCTTTAAACTCCTTCGAATAAACTATTTTTAACCAAACTCCAACAATGTTCCCTTTCGAACGAGTTATATTTTCCGAATCGTAGAAAAAATCTCCTTGAACGTTTGTCTGTAAAAACTTCCAATCCGCTCCATATAATCCTGTGTAACTAAAATTTACGAGAGCAATAATAATAAATCCAAAAACCAATGATTTTATTTTTACCATATTTCCCGCTTAAGTGGTTGGCTCAATCCTGACCCTTCGACAAGGTTCAGGATGTCCTTAGACAACATGAAAGATTACTAAAATAGCGAAATGAAGTCAACAAGGATTTAAGGAATTTTTAATGAACCTCTAAGGAACTAATTTTTCTCTTGATTTTCGTGATTAAAAGTTATACCTATTTTAAAAAATTAGATTGAGGTCTTTTTGTGCCCATCGGAATTTTGATTGCCCTCTTTGGTTATCTTTTAGGTTCGGTCCCTACCGGACTGATCCTCACCAAACTCTTTTCCAAAGTGGACCCAAGAAAAACAGGAAGTAAAAATATTGGGGCGACCAATATCTTTCGGACGGCAGGAAAGGCATTGGGTATCTTGACATTGGTTGGAGATGTGTTAAAGGGGGTCATCCCTACTGTTATCGTCATGCATTTGGTTCCTGCGGATCAATGGGGTCTTTCGCGGCACGTATGGATAGCCCTCGCAGGGTTAAGTCCATTTCTCGGTCATGTCTTCTCGATCTTTCTCGGGTTTAAAGGTGGAAAGGGCGTTGCTACTGCTTTGGGCGTTTACCTTCCGATCTCAACGATCTCAGTCCTTATTGAATTTTTAATCTTCGCAGGGATCGTTTGGAAATGGAGGTACATCTCTCTTGGATCCATCGCTTGTGCAACAACGATTCCCATTCTGATCGCTTTTTTCAGAAGCGATTCTCAAGCCTACTTTATTATAAGTGTTATTATTGCCGCCTTAATCCTCTATCGACATCAGTCCAATATCTCCAGGCTTTTACAAGGAACGGAAAATAAGTGGAAGGCCTAAAGGAATTTGCGATTGCAGATTTAAAATCGAAAATTTAGAATCCTAAAATTTATAATCTAACAGGCGGCGAAAAAGCCTCAGAATGACTCGGGGCTAAAGTTTCCTCAAGGCGGCTCTCGCTCTTTTTTCCTTTTTTGAAAGTCTTCTTGAGAGTCCTTTTTTCTTAATTCCTTTTTCTTCCTCCTCTTCTTCGAGGTTTTCTCCAAACTTGTTGGCGGATACTTCCAGCTTTTCCCGAAATTGTTCAGATGGAATTACTGCAACGCCGATTCGTTCGACAAATCTTGAAACATCCCGATCTGAAGTGATAACAATCGCTCCAGAACCTTTCTCTTTGGCCAACCGTTTAATCACCTCGTCCGCCTTTTCTTCCAATCTGGAGAAAATTACTTCAATCCCCCCTTTTTTCTCCCTCTTCTCCGTGCTCCAACCCCCCTGCCACCCATCGAAAACGACCGTGATCCCACAGGTTTTGAGTTTTTGATAACCTGAAATTTGATCAATAAGGCGCTCCCGCTCCCATTGAAGTTGGACGGAATTGAGGCGGGTCAAAGAACGGTTGACATGAAGGAGGTTATAACCATCGATGATGAGGTTCATGACATTAAAGGAAACGGAACATTGGAAGAATGGAATAGTGGAAGAATGGTTTTTTTAAAAAATCATGTACCACCCACCATTCCATTATTCCACCATTCCATTAGTTCAGCACTACAGATAATCCAGCCACTCTCTATATTCTGAGTTTTTCCCTTTGACGATATCAAAAAAGGCGGCTTGAAGTTCTTTGGTCATTGGACCTGGTTTTCCCTCCCCGATGATACGGTCGTCGACTTCTCGGATCGGTGTCAGTTCAGCAGCCGTCCCAGTAAAAAATGCCTCTTGAGCTGTATAGAATTCATCCCGGGTAAATCGCTCCTCCAACATTGTGATCTTTTTGGCCTTGGCGATCTGAATTACAGAATCTCGGGTGATCCCAGGAAGGATGGAAGTAAGGGGAGTGGTTTTCAACACTCCGTTTTTCACCATGAAGATATTCTCCCCACTGGCCTCTGAAACATAGCCCTCGGTATCGAGCATCAAGGCTTCATCGTATCCCATCTTCATCACTTCTCTCTTGGCCAAAACCGAGTTGACATAATTGCCGCAAATCTTCGCTTTGGTCATCATCACATTGACATGGTGACGGGTGTAAGAAGAGACCTTTATCCGAATTCCCTTCTCTAAGGCCCCTTCTCCAAGATAAGCTCCCCATGACCAGGTGATAATCGCTACTCGGATCGGATTATCTCCAGGATAGACACCCATGACCCCTTCTCCAATGAAGACGATCGGCCGGATATATCCTTCTTTCAATTGATTCACCCGCAACGTCTCTTTACAGGCCTCTGAAATCTCTTTCTTGGAATAAGGGATTTTGATATCTCCGATATGGGCAGAATCGAAGAGTCGGTCCATATGCTCCCTTAACCTGAAGACCGCGGATTTCCCATCGTGACAGAGATAGCACCGGATTCCTTCAAAGACACCCAGCCCATAATGAAGACTATGCGTCAGGATGTGCACATTGGCCTCTTCCCATGGGATGATTTTCCCATCCATCCAGATCTTCGATACTTTCTGCACCATAAGCCTAAACCCCCAGAATAAATTCGATGATATACAAGTATTTTTTTATCCTATTTTAGACCAATTGTCAAAAGAAAATTTACAGATCTCACTGGAATGTTTACAAGTCCTTTCGGTTATGTTAATTGCTACTAATGAGTCCATAATTGAGAAGACATCTTCTGAAAATCCCCCCTCGCCCCCCTTTTCCAAAGGGGGGAAAGAAAGAGAGAACTTTATCAAAAGAGGGGAATTCCTCCCTTTTGTCTCCGACCCAGAGCGGTCTCTCTCCGAGCTGGATGGCTCTACGAGCCGGAAGCTGACCCGGAGGGCAAAGGGAGGGAGGAGGGATTTGGTTTCCAGTGTCCATACAATTATGGACTGATTAATAAGTCTCTCTTAAGAGAGCATATGGTAGTTTTTCAGAGATCTTATCAAACTATCCACGGGAGGAGCAAAATGGAAAGGACTTTGATCACAGGAGGAGCTGGGTTTCTCGGCTCACACCTCTGCGAATTTTTTATTGCTCAGGGGCATGAGGTTATTAGCATGGATAACTTAATTAAGAAAGAGAATATCGAAAATATCGCTCATTTGATGGGACATGAAAGATTTAAATATATCAAATACGACGTGACCGAATATCTTCATGTCGAAGGAAAACTCGACAATATCCTTCACTTTGCATCCCTCGCCAGCCCAAAGGATTACTTAGACTACCCCATTCAAACATTAAAGGTGGGATCATTGGGCACCCATAAAACACTCGGTTTAGCAAAGGAAAAGAAGGCAAGGTTCCTCCTCGCCTCGACCTCAGAAGTCTACGGAGACCCCATGGTGCATCCTCAGCCAGAATCGTACCCTGGAAATGTTGATCCCGTTGTACCCAGAGGAGTCTACGATGAAGCCAAAAGGTTTGCTGAGGCTATCACGATGGCCTACCATCGAACCCACGGTCTCCAAACTCGAATTGCACGGATCTTCAATACCTATGGTCCACGCATGAGGCTGGATGATGGAAGGGCGCTCCCCAACTTTATGGTTCAGGCATTGAAGGGAGAGGATATCACGGTCTATGGAAATGGCGCTCAAACCCGCAGTTTCTGTTATGTGGACGACTTAATTGAAGGAATCAAAAAACTTCTTTATTCCAATGAGGCGGAACCTGTCAATTTGGGAAACCCTGAGGAGATCACCATCTTAGACTTCGCAAAAGAGATCGTTCATTTGACAGGAAGCAAAAGTCGGATCAATTTTTGCCCTCTCCCTCAAAATGATCCCAAAGTGAGACAGCCAGACATCAATAAGGCAAAAACGATATTAGGATGGGAACCTAAAATAAACCGTCAGGAAGGACTGAGGAGAACGCTTCAATATTTTAAGAAGAAACTCGAAGTTTAGATTTTAATCCCGGAACTCGGATGAGAAGTATCTTCTGAGGGAACAAAAATCCTTATTTGAATTCGTTCTTCTAAAATGGACTGAGCGGTTTGGACCCCCAAAAGAATTTCTGAAAAATGCTCTTCTCCCTCGGCGAAATAAAGCCGGAGGTTTTTGATCCATTTTTCATCAAAAGGATATTGACGGAGATCTAAGCAATCCGCGATCCCTTCGATGAGAACTTCTGTCAATTTCCCACAATCCACATTGTAGCTTTCTTCATAGGGGAGGGAAAGGCAGACCCTTAAGATATCCAATTTCTTGAGGGTTTCTAAGAGATGGAGGGAGAGTTCGCGCAGCCGAAGATAACTGTATTTATTCATTTCACCCAAACCGAGAAGGAGGATCATCCTGGGCGCTATCCTTCCCTGTGAAGGGATCAAGGTCGTTTCCTTCCAATCCCCGGTCAACTTCTTCTCAATCAAAAACTGAGACAACATTCCATTAAGCCTCCAATCGATCCAGCCAGTCGCTCCCCTGAGAGGCCTCTCATCCTTAAAAAATCCGGTGACCAAAACATCACATTCCTGAGCATCAACTTTTTCTATGGAAAGAATCACATCCATTGGGAAACCTAATTTCAATTTGAAATTTGCAATGATGTTCTATACGGGTTTCCGAACAACCTCGTTCTGGATTCGGTCTAAAATGCCATTGATGAAACTTCCAGAATCCTCAGACCCATATCGTTTTCCGAGGTCAATCGCTTCGTTTATGGTAACTTTAGGAGGAATCTCTTCACAGTAAAGGAGTTCAAAGAGAGCCATGCGGAGGATATTTCGGTCAATAATGTTGATACGATCTAAACGCCAATTTTCAGAATGTTGCTCAATAAGGTGATCCAACTCAAGGGAATGCTCTAAAACGCCCAGGACAAGACGTTTTAAAAACTCATCTGCCTCTCCATTGGATAAAAAATGTTCCTGAAACTGAGTGAGGGCTGTGATGACGTCCTGTTTGGTGATATTCAATTGATAAAGAACCTGAAGGGCAAACTCCCTCGATTTTCTTCTTCTCCCCAAACTTTTTTATTTTCCCTTTCCTATCTCCTTCATGAGATTAGCCATTTCGATAGCTGACATTGCCGCATCAAAACCCTTATTCCCGACTTTGGTCCCAGCCCTTTCAATCGCTTGCTCAATGGTATCGGTGATCAAAACCCCGAAGGAGATGGGAACTTCACTTTCCAAGGTGAGGCTGGCAATTCCTTTGGTGACTTCATTAGCAATATAAGCGAAATGAGGAGTGGCTCCACGGATCACAGAGCCTAAGCAGATGATGGCATCGTATCGTCTGGTCTTGACCATCTTTTTTGCAACAAGAGGAATCTCAAAAGCGCCTGGAACCCGAGCCACTGTGCAATCCCCCTCCTCTGCCCCGCTCCGCCGTAAGGCATCCATTGCTCCTTCCAGAAGTCGCTCGCCAATAAAGTCGTTGAACCGGCTCAACACAATCCCGAACTTGAGTCCCTTGGCCATCAGTTTACCTTCGAAGGTCTTCACCATCTTCATTCTCCTTTCAAGAACAAAATAACGTGACCGTGACCGTGCTCCGTGACCGTGCTCCGTGACCGTAAAAAAATAACGTACTTCGTTAATTTCGCCAAGATCCTTCTTTTTTAACTCATAACTCTCAATTCTAAACTCTTAACTCTAAATTCTTAATTCTATTCTCCCTATTTGATGGAGAGCAGGTGACCCATCTTCTTTGCCTTGGTCTTGAGATATTCAATATTCTCTTGATGGGGTTTTGTCTCGATAGGAACTCTCTCGACCACCTCAATGCCATATCCTTCCAGACCGATGATCTTCCGAGGATTATTCGTCATCAGGCGAATCTTATGAAGGCCAAGATCCGCCAGAATCTGCGCCCCAATTCCGTAATCCCTCATATCGGCTTTAAACCCCAGCGCCTCATTGGCCTCCACCGTATCCTTTCCCATATCTTGGAGACAGTAAGCTCTCAATTTATTAACCAATCCAATCCCTCTTCCCTCCTGCCTCATATAGACGATGACACCTTTTCCCTCTTTTTCTACCATTGCCATGGCAGTGTGAAGTTGTTCTTCGCAGTCGCATCGTCTCGACCCGAATACATCACCGGTCAGACATTGGGAATGAACCCTCACAAGAACCGTGTCTTCTGGCGCGATATCTCCTTTGACCAAGGCGATATGGTGATAGGGATCCACATCATTTTCATAGGCAATCGCTGTAAACACACCCCCATATTTTGTAGGAATGGTGGCTGTAACAATCCTTCGCACTAAGGACTCTTTATTTAGGCGATATTTGATTAAGTCCGCGATGGTGACAATCTTTAGTCCATGTTCTTCAGCAAATATCAGGAGATCAGGCATCCTTGCCATGGTCCCATCATCTTTCATGATCTCACAGATCACCCCTGCTGGCTTCAAACCCGCTAATCTTGCAAGATCAACCGAGCCTTCTGTCTGACCGGTTCGGACCAACACTCCACCCCGCCTTGCTCTTAATGGAAATACATGTCCGGGTGACACCAGATCTTCAGGTTGGGTGTTTTCATCGACAGCCGTCAAAATAGTGGTTGCCCGATCAGCTGCTGAAATACCCGTGGTCACCCCTCTACACGCATCGACGGAGACTGTGAAAGCGGTTTGAAACCGTGAGGTATTTTCAGAGACCATCATGGGGAGACGAAGCTCATTGAGCCTTTCGTCAATTAATGAAAGACAGATCAATCCCCTTCCATACTTTGCCATAAAATTGATGGCCTCAGGCGTCACCTTCTCAGCTGCCATGGTAAGATCGCCTTCATTTTCCCGATCTTCATCATCGACCAGGATCACCATCTTCCCTTGGCGGATATCCTCTAATGCTGCCTCAATTCTATGAATCATTCGAACCTCTCAATCCTCTTTGATAAAACCGTGTTCCTTTAAAAAAGATAGATCGACTTGCCCAGATTTTTTATTTCCTCGGTCCAAGAGTTTTTCTACATATTTCCCTAAAATATCAGCCTCCACATTGACCCGATCTCCCACTTCTTTATCCATAAGAGTGGTTTTTTCGATGGTGTATGGGATTAGGGTTATCTCAATCTCCCCTCCCTGATACTCATTCACCGTCAGGCTGATCCCATCGATGGCAATCGACCCTTTTTGTACAGCATACCTCGATGCTGATTCAGGAATTCTTATTCTCAATTGAAGGAAATCCCTTTCCTTCCTCTTCTCTACGATTACCCCAATCCCATCAACGTGCCCAGTGACAATGTGCCCACCAAATCGGTCAGTCAGTTTTAGAGCCCTCTCCAAATTGACTTGATCCCCTTCTTTCAACTCCCCCAATACAGTTTTTTGAAGAGTCTCTTGGGAGAGATCAAGTTCAATGGTCTGTTCCTTCTTCTTAACAACTGTCAGGCAAACGCCATTTAGATTAATACTATCACCAAGTTGCACTTCTGTCAAATAAAATGGCAATTCTATGGTTAACTTCTTTTCTTGCCCCCGATATTCTATCCTCAGAACTTTCCCTTTATCTTCTATGATTCCAGTAAACATTATTCTGTTCCTGACTCCAAATAGCCTTCCAAAAGTATATCTTCTCCAATCCTTTTTGCCTTAATTTCTTTTAGAGCAGTTGCCTTTTGGAGGTTGGATGCTCCTTTCCCACCAAAAATTCCAAGAGCCTGTTGATCACCAATCAATTTCGGGGAAAGAAAGAGGAGAAGTTTATCGATCACGCCCTCGTCCAGAAACGAGCCATTGACCTGACTCCCCCCTTACACCAGAAGATTCATCATCCCCATTTCCCCTAATTTGGAGAGGCATGATTTTAAATTAACCCTTCCCTCTTTGGAATCAAGGATTAAGATCTGGACTCCTCTCTTTTCTAATTTTTCTATTTTATCTTTAGGAGCTAACTCTGTTGAAGCAATGATTGCTTTTGAAGGAGAGGTCCCAATCACTTTGGCTTCTTCCGGAATCTTCAATCGACTGTCCAGAACAATTCGATAGGGGTCTCTTCCACCCCTGATCCGGGCTGTAAGCATAGGGTTATCTTTTAATACTGTCCCAATGCCCACGAGAACTCCATCTACTTGATCCCTCAATTTGTGGACGAAACGTCTCGAGGCCTCCCCGGAAATCCATTTTGAATCGCCATTTCGGGTTGCCATTTTACCATCCAGCGTGGCGGCAACCTTTAAAACAACAAAGGGCTCTTTTTTCAAGATATATTTGCAAAAGGCCTCATTCAATCTCCGACATTCCTTTTCTAAAATTCCTACCTCTACATCGAGGCCGGCCTTTCTCAGAATCTCAATCCCTTTCCCTTTTACCAATGGGTTGGGATCCTCCATACCAATGACGACGCGCTTCACACCCGCTTCAATGACTTGGGGAACACAGGGAGGAGTCTTTCCATAATGGGTGCAGGGTTCTAAATTGAGATAAAGGATAGCTCCTTCGGCTTCTTCACCTGCCTGTTGGAGCGCAACAATCTCAGCATGAGCCTCTCCTGCTTTTGCATGGTACCCTTCCCCTACCATTTTGCCACCTTTCACCAGAATGGCGCCCACCATGGGATTGGGGGAAGTTCTTCCCTTTCCCTTTTCTGCAAGATGGAGAGCTCGTTTCATCCATCGTTCGTCATCCATAAACTAAGTGCCACTCAAAAATCCGAAGCTGTAACTCAAGGCTTTAGCCTTGATTATGATCAACCCTGAAAGGGTTGAGTTACAGGATTTTGAACTTTGACATTCATTTGGCATTTGGATTTTGACATTTAGATTTTAAACCCTTATTTCGCCAATCTATGGTAGGCAGGAAATTAGTGTTTTGGATTTCGAAATTATTTCTTCTTGGCCTCTTCCCTATTTCCGAGGAGGTCCTTCAGCTCATCCATAAATTCTTGAATATCTTTAAACTGCCGGTAGACAGAGGCAAAGCGAACATAAGCCACGCCATCTAAACGGTGGAGTTCCTCCATCACTCTCTCCCCGATCTCAGAGCTCTTTACTTCTCTTTCCCCTCTTTCCTGAAAATGGAGCTCGATACGATTGACGATCTTTTCAATCATGTTGATACTAATGGGTCTCTTCTCACAGGCTTTTTTCAGACCGTTGAAGATCTTAAGGCGATTAAAAACTTCTCTCCTCCCGTCTTTCTTTACGATCAACGGAAGGGCATCCTCTGCCCTCTCGCTGGTGGTAAATCGTTTATGGCAGCCGAGACATTCCCTCCTCCGCCGAATAGTGTCTTTATCCTTTCCCAGTCGGGAATCGACCACTTTGCTTTCGGGATGATTACAGAAAGGACATTTCATATTCTTAACAATCAATGACCAATGATCAATGGACAATGATCAATAAGCAATGTTTTAAAAATGGACATTGAGAATTGCTAATTGACCATTGACAATTGAGGATTTTCTTTGCCTGGTATCCTGATTCGCTGGTCTGATTCCCGCAATTCGAACGTTTCACCTTCTACTTTCTATTGAATTTTTCCACTTCAATCCCTGATTCTTTTAACATCTCCTTGGCCAAGACATCGGCATAGCCATCTTCGTAGACGACCTTCTGAATTCCAGCATTGATGATCATCTTTGAACAGATGATACAAGGGTGGTTAGTACAGTAAAGGGTGGCTCCGCGTATCTCCACTCCATGGTAGGCGGCTTGGATAATCGCATTCTGCTCAGCATGGAGACCCCGGCAGAGTTCGTGCCGCTCTCCAGAAGGGATGCCTAATTTTTCACGCAGGCATCCGATATCCAAGCAGTGTTCCAGTCTAGAAGGGGCCCCATTATAACCCGTCGCCAAAATCTTTTTATCTTTCACGAGAACAGTTCCTACCTGTCTTCGCAGGCAGGTCGATCGCTTGGCGACGAGATGAGTAATATCCATAAAATACTCTTCCCAAGAGGGCCTGTGGGGAAAAACCCTTGTTTTCTCTTTCTCTTTCAAGGCCAAGCCAAAGACTGGAATATTGGAATACTGGAACATTGGAAGATTGGGTTCGAATACGAATAGGAATCTCATTACCCATCATTCCAAAATTCCATTATTCCATTATTCCAAGGTTATTTGAATTTTTCTTTTTCTAAGGCTTCGATTTTTTCTAATCGCCTTTTGTGTCTCCCCCCAGCGAAAGGGGTCTCCAACCAAACCTTTACGATTTCTTTTGCCAGTTCCTTCCCGACAATTCGGCCGCCTATAATTAAGATATTGGCATCGTTATGCTCTCGACTGCAACGAGAAGAATAAAGATCGTTGGCCAAGGCAGCTCTTATTTTTGGAAATTTATTTGCCACAATCGACATTCCGATGCCAGTGCCACAGATGAGGATCCCCTTTTCCAATTCTCCTCGAGAGACCCTCTCCGCCGCCAGGATCCCAAAATCCGGATAATCCACTGAATCTTCATTAAAGGTCCCCATGTCAATGGGTTCGACACCGAGGGATTTCAAAAAGGCTTTCAATTCCTCTTTGAGTTCGAAGCCGCCGTGGTCACAGGCCAACAAAATCTGCATGCTTTTACCCCGTTAGAAGGCCCCGCTGCTTGCAGCGAGGATGAACCCCGTAAGACCTCTGCTCTCTTACGGGGTGAAGATAGAATTCCTTTTAGAACAAATACAGAGGTTAGAGCCCCGTGTGAGCCCTCCCTTTGGAAGGTCGAAACCCTTCTAACGGGGTCTACCCTTCAAACTTTTTAAAGACGAGTGTGGCATTGGTTCCGCCAAACCCGAAGGCGTTCGACATGGCTATGTTTAAAGGTTGTCGTCTTGCTGCATTAGGGACGTAATCGAGGTCACATTGTGGGTCGGGTTCCTCATAGTTGATGGTGGGCGGGATGATCCCATCCTGAATGGCTAAGATGGTAAAAATGGCCTCTGTGCTCCCCGCCGCCCCCAGGAGATGGCCGGTCATCGATTTGGTCGCACTGATGGGTATCTTTTTAGCACGATCACCAAAGACTTTTTTAATGGCAATCGTCTCGGTCAGGTCATTCAAGGGGGTAGAGGTCCCATGGGCATTGATATACTCCACATCCTCAGGCTTCAACCTAGCATCTTTAATCGCCATCCTCATACACCGTACAGCACCGTCTCCATCCGGGGAAGGGGCGGTAATATGATAGGCATCGCCTGTATAACCATAACCTATTAATTCCCCATATATCTTTGCATTTCGCTTTAATGCAAACTGCAATTCCTCTAAGATAAGAATTCCTGCACCCTCTGCTACTACAAAACCATCCCGGTTCTTTTCAAAAGGCCGGCAGGCCTTCTCCGGTTCGTCATTCCTCGTAGAAAGGGCCTTCATTGAGTTGAACCCACCAATGGTGAGCGGAGTGATATTCGCTTCGGTCCCCCCTGCAATCATTGCTTCAGCATCTCCATAAACAATGGCGCGAAAGGCATCTCCTATACAATGAGCCCCTGTGGCACAAGCTGTGACCACACAAGTATTTGGCCCTTTTGGACCAAATTGGATTGCAATCTGTCCAGATGCCAAATTGGCAATGAGCATCGGGATGAAGAATGGGCTGATTCGGCCAGGTCCCTTCTCCAAAAGGATTTTGTGATATCTTTCGATGCTGGGTAATCCTCCCAAGCCCGTTCCCACGATCACACCGATCTGCTCAGAGTTCTCGGGTGTGATGGCCAACTGGGCATCCTCCAGGGCTTCCTTAGCCGCCGCGATGGCGTAATGAATGAAGAGATCCATTTTTTTGATCTCTTTCTTATCAATGTATAACTCTGGGTTGAAGTGCTTCACCTCCCCTGCAATCTTCGTCTCAAAGCCGTTTGTATCGAACCGCGTGAGGAGACCAATGCCTGACTTTCCTTCACAGACATTTTTCCACGCTGTTTCGACTCCGATTCCAATGGGGATCACCAACCCCATTCCTGTGATGACAACCCTTCTTCCCAAAAAAGCATACCTCCTTTAATAGGTACTGAGTGAGAACCTTTACCCCGTTAGAAATAATGCCCCGTTGCTCTGTAGCAGGGTTAGATTTTAGAATAATTCCGGGTTCCGCCCCGTAGGGCGGGGTTTAATGCCCCGCTCGGTTTCGAGTCGCAACGACTTGAATTTCTAACGGGGTTTACTGAGTTACATGGGCTTGGATATATTCAATCGCATCCCCAACGGTCAGGATCTTCTCTGCGTCTTCGTCGGAGATCTCTATATTGTACTCCTCCTCCAAGGCCATGACCAGTTCCACTAAATCGAGAGAATCCGCTCCTAAGTCATCGACGAATTTAGCCTCTGGAGTCACCTCGCTTTCATTGACACCCAACTGCTCTACAATAATCTCTTTGACCTTCTTCTCAATGGACATGTAATCACCTCCTTTAATTTATAAAATCCTAATCTCTAAGCACGAAATTCGAAACAAGCCCGAATTTTCCAAATACAAATTTTCTAAACAAAACAGTTTTGAATTTCGATATTCGGATTTCGAATTTTCTCCTTTACATATAGATGCCGCCGTTCACATTCAACACCTGACCGGTAATATAATTGGATTCTTCGGAAACGAGGAAAAGAACGGCTTCCGCTACATCCTCGGGTTTACCTAACCGTTCCATGGGAATTAACCGCTTTAATACTTCCTTCACTTTCTCTGGAAGGGCCTCGGTCATCGGGGTTTCAATATATCCGGGAGCGATGGCATTGACATTGATCCCTCTCTGGGCGAACTCCCTCGCAATGGTTTTGGTTAAACCGATCACCCCAGCCTTTGAAGCAGAATAGTTCACCTGCCCTGCATTCCCCATTTCTCCAACCACTGAGGCGATACTAACAATCTTGCCGCTTCTCTGCTTCGCCAAGTGTCTGACAACCGCTTTGGTGCAATTAAACGTCCCCTTCAAATTGACATTGAGGACTGCATCCCAATCCTCTTCTGTCATCCGAAGGATTAGCTTGTCGCGGGTAATCCCAGCATTATTGACCAAAATATCTATCTTACCAAACTTTTCTAAGATGGCCTCCACCATTCGCTCTACATCCATTAAATTGGCCACATTCACTTTGATCGCCATGGCTTTTGGGCCGATCGACTCAATCTCCTTGGCCGTCTCTTCCGCTTTTTCAAGATTGATATCCGAGACAACTATATCTGCGCCGTTTCGAGCCAGAAGCAGGGCAACCGCCTTTCCAATCCCCTGAGCCGCCCCAGTGATCAAAGCTACTTTCCCCGTAAGTTTCAATTCTTCCTCCATAAATCAGAAAATCGCAAAGCGCTGAGTGCATGGCGCAAAGCGTAGATCATACAAATGCATTCATTCAAGATCCCCCCACCCCCTCACAAGGATAGGGCAAGGGCGGGGTTACGCCATGCTCTATGCGCTATGCTCTATGCTTTTTAAGGTCTGGAGATCTTCTAAATTCTTAGTTTCTACACGGCTATCAATCCGTTTCATCAAACCTGAAAGAACTTTTCCAGGCCCTATTTCCAAGACCTGTTCGATCCTTTTTTCGATTATCTTCCTCATGGACTCTTCCCATCGGACAGGACTTGATACCTGAGCCACCAATAATCCCTTCACCCTGTCTTTTAAAGTATTGATCTCTGCCTCTACATTTGTCACCACCGGAACTTTCAGATCACCAACAGAAATCTCCTCCAATGCCTTCTTCAAACGCTCCCCTGCTGGTTTCATGAGGGGAGAATGAAATGGAGCGCTGACTGGAAGGAGGACCGCTTTCTTCCCTTCCTGTTTTATTCTCTCGATCGCCCGCTCGACCGCTTTTGAATGGCCAGCGATGACGATTTGACCTGGACAGTTAAAATTCGCAGGGGTAAGAACTTCTCCGGAAGAAATTTCTTCACAAAGCCTTTCAACCTGCTCCCGCTCCATACCGAGGACAGCAGCCATCGCCCCTTCTCCCACAGGGACAGCCTCCTGCATAAATTTTCCACGGAGACGGACCATTTTAACGGCTTCGGAAAAGGTAAGCGCTCCAGAAGCCACCAATGCGCTATATTCTCCAAGGCTATGCCCTGCAGTCAATTGAGGGGCGATTCCTTTCTCCGCCTGGAGAACTTTAAGTGTGGCGATGCTGGTCGTCAATACAGCAGGTTGAGTATTTTCAGTCAACTTCAACGCCTCTTCAGGCCCTTTAAAACAAAGCGCCGAAATAGAGAAATGGAGGGCATCATCCGCCTCTTCAAAGATCTGTTTCGCCACACCGAAATTTTCGAAGAGTTCTCTTCCCATGCCCACATACTGGGATCCTTGACCTGGGAAAACAAAAGCGATTAACTTCATCGAAGTCCCTTTTTCCCAGCGTATTCCTTGTTCAATTCCAGACCGATCACATTCCGCTGGATCTGATTCGTCCCTTCGTAGATCTGAAGAATTTTTGCATCCCGCATCATCTTTTCAACGGGATAATCTCTCATGTATCCATAGCCTCCGAAGATCTGAACCGCATCGGTCGTCACTTTCATGGCGACATCACTGGCAAAGACCTTGGCCATTCCAGAGACCTTTGAAACCTCTTTTGGGTTTTCTGATCGATCAATATAGCGGGCTACAGAATAGACCAATGCCCTGGCAGCCTCCACAAGAGTGGCCATATCAGCTAAAATGTGTTGAACAGCCTGAAAAGAGATGATCTTTTTTTCAAACTGCTCTCGCTCTCTGGCATAACGGACCGCCTCATCGAGTGCCCCTTGGGCTAATCCAACACCCTGGGCACCCACCCCAGGTCGGGTTCGATCAAAAGTCCTCATGGTAACGATAAACCCCATGCCTTCTTTTCCAATGAGGTTTTCTTTAGGAACAAAGCAATCTTGGAAGACCAGTTCCCGGGTAGCAGAGGCCCTGATGCCCATCTTCTTCTCCTTCTTCCCAAAATTGAAGCCTGGGGTTCCCTTCTCGACAATCAAGGCGCTTGCTCCTCTAGGACCCTTTGACCGATCGGTCATGGCAATGATTGAATAGACTTCGGCCTCCCCACCGTTGGTGATCCACTGCTTAGTTCCATTTAAAACATACCCCTCCCCCTTTCGAGTAGCAGTCGTTCGTATGGCACCTGCATCACTTCCTGCATCCGCTTCGGTCAACCCAAAAGCAGCCAATTTTTTCCCTTTAGCAATATCAGGAAGATATTTTTTCTTCTGTTGAGAGTTTCCAAAAAGCAGGATGGGCATAGCGCCCAAGCCGCTTGCTACCACACTGGTTGCGATCCCGAGACAGACACGGCTCAATTCCTCTGCTACCAAACAATATTCTAAGATACCTCCTCCAAAGCCCTCGTACTCTTCTGGCATGGAGACCCCCATGAGACCAGCTTCCGCGCTGATTTTAACAATCTCCCAGGGGAACTCTTCCTTCTCATCCAATTCCGCCCGGACCGGCAGCATTTTCTCCTCGGCGATCTTCCTTGCCAAGTCTCGAATCATCTTTTGTTCTGGCGTAAGAAAATAATCCAATCCACTTTCCCCCTGTTCTTCTTTTAGGGAATCAATGTATCGATTTCACTGACCCGTTCACCTTCTCCTGTCGTTTTTGTCCCAGACGAAGCATGTCTTGCTTCTCCTTAAGCTCTTCAATGACATGTTCATTTAATCTATTCTTGGCCAGGTTCGATGCCAACAGAATTGCATTCATGATCGCTTTTGCATTCGATGAACCGTGGCAGATGACACAGTTACCATTAATCCCTAAAAGAGGAGCTCCTCCATATTCAGAGTAGTCCAATCTTTTTTCCAACCGACGAATAGCTCGTTTCATCAGGAAATAAGCCATCTTCGCCCTGATATTATCCTGCGCCTCCCACTTAAGAATAGCGTGGATGGTTTCCCAAAGCCCTTCACTTATTTTTAACGCCACATTTCCAACGAAACCATCGCAGACAATGACATCCACCTCTCCGTTATTGAGATCCCTACCTTCTACATAACCGATATAGTTCAAATCGGTCTCTGATAAAATGTCGTGCACCTCCCGCGTTAATTCATTCCCTTTTCCTTCCTCCTCTCCATTGCTCAACACGCCAATCCGAGGATCTTCCTTTCTCAAGATATATTTCGCATAAGCATCTCCCATCATCGCAAACTGAACGAGATGAGTGGGTTTGCAATCCACATTGCCGCCAGAATCGATGAGGACCGTGCTGCCTTTCGTGGTAGGGTGGATGGTGGCGATAGCAGGTCGTTCTACGCCTTCCAATTTTTTCAAGATATACATCGCTAAGCCCATCGCCGCTCCTGAATTCCCGGCGGAAATAACTCCACTGACCTGCCCTTCTTTGACCAAATCGAGCGCCACCTTAATAGAGGTATCTTTCATCCTTCGGATCACAGTAGAAGGAGAGTCGTGCATGGCGACCACGAATGGGGCATGATGGATGTAGATAGGAAGTTTCGAAGTAGGATATTTGGACAGTTCCTTACTTACCTGATCCTCATCCCCTACCAAAACCACCTTTATTCCATATTGTTTTGCCGCCCAAAAGCCGCCTTCAACAATATTGGGGGGGGCAAAATCCCCTCCCATGGCATCGACCGCGATCTTCATCTCAAACTTTCCCCTAACATCATCCTCAATGTTTACCCCGTTAGAAAGCCTCGCCATTCCTATCAGGGGTGATATAACTAAAACTTCTCATAGAGTCGAGTCTTCGAAAATTCCTCATAGAAAGGGCGGGCTTAAACCCCCGACCCGTTAGAAATTTCAGTAAACCCAGTTAGAAATCCACTCCCCCGAGGGGGTAGTGGCATCTGTTCAGGGAGACTTATTTCTAACGGGTCCCGTCCTTTCTAACGGGGTTTATTTTTCTTCCTCCACCTTGATAATCTCTCTCCCCTTGTAAGTGCCACAATGGGGACAGATATGGTGAGGGAGTAAGGGTTCATGGCATTGAGGACACAGAGAGAAGTTGGGAGCGCTTAATTTTTTATGGGCTCGGCGTTGATCCCTTCTTGCTGATGATGTTCTCCGTTTTGGAACTCCCATTTGAAAGCATCCTTTCTCATCCGTTAAAATTATTTACCCCGTTAGAAATTAATGCCAGGCTGCTCTGCCCTGTACACCATGCGGTGCAGGGCTCTGCAGCGGGGTTAGATTTTAGAATAATTCCGGCGGGGTTTAATGCCCCACTGGAATTTCTAACGGGGTTTACAGATGTCGAGCTGAGAATTTGACCGAATTGCCATATCTTTTCCACATAACAGATTATAATGGCATTAATCAAGCTTTAATTTCTTAAGACCAGAAAAGCCTGATATCAATTCCTCCTTCGCACATTTACAGGAAGAGAGATTTAGATCTTTCCCACATATCGGGCAAAGCCCTTTACATTCATCCTGACAAAGAGGTTGGTAAGGGATTTCTAAAAATATCTGTTCGCAGGCGATCTCAGAGAGGTGAATTTCTCCTCCCTCGAAGAAACTCGACTCCATCTCCTCGCTGCCCAATTCGGTCTCTTCCTCAGAGGGAGCTTCTTTTAAAGGGTGTAGGGGGAGTTCAAAGGTGGTAGAAAGGGGATAGGAGAATTCTTTCAAACACCTTGCACACTGTAATTGAAGAGTAGTTTGAACCTTCCCTGTGATGAAGACCGATCGACCTACCTTCTTAATGCTAACCTCTGATTGAAGCGGGGTCTCGAAGTCAAAGTCAATTTTTGAAAGGTCTTCCAGGTAGGTTAACAAGGAAGCCCTTTCTTCTTCCCACTTTAGATCCAGACCCTCTTCAGGAATTTTATCCAATTTTAAAGTAAACATTTCGTTCTAATTTTTATACATTAAATTAAAAAGATAAATATATATAAAAAAATTATTTTGTCAAGAAAATTTGCGAAGATATCAGCAATTCTCGGTGAGCTCACAAACTATTGAGATTCTTCGCTTCGCTCAGAATGCCAACTGGGGACTTTCGTAATGTCATTCTGAAGGAGCCCTAGCGACTAAAGAATCTCTTTGTATTTTCACCGAGAATTGCTGGGGAAAATATAGAATGTGAAAGTTTTCGTTTGAAAATATTTCCTTAATATTTTAACAGATTTACAAAAAACATCGCAAGTGGTTTGGAAAAAATCTCGCCCATTTGTCTCCAAAGGTTTATAGTGTCGCCTTGGAGGGGACGCCTTGGGATTCGGGTTTGGACCTTTTGAAATTGCTCAAGTTGGGAGAACATTTAGAGCCCATTGCTACCTAATATTTAGCGCCAGAATTTAGAAGCAATCCCTTAAATTCTTGTTGATACGTTCGACGGCGCCAAACCCCGATTTTTAAATCGGGGTAAAAACCGCCGCTTCCTTCGACAGGCTCAGGACACTGAGTTTTATCGAAGTGCAGTATCAACCCTGAGCATACCCTGGGCTTCAGACCGGGGAGTCGAATGGGTTGATTTTTTATCTCAATTTGTTAAACTCTTATCGAAAC
>Ga0100377_1001774_pt1 | contig 18460 bp, 10 predicted proteins | sample CryGeymeta201501_FD_83664 | JGI IMG/M metagenome (GOLD analysis project Ga0100377, IMG submission 83664) | Groundwater microbial communities from Crystal Geyser aquifers in Utah, USA - Crystal Geyser metaG 2015-01 | ecosystem: Environmental > Aquatic > Deep subsurface > Groundwater | place: USA...
CGCGAAGTACGGCACGGCCATCATCAGCACCCAGACCGGCGGCTACTTCACTACGGATCGGGGCGACTCCTGGCACGTGCTGAGCCGCTACGAGCGCATGGAGGACCTGTCCTACCACTTGGAGTGTGCGACCTCGACCGGCGAGGACTGCGCCGCCTACACCGACGACAGCGCGGGCTGTGGGGGCGGCTTCCTGCTGGCGGACGGCGACACCGTGGGCTTCAGCTTCCAGGGGGACCACTTCGCGGTAGTCGGCCCCCTGGCGGGCTCCGGCTCGTTGTCGGTGACGGTCTCGGGGGTGGCCGCGGGCACGCTGAGCGCCGACGGCTCCGACCTGGCGCTGGGCGGGCTGGGCACGGGCTGGAAGGACGTGGTCCTGACCGCCACCGGCGTGGGCGCGGACGGTCTGCGCATCGACCGCGTCGACGCCTGGGACGGCGGTGCGTTCCTGCCGATCCCTGGCTCGGGTGACACAGGGGGTGGGGACACCGGCGACACGGGCACCCACGACACGGGCGCCCACGACACGGGCACCCATGACACTGGCACCCATGACACTGGCACCCATGACACTGCCGGCGACAGCGGCGGGGCGGACGACACGGGCACGAGCCCGCCGAAGAAGTGCGGGAGCTGCGGCAAGGGGGGCTCCAGCGCCTTGGTCCTGCCGCCCATGTTCCTGTTCCTGCTGCTCCGCCGGCGGCGTGAAGATGAGGACGAGGCCGCGCTGCGCTGAGGCGCCCTGCCGCCCGGCCTCGGCGCTGCCCGGCCTCGGCGCTGTGCCCGGCCTCAGCGCCGCCCGGCCTCAGCGCCGCCCGGCCTCAGCCCTGCGCCCGGCCTCAGCGCTGGGACCACCGCAGCAGCAGGCTGGCGAAGGCCTGGCTCAGCGTGCCCTCGGGCCGCTCCTGGCGGCCGTCCCAGGAGCGGACCTTGCCCTGGGTGTTCAGGTAGACCGTGCTGCCGTCGACGGCGAAGAGCCGCCCGGCGGTGGTGGGGCACGGCGAGCCCGTGCGCTCGGTCGCGACGCGCTCCAGGTCCTCGTCGGCGTCGGGCAGCGGGAGCTCACCACCGCCGACCACGACCCCGGCCGGGCGCGGCTGGCGGTGCAGGGCGATGACCTCTGCCAGGGGCTCGCCTTCGCCGACCAGCAGCACCTTGCTGCCGGGCCGCAGCAGGTCGGGGAAGCCGAAGGCCGCGTAGACCCGCCCGTCGGGCAGGCTGACGAAGCCGCGCTCGCCGGCGCCCTCCAGGACGTTTCGGGCCGGAGCCAGGCGCTCGAAGATCTCGGGCAGCTCCGGGAAGCGCTCCCGGTCCAGGAAGCCGCGCATGGCGGCCAGCCCGGCCTGCCAGCCGCTGGCAGCAGGGTCGGTGGGCTCGGCGGGGGCAGGCGCGGCGGCGGCGCCCATGGCCTGGACATCGACGCGCTGCGGTGCGGCCGAGGGGAGGGGAGGCGCGCCAGCGGCGGAGGCCGCCGCGGAGGCCGCCGCGGAGGCCGTCGCGGCCCCAGGCAGCAGCCGTTCGGCCAGGGGCAGCAGCAGGTCGGTCAAGGCGGCCAGGACCTCGGCCCCGCGCCCAGGCACCGCCGCCAGGAAGCCGGCGCCCGCCGGACCGAAGGCGGCGCGGGCCAGGGCCCCCTCGGGACCCCGCGCCTCGCAGAGCTGGCGGCGGTACAGCTCGGCAAGGCCGGGAAGCTCCTCGTCCAGCGCGGCGCGAGTGGCCGACACCACGGCCGCGGCCTGGTCCCCAGCCCCGCAGACCACCGTCAGGCCGGCGAAGCTGCGCGCCTGCTGCAAGGCCGTGGCCAGCGCCGGCAGGGCCAGGGCCTGGGCGCCCTCCAGCCGGTGCGTCGAGCCGTCGATGGCCAGGGAGGCCTTGACGGCGACCTCGTCGGCGCTGGGGAGGGCGAGGATGCGGAAGGCGACCGGCATGGGGGCTCCAGGGCTGAGGAGGCGATTATCCGCCAGCGGTCGTGGATCCTGCGAGCAATGGGCGGGGGAGCCGGGCGGATGGGCGCCGCCCCCCCCCTCGAATTGCCGGGGGCGGCCCACCCGGGAGTCGAAGTGTCGCAGCCCAGGAGGCCGCGCGGGCAAGGCCAGGACTGCCCGGGTGTATCCTCGCCCCGCAAGTCTGAACGAGGAGGTACCAGATGCGCACTCGTGCCGTGACGGTGTTGGCGATCCTGGGGTGGGCGACTGCCTGCGGACCATCCAAGGTCGAGAACGCGGGGGACGACACTGGTCCAGCGAGCTTCGACGGGGGTGCGGACGGGGGCGCGGACGGGGGAGGGGACGGCGGCACCGCGACGGCCACCGCGCCGGTGGTGCACATCGAGCCCTCGGAGCCGCGAACCGATGACGACATCACCGTGGTCGTCGACTCGCCCACCGACTCGGCCACCGAAAACGGCAGCACCTACAGCTACGCCTGGTACCGGGACGGCGAGGCCTGGAGCGGCTCGCTGGCCACGGTGCCGGCGAGCCAGACCGCGCGGGACCAGGTCTGGACCGTAGAGGTCAGTCCGGTCGGCTCCTCGGACCCGACCCAGGTCGGCACCGCCAGCGTGGTCATCGCGAACACGCCGCCCACGGTCTCGAGCCTCCGGGTCACGCCCTCCTCGCCCTTCGTCGATGATGACCTGGCGCTGGCCTTCGAGCTGAGCGACCGGGACGACGACGCAGTGACCACGGCGATCACCTGGACGGTCGATGGCGCCGAGGTGACGGACCTCATCGGCGCCACCGGCGTGCCCTCCTCCTACCTCGCCCGCGGCCAGGTCTGGACGGCCCAGGTCGTGCCCAGCGATCACGACGACGCGGGCGACCCCGGCAGCACCTCGGTCACCATCGGCAACCGGGCGCCCAGCCTGACCAGCGTGTCGCTGTCTCCCAGCGGGGCTCAGGTCGGCGACACGCTGGTGGCCTCGGCCTCGGGCACCTATGACCCCGAGGGCGACGCCGTCTCGGTGATCTTCGACTGGTACGTGGGCGCGAGCATGGTCCTGGAGAGCACCGAGACCGACGGATCGAGCTCGCTGTCGGGCCTCTTCTCCAAGGGGGACCTGGTGTACGTGGTGGCCACGCCTACCGACGGCACTGCCGCGGGCGCCTCGTTCACCAGCACCTCGCTGACCATCACCAACACCGCGCCCACCCTGGACACCGTCGCCCTGGATCCCACCGAGGGCGGGGAGGGCACCACCTTCACCTGCGTGCCGGGCACCTCCGCGGACGCCGATGGCGACACGGTGTCCATCGACTATGCGTGGACCGTGAACGGAAGCGCCAGCCCCGTCACCACCTCCACCATGGACGGATCCGCCTTCCGCAAGAACGACCGGATCTCCTGCACGGCGACGCCCTTCGACGGCACCGACGCCGGTGGCGCGGCGACCTCGGACACCGTGACCATCTCCAACACGGCGCCGTCGATCGCGGACGTCAGCCTCAGCCCGGACACGCCGACCGAGTCCACCGGCATCAGCACCCACATCTCGGGCGCTTCCGACCCGGACGGCGACTCGATCTCCTACGGCTACGCCTGGTACGTGAACGGAGCGCTGGTCGGCTCGACCAGCTCCTCGCTCAGCAGCTCGTACTACCAGCGCGACGACGAGGTCCTGGTCGTCGTGACGCCACGCGATGCCACCGACAGCGGCACGCCGGTCAGCTCGGCCGCCGTCCGCATCGGCAACGCGCTGCCTTCGATCAGCGGGGTCAGCCTGTCGCCGTCCAGCCCGACGACCGGGAGCACGCTCACCTGCACGCCCTCGGGCTGGTCGGACGCCGATGGAGACGCTGCCTCCTACGCCTACGCCTGGACCGTCGACGGCACCGCGGTGACCGGGGCGACCTCGACCACCCTGGACGGCGCGACCGCCTTCGATCGGGACCAGCGCGTCGTTTGCACGGTGACGCCGAACGATGGCATCGACAGCGGCGCTGCGCGGAGCTCCAGTAGCGTCACCATCCGCAACTCGCCCCCCGGCGACGTCGTGGACATCGCCACCGGGACCACGGCGCAGGAGTGCGACGAGATCGTGCTGGACGCCTCCTCCTCGACCGATGCCGACGAGGACCCGCTGTCGTTCGCCTGGACGATCCAATCGGAGCCCAGCGGCTCGTTCAGCACGAGCTCCGACATCATGGAAGCCACCGACGCCTCTCCCGTCTTCGTCGTAGACGCAGCGGGCACCTTTGTCTTCCGCGCCAATGTCTCGGACGGCACCGACACCACCGCGGCCAACGCATCGCTGGTCGTGTCGGCGCGGCCCACCAACACCGACCCAACGCCCGACGCTGGCCCTGATCAGTCGGCCCACGGCTATGCCACCTGCTCGTGGACCGGGGCGAGCTGGAGCTGCTCGCGGTGTAGCGGCGACACCTTCACCGTCGACGCGGGCGGCAGCAACGACGACGACGGCGACCCGCTGCATTATCGGTGGACGACCTCCTCCACCTACGCGGCGATCAGCACATCCGACGCGGAGTCGACCACGGTCCGGATCAGCAACCTGCCCGCGGTCTACGGGGTGGACACGGCCTACACGGTCACGCTGAACCTGTTGGCGGTGGACTGCGCGGACGGCGACGCCAACGACACGGTGGACATCGTCTACACCTGCACCGGGATCTGAGCCCGGGCGCGGCTGCGCGGAGCCTGGACGCCCTGCTCCGGGGGGCGTGGGCAGCGGCTTTGTGCCCGTCCTTGGTCGACAGGCCATGCCTTGCGGCCTACGTAGGGCTGGGAACGCCGATCCTCGGGGCTCCCACTGCTCGGCTGTGCGTGGTGCGTGCCCGAATCGTGGCATGTGTCCGCGTGGCCCTGCGCCTGCGGGCAGGCTCGCTTGTGGCCTGTGACGACACCCTCGGGGTGCGCCGCTGGTGCGCGTCCTCGTACTCGACACGGTGTCGCATGAAGAAGGGTGTCGCATGAAGAAGGTACTGGTCCTCGGATCGGGGCAGAGCGCTGCATTCCTGGTCGCCCAGCTCCTGGCGGACTCGGTCGCCGAGGACCTCTTCGTGACCGTCGGGGATCGGGACCTGGAGACGGCCCGCGCCGCGGTCGGGGACCATCCCCGCGGCAGTGCGATCGGCCTGGACATCAACGACGCCGGGCACCGCGCGACGGAGATCGAGCGCAGCGACATCGTCCTCAACCTGCTGCCGGCCGCCTTTCAGCACCTGGTGGCCTGGGACTGCGTCAACCACGGCCGGGACATGTTGTCGGTGTCCTACCGGGACCAGACCACCCGCGACCTGGACCTCGACGCCAAGCGCCAGGGCATCCTGCTGCTGAGCGAGATGGGGCTCGACCCGGGCATCGACCACATGTCGGCCATGGCGCTGATCCGCGGCGTAGAGGCAGACGGCGGCCGGATCGTCGCCTTCCGCTCCTACGGCAGCGGCATCCCGGCGCCAAACCAGCCCCAGAACCCGCTGCGCTATGTCCTGACCTGGGATCCCCGGAACGTGGTCATGGCGGGCCAGGCAGGCGCCCAGTACCTGGACGAGGGCCGCATCAAGATCGTGCCCTTCCACAATGTCTTCGAGCGCACCTGGCCCTGCGAGGTGGAGGGGGTCGGCCTGCTCGAGGCCTACGCGAACCGGGACTCACTTTCCTACATGAAGTCCTTCGGGCTGGAGCATGTGCAGACGATGATCCGGGGCACGCTGCGCTACCCCGGCTGGAGCGAGACCTGGGGCCAGATCGTGCGCCTGGGCCTGCCCAACCAGACGCTGCGGATCCCCGACCTGGCCGGGCGGAGCTACGGCGAGGTGGTCGAGATGTTCCTGCCGCAGGACGCGCCCGGCAGCTCGCTCCCGCAGCGCACCGCCCGCTTCCTGGGGATCAGCCCCACCGGCCACATCATCGAGAACCTGCGCTGGCTGGGCCTGTTCTCCGACGAGCTCATCAACTGTCCAGGCGACACGGCGTGCGACATGATGGTCCACCTGCTCCAGCAGAAGCTGTCCCTGACCGGCGACATGCGTGACCTCGTGCTGCTCGTACACGAGCTGGACGTCGAGTACCCCGACCGCCCCGCCGAGCGCATCACCTCGACCTTCGCCGTGCAGGGCGAGCCGGGCGGCTTCACCGCCATGTCGCGGACCGTGGGCCTGCCCGTGGCCATCGCGACCGTGCTCAAGCTGCGGGGCGAGCTCTCCCTGACCGGGAGCCTCATCCCGACCCACCCCGCCATCTACGAGCCCATCCTCGCCGGCATCGAGGCGGCGGGGCTGCGCTTCACCGAGAAGCGCGAAGCGCTGGGCCCCCGGTCCCTCGACCAAGGCAGGTAGCATGCTCACTCTGGCGGTCCTCCACCAGTCCCGCAAGGAGCACGAGCAGCGCCTCGCGCTCCACCCCAAGCTCCTGGACCGCGTGCCCGAGGCCCTGCGGCCGCGCATGCGCTTCGAGACCGGCTACGGCGCGCTCTTCGGCCTGGAGGACCGCCAGCTCGGCACGGGCTTCGGCGCTCCGGGCAGCCGCGAGGAGCTGATGGCCACGAGCGATGTGGTGCTGCTCCCCAAGCCGGTGCCTGAGGACCTGCGCCAGCTGCGCCCGGGGGCGGTGTTGTGGGGCTGGCCCCACTGCGTCCAGGGCGTGGAGATGACCCAGGCGGCCATCGATCTGCGGCTGACCCTCATCGCCTGGGAGGCGATGTTCGCCTGGCGGGACGGCGTCCGGGGCCTGCACGTCTTCGACCGGAACAACGAGATGGCCGGCTACTGCGGCGTCATCCACGCCCTGGGCGAGGCGGGCATGGACGGTCTGTACGGGGCGGCGAGCCGGGCGGCCGTGCTCAGTCACGGATCGGTCAGCCGGGGCGCCATCTCGGCCCTGCTCGGTCGTGGTTACGACGTCACCGTCTACACCCAGCGCCCACCGTGGACCGTTCACGACAAGATCGTCGGCTGCCGCTACTGCCAGATGGTGCAGGGCGAGGGCGAGGAGTCGGCCAGCGTCGTCGATGAGGACGGCACCATGCACCCCCTCACCGAGGCCCTGGCCCAGGCCGATGTCATCGTCAACGGCATCCTCCAGGACACGGACCGACCGTTCATGTTCCTCGAGCGGGGCCAACACGCCGCCATGAAGCCAGGCGCACTCATCGTGGACGTGAGCTGCGACGACGGCATGGGCTTCGCCTTCGCGCGCCCCACCTCCTTCGAGGAGCCGACCTTCCAGGTGGGTGATCTCACCTACTACGCGGTGGACCACACCCCGTCTTACCTGTGGCAGAGCGCGTCCTGGGAGCTGACCCAGGTCGTGCTGCCTTTCCTGGAGACGGTCATGGGCGGGCCGGCCGCCTGGGATCAGGACGAGACGATCCGCCGATCCATCGAGATCCGGGACGGGGTGGTACAGAACCCCAAGATCCTCAGCTTCCAGGACCGGGCCGAGGCCTACCCCCACCTGCCGCCAGGCTGAGGGGCGCCGGCTCGACGCCTTCGGACCAGGCCCGCCAGGGCCAGGATCGCCCACCAGGCCGGGGCGCCTGCGCCGGCCACGGTGGAGCAGCCCGTCTTGCCGGGGGAGCTGCCGCTGTCTCCCGCGCCGCCGTCGCTGGTGCCGCCGTCGCTGGCGCCGGTGTCGCTGGTGCCGCCGTCGGTCGCCGTGCCTCCGCCGTCGCTGGCGCCGGTGTCGCTGGCACCGCCGTCGCTGGCGCCGGTGTCGCCTCTGCCGGTGTCGCCTCCGCCGGTGTCGCCTCCGCCGGTGTCTCCTCCCCCGCCGTAGAGGAACACCTGCCCGGCGTCCTCCTGGTAGCGGGCGCAGCCGACGACCAGCTCGCGCAGACCATCCCCATCGGTGTCTCCGGCGGGCCAGAAGTCCTTGCTGAAGGAGCCGTGGTCCATGTCCCCCACGAAGGTCCACAGGGGCACATCCGTGGGCCCTGTCGGCCCACCGGGGAGGATCTCCACGGCGCCGACCACCTCTCCGGTCGTCAGCTCGTAGGCCGACCGCGACACGGCGATGTCGTCATAGCCATCACCGTCCATGTCGCCGACGCCGGCCAGGTCCTCGCCAAAGAAGTCCAAGCTCTTGCTGCGGTCCACGATCCGTACAGCGCTAGCGGCCGAGATCCCTGTCGCCGAGCCCGTGTATACGACGATCTCGCCGCCGCTGTCCCAGACCCCCACCGCCAGATCGTCGTAGCCGTCGCCGTTGACATCTCCCACCCCCGCTACCGCGTAGCCGAAGTAGTCAAAGTCGGCGTCCGAGAGCGTCAGGACCGGGCTGGTCCCCAGTCCCGCTGCCGATCCCATGTACAGATCGACCTGACCCAGGCTGCCGTCGCCCGTGTAGGGCGTGCCGATCGCGACGTCGTCATCGCCGTCGGCGTCGACGTCCCCGATCCCCGCGACGCGGATGTCCACGGACTCCCAGCCGCTGGTCGCCGAGTACAGCAGCGCCCCCGTCGTCTCCAGGCCGTCGGCCGACCCCCGGTAGAGCCACTCGCTCTCGACCTTGCTGTCCGAGCGCAGGGCCGAGATCACGACGTCGGCGTAGCCATCACCATCGACATCGCCCACGGGCTCCATCTGCCACCCGAACTCGTCCTCCGCCGGGCCCTCACCGAACAGTGCTAGGGTGGGGCTGGCCTCCAGGCCAGCGGCGCTTCCCCGGTACAGCTCGACCCGAGCGGGCCCGTCCGCGGTCGCGGCGGACGAGACCAGGACATCGTCGTAGCCGTCGCCGTCCACGTCCCCGGCCGCGGCCACAGCGTGGCCCAGCTCCTGGCCTTCCTCGGAGCCCACCACCGTCCAGGACGGCGTGTCCGGGAGCCCCGAGGCCGAGCCGAGGAAGAGCAGGGCCCGGCCCGTGGCGTGGCGGTACTGCGGCGCTCCGACCAGCAGGTCGTCGTAGCCGTCCCCATCGACATCGCCGACACCCGCCGCAGAGGCGCCGGCGTGCGCGTTGCTCTCCTCCTGCCAGGCCACCGTGGCGGCGGCGTCCGGCCAGGTCGTCGCACCCGCGTAGACATAGACCACGTCGTCGTAGTCCCCCTCTCCTTCGGGTGCGCGCAGCGCCAGCTCGGCCAGCCCGTCCCCGTCGGTGTCGCCCAGGGCCGCGACGCCACCAAAGGAGGTCGCGCCGTCGGGGGCCTCGATGATGATGCGATCGACGTTGTGGATGCCGTCGACGCTGCCGGTGTACAGGTAGGCGCGCCCGTAGTCGGTCGTCGTCGTGCCGTCGCCGTCGTAGCCCGAGGCCCCGACCGCGACGTCCGGGAAGCCGTCCCCGTTGACATCCCCGACCAGGGCGATCGTGTCGGAGAAGTCGTTGTAGGCCGCTTCGCCCTTGAGCCGCACCGGCGCGGCGAGGTCCAGCAGCTCCGCCGAACCGTAGAAGACATAGGCCCGGCCCCGATCGTCGGAGTAGGCCGGCGCGCTCACCACCACGTCGCCGTAGCCGTCTCCGTTCAGGTCCTGGCCACCGGCCACCATCGCTCCCATGTCGAGGTGGCCGCTGTCGGGCTTGTCGATCTCCTGGGCCACGGTGGCGTCGATGCCGCCGGCTGAGCCACGGTAGATCCAGGCGCGCCCGCCGCTGCTGTAGTGCGAGTCTCCGACGATCACGTCGTCGTAGCCGTCGCCATCGACATCGCCCGCGGTCGACAGGCCCGTCCCGAAGAAGGTGGACGCGCCGCTGCACTCCAGCTCCACCTCGCTGGACGCATCCAGGCCGGTCGTGCCGCCCCGGTAGACGAAGACGCGCCCGGTGCCGTCGGCCTCGTCCTCGCCCCTCACGGCCAGGTCCAGGTGCCCGTCGCCGTCGACGTCCCCGGCGGCGGCCACCTTGCTGCCGAAGGAGAGGATCCCGACCGGCGCGTCCAGCGTCATGGTCGGCGTGTCCTCCAGGCCGGTGGCGCTGCCGCGGTACAGCAGCACCCGGCCCGCGTCCAGCTCCTCGCCCGAAGCGCCGACGGCCACGTCGTCATAGCCATCGTCGTCCACGTCCCCCAGGGCGGCCACGCTGACGGCCATGTTCGCCCCTTCAGCGTCCCCCGCCCGCGTCGTGGCGCCCGCGACGTCCAGTCCTTCGGAGGTGCCCAGGAAGACGTAGACCCGGCCCTGGTCGATGCCATAGGCGGGCGCCGCCATCACGGCGTCCGCGTAGCCGTCGGCGTTGAGGTCTCCCACGGCGATGTCCCGGGGAAACGCGCCGTCTCCGTAGGTCCCCGTCCAGGTCCAGTCCGTTGGCGTGGCGGCGCGTGCCCGAGGGGACGCAGCAGCGAAGAGGAGGATCTACAGGTGCATGGCTGCGACCGGGGACGAGGGGGACACGCAGGGGGTGGCCGCAGCGACCGCTTCGGATCCTAGGGGTCCCGGGGGGCCTCCAGATCCTGGGGCCGGTTGGCGTTGCGCAGGGCGGTGGGCGGCAAGGAGACCGCCGGGAGGTCGGCCAGGGCGGCGCGCACGGAGGTGCCGTCCCGGGCGGCCTGGAGCAGGGCCGGGCCACGGCTCACGGGCAGCAGGGCCAGCAGGGGCTGGCGCTGGCTGCCATCGGTGGCGACGGCGGGCTCGCCGGCGGCGAGGAGCCGGGCCACGGCGGCAGCGTCCAGCCAGGGCAGGTCACAGGGGCAGGTGACGGCATGTGTGGCCCCGGCGGCGGCAGCGTGGGCCAGGGCCGTGGCGACGCCCATCAGGGCGTGGGTCTCGGGCTCCAGGTCGAGGACCAGGGGCAGGCCCAGGTCCGCCAGGCTCGGGTCCTTGCCCACCAGGTGGACGGGCGCGCAGCCTGCCTCCCGCAGGGCCCGGGCGACCCGCAGCGCCATGGCGGTGCCCTCCACCGGCAGGCGGGCCTTGTCCTGGCCCATGCGGGCGCTGCGCCCACCGCCCAGGACGTAGGCCGGCAGGCTCAGCTCCACCGGTAGCCGGGCTCGGCGCTCGCCGCGAAGGAGCCGTCGAAGACCTGCACCGAGACGACGCTGCCCGCAGGGGCGCCCTCGCCGTCCGCCGAGAGCAGGACCAGGCCGTGGGCCCAGGCCATGGAGCTACTGCGGGCCGAGCCCTGGCCGCCGGTGCTGCGGGCCAGGAGCTGGATGGCGCCGTCGCGGAGCTCCAGGCGCAGGTGGACCCGCACCAGCTCGGCGCGCCCGGGGCGCTTGCTGTAGCCGTCCTCGAGCACCGCCGGCAGGACCGGCAGGAAGGGGTGGGGGTCGCCCAGGCTGCGCCGCAGGACCGGGCGCACGAACTGCAGGAAGTTGACCTGGCAGCTCACCGGGTTCCCCGGCAGGCCGAAGCAGGGGCGGCCGCCGATCACGCCGAAGGCCAGCGGCTTGCCCGGCTTCATGCGGACCTTCCAGAAGCCCATCTCGGCGCCGACGTCGGCCATGGCGGCCTTGACGTGGTCGAAGTCCCCGACGCTGACCCCGCCCGAGGACAGCAGCAGATCGCAGCCGGCGTCCAGGGCGGCCTGGAAGGTCCGGCGGGTGGCCCGCAGGGAGTCGCCCGCGATGCCGCAGGGCACCGGCTCGGCGCCGGCCTGGGCCACCCAGGCGCACAGGGCATCCCCGTTGCTGGCGTGGATCTGGCCGGGCCCCAGGGGGCGTCCGGGAGGCACCAGCTCATCGCCCGTCGAGATCACGGCGACCCGAGGGCAGCGGGCGACCTGCACCCGGTCCTGGCCCAGGCTGGCCAGCAGGCCCAGGTGGGCCGGTCCGAGGGTCTGGCCGGCCACCAGCACGCGGTCGCCGGGCACCAGCTCCTCGCCCGCCCGTCGCAGGTGCTGGCCCGGCCGGGCCTGCCCGTGGATCCGCACCTGCTCGGGCTCACCGGGCAGGACGTCGGTGTGCTCCCGCATGACGACGGCGTCGGCGCCCGCGGGCATGGGGGCCCCGGTCATGATCCGGGCGCAGGTCCCGGGGCCGACCACCTGGGTGCCGACTCCCCCGGCGGCGATGGTCTCGATGACCCGCAGCACCGAGGCGTGGTCGCTGCGCTCCACCTCGCCGTGGCTCTCGCAGTCAGGCTGGTCGCCGCCCGCGGTGTCCTGGGCCCGCAGGGCGTAGCCGTCCATGGCGCTGTTGTCCCAGGGGGGCAGGCGCACCGTGCTGAGGACCTCGGCGGCGAGCACCCGCCCAGCGGCCTGGGCGACCGGGACCTCCTCGGACACGACGGGAAGGGCCGCTGCCAGGCAGCGGGCCAGGGCCTCTTCCACCGTCAGCACGTCACTTCCGGATCTTGAGCGACTGGCCCACCAGGATGCGGCTGCCGTGCAGGCCGTTCCAGGTCTGCAGCTCCTCGATGGAGACGTGGTAGCGGCCAGCGATGGTCGACAGCGTGTCCCCGCCCTTGACCGTGTAGCCGGTCCACGAGGGAGCGCTGGTCTGCACCTTCAGGTGCTGTCCCAGGACCACGTGGTTGGCGTCCGTGATCCCGTTCCAGCGCTGCAGGTCGGCCTGCTTCACGCCGTAGTGCGACGCGATGGTGGACAGGGTCTCGCCCTTCTGCACCGTGTGGGTGATGGTCTGGACCTTGGGGGCAGCGTGCGCGGTGCTGCTGCTGGAGTGGCTGGCGGCGGCGGGTGCCGGGGCCCGGCTGCCCGTGCCGGCCGAGGCCGTCAGGGCCTCGGGCGGGGTCGTGCCCGGCCGCGGGATGACCAGGTCCATGCCCGGGTAGATCCGGTTGGGATTGCTGATCCGGTTGGCGCGCTGGACCTCGGCCATGGAGACATCGTAGCGTCCGGCGATGGCCGACAGGGTCTCGCCCTTGTTCACCGTGTGGTGGACGAAGGTCAGGCGCTGCTCGGGGGGGACCTTCTCCAGGGCGACCAGGAAGGGCGCGCGCTTGCCCTGGGGCACGTAGACCGTGTTGGCCTCGGGCTCGGGGGGCAGGGCCCAGCGGCGGAGCTGCGGGTTCAGGCGCTGGAACTCCTCCTCGGAGAGCCCCGCGCAGCGGGCCAGCACATCGATGCCGATGCTGGAGCCCACCTCGACGGCCTCGATCTGGTCGGGGTCCTGGTAGTCGATGCCCACGAAGCCGTAGCGATCGGGGTGCTTGCCGATGATGGCCGCCGCGAGGAGCTTGGGGATGTAGTTGTCGGTCTCGACCCGGAAGGCGCCCTTGTTGACCAGGGTCCAGAAGTCCTTGGTCCCGTAGGTCTTGAGCGCCCGGCTGACGCGCCCCGGCCCGGCGTTGTAGGCGGCCCAGGCCAGGTACCAGTCCCCGTAGGTCTTGTACAGATCTCCCAGCAGGGCGACGGCGGCGTCGGTCGAGGCCAGGGGGTCGCGGCGCTGGTCGAGCCAGAAGTCCACCCGCAGGTCGTACATGCGGCCGGTGCTGGCGATGAACTGCCACAGACCGGCCGCGGCGGCCGAGCTGTAGGCGTGCGGGTTGTAGCCGCTCTCGATCATCGAGAGGTAGACCAGGTCCTGGGGCATGCCCGCGGACTTGAGCTTCTCCCGCATCATGGGCTGGTAGCGGGTCGACCGCGCCAGGTAGCGCTCGTAGTACTTGCGGCCCCGGCCGGTGAAGTACTCCATCCACTTGATGACCGCGTCGTTGACCACGACGGGGATGTCGAACTCGGAGGGATCGACCTGCCGCAGGTGAAGAGGGTCCGCCTCCAGCGTGCCCTTGGGGTCCACGTAGAAGCTGATCGGGCTCTCGTAGCGGGCGGCCTCGGCGATGACCGACAGCTCGGCGTCGCGGGACTCGGCCAGCTCCTCGGCGGCCTCTACGGCGTCGGTGTCGACCGGGGGCGCGGCGTCGGCGGCCAGCGCGTCGTCGGCCGGCTCGGTGCCGATCTCGACCGGCGTGCTGCCCTTGTTGCCCTGGGCGTCGGCGCCTTCGATCCAGTCCCAGAGCGAGCCGTCACCGGCCGCGGCCTGGGCGGCCTGGGCGGTGCGACTGGGAGGGGCCTTGGCGGGCGCCTTGGCGCTGCTGTCCACCCCGGGGGCGTCGGCAGCTGGAGCGGCGGCGCCCTCGGCGAGCCCGTCACCGTCGGAGGGAGGGATGGGGCCAGCGGTCTCGGCTCCACCTGCGTGCCCGCGGGCGTGGCGGCCCGCCTGGGCAGCCGGGGCGGCGAGCAGCAGCGACAGCAGCAAGGAGGGGATCATGGTCCGTCCTGCGGGGCGCGTGTGTGGGGGAGTGTACAGGGAGAGGGCCCGGAGCGCAGCAGAGGCGAGCCGGGGCGCGGGGTCTTGACCGGGCAAGTGTAACGCAAGAGCCGACCTGAACACAATCGCCGCTCAGGCATATCGCCGCGCCTCTGCCGATAGGGCCTCCGCGCCCGCGCGGGCCGCCTCCAGCAAGGCCGACACCACGGCCCAGCCGTGGACGCCGGTCCGTCGCAGCTCGGGCAGCCGGTCCCGATCGATGCCCCCGATGGCGACCACGGGCAGGGAGGTCGCGGCGACGGCAGCCCGCAGGCCGTCCAGGCCGACGACGCGGTCGGCGTCGGCCTTGGTGCGGGTCGGGAAGACCGGCCCGAAACCCAGGTAGTCGGCACCCTCGGCGGCGGCGCGGGCGACCTGCGCCAGGCTGTGGGTCGAGCGTCCGATCAGGGCGCCGGGGCCCAGCCGGGCCCGGGCCGTCGCGATGTCGCCGTCGTCCTGGCCCAGGTGGACCCCGTCGGCGCCGGCCAGGGCGGCGGCGTCGACGTCGTCATTGACCAGGAGCCGCACCCCGCGGGGCCGCAGGGCGAGCACCAGGGCGGTGGCAGCCCGGGCCCGCTGGGGGGAGGACCAGGCCTTGGCGCGCAGCTGGACGACCCGGCAGCCCCCCTCGGCCAGGGCCAGGGCCAGGACCAGGGGGTCTCCGAAGGCGGCGTCGGCCATGCCGTACAGACCGGGGGGCAGACTGGGGCCGAGGGGGATGCGCGGGCTCATTTGGCTGCGTGCTCGTCCGGGGCTGCGTGCTCGTCCGGGGCTGTGTGCTCGTCGGGCGCCGGGGCGAAGGCGTAGCGGGCCAGGACCCGCCCCTTGGCCAGGGTCTCCTGCCACTCGGCTTCGGGCTCGGAGTCGGCGACGATGCCGGCGCCGACGTGGACCTCGGCCTGGCCCCCCGCCAGGGTGGCGGTGCGGATGGCGACGTTCAGCCAGGCGCCGCCGTCGTCGCCCAGGGCCACCACGCTGCCGGTGTACAGCCCGCGGGGGCCGGTCTCCAGCGCGCCGATGTGCTGCATGGCCGAGACCTTGGGGGCGCCGGTGACGCTTCCTGGGGGGAAGCTGGCGGCGACGGCGTCCAGCACGTCCAGCCCGGGGCGCAGCTGTGCCACCACCGCCTGCTCGGCGTGCCACAGGTCGCCGCAGATCCGCAGGCGGCGCGGCCCCGCCTGGACCCCGCCGGGGCGGGCCACCCTGCCCAGGTCGTTGCGCACCAGGTCGACGATCATCGTCAGCTCGGCCCGCTCCTTCTCGCTGTCCAGGAGGTGGCGGCGCCCGGCCTCGCCCAGCTCGCCCGGGACCGTGCCCTTGATGGGCAGGCTGCGGATGCTCAGCCCCTCAGGGCCAGGCCGGGCCTCCAGGTAGCACTCCGGCGAGTTGCTCAGCACCCAGGCCTGGCCGACCCGCAGCAGGGCGCCGTGGCGGGCCGGGTTGGCGGCGCGCAGGGCCAGCCAGGCCCCCACCGGATCCGGTGTCGCCGGACCGTGCAGGGCCCAGGACAGGTTGACCTGGTACAGGTTGCCCTGGGCGATCTCGTCCAGGGCCCGGCGCACGGCGGCGCGGTAGGCGGCGCCCATGCCGGGGGGCGGCGCCGGGGCGCCTGCGCGGGGCTGGAAGGGTGGCGCCGCGGGCAGGGCGGCGGCGGCCTGGACCCGGGCCCGGGCCAGTGCCTGGAAGTCGGCGCTGCCATGTACGTGCAGGCTGCCGGCGACCCGGTCCAGGACGATGGCGCCGTCCACGCGCCACAGGGCCACATCTGGCAGGCGCCGCGGCCCGCGGGGCTCGGGCATGCGCTCGACGCTGGACCCGGCCTCGTAGCCCAGGAAGCCCACCAGCCCGCCCGCCAGGGGCAGGCCCGTCGCGGTGCCTTGGGGCCCGGGGCGCTGCAGCAGGCGGCGGGCCTGGTCGGGCCAGGGCTCGCCCGGGTCGCCGACCCGCCAGCGCAGGGAGCCCGGCTCCCCCGGTCCGGCGCCGGGCGCGGCCCAGGTCAGCACCGTGAACCGGGGTCCGAGGTCGAGGACGGCCAGCCCCGCCTGGTCTGCGACAGCCCTGACCAGTTCTGGCAGGCCGACCGGAGACAGGGCCAGGGAGCCACGGGCCCCGCTTGTGGGCCTGCAAGGAGCCGGTTTCGATGGAGTCGGCGACATGGTCCCTGGATGGCTCGGTCATTGCACCGAGATAGGGCCCTCGAGAGGGCACCCTTGCGTGATATCTTGCGGCGCCTTCGGGCGGGCACCTCTCTGCACGGGGGGGTGACAAAGGGGCGCCGATGCGCATCATCGTGGCTGCCGAGGATCGGCACTTCCTGGAGCTGCTCCGCGGCGTGCTGGAGCGAGAGGGCCACGTCGCAGAGGTGGCCACCGACGCCTCCCGGGCAGAGTCCCTGCTGCTGGGGCGCCTTCCGGACCTGCTCCTGGTGTCCTGTGAGCTCCCCGGGGGCGGCTGCCGGGTCGTGCGTCGCCTGCGCGAGCTGCGCGGTGGAGAGGTGCCGCGCGTCGTCATCACGCGGCCTGCGACCTCCGAGCATGCGCACGAGGTCCGGGTGACCATGGCCGAGTGCGGCGTCTTCCAGGTGCTGCGGCACCCCTTCCCGATGTTCGACCTGGTCGACCTGGTCCGGGACCTGGAGACCGAGCTGGGCGGGGTCGACACCGACCTCGAAGAGGACGCCGGCGAGCTCTTCTCCGAGATGAACCGCCCGGCGCCGGCCCCCGCCGCCGCCTCCCTGACCGGGCGCCTGTCCCAGGTCACGCGCCCCAGCTCGCCGATCCCCGCCGACATGCCCATCGACGCCGGCAACCTGCGCCGGATCAGCCGCATGTGGGCGCGCCGCTCCAGCGGCATCGTGCGCCTCTCGGGGGGCCCCGGTCGGGCCGAGGGCTGGATGACCCTGGGAGAGGGCGGGCCCCTGGACACCGACGGCTGGGAGCTGCTCAGCGTGGCCATGCACGGCGGGGTGCTGGACTTCGAGGCCAACCCGGCCCCGACCGCTGGGGACCACCTGGGCCTGGGGGCCATGCTCTTCGGGCGGGTCCACGACCCCGGGCAGGGCAGCTTCCTGCGCACCGTCAACTTCCGGGCTCTGGCGCGGGTCCGCGGGAACACCCCCCTGGACGGCCTGCCCCTGTCCCCCGACACGCGCCGACTGCTGGCGGCCGCCGACCCCTCGCACACCCTGGGCGAGCTGGTCACGCGCCTGGTCCTCGATCCCCAGGCCGTCAGCGCCGACCTCCACGCGCTCGTCCAGATGGACCTGCTGGTCCTGGTCGAGCCCATCGCCGGTGCCTCTCCCGGTGCCTCTCCCGGCGTGTCTCCGGGCGCGTCGGCAGGACCTGGCCGGGGCGCGGGCTCTGGCGCCGGTGCGACCCGCGAAGGCAGCACGGTGAGGGCCCGACCCTGGCCTGAAACCAGCACTCGGCTCGACGACTGGTCCACGCGCACCGGGCGCTCCGACCGGGACGCTGCTCGGGACGCTGCTCGGGACGCTGCTCGGGACGCTGCTCGGGACGCTGCTCGGGACACGGCCTCGACCGGTCCCCGCAGCGAGTCCCTCCGCAGCGTGTCGCCCCGCAGCGAGTCCCCCCGCAGCGTGTCGCCGCCCAGCGTGGTGCCGCGCAGCGAGCGCTCCCAGAGCCACAGCGCAGCGGATCGCGGCGCTGCTCTGCGCCGGGCCGCCGCCCAGCGTGGCCAGGCGCGCACCGGTCGCGGCGCGCTGGACCCCGCCGCCGCCCGAGAGGCCCGGATGCGGGTCCTGCGGCGCGAGGCCGAGCTGTCCGACACCCAGAGCGCGGCTGTGATCCTGGGCGTGCCCGCCGACGCCTCGCCCGAGCTGGTCGAGGCGGCAGGGGCCCGGATGGTGGCCCGCTACGACGCCATGCGCAGCGATGCGGACCTGCCGCCGGAGGGCCGCGAGCTGGCGGCCCGGATCCTTCGTCGAGTGCAAGAGGCCCACCGGCGCCTCCAGGGACGGTCCCACGCCGAGGACCAGCTCAGCGCCCGCTTCAGCTCCCCCATCCAGACGGAAGAGGACCAGCTCCTCGAGGGGGCCTGGCAGCGCATCGAGCTGGGACGCTGGGCCGAGGCCCTGAGCATGTTGCGACGGGCGCGCGACCTCAAGCTCGACCACCCGGGCATCCTGTGCGCCCTGGGCTGGGCCACCCAGCACGACGCCAGGATGGCGCCAGCCGAGCGAGACGAGGAGACGCGCGGCCTGCTGCTGCTGGCCGTGCAGTTCGACCCCGATCACGCCCAGGCGAACCTGCTGCTCGCTCGGTTCCTGGAGGACCGGGGTGAGCACGCATCGGCCCTGCGTCACGCCCGCAGGGCCGTGCGCTCGGCGCCGGAGGACAC
>Ga0100377_1001780_pt1 | contig 18438 bp, 10 predicted proteins | sample CryGeymeta201501_FD_83664 | JGI IMG/M metagenome (GOLD analysis project Ga0100377, IMG submission 83664) | Groundwater microbial communities from Crystal Geyser aquifers in Utah, USA - Crystal Geyser metaG 2015-01 | ecosystem: Environmental > Aquatic > Deep subsurface > Groundwater | place: USA...
GGTCCGGGGGCGGCTCGCCCCCGGCCGCCGGAGGCACCGTGCCTCCGGCGGCCAGGGGGCAGCGCCCCCTGGACCCCATTTTTTCCGCCTGCCAAATAGACCACTTATTTCTAAACGAGCCCTAATGTGTTGAGACGTAAAGACTTGTCGAATATCTGGCGCGGCTGCGCGGCGGCGGTCACGCTCGTGGTGATGACCGCGCTGGCGTGCTCGCCGGAGGCCCCGCCCGCGCCGGCCCCTGCGCCCTCGGCCTCTCCGGAGCGGATCGTGTCGTTGGCGCCATCGGTGACGGAGGTCGTGTACGACCTCGGGTTGGGGCCGAAGGTGGTGGGGGTGAGCGACTTCGCGGCGTGGCCACCGGAGGTGGCGAAGGTGGAGCGGCTCGGCGGGCTGCTCGACCCGAACCTGGAGAAGCTGACGGTGCTGCGGCCGGATCTGGTGCTGCTGCACGTCTCGGCGGAGCGGGTGGCCGAGCACACGGCCAGGCTCGGCATCCGAACGGTGAGCGTGCGGTCGGAGACGCTGGACGACATCTTCGCCAGCTACCGGACGATCGGTGCGGCGACGGGGACGGAGGCGGAGGCGACGCGGCGCGTGGCGGCGCTGGAGGCGGAGCTGGCGAGGTTCCGGCCCCGCGAGGCGTCCGGCCCCCGTCCGAAGGTGCTGATGGTGGTGGGGCGCAACCCGGGCACGCTGGAGGGGCTGGTGGTGGTGGGCCGCGGCGTGTTCCTCGACGAACTGCTGGAGCGGGTCGGGGGGCAGAACGCCTTGCCGCCGTCGGTGGTGGCGCCGTGGCCGCAGGTGAACAAGGAGTCGCTGCTGGAGGCCGACCCGGCGATCATCGTGGAGCTGAGCCCCGGAGGGCCGACGGATGCCGAGGCGCAGCGCGCGGCGCTGGCGCCCTGGGGACAGCTCCCGGGGCTGAAGGCCGTGCGGGAGGGCCGGGTTCACATGCTGACCGGGGATTGGCTGCTGCTGCCCGGCCCGCGGATCGGGCTGACGGCGAAGGACCTGGCGGTCGTGGTGGCGGGCGCGCCGTAGCGCGGCGAGGTGGGGTCGCCGGGTTCGCAGGGCTCCGCTGTCGACGGAGCCGGGACCGGGGGTGGGGCGGACGACTTTTCCGTCGTTACGCGTCGTTGTAAACGTGATTCGCATTTGGGTGAGGCGGCGGACGTGGCGGGTGAGGGCCGTACGGTACGGTGGGGGGGGGCGCGCGTCGCCTGCCGTTGGGTCGAACGAGCCCCGCGCTGTCGGTGCTCTGCGAGCGTGAGCGGTCAGCTCGGCGCGGCGTCCAGCGGCGCGATGGGCGGTGATCGGGATTGTCAAGGCGCGGCGTACGGGGCCTTGGCAAGCGGTCGCCGGTGACGTATCCTGAAGATGTCAAGTCGATCTGCGGACAACCATGCTTCGGGTCGCATTCATTCCCGGCGTGGGTGCCCCTGAGGCTGAGGGACGGTCGTTGTGTTAGCTGATATGTTCGCACGTTGGTTCGGGCCGTCGACCCGGGAGACAGACCTCCAGCAGGAGTCGGAGAGCCTTCGTGCGTATGCGGAGGAGGCCCGGCAGCTCCTGGAGCAGCGCGATCAGGTGATCGTGGAGCTCCAGCAGTACCTTGCGCAGGAGCGGGCGGCGCACCAGGAGACCCAGCGCCAGTTGGCGGCCGTGTACCAGTCGCTGGAGCAGGGCTCGCGCACGTCGTCCTCGTCCATGCAGGCGGTGTCTCGTCCGGCGGAATCACGCTCGATGGGGCCGAGCGATCCGAACGACAGCACGCAGACGGTGGACTCGAGCTGGCTGCAGTCCGAGCTGGATCGGCTGAATCGGTGAGTCCGCTGCGGCGGTGTTCTTGATTCTCCACTGAGGGCTCGTTTAGAAATAAGTGGTCCATTTGTGACGGTGCTTCTCCGCCCAGTCTGCGTCGCTTCGACCTCGACGTGGCGGTGCCACGCCTTCGGTCTCGCTCCTTGTCTGAACGAAGAATCCCTCGTCACAAACAGACCACTTATTTCTAAACGAGCCCTGAGGGCAGGGGCGGGTGGCGGCCATGGGCTGCAGGGCCGAGGTGCGTCGTTTCGATGGGGTCGTGGCAAGTCGGGGGAGGTTCTGATAGGACTGAAACGGTCTCCATGCCGCAAGGGCCGAGCGGGCTTCCGTCGAGAGGTAGGTCATGATCAGGCATCCATCCGCGCTGTGTGTCTCGGTGAGCTCGCTGGTCGTGGGGATGTTGTCGCTGGTGTCAGCCGTGGCGGTGGCCCAGCCGGCTGGGGGGCCGGATGGCTTCGGCCACACGTGGCGCGCGGTGCCGGTGAGCTGGGACGACGTGAGCGGCGGCACGCGGGCCAGGAGCGAGAACGGGAGTGAGGACGACGGCTACGACTGCGTGCCGCTGCCGTTTGCGTTCGACTACTACGGGGTGGCGCAGTCGGAGGTGTGCATCGGGTGGAACGGGCTGCTGTCGTTCTCGCGGACGGCGCCGGGGGATTTTTCGCCAGACCGCGCGCCGAGTCCGACCGATCCTGACGGGCTGATCGCGGTGTACTGGACGGACCTGGACCTCCGGAGCGGGGGCGGGGAGGTGCGGTATGCGACGCTGGGGTCGGGGGCGAGCGAGCGGTTCGTGGTGGAGTGGAAGGACGCCTGTCACTTCTCGAACGTGTGTCGGGTGCGGGTGACGGCGCAGGCGGCCTTGTTCGCCAGCGGCGAGTTCGAGCTGCGGGTGTCGTCGGCGGGGAGCGACGGGGACAACGTGCTGGTGGGCTTCGAGGACGCCACGGGGGCGGACGGGCTGACGATCGGCTACGGAGTGTTGAGCCTGGCGGACGTGGCGTGGCGGGTGAGCCTGGACCCGGCGGTGGACGCAGGCGGTCCGTACGTGGGGGTCGAGGGAGCGGAGGTGACACTGTCGGCGACGGGCTGGGGGCGGGGCTTGGCGTTCGCCTGGGACCTGGACGAGGACGGGCTGTTCGATGACGCGCAGGGGGCGAGCCCGACGTGGACGGCGAGCGGTGGCCCCGCGACGGTGAGCGCGGCGGTGCAGGTGACCGATGTGGACGGGCGAACCGCGACAGCCACGGCCACGGTGACGATCTCGAACGCGCCGCCGGCGGTGACGGAGGTGATGGCCGACGATCCCGGCCCGGCGCAGGGCCAGGTGGTGACGTTCACGGGCACGGCGAGCGATCCGGGCGGCGACGCGCTGAGCTGGACCTGGGACTTCGGGGACGGGGTGGTCGAGGCGGGCGGGGCGACGATCACGCACACCTACCAGACGCCGGGAGTGTGGGTGGTGGTGGCGACGGCGAGCGATGGCGCGGAGACGGCCGAGGGGATGATCGAGGTGTCGGTCTTCAACGTGCCGCCGACGCTCACGGACCTGACGGGCGATCTGGCCGTCTCGGAGGGTGAGGCCTTCGAGGTGGTCGGGGCGGCGGTCGATCCGGGTGTTCCCATGGCGGCGTTGATGTGGCGTTGGGAGCTGGGTGATGGCTCGCCGGACGTCGTTGGCGTCGGTATAGATGGCATTTCGCATGGTTACAGCCGGAGCGGGGTCTACACGATCTCGGTCACGGTGGAGGACGCCGATGGGGGCACGGACACGCGGACGTTGACCGTGACCGTCGCCGACGTGGCGCCGACGATCCTCGAGGTGACCGGGGACGTGGAGGGGGACGAGGGCGAGCCGTTCGCCTTCGAGGTGGTCGCTGTGGACGCCGGGGGGGACGCGCTGTCGTATATGTGGCAGCTCGGGGATGGGGTGCCGGTGGAGACGGGGGCCGATCCTCGGGTTGAGCTCTACTTCGAGGACGACGGGGCGTTTGAGGTGACGGTCAAGGTGCTCGACACCGACGGCAGCTCGGTCAGCGCGAGCTTCACCGTGACGGTGCGCAACGTCGCGCCGCACATCGTGCTGCTCGACGGCCCGATCGAGCTCGACGAGGGCGAGCCGGCCCGGTTCCAGGGACAGGCCAGCGACGCCGCAGGCGCGGCCGATCCGTTGACGTGGCGGTGGGAGTTCGGCGATGGCACGGCGGTGACGGAAGGCGAGGACCTCCGGTCGGTGCGGCACGCCTTCCCCGACGAGGACCTGAACACGGTGACCCTGACCGTGACCGACGACGAGGGCGCCGAGGATGTGCGCACGCTGGCGGTGACGGTGCGCAACGTGGCGCCGCGGATCACGAGCAGCCCGGTGGCGACGGCGAGTCTGGGGCAGACGCTGCAGTACGCGGTCACCGTGATCGATCCGGGGCAGGATCGGATCAGCTACCGGCTGGCCGAGGGACCGCACGGGATGGCGTTCAGCGGCGCCGTGCTGACCTGGACCCCCGAGCTCTACCAGCTCATCGAGGGGCCGTTCATGGTCACGGTCGTCGTGGACGACGGCGATGGCGGGGAGGCGCAGCAGACCTGGGAGCTGGAGCTGGCGTGGGACGATGTGGACGGCGACGGCGCCCCGGACGACTGTGAGCGCGTCTACGGCCTCGACCCGACCGACCCGACCGACGGCGGCGCGGACGGCGACATGGACGGGATCTCGTCGGCGGATGAGTGCTTCATGGGCCAGGACCCGACGGTCTACAACGGTCCCACGGCCCCTACGCTGCTGCGGCCGGAGGATGGCAAGCGCGTGGCGTCGCGCACGCCGGAGCTGGTCGTGATCAACGCCAACGACCCGGACGTCGACCCGCTGACCTACGAGTTCGAGGTGCAGGATGGCCTCGGGGCGTCGGTCGCCTCGGCCGACGGGCTGCCCGAGGGCGCCGGCGCGACGACCGCCTGGACGGTGGCGCTGGAGCTCGACGACAACACGGTCTACGCCTGGCGCGCCCGCGCCCGCGACGCCCACATCGCCGGCCCCTGGTCCGAGGTGTGGAGCTTCCTCGTGGACGAGGTCAACGAGCCGCCGACGGCGCCGGTGCCGCTGAGCCCCACGGGCTCGACCGAGCTGACCCGGCCGGTGCTGCGCGTCGACCCCGGCGTCGACCCCGAGGGGGACGGGGTCACCCACCGCTTCGAGGTCTACACCGATGCCAACCTCACCCGACGGCTCACCGCGGGCGCCGTCGAGGGGGTTGAATGGCCGCTGGACGTCGTGCTCACCGAGGACACCCGGTACTGGTGGAGGGCGCAGGCCGAGGACACGAACGGCGCCACCAGCCCGTTCAGCCCGGCGGTGACGTTCCTGGTGAACACCACCAACCAGCTGCCGCTCGCGCCGGAGATCCTGGTGCCGGAGGACGGAGGCAACGTCGAGACGGTCGAGGTCAACGCCCAGTGGCGGCAGGCTGTGGACCCCGATGGTGACGGCCTCGTCTACGACGTGCAGGTCGCGGCGTCGGCGGACTTCCGGCAGCTCGTCTTCGAGGCGCTGGAGCTGCCGGCGGGGCAGGACGCCACGGTGAGCGAGCGGCTGGAGGGGCTGGAGGACGGCGAGTTCTACTGGATGCGGGTCCGGGCGCTGGACCCCTTCGGGGCCGGGCCGTTCGCGACCGTCCGGTTCCGGGTCGGTCCAGACAACATGCCGCCGTCGGCGCCGGTCATCCTTGGTCCGCGCAACGGCGAGCGCGTTGAGGCCGGGCTCGTCGACCTTGTGTTCGGGCTGGCCGAGGACGACTTCGACGCGGTGCTGACCTACCGGGCGACCGTCTACGCCGACGAGTCGCTGACCCGGCAGGTCTTCACGCAGAGCGCCAACCTGCCGACGAGCCAGGGGCAGGCGCGCATCGGCTGGGCGGCGCCGCTGATGGCGGCCAATTACTGGTGGACGGTCACGGTCGCCGACAGCACGGGGCTTCAGACCACCGAGGGGCCGCAGCCCTTCGTCGTGGTCATCACCACGAACCGCGCCCCGGAGCCGCCCACGCCGGTGTCGCCGATCGACTTTGCCCGCGTGGACCCGGAGGCGGTCCGCCTCACCGTGGCCAACGCCTACGATCCAGACGGCGACACGCTCACCTACGCGTTCCGCGTCTTCTCCGAGCCCACGCTCAGCCAGCGCCTCCAGGCCACCACCGGTGTGCCAGAGGGCCCCGACGGGCAGACCTCGGTGAGCATCGAGCCGCTGGACGACGTGGAGGATGGCACGCCGCTGTACTGGATCGCGGTCGCGACGGACGACCAGGGTCTCCAGAGCCGAAGCTCGGAGGCGGGGATCTTCGAGGTCCATCGGGTGCCGACGCTGGAGCTCGGTCCGGGCCGCCAGGTTGTCGAGGGCAGCGCGTGCGGGTGCCGGCAGGCTGCGGCGGCGCGGCCACGCGGCGGTGCGGTGCTCGTGGCGTTGGGGCTGCTGGCGCTCGCCGCGCTCGCGGGGCTCTGCCGTCGGAATTAGTTTTCTTGTTTACCATCAACAGCTTGCGTGACCCGAGATGTGGGCATGTCGCGAGCCAGCCGCAGGACGAACCGAACCATGCACGACAACGCCCAGCTCATCACCGACCTCTACACCGCCTTCGCCGCCCGGGACGGGGCGCGCATGGAGGCCTGCTACGCGCCGACGGCGACGTTCTCCGACCCGGTCTTCACCGAGCTGCGCGGCGCCGAGGTCGGGGCGATGTGGCGGATGCTGACCGGGCGCGCCGCCGACCTCGTGGTCGAGTTCAGCGGCGTCGAGGCTGACGACCGCACGGGTCGGGCGCACTGGGAGGCGTGGTACACGTTCTCAGCGACCGGGCGCAAGGTGCACAACATCATCGACGCCACCTTCGAGTTCGAGGATGGGAAGATCGTCAAGCACGTCGATGTGTTCGGGTTCTATCGGTGGACGCGGATGGCGTTGGGGGTCTCGGGCGTCCTGCTCGGCTGGACGCCGATCGTCCAGGGCAAGGTGCGCCGCGGCGCGCGGGAGGGGCTGACCGCCTTCATGGCCAAGGACCGCTGAGGCGGCCGCGCGGCCTCAGAAGTAGTAGCGGACGCCGATGCCGGCGTCGATCTCGGCGTTCGTGCCGGGGATGATGTAGATGCCCGGCACGATCTCGAGGAAGAACTCGAGCGGCACCGAGCGCAGCAGCAGGTCGATGCCGAGCGGCACGCGCAGGGCGATGCCGATGTCGCCGTCGTCCCGGTAGCGGCCGTTGCCGCGATCCCAGAACGCCAGCTTGCCTCCGATGCCCACATACAACGGCAGCTCCACCGCTCGGGGGTGGAAGACGTCGATGTGGTAGAGGTAGTCCGCCGCCAGGACGAGGTGGTTGAGGTTGTTGTCGTTGTTGTAGTTGTTGTTGTTGTCGTTGAACGAGAACGCCAGCAGGAAGTCGATGGCCTGGGTCTTGTCCATCCAGTACTTCGCGCTCAGGCCCGTCGGCTCGCCGATGATGAGGCCGAGCCCGAAGGGGCCGCCGCCGCCCGGTCCGGCCATGGCGGAGCCGGAGAGCAGGAAGGTCGCGGCGAGCACGAGGGCCGCGGCGGCGCGGCGAAGCGGGGCAGTGTGGGGGGAAGATCGTCTCATGGGGTCTCCGTGGCGCGTCTGGGCGTCGTGTGAGCGATGAGGGTTGCAGGCGTCCTGCACGGCCGCGGTGATCGGACGGTTTCGTCGAGTGGTCGCGCGGACCGACGCGCTACACCGTCAGGGTGTCGAGGAGCTGCTCGGTGGTGACGGGCGCCGGTGCGTCCTCATCGTTGGGGTCGTAGAACCGCTTGTCGAGCAGGTGAGTCGGGATGATGTTGCTCAGGGCAGTGAACGCGCTGCCGCGCACGTTCGAGTTCTGCCTGGCCAGGTCGTTCAGGAGGCGCTTCATGGCGTCTCTCTGGAGCTGGTCCTGGGAGGAGCACAGGGTGCAGGGAATGATCGGGAAGTTCTTGATCGCGGCGTACTCGACGATCCACTCCTCAGGGCAGTAGGCCAGGGGGCGGATGACGGTGTTGCGTCGGTCGTCCGAGAAGAGCTTGGGCGGCATGGCCTTGAGCTGGCCGCTGTAGAAGATGTTGAGCAGCAAGGTCTCGACGATGTCGTCGCGGTGGTGGCCAAGCGCGATCTTGGTTGCGCCGCGCTCCACCGCTTGAGAATACAGGATACCCCTTCTAAGCCTGCTGCACAACGAACACGTCGTCTGACCGGGTTGCAGCTTGTCCTTCACTACAGAATACGTGTCCTGGCGGTGGATGACGTACTCGACGCCGAGGGCCTCGAGGTGGTCGCGCAGGAGCTGGGTCGGGAAGCCCGGGTGGGCCTGGTCGAGGTGGAAGGCGAACAGCTCGAACTGGATGGGGGCGATGCGTTGGGCGCGCTGCAGGAGGGTGAGCATCGCCCACGAGTCCTTGCCGCCGCTCATGCAGACCATCACACGGTCGCCGTGCTCGATGAGCTGATAGTCGTCGATGGCGGCTGCGACCTTGCGGGCGAGCTTCTGTTCAATGTCGCGGGCCATGGTGCGTCGCGGTCTCCGGGGTGTGGACGAAAGAGGCGCGGCGGAGGCCGTCGCGCCCGGACCAGTCCGGGATATATCACAACGCCTACGTCAGTCCCAGAGCCTTGAAGATCAACGCCGCCCGCGCCTCGAGGCCCTGCTGCAGCTCGGGATCTTCGAGGTCGGCGTGCGCGGCGACCTGGGCAAGGGAGCGGAACAGCTTGCCCAGCGTCGGGTTGATGACGCCGATGCCCTCGGACAGGGCGAGGGCGCGTCGCGCCAGCGCCACAAACCGGGTGAGGTCGCCGAGCTCGTACTCGACGCGGGCGAACATGGCCACGCCGGTCGCCAGCAGCGCGCTGCCGACCGTCGTCTCGGGGCGTCCGTTGCGCTGGACGGTGTCGATCAGGTGGGCCAGGGCGCTGCGGGCGGCCTCCCAGTGTCCGGCACGGGAGGCGGCGAGCGCCTGCCCCAGCCGGGCGCGGGCGGCCTCGGGCCAGACCTCGGCCTGGCCGTCGAGGTCGATTTTTTCGAGCTCGGCGGCGGCCTGGCTGAACCGGGCCTCGGCGGTGTGGACGTCCGAGCGGATGTCGGCGACCTTGGCCAGCCCGACCAGCGCCTCGGCGGCCGGTCCGGGCAGGCTGAACTGGGCGGCGAGTGTGCGGGCGGTGGTGAAGTGGTGGTTGGCCCGCTCCAGCTTGCGGGCGCGCAGCGCGAGCTGGCCCTGGGCGACGAGGATGTCGGCGCGGACGCGCTGCATGGAGGGGCCGGCGACGCGGGTGGCCATGCGCAGGGCATAGTCGAGGATGCGGCTGGCGCTGTCGTCCCGGCCGGAGGCCATCGCGCGCCCGGTCGCGTCCATGAGGGCGTCCACGGCGGCCAGGCCTTCGTTGGCCTGCACGAAGTGCTCGGCGACCTCGAGGGCGTTGCTGGCGATGTTGCCGCGGTGGGCGACGCCGTCACGCTTGGCCCTGGCGACCTCGAGGTGCAGGTGCTGCCGCCGGGCGTTGTCGGTCAGCAGGCGCTCGATGGCCTCCTGGCGGTGACGGACGTTGGCGAAGGCCGCGCGATCTCCGCCGTCGATCTCGATCCAGACGCCCTCGGTCAGCAGCAGGCGCCAGATCTGGTCCAGCCGCAGCGAGGTGGTGCCGCCGGTCGCCTCGACCACCGCCGCAAGCCCGTCGAAGGGGAAGGACGGACCGAAGATGGCGGCGCACTCCAGCACGGCCGCGCGGTCACGCGGGGCGAGCTGAGGGCGCTGAGGCCGGATGGGCTCCAGCGCCGCGATCGCGGCGGTCGCCGCGACCTGCTCCTCGACCGGGGGCGCCGGGAGCAGGGACTCGTCGAAGAAGTCGAACTCCGAGATCGGGCTGACGCGGTGGGGCCGGGTGGAGGGGGGCGACGCTGGCCGGGCCGCCCGGAGCTCGATCGAGACCACGCCCGCGGCGTCCGTCTCCTCGACCACACCCACGTCGTCCGCGTCGAGCACGTCGTCGGCCTGCTCGGCCGGTGGCGTCGGCTGCAGCACGGTCGGCACGTGGTGGAGCAGGACGGTGGGAGGCGAGGGCGCGGAGGTCTCGGCGGCCTGATCCTCCTCGGCGTACAGCACCGCCTGGCCGGCGTCGCTGCTCGGCGCCTGCTGGACGCCCGAGAAGGGGCTGAAGCTGTCCGAGTGCACCATCGCCGTCTCGCCGACGCTCGCGACGCACCGCTCGGCACCCGGCAGCTTGAGCAGCTCTGCCGTCGAAGCCAGTCGATCCCAGCGCTGCGGCGGCTGGAGGTGGGCGACGACGAGCACGGGCCACGACACGGCCAGGTTCCCCTGGAGGATGTGTCGCAGCAGCGGCACCACCTCGTCCTCGACGGAGGCGGCGTCGATGGCCTCGAGGGTGAGCACCACCGGGCGGTCTGCGGCGACCCGGCGCAGCAGGCGGTCGAACACCGCGCGTCGGGACAGCGGCGTCAGGAAGGCCATGTTGCTGTTGAGCTGGCCCTCGGGGCGCAGGAACTCGGTCAGCAGACCCACCTCGTAGGGTTCGTCGGCGCCGTGGCGCTCGAGGAACCGTTGGACCTGCTTCTGGGCCGAGCGGCGATCGAGGCCACCGCACCGGACCACCGACTCGGCCACGCCCGGCAGCCCCCGCCCCGAGGCGTCGAACCGCGCAACCAGCGAGACGCCCCAGGCCGTCTCCTCAGCGTGGCTGCGCAGCCATCGCGGCACCCCGTGCAGCTCGTCTCCGTCGCCATCCAGCAGGACCACGCGGGCCTCCCCGCTGCTGCGGACCTCCTCGAGCAGATCCCAGAGGCGGAGCCGCGTCTCCGGGTAGCCCACCACCGGCGCCCCTTCGGTGTCCTGCCCCAGATCCAGGCCCTCGCCGTACCCCCCGGCCGGCAGGTCGTGGGTCTGGGCAGAGATCGAGGCAGCGGCCGAGAGGATGGTCTGGCGCGTGGCGCCCTCGTCGGTCTCCCGGGCCAGCATCTCGATCTGCTGGGAGTGGGCGGTGGGGACGTCGGCGGCGTGGCGGAGGCGGTCGCGCAGGCCCTCCGACTCACGCCGGAGCTCGGCGAGCTCGGCGCGCACCTCGGCGGCGAAGCGGGGCCGCTCCCAGGCGTCTTTGTGGAGCAGGCGTTGGATGAGGGCGCTCAGACCCTCCGGGGTCACCTGGGGTTGCGCCGGGATCACCTCGGGCACGGGCTGGGTGAGCTGCAGCGTGGCGGTGGCCAGCGGCGTGTTGCCCGCGAACGGCACCTTGCCCGTCACGTACTCGAACAGCATCACCCCGATGGCGTACAGGTCGCACTCCGGGCCGATCTCGTGGACCATGCCCTGCACCTGCTCCGGCGCCATGTACTCCGGGGTGCCCACCACGAAGCCGCCCACCATCGACTGCATCGGCGTGCCCAGGCTGCTGCCCTCCTGGGTGACCGACGCGATCCCGAAGTCTACCAGCGTCGCGTGAAACCGCCGCAGGCTGTCCCGGGTCAGCAGGATGTTCTCCGGCTTCAGATCCCGATGGATGACGCCGCGCGCGTGCACGTAGGCCAGCGCCGCCAGCACCTCGTCGAACAGGTGCAGTAGCAGCGGCACCGGGAACGAGTTGCGCTTGTACCCCGACAGCGGTCGCCCATCGAGCAGGTCCATCACGTAGAACGGCCGTCCCCGCTGGTCCTCGCCGTAGTCACGTATTCGGACTATTCCTGGGTGATGGAGGCGCGCCATGGCGCGTATTTCGCGGCCAAAGCGAAATCTGGCGGTGGCCTCGTCGCTGAGGTCGGAGCGGAGCAGCTTGACGGCCACCGTGTCGTTGCAGACGACGTCCGTCGCGGTCCACACCGCCCCCATCCCGCCCTGCGCGAGCTCCTTGATGAGCTGATAGCGTCCAGCGAGTACCTGAGGGGCGACATGCGCCGTGGTGCCCATGCGCTCGCGCATGTTCTACCCGGTGTTGAGCGCGCCCGACGTGCCAGCGTCGTCTGGTGCGGAGCTCGTGGCATCAACGTCGTCAGCGCGAGCCACGCAGCTGGCGCGGTCGGCTGACACAAGGGCTGCCGCTGCGCGGGGCGCAGGGGCAGCGGGATCTTCCAGATTGAGAGCGAGGCGCCCGTCCGCAGCTATTATAGCGCCAGGTGGCGTGATCGCCAACATTGCAGATGCCGCGCGGCAGGGCAATCGAGGTCTGGGCGGAGCCCAGCCGAGAGAACTCGACCGCGCTGGGCCGCGCCGGCGCAGGATCGCACGAGCGCCCCCTTGACAATGGGCCTCCCCGACCCGAAGCTCGCGCCTTCGGCTCCGTCGGGGCCGCCCTCCCTGCCTGAGCACCACCATGACACGGCCCCTGCCCGGCTCCCGCTTCCTGCCTCGCGGCCTCTCTCTGCTGTACGAGGACGCCGACGTCCTCGTGGTGGACAAGCCGCCAGGCCTCTTGACGATGGGCAACGCGAGCGAGCGCGAGCGGACGGTGTACGTCGCGCTGACGGACTACGTGCGCAAGGGGCAGGCGAAGTCGCGCAAGCGCGTGTTCATCGTGCACCGCCTGGACCGCGAGACGTCCGGCCTCCTGGTTTTCGCGCGGACGGAGGAGGCCAAGCGGGCGCTGCAGGAGGGGTGGGACGAGACGTCGAAGACCTACATCGCCGTCGTGCACGGGCGCGTGGAGAAGGATGAGGGCGTCATCACATCCTGGCTGGTCGAGAACAGCGCCTTCGTCGTCTTCTCCACCCAGGACACCACGAAGGGCAAGCAGGCCCGGACGGGCTATCGGGTGCTCCACCGGACGGCGCACCGCAGCCTGATCGAGCTCGACCTGTTCACCGGCCGCAAGCATCAGATCCGCGTCCACATGGCCGACCTGGGCCATGCGCTGTTGGGCGACACGCGGTATGGCAAGGCCAAGGACCCGGTGAAGCGGCTGGCCCTGCACGCGCACACGCTGGCGTTCACCCACCCCCGCACAGGCGAGCGCCTGGAGTTCCTGGCGCCCGTGACCGGCGAGCTGCTCCAGATGACCGGGAAGCTGCCCGGGGGCGTGCTGCGGATGCTTCAGCAGGGGCGAAGAGGGGAGGAGGCGAGCGAGGTCGCCGAGCGGAACCCTACAGGCTGCCGGTCGTGACGATGGTCCGGTTGCCGGGTGAGCCGAGCTCGTTGACCTGGCAGACGGCGCCGTTCCAGGTGACGTCGGCGGCGAGCCAGAAGTCGTTGCCGCTGGCGTTGACGCCGACGGCGCTCAGCACGACGGGCTCGAACTCGCGGGCGATCTGGCCGTTGCAGTAGATGCGGAGCACGACGGAGGAGTCCCCGAAGCCGTCCTCGTCCCAGTAGTGGACGCCGATGCGGTAGGTGGCGTTCTCGGGGTCGTCGATGTTGATGTTCTCGGGGCCGTTGCCGTCGACGTCGTCGAGGTCGAGGCGGGGGTTGTCGGCGCTGCCGCCAGCGCCCCACTCGAGGTTGGCGCCGGAGGAGGAGTCGCAGTTGCGGAAGTGGCAGTCGGCGCTGCCGAGCCAGGTGCCGCGGCTGGTGTTGAGCAGGTGGAGGTCGACGTCAGAGTGGTCGTTGCTGGCGCCGATGTTCCAGATGAGCTCCACGCGGAACTGCTCGCTGGGCAGGGAGGTGACGCGGGTCTCGCAGGAGGCGGTGGCGCCGGTGGAGTCGGTGGCGGTGAAGCGCAGGACGTAGCCGCCGGCGAGCTCGAGGAAGAGCGAGGTGGAGTTGCCGGTGGTCGGGGTGTTCTGGCGCGTGCTGCCGGTGGGGGCGGTCACGATGGTCCAGCCCGTCGTCAGAGCGCCGCCGTCGGGGTCGGAGGCGGTGGCGGTGAGGTTGGCGGTGTCCAGGGTGGACAGGGTCATGTCGGCCGGGCAGCTCACGACCGGGTCGTGGTTGCTGCACTCGGGCAGCTCGTCGACGGAGCCGTCGCAGTTGTTGTCGATGCCGTCGCAGGTCTCGGCGGTGGGAGCGCCGGGCTGGGCGTCGCACACGGCGTCGCGGGCGTCGGCGGCGCAGCGCAGCGTGCCCTGGCGGGCGCAGGCGCCAACGCCAGCGGTGCACGGCTGGCCCAGGCCCGGCCAGTTCTCGTCGGCGGAGCCGTTGCAGTTGTTGTCGAGGGCGTCGCAGCGCTCCTGCTGGGGCGCAAACGGCAGGGCGGAGCACAGGGTGCCGGCGCCGTCGTTGGAGCAGATCACGTGGCCGGTGTTGGCGCAGACGCCGAGGCCCATGGTGCAGGGCTCGTCGAGGTCGGTGAAGTCCTCGTCGATCTGGCCGTCGCAGTCGTTGTCGAGGCCGTCGCAGCGCTCCTCGGAGGGCTCGACGTTGACGACGTTGCACTCGACGTCGCCGGTGGGCGTGCAGCGCCAGGTGCCCTGGGCGGCGCAGCCGCCGGTGCCATCGCCGCAGCGGCCGCCGACGTCGAAGCCTTCGTCGACCTGTCCGTCGCAGTCGTTGTCGAGGTCGTCGCAGACCTCGTTGGTGGGCAGGAGCGCGCCGACGCACTCGCCGTAGAACTCGCCTTCGCAGGTCTGGCTGCCCTGGCTGCACTCGCCGACGTTGACCGTGCTGGCGGGGCCGGTGTAGCAGGCCTGCTCGGCCTGGGTGCAGGAGCAGCCCTCGTCCACGACGCCGTTGCAGTTGTTGTCGAGCCCGTCGCAGTCTTCGGTGGGCTCGTCGGTGCAGGTGTCCACGAGGGGATCGCCGTGGCCGTCGGTGCCGTCGGTGCCCGTTCCGTTGGTGCCGCCGGTGCCGTCGCCGCCATTGTTGGCGCCGCCGTTGTTGGCGCCGCCGTTGTTGGCGCCGGTCCCGACTCCGCCGTTGTTGACGGAGCCGCCGTTGTTGCCGTCACCGTTGCCGCCGGGGGGCGGGTCAGCGCAGCCCACGACCACGAGGAGGGACACGGACAGAAGGGCCACGGCGGCTTGGGAGCCGAGCGATAGAAGCGAGCGGAGCTGCATGGAGAATCCTCCGGCCAGGTCGGTGGTGCCAGCCACGTCGGAGGGAAGTGTAGCAGAATGTAGGCGCATGGGGTAAGCGCAAAATTCCAGCCCGGCTGAATCCGCCTGGACCTCGCTGGTGCCGAGCGCGCACGCACCTGCGCGGCACGGCACGGCGGCCAGGGCGGTCGCGTCACGCCAGTAACATGTTGATATGGAAGAGGAAATGTCGCGGCAGGTGGCCTTGGGCCGCCCGCCAGCGCGGAGGGGCTACTCGAAGCAGTAGGCCTCGTACTCGACCTCGATGGTCGAGCCGGCCTCGGGCACCATGTTGCGGTCGAAGATGACCGAGTTGGTGTCGCGGTCGTAGGTCCAGCCCGTCGCCTGGTCGCGGCTGTTGACGCGGACCTCGACGGTCGCCTCCTCGGCGACGCGGGACAGGAAGAACTCACGCCGCAGGCCAAAGGCGCGGTTGCCGATGTTCTGCAGGTACGACGCATAGCTCGCCGCGCAGATCGAGCCGACCGTGCCGCCGGTGGCGTTGCCCACCTCGGCGTAGCGGCGTCCGGCGTCGGCGCCGTCGCCCGAGCCGGTGCAGTTGGCGGGGTTGCCGTTGCTGTCGGCGCCGATGATGGTCGACACATGCAGCAGCGCGTCGTTGCGGAAGCCCTTGATGCTCTGGAAGAACGCCACGTAGAAGTCCGGCGTCGCCGACGACTGATCCTCCTCGTCCGAGACGATGATGATCTCCAGTGAGGCGTCGTCCCGCAGGAAGCCCGCGTTGAAGCCGCCGCAGTGGTTGGTCGGCGAGCACTGGGCGTAGGGCGCCGCGCAGCTCCCGCAGGACTGGGTGGTGTCGGTGATCAACGGGTCGCTCAGCGCCTTGCGCGCGCCCTCCAGACCAGCCTCCTGGGTGCCGCCGCCCACGACGATGTTGGACACGCGGTCGGAGAAGATCGACTGGTAGTTCGGCGTGGTGGGCTTGAGGAAGGGCGGGTCGCCGATCAGACGGCCGGCCTCGTAAGCCACGCCGCCGATGCGCAGCTCCTCGCCGATGTCAAGGTGCGCCACGCCGATCTGGAAGTCGTTGTTGAGCAGCTCCGCCGTCGCCAGGAAGGTCGAGAGGTTGCGGGCGACCTCGTCGGCCTCGGCCTGCATTGAGCCGGAGCCGTCGATCATGAAGAGGGCGTCGACCTTGCGGCCGTCGATCTGCTCAAACGTGTCCACCTGACGGCTGATGTTGGTGCCCTCACCGCGCAGCGGCACCCGCAGGATCGGCGTCGATTGCACGGCGTCCGATTCGATCACGAGCGAGCACTGGTCCTCGCCGAGGCCCGTGGGGCGGTAGGAGATCTGGATCCGACGCGGGGTCCCGGAGGTGACCTCGACGGGGTACGGAGGGCCAGGGGTGCCGCGCAGCTCGAACTCGGGCGAGCAGCCGTCGAGGTAGACGTTCTGGATCTGGAGGTTGGCCGTGCCGGTGTTGTACACGGTGACGTCGATGGTCTGGCTGGCGCAGCCCAACGTCACGAGGCCGAAGTCCACGTTGCCCGGGATGACCGCGATGTCGCTGATGCCGCTCGTGCCCGCCAGCGGGATGCCGCAGGCCGGCGGGTTGAAGCCGCACTCGAAGGGGTTGCCCATGCCGTTCTGGCAGCGCTCACCGACGCCGCAGTAAACGACGCTGCGGTTGTCCAGCGGGTCCGTGACGTTGACGGTCAGGTTGCCGTTGTTCAGATCGAACGAGGCCGGCGAGTACAGCACGTTCACCACCATCACCTCGCCCGGCCCGAACTCCTCGCCGACGCGCCGCGTCGCCCCGGAGACGCTGAACGCGTTGTTCAAGATGCCCGCGGCCTGGGCGCCCCGGTAGGTGCAGGGGCCGGTGCCGGTGTTGGTCACCTGCGCGCCCAGCTCCTTGGTGGAGCCGCGCGCCACGAGCCCGAAGTTCAGCGGATCAGGCCGCACGGTCACGGTGCACTCGGCGCCCTCGAGCCCGTTGCCGGTGAGCGGCACCCGCAGCTCGGGCCGCGTCGGGTCGTTGCTCAGGATGACCACGTTACCGCGGTCGGTGCCGAGGTCGGCCGGCGCGTAGGTCACCACCACCACGAGGCTCGTGCCAGCGGAGAGGTCGGTGGGGGTGCCGGAGAGCGCCGGGATGGAGAGGTCGGGCACGATGGCGAACTCGCCGGAGACGCCGTCGACGGTGATGTTCTGCAGCGACAGCGGCTCGTTGCCGTTGTTGAAGATCGTCAGCTCCCGCCGTGAGGTGACCCCCTGGCCCACGTTGCCGAAGGCGATGGAGTCGGGGCTGACGCCGATCTCCGGGCGGCTCGGACGGCCGAGCAGCGGCAGCGGCACCTCGGGGGAGCTGCCGTCGTTGCTGACGAAGACGGCCGTGCCGGTCGCGGTGTCCTGGCCGGCGGTGTAGCTGACGGTGATCGTGGTGCTGGCCTCGGGGGCCACCACGAGGGGTTCGGCCGGCGAGTTGACCACGGCGAAGTCCATCGAGGAGCCGCGCAGCAGCTCAACGCCGTCGAGGATGAGGTCGGCGCTGCCGACGTTGCGGACGACCACGTCCTTGGTGACGGTCGTGCCCGTGGGGACGGCGCCGAAGTCGATCCGGCCGGGCACGAGGTCGATCAGCGCCACGGGCACGTTCGCCCGGATGGTGCACTCGAAGAGCGTGCCGGACTCGGTCACCGCGACCTGGAGGCTGTCCTCGATGGGGCCGCCGTACTCGGGCGTGACCGCCAGCTTCACCGTGGTGGTCTGCTGCGGCTTGAGCAGCAGGTCGAGCTCGGGCTGGGCCACGATCTGGAACTCCTGATCGTGCATCGTGATGCTCGTCACGGTCATGTCGAGGTTGCCGATGTTCTGCAGCTCGACCTCCATCTCGGTGGTCTGGCCCAGGGTCACGGCGCCGAAGTTGGTGGGGTTGCACTGGAGCTCACGGGTCGGCCCGACCGTGGTGAGCTGCACGATCTCGCTCTGGCCGTTGGTCGCCGCCACGAGCAGCTGCCCCACGGGCGAGCTCTCGTCGAGCGGGGCGTAGGTGACCGTCAGCGAGGTCGACTCGCCCGCGCCCAGCACCTTGTCCTCGGCGTCCGTGAACGAGAACGGCCCGCGGGCGGGCGAGAGCTGCGAGGGCTCGAGCGTGATGGTGCCCGTGCCCGAGTTCGTGATGAAGACGGTGTGTGTCTCCGGCGCGTCCACGCTCGCCGCCGCGAAGACGACGGTCGTGGGGTCCACCTCCAGCTGCGGGTTGTTGCCTGACCGGATGCTGCCCGACGTGTCGTCGTCGCAGCTCGAGCAGCCGACGGCGCCGAGGGCCAGCGCGCTCAACGCGACCACCAGCAGCGTCCCCGCCGCCGAGGTCCATGGGCGGGAGGTGAGCGCCCTGGCGCGGGAATGGAGGAGAGGTTGAGTGCGATTCATGGTCACGCCTCGGCTACGGTATCAAGTGAGCTTGTTCGGTGGAGGGCATCCAGCCAGCGAGCACTGTAAGCCAGCGTACTATAGAGTCGGTGCGTGTCGGAATCAACTTGACGCGCCGCCTAGCCTCGATCGGTCGCGCGGTGGCGGCATCCGTGGGTAGCGGGTCTGTGACCGATTTTGCAACGAGGAGTTGGCCTCGGCCGTGACACGGCCGGTCCACCGAAGGCGTATCGGAGGACAA
>Ga0100377_1001781_pt1 | contig 18432 bp, 17 predicted proteins | sample CryGeymeta201501_FD_83664 | JGI IMG/M metagenome (GOLD analysis project Ga0100377, IMG submission 83664) | Groundwater microbial communities from Crystal Geyser aquifers in Utah, USA - Crystal Geyser metaG 2015-01 | ecosystem: Environmental > Aquatic > Deep subsurface > Groundwater | place: USA...
TCCTCCAATTGCCATTTTAATGTTGGTGATTGGCGGAGTAATGTTTATCCTCGGCTATTTTGGTGAAGCTGAAGCATTAGCAGGGGGAGGAAAAGGAGGTCCAAAATTGTTTAGTCAGGGTAAAAAATTAATTACTTCTGTATTTATTGGTTTAATTATAATCTTTGCTGCCTGGCTTATTATCAATTTGTTTTTCCAATTTATCGGAGTGGCAGACTGGACTGGTCTCCAGCAGGGTTGGTTCCGAATTAATTGTCCTACCAATGCCGAAGTCTGCACAGACCGATTAGTAAGCTCGGCCTGCGAAGGGGTAAGAAGGGCAGGAAAAATACCTTGTGCTACACTTCATCATAATGGTCAACCAATAGATGCTTCCGAATGTCTTGAATAAAAATAATGAGGCCTCCAAAAATCGCTAGATTTTTGGAGAAAAGCGACACAAGGCTGGGCGACTTTCTCAAATTTACTTTAGTAAATTTGAGCGGAGCCTCAGCCTTGATGGCGCGTGCCCCCATAACTTAATGGCAAAGTAGCAACTTAGAATAAAAATGGATAAAACAAAATATCCACAATTAAAAAGAAGGGCAATTCAATTCAGAAAGCATGGATTTAGTTACAGAGAAATCGGACAAAAGTTGGGTGTAGCGAAAAGTACAATTAGGTTCTGGTGCATAAATGTTCTTTTAAGCCCCGCAGATCGAAAACGACTTTATACAAGACAAGTTTTGCTTTTATCCAGAGGGCCTAATAGCCAAAAAGAGAGAAGGGAAAGGGAAATAGCGAAAATTATTGAAGAAGCGGAAAAAGAAATTAAAATTCCTCTTTCTTTCGAAACTTACCGACTTATAGGTGCTTTTCTCTATTGGTCGGAAGGAAGTAAGACAAATGGTTTTTCTTTTTCTAATTCCGACCCTCATTTTGTACTTTTCGTGACAAGGTGGCTTAAAAGAGTATTGGGAATTTCTCCCGGAAATTTAAAGGCCTGGCTTAATATTTATCCACAACAAAATGATTTAGAAATAAAACGGTTTTGGTCAGAATTAACTGGAATTCCATTCGAAAATTTTGGTAAAAGTTTCACTAAGCCTCCCAACAAAGGATTTAAAAAAAATAACCTTTATTATGGAACAATAAAAATCAAGGTTCCGAAAGGAACTGATATGCGCTATCGAGTTTTTGGTTGGATAAAAACAGTTTTGAAAGATATAGCGCCGGAAGTAGAATTAAAACAAAAGGAGTGGAAATCATTAAAAGAAACTCCTCGACCAGTAAATATACAAGAGAAAATTGAAGTTTAACGCCCCCATAGCTCAATTGGTAGAGCAGAAAGCTCTTAACTTTAAGGTTCCAGGTCCGAGTCCTGGTGGGGGCACTATAGAAATTCAAAATGCAAAATGCAAAATTAAAGTAAGGGGCTTACTTTTTTTTATTTAAAGAGGTGATATAATAAAAGCAGCAAAATATGCTTACGCCTGAAGAAAAGACAAAAATAATTGAAAAATATAAGCTCCATGAGTTAGATACCGGGTCGCCTGAGGTTCAGATTGCTCTTTTGACTGAAGAAATTAAAAGATTGCTTCTCCACCTGAAGAGCCATCCCAAGGATTTCCATTCAAAAAGGGGGTTATTAAAAATGGTAGGGAAAAGAAGAAAGTTTTTGGCTTATTTAAAAGAAGAAGATACCAGAAGATATAATAGTATTGCCAAAAAAATTGGTATTAAAAAGTGACATGGTAATTAAACATATTGGGCAAAGAGTGGCACTACTGATTGACGTTCAAAACTTGTACCATTCAGCAAAAAATCTCTACGGTGCTCGGGTTAATTTCGGAGCTATTTTAAAATTGGCAGTGGCTCAAAGAAGTTTAATTCGGGCTTTCGCCTACGTCGTTCGAACAAAAACCGGGGAAGAAAGACCATTTTTTGATGCCCTAATCAAGTTAGGAATTGAAACCAGGGTCAGAGACCTCCAGGAATTTTACGGCGGTTTAAAAAAAGCCGATTGGGATGTGGGAATAACTATTGATGCCATCCGTATTGCTCCGAGTGTTGATACAATTGTTCTGGCTTCGGGAGATGGCGACTTTCTTCAGTTAGTTGAATATTTGAAAAATCAGGGAAAAAGAGTAGAAGTCATCGCCTTTGGGAGATCGGCTTCCAGCAAATTAAAAGAGGTGGCTGATGAATTTATTGATTTAGAAGAAAATCCAGAAAAATATTTATTGAAAAAATGAACGAAACTTTTAAATTAGAACTTGGCGGAAGAGAATTAAAAATAGAAATAAAAAATTTAGCTGAGATGGCAACCGGCAGCTGTTTGGTCCAATACGGAGATACTTTAGTCCTATCGACGGTGGTAATCTCAGACCAAGAACGAGAAGGAATAGATTTTTTTCCTCTGACCGTTGATTACGAAGAGAGATATTATGCGGCTGGGAAAATTTTGGGTTCCCGTTATATCAGAAGAGAAAGCCGACCTTCAGATGAGGCAATTTTGACTTCGAGATTAATTGACCGAGCCATCAGACCTCTTTTTCCTAAGGATTTAAAAAGAGAGGTCCAGATTGTCATCACCTGTCTTTCCTGGGACAGAGAAAATGACCCGGACATAATTGGTTTAATTGCTGCCTCCTTAGTTTTGTCTCTCTCTAAGATTCCCTGGTCAGGACCAATTTCTGTTGTCAGGGTCGGTAAAATTGGAGACGAATTTATTCTTAATCCAACTTATGAAGAAAGGGAAAAGAGCGAGCTGGACTTAGTCATCACCGGGGTGAAAAAATCTGCTGAAATTTTAATCAATATGATGGAGGCTGAGGCCTCAGAAGTTTCAGAAGAAGTAATTTTAAAAGCGACTGAGTGGGCTATACCCCATTTGAAAAAACTAATTGATTTTCAAAATCAGATTGCCAAAGAGGCGGGAAAAGAAAAAATTTCAATCGAAACCCCTCCCCAGGATTTAGAATTGGAGAAAGAAATTAAAGAATTTCTTGGAGACAGATTAGAAAAAGCGCTTTACCAACCGAAAAAGAAAGAAAGGATGGATGAAGTGAATGCCCTTAAGGAGGAATTGGTTTATTATATTGAAGGGAAGTATCCCGGAATGGGAAAAACTAAATATGTCAGAGATTTTTTTGAGAAAGAAATAGAAAGATTAGTTCATCAAAATATAATTTTAAAAGAAAGAAGGCCGGATGGCAGAAAGTTAGATGAAATAAGAGAGATTTCTTGTGAGGCCGGGATTTTACCCAGAACCCATGGTTCTGGTCTTTTTTGTCGAGGCCAAACTAAATCCCTTTCAATTTTAACTTTAGGAGCGCCAGGGGATGTCAAATTGTTAGAGGGGATGGAGATTGTTGGAAAGAAACGCTTTATGCACCATTATAATTTCCCTCCCTATTCTACCGGAGAAATAAAACCAATCAGGGGACCGGGCAGAAGAGACATTGGGCATGGAATGCTCGTTGAGAAAGCCCTTTTACCCTTAATTCCTTCTTTCGAAGAATTCCCCTACACAATAAGAATTGTTTCAGAAATTCTTTCTAGCAATGGCTCTACCTCAATGGCTTCAGTCTCCAGTTCTTCTCTGGCTTTAATGGATGCCGGGGTACCAATAAAAAAACCGGCGACTGGTATCGCCCTCGGATTGATGGAAAATGCAAAAGGCGATTACAAAATTCTAACCGATATTCAGGGACCGGAAGATCACCATGGCGATATGGATTTAAAAGTAGCTGGAACAAGAGAAGGCGTTACCGCTATCCAGATGGATGTCAAAATTGATGGTCTAAATTTAAAAATTTTAAAAGAGGTCTTAGAGCAGGGTAAGCGGGCTAGGCTTCAAATTTTAGAGAAAATGAAGAAGGTTTTGGAAAAACCCCGGCCAGAACTTTCCCCTTTTGCCCCAAAGATTTTAACTCTTCAGATTAATCCAGAAAAAATCAGGGAGGTAATTGGCCCGGGTGGAAGAGTAATTAATGAGATAATTAAGGAATGCGTGGTTTCAATAGAGGTTGAAGATACCGGAAAAATTTTTGTCACAGCTGAGAAGGAGGAGGCTGCCAAAAAGGCAATTAGCTGGATAAAAAACATTACCAGGGAAGCGAAAGTAGGAGAGATTTTCCAAGGTAAAGTGAAAAAAATTCTAGATTTCGGAGCTTTTGTTGAGATTTTCCCTGGCCAGGAAGGATTGGTCCATATTTCCCAGCTTGCTCCCTTTAGAGTGGAAAGGGTCGAAGATATAGTCAAAGTTGGTGATATTGTCCCGGTCAAAGTAATTTCTATTGATGAACAAGGAAGGATTAACCTTTCGTTGAAAGCAGCGAAAGAGAAATCCAAATAACGAAATTAAAATGACAAATGAGATTGAGGAAAAAAAGGAGTTTTTAAAAAGGGAGGAAATACGAACAATGGCAAAGGCGATTTATCGTCTCCGGGAAATTGAAGCTCAAAAAGAAAGAGAGAGAGTTGCTGCTTTGAAACTTGGGGAAACGAGAGAAAAAATCCGGGTACCCGCCGAGCGGGTGCCAGAAATCCCGCTTCCTTCTAAAGAAGTTAAAGAAAAGGAAGAAGTTTTAATCCCTCAGCTCTTTCCTAAAAAACCGGGCCCTCCCAAAGTTTTTCAAAAAATTTTAATAAGGGCGGTATTTTGTTTTCTCTTTCTCCTAATTATCGGTTTTTTTGGATGGTTCTTTGGAGTTAGAAAACCGTCAGCTGAAGAAATTATCCCACCGGCCGAAGAGATTCTGCCAGAAGAAGAAATCACAAAAAAGCCAGAAATCCTCATTCCTCCTTCTCTGATTTCGGTTAGTGAAACCGAGGCCCTAGAGATTTCCAAAAATGAAGAAATCCCTGAAGCAATTCATCGGCTAATTACAAAGGATTTAGCAAAGGGCGCTTTTTTGCGAATTGCTATTAAAAATCTAATTCAGAATCGCTTGGCTTCCTTAGAAGACCTCTCTCAGGCTTTTCAAGTTGAAACCCAAAAAGAAATTTTTCAAAAATTAAAAGAAGATTACACTTTAGCTATCTATTCTCAAGAGCAAGGAAAAAGAATAGTTTTTATTACAAAAATTGAGGAGGCAGAAGGATTAAATGAATTATTAAAAGATTGGGAAGGAAAAGTAGCAAAAGAGGGGGTTTTTCTTTCTGGCCAAAAAATTTCCACTCAGGTGTCTTATTTCAAGAGCGCATCTTACCAAAATGTTAATTTTCGTTATTTAACTATTTCCAAAGAAGATTCTGGAATCTGTTATGCTCTATTTAAAGATTACTTCATTTTCGCCACTTCTTTCGAAAGTCTGAAAAAAACAATCGAAGAGTTAAAAAGAGAAGAGGAACTTTCGGCTTGGAAAGTAAAGGTTGGCCAATTATTTATTGTTGGTTTTGAGGGAAAAGAAATTACTCCTGAATTGGAAGAATTTATTAAAAAATATAAACCAGGCGGAGTGCTTTTACTTTCAAAAAATATTGAAAATAGAGAACAGTTAAAAAATTTAATTTCTGGACTTCAAGAAATTTCTTTAAGAGAAACGGGTCTTCCATTATTTATTGCTGTTGACCAGGAGGGTGGAGTAATTTCCCGAATTGGATTCTTAGAAGAAAAAACTCCCCAATCAGAAATTAAAGACCCTGAAGTATCTTATCAAATCGGTTTAAGGAGAGGCGGGGAGCTTAAAGGATTGGGAGTGAATCTCAATTTGGCCCCTCTTTTGGATACGGCAAGTTCGGCCGATTTTCTTTTTAGCCGCTCTTTTCAACGACCAGCTTCGGAAATTGGGGAATTGGCCAAATCTTTAATTTTAGGCCAGAAAGCAGCTGGAGTCTTAACGGCAGTAAAACATTTTCCCGGTTATTCTGGTATATCTTTTAATCCGGAGGAAGAATTAGGAGTAAGGGCTGAAGTTCCAGAAATTTCTCAATTCAAAAAGGCAATGACAGCCAGTCCAGAGTTAATAATGACCTCAAATGTGATTTATCAAGAGATTGATTCTTCTTTGCCTTTCACTTTTTCTGCTAAAGCCATTCAATATCTTAAAAATAATCTAGGGAGTGAGGAGATTTTAATTATCTCTGATGATCTGGATCAAAATTCTCTCTTAAAAAAATTCTCCTTAAAGGAAGTTGTGACAAAACCAGTCGAGGCGGGGGTAGATATTTTAATTTTTTCTGGTTATAGATTGGGGGTGGAGAAAGGTTTGGACGAGTTCATAAAAGCCTCTGAAAATGGAGGGGTTTCAAAAGAAAAAATTGAAATAGCATTTTCCCGGATTAGCCAATTAAAACAGAGGTTGTTAAAATAGTGGTAGGGTATGAATAAAAAATTATTATTAGAATTAAAGGAAAAATTAGAGAAAGAAAGAGTTACCATCGAAGAGCAACTGAAAAGGTTTGCCAAAAAAGATGAAAAATTAAAAGGAGACTGGGATACAATTTTCCCCCGTTTTGATGGTGGCGAGGCAGGAAGCGCAGCTTTGGAAAAAGCGGCTGATGAGGTTGAAGAATATAGTACTCTTTTGCCTATTGAATATAGTTTAGAATTAAAATTGAAAAATATTGATTTAGCCTTAGAAAAGATTAAAAAAGGCAAATACGGAATCTGCGAAGAATGCGGGAAAGAAATCCCTGAAGAAAGATTAAAAGTCTCTCCCGAATTCCGCTTTTGCCTCAGATGTAAAAAATAATATGCTCTCTAAGGTTTTTTCGGCGGCGGTTGTTAGCTTAGACGCCCAGATTATTGAAGTTGAAACTGATGCCTCATACGGATTGAGGCATTTTGAAATTGTTGGCCTGCCAGATAAGGCGGTTGAGGAAAGCAAAGAAAGGGTAGGGGCAGCAATTGAGAGTTCGGGTTTTCAATCTCCTCATCACCAACCGGTTAGGATTTTGGTTTCTCTGGCTCCAGCTGATCTGAAAAAAGAAGGGTCTCTCTACGATTTGCCCATCGCTTTAGGTTATTTATTAGCCGCTGAGAAAATTAAATTTGACCCCAGTGATAAAATTTTCTTAGGAGAATTAGCCTTAGATGGAAGATTAAGAGCAATTAAAGGAGTTTTATCTTTTGCTCTGGCTAGCCGTGAAAAAGGCTTTTTGGAACTAATTTTACCAAAGGAAAATGCCTTAGAGGCTAGTCTAATTAAAGGAATAAAGGTAATTGGTGCTGAGAACTTAAAAGAGGTTATTGATTATTTAGTGGGGAAAAAAGAAATTTTAGCCAAAGAGACAAATCCTGAGGATTTTCTGAAAACTCCAGATTATCCAATCGATTTAGGTTATATTAAAGGCCAGGAATATGCCAAAAGAGCCTTAGAAATTGGGGCTAGCGGAGGTCATCATTTACTAATGATGGGGCCGCCAGGAGCAGGAAAGACTTTGTTAGCCAGGGGGATTATTTCAATTCTGCCTCCTTTATCTTTTGAAGAATCTTTAGAAGTGACGAAAATTTATAGTATAGCTGGGTTATTGCCAAGAAATCGGCCTTTGATTAATTTAAGGCCTTTTCGCTCTCCCCACCACACCTCTTCTGAAGTGGCTTTAATTGGCGGTGGCAATCCTCCCCGACCAGGAGAAATTACCTTGGCTCATCGGGGAATTTTATGTTTGGATGAATTCCCGGAGTTTCATCGCGATGTTTTGGAATCTTTGCGCCAACCAATTGAAGAAGGCCAAATTACAGTTTTAAGAGCAAAGCATTCCCTAACTTTGCCGGCTCGTTTTACCTTGGTTGCTGCTACCAACCCCTGCCCTTGTGGTTTTTATGGTAATCCGGAAAAGAAATGTAATTGTACCAATTCCCAAATCCAAATGTACAGAAGAAAACTTTCCGGGCCCTTGATGGATAGAATTGACCTCTTTATTAATGTGCCGCCGTTAAAATATGAAAAATTGGTGGCGGTAGATGAAGAAAATTGTAGTCTCAAGATTAGAGAAAGGGTAGAAAGGGCAAGGCAAATTCAAAGAGAAAGGTTTAAAAAAGAAAAAACCAATTCCGAAACGGAGATTCCAGAAATAAAAAAATACTGCCAACTAAATTTGGCAGGACAAGATCTTTTAAGAAAATATGTTGACTCCGGCGAACTTTCTGCCCGGGGTTACCATCGAGTTCTAAAAGTGGCAAGAACTATTGCCGATTTGGAAGGTTCGGAGGATATTTCTTTTAATCATCTTTCAGAAGCCTTAATGTATCGAATAAGGGAAGGGTCTATTTAGAAAAGGGGTTTCTGGCTCCGGTGACTCCAAAATGCAAATGGCAACCGCTTGACATGCCAGCCCCGGGAGTTCCGGGTTGGCCTCCCATTAAGGCAATAATTTGACCTTGAGAAACTTGTTCCCCGGGGTTAACAAAACTAGTGGCAATATGGCCATACATTGTCACCACTCCATTGGGATGCAAAATGGTTAAATGGTTTCCAGCTCCGCTAAAAGCCCAGCGAGAGGTGGAATTGGTTAGTTTTACTTTAAGAATTTGGCCACCGGCAGCAGCATAAATTGGCTCCCCGCAGTTGCCATGGCTGAAATCAATGGCATTATACCAGTGAAGTCTCTGGGTAATCCGACAGGGGGAAGCGATGGGACAAATAAAGTAGCTATCAGCCAAGGCAACCCAGGTTGGAGCATAGCTTGGCGGAGGTGGCGGCATTACTCCATCGGGAACAATTAAAATATCGCCAATAAAAATATCTGCCTCACCGGAAAGTTCATTAAAAGATTTTATATCTTCGGTTTTGGCTTTGTATTTTTGAGCAATTTCGGAAACTGTGTCCCCAGTTTTAACATGATGAATTACTCCCGAAACTGGTGAAATGATTAATTTTTGACCGGGCTTGATTATCGAATCTTTGTTTAAATTATTAGCCCAAAGCAGGGTCTCTAAAGTAATATCAAATTTGGCTGCAATTTGCCCGAGACTATCTCCTTCCTCAACTTCGTATTCAACAATTATTTTTTTAATATCCTCTGTTTCATATCCTCCAACCAAAGCTCCAAAAACTTGAGGGGTAAAAGTAGTCGGTGGGGCCAGACTAGTTAAACTATTTTTTTCAACCAAAACAAAATCCGGTGATTCTAAAGAAAATCTTTGGCCAGGACCTAAAAACAAGTCTCCGAAACCTTCATTTCCAATGCTCTCTACTAAATTGGAAGACCATCCGCCGGGTACCCGCTCGGCGGGTGCGGTGGAAAAAAAACAGAAAGAAAAAGAGACTAATCCAAATAAAATAATAGTCCCTATCAAAATTTCCTTTTTATCCATATCTTCTTTTAGGATATCTTAGCCAATTTATATGTCAATACAGTATGGTATATTAAAATAATGAACTTAGCTTCCAAAAAGGCCATTCAGAATTTACTTAAAAAGTATCAAATTCGTCTTTCAAAAAGATTAGGTCAGAATTTTTTAGTTAATAAAAAAGTTGTCAAAAAAATTATTGGGTCAGCTCGGCTTTCTCCAGATGACACTGTTTTAGAAATTGGCCCCGGAATTGGAAATTTAACAATCGAGTTAGCAAAAAAAGTAAAAAAAGTTGTCGCCATAGAGAAAGATCAAAAAATGATTGAGATTTTAAAAGAAACATTAAAAGATTTTAAGAATGTAGAAATTATCCAGGGAGATATCCTTAAAATTTCTAATTTCCAATTGGGGCCCAAGCGAAGCTCGGGAGGGTGGTGGGCGGGTTGTAGTCTAATTTCTAATTATAGGGTGGTGGCCAATATTCCCTATTATTTAACTTCGCCTTTAATTAGAAAATTTTTGGAAGCTGAAATCAAACCAAAGGAAATGATTTTGACGGTTCAAAAAGAGGTAGCCGAGAGAATTTGTGCCAAACCGCCAGATATGAGTATTCTGGCAGTTTCGGTTAAATTTTATGCCGAACCAAAAATTATCGCTTTTGTCTCAAAAAAATCTTTTTGGCCTCAACCAAAAGTCGATTCCGCTATCCTTCGGATTACACAGATTAACACAGATGAGAAAACAGATTCACACAGATTTTTTAAGATCGTCAAGACGGGGTTTTCCCATCCCAGAAAACAGCTAATTAATAATTTATCTAAAGGACTGAAAATTGACAGAGAGAAAATTAGAAATTTACTTTTGGAAAATAATATAAAACCTGAGCAAAGAGCAGAAACTTTAACTATTGAAGACTGGATTTCGCTTACTAAAAGTTTTAATGTATAATGAAATTAATGGAGGGGAAAATTAAAAAATTCTTCCTTAATTTTAATAGGTTTAATAAACCGGCAGTTTTGTCTGCCTGCCCCGTAGCCAAGCGAAGCTTGTGGTTCGGGGCTGTTTTCTTTTTTGTATTTTTAGGATTAATTCTTCCTTTCCAGTTTGCTCAAGCTGGCTTTCTCGATATTCTTGCCTCAATACCGGTTATGATTATCAATCTCTCTCTCCAGGTTATTCTAGCTATCTCTAACTTAATTTTCGGCCTGGCTGCATTAATTTTAGGCTGGGTGGTGGGCCCTTATTTTACCAGCCTTCCCTATACTTATGGCGGAATTGTTGATATTGGCTGGCCGATTGTCAGAGATTTTGTCAATATGTTCTTTATTATTGCCTTGGTCATTATTGGCTTGGCTACCGCTTTGAGAATTAAAGAATACCAAGCCCAAAAAGCCCTGCCTCTTTTAATAATCATCGCTATTTTAATTAATTTTACTCCAGTAATCTCTGGACTAATTGTTGATGCCTCAAATATTTTAATGAATTTTTTCTTAAAAGAATTAACTGGAGGCCGGGCATTCATAAATTTCATGGGTATGCAGTTTTCATCGCTTTGGCAAGTTTTCTCTTATCCTTTTGATTTTCGTTCTCAAGTTACCGCCTTGGGTAAAACAATTGTGATGATTATTTTTGATTGGGTGGCAGCTTACATTTTCTTGTTATATTCCTTTCTTTTTATCATGAGATATGTGATGATCTGGGCTTTGGTTATCATCTCGCCAATTGCTTTCTTTTCTAAGCTTTTCCCGGGAGCCGAGAAATATCTTTTCAAAAGTATCTTAGGTTGGGGTGAATGGTGGAAGCAATTCATCGAATGGTCGCTGGTGGGAGTAATTGCTGGGTTTTTCCTCTATTTAGCTGAACAATTAATGAGGTTAGCCCCTGGAATGATTAGTGGACTTCCTCCTGGGGAAGGATGGATTGGTAATCCCATAGTGGAGTTTGTAAATAATTTCTTGCCGTGGATGGTAGTTTTAGTTTTTCTATGGCTCGGTTACAAGATTACCAAAGAAACTAGCGCTATGGGAGCTCAGGGGCTTATAAAGGCTGTCGACACCGGATTAAAAATGGCGGCTACCGCGGCTGTTGTTGCTGCGACCGGTGGCGCGGCTGCCGGATTAGCAGCTAAAGGATTGGCAGGGGCTGCGAGAGGAGCTCAAAGAATGGAAGCAGCAGCCGCTAAGCTGCCGGGCGGAAAAGTTTGGAGTAAACCATTTACTAAACCAATAAGTTGGGCAACTCGAGGAATGGAAAAAGTTGCCGCTCCACCGCTTTTAGAATATGCTGCTAAAACAAGAAGGGTTCCGGAGGCAGACCTTAAAAAAATTGATGGAATGTCCGGGACTGAAGCAGAGGACTACATTAAGGCTAAAACCGCGATGCTTCCTAAGGGAATTGCGGAAAGACAAAGATTGCAATATATGGCTAGGATGGCGGACAAAGAAACTCTTGAACATAGTGGTTTCGCTGGAGAAACAGGAGAAGCAGCAACTTTGGCAAACAAAACGCTTGAAGAGGAAAATCCTTATTTACAAAAAGAGGCTCACTCTATTCTTAAAAGCACAGGAGGCATGTCTGAGGAGGCATTGGTGCATTCAAAATTAGTCGGAATGCCCGATAAAACAGATGAGGACAGAAAAGCAAGAAAAGAGAAGGAGAATGAAATTAGAAATGAAATTCAAGAAACACACAAAACAATCCAAGACAGAGTAGGAAAAGATGAATACACAATTCAAGTAGCGCTAAAATTGAAATATATAACAAAAGAAGAGGCAATATCGGAAGATCCTAGCGTTAAGGCTAGGGCTTTAGCAACGGCAAAAGCAAATGTAACCGAACAAGACCTTAGAAATGAGGCTGCTGCAGTAACATATGTAAAACAATTTAAACCGGAGGACATTAAGAAAATCATTGACCCCGATACCTTTGCTACTCGTGTCGGAATAACTCTCGGTAATCCCAGAAATCTCCAGAGAATCCAAGACAATTTCGGTCTTAAAAAATTTAAAGCTGTGATTGAAGGTAGAGGTGGCTTGAATGATGTGACAAATACACCTGAGAAATTGGATTATTTCTCCAGAAAGGTAAATCCAGCCTTGGCTCAGGCAATCTTTAGGTCGCCGGCTTACAGAGAAATAGATCTAGAAGCGCGAAAACATATGTTAGATCCGAATGACCAACCAACAACAAACCCGGATGATTTTGAAAGAAGAACTGAAATTCAAAAAAAATTAGAAACTGCTCCACCGGCTTTGCAGTCATTTAATAGATTACATATTCAAGCAATTAAACATCAGCGGAGAATTGAAGAACTCGAAATGAGAGGACAACCAACCACCCAACGAGAAAAACTACTTGATTCAAATTTAGAAGAAATCGCTTCAAGGTGGCCACAAATTGAAAAAAATGAAAAACTACGAAAGGGATGGATAGAGATTGAAAAGTTAAGGAACCCCAGACAAGCTGAGGTACTCGAAAGAGACGTTGAGGCAGGATTAAGGATCGAAGGAATTTTAAAGACAGAACCTCTTCTATCGAGATTTGATAATTTACACCAGTTAGCAGAAGAACATGAACAAAGAAAAATGAAGGCGGCAAGAGAGGGAAGACACCAAGCAGCCCTTCATTGGTCTCGCTACGAGACTTCAGCCAGGAATAGGATTCGCTCAATGCAAACTAGGATTGACCGAAATGATAGATTGAAGACAAAATGGGAAGAAATTGAAAGATTAAGAGGGCTACCGAAACCACCCAAGCCGCCAAGAAGACGGCCAAGAAGGGGCGGCCGTCGACCGAGGGGAGGTGGGCCTAGCCCAAGAGGAGGAGGGCCAGGAGGTCCGGTACCAGGGGCAGGACCAATGCCGTCACCTCCAGGCGCACCTAGACCGCCAACCCCTCCCCCACGAGTACCAAGACCGCCAAGACCAACCCCAGCTCCTCCGCCGACAGCAGCCGCGGCACCAGCGCCTGAAGAAGGTGGATTAACACCCGAAGAATTAGCTACGGAAGCAGTAAAAGGAGCTCTAGAAGAAACAAGAAGAGAACGAAGACGGAGAGAAGGCGGGGGCCGTAGACGAAGATAAAATTCCTTTAAAAAGAAAGAAGGGCAAGCAACGATTTGAACGTTAACTTGCCCTATGGAGGTAGGCCAAATAACCTTATGGTTTGGCCTTGGGCTGACGGCGCTGACGGCGAGATTCCCGGGTTTCCTTTGTTTGTTCCCGGTAGTACTCGGTATCCTCCTCTAAAGAGAGAAGGGTTTCCTCGTAGGCGGCTTGCTCTTCCGCTTCGGCAACTCGCTTTTGTGCCACTGCGATTCGATCGCGACGGAGAGCCGCTGGATCGAGAGGACGGGTTTGCGGTTGTTGTGTCTGGGGTTTTTGCGCGCGACCCACTAAAAACCCAATTACTATCAGAATCCCGATTAACCCTATCGTGAAAACTACCCACTCCATGATTACCTCCTTATCCTTACTACATTACGTAGCCAAAGGATGAATGCACTATAATTATATTATACACCCAATTTAAAATTTGTCAATAGATATGGTGAGGAAATACACTTCGGAACAATTTTGGAAATTGTATGAAAAACTTCCTCAGGAGTTAAAGGATGCTCTTTTTGCTGAGGAAACTGGTAATAATATTTATGATATTTGTAAAAGATACGGAATTTTAGAAAATCTTGAAGAAATTGTTGAATATGTTGGCCAGGTTTTAGTGGGAGTGACGCCACCGGATGAGTTCCAGGAAGCTTTAGAAAAGGAGTTGAAGCTTGAAAAAGATATTGCCAAGAAAACTGCCCAGGAAATTAATCGATTTATCTTTTATCCGGTAAAAAGTAATTTGGAGGAAATTTATAAAATTCTGGTTGCCCCGCCAACAGCTATGCCGAAAGTTACTCCCCTGACCGAAGTTACTCCACCGTCAAAGCCTTCGGAAGAAAAACCGGGGTACCCACCAAAGGTGGGTCCGCCCTCGGCAAAAGATATTTATCGCGAACCCTTTGAATAATATGAGATTTACTGTACCTCAATTTATTGAATATGAGGTGAAAATTGTCGGTCCCCTCACTTTCAAGCAATTCGTTTTCTTTTTCCTTGCCGGAGCGGTTTGTTTTATTCTTTATTTTATCGTTCCCTTTTCCATTTTCTTAATCGCCTGTATCGTCCTGGGAGTGGGGGCAATCGTCCTGGCTTTTTTGAGAATTGGAGGAAGGCCTTTGCCAACTATTTTGGGAAATTTTTTCAAATTTAGCATTTCCCCAAAAATCTTTATCTGGAGGAAAGTTGAGGCTCCGATAATGATTTTTAAAAAAGAAGAAATAAAAAAAGAGGAGGTAGAAGAAGAGCTGCCATTAAAAATTGCCGAAAAGAGTCAACTAAAAAAATTAAGAACCCAAATTGAAATTAAAACAAAGTAGTATGACGCAGGCCTCTACTCAACAATTTTTAGAAATCGACCAAATTAGAGAGGGAGTTATCCTTTTGAGAAACAAGGCAATGAGAGGAGTGCTGATGGTTTCTTCTTTAAACTTTGCCCTGAAATCAGAGGATGAACAAAATGCCATTATCTATCAATTCCAGAATTTCTTAAATTCTTTAGATTTTTCCTTAGAGATTGTTGTTCAATCAAGAAGACTTAATATTACCGGTTATCTTGAAAAATTAAAAGAGTTGGAAGAAAAACAAGAAAATGAATTACTCAAAATTCAGACTGCTGAGTATCAAAAGTTTATTAAAGATTTAATTGCTGGTGGAGCAATTATGGCAAAGAGTTTTTTTGTCGTTATCCCCTTCACTTTAATTGAAATCCCGGGAATGAAAGCAGTGAAAGGGTTAGTGAAAAAAGGAGAAATCCTAACTTTGACTGAAGAACAATTTCAAAGATGCAAATCTCAACTTTGGCAAAGGATGGAATTTGTCGCTTTGGGGTTAAGAAGATGCGGGTTACAATGTGTTCCCTTAAATACTTCAGAGCTAATTGAACTTTTCTGGAGTTTATACCATCCAGAGGAGGCTGAGGTCGGTTATTATCCGGAAATTCCTCCTGAATTAATTAGATAATATGAAAATAGCGATACCATTTTTAAAAAAGAAAGGGGAAATCCCAGAGGAGATTTTTGAAACTCGGGCAATGGAAGCCAGGGATATTATTGCTCCTTCTTCGATTACCCTTGCCCCGGATTATTTAAGATTGGGGAAAAAATTTGCCAAATCCTTTTTTATCTTCTCCTATCCAAGATATTTAACTACTGCCTGGTTTTCTCCAGTAATTAATTTGGATACCCCAATGGATATTGGCTTCCACGCCCATCCAATTGAAACGGGAATGATTTTGAAACAATTAAGAAAAAAGGCCACCGAGGTTCAGGCTGAGCTCATGGAAAGAGAAGAAAAAGGATTAATCAGGGATCCAGCCCTGGAAATTGCCTATCGTGATTTGGAAGCCCTGAGAGACAGATTGCAAACCGCCCAAGAAAGAATGTTTAAACTCGGGCTTTACTTAACTATTTATGCAGATAGCCAAAAAGAATTAAAAGATATCGAAACCACCTTACGGTCAATTCTTGAAGCCAGATTAATTTATATTAAACCTGCTCTCTATCAACAGAGGGAAGGATTCCATGCCAGCTCTCCCTCAGGTTTAGACAAGCTCCTGGTTCACACCCCAATGAACACTGGCCCCCTTTCTTCTATCTTCCCCTTTGTTTCTTTTGACTTGAGCTCTAATGAAGGGATTCTATACGGAATAAATCGTCATAACAATTCTTTGATATTATTTGACCGCTTCAGTTTGGAGAACGCGAATGAAGTTTTTTTCGGAAAGGCGGGTTCCGGTAAAAGTTACGGTATTAAATTAGAGATTTTGCGGTCCCTGATGGCAGGAACTGACGTATTGGTCCTTGATCCAGAGAACGAATATAAGTTTCTTGCCGATGCGGTTGGTGGTTCTTTCTTTAATATTTCTTTGGCTTCGCCAAATCATATTAATCCTTTCGATCTCCCCACTCCCAGAGAAGATGAAAAACCGGAAGATATTTTGAGGTCAAATATCATTAACTTAGTGGGGCTTCTCAGAATTATGTTGGGTGGATTGACTCCGGAAGAAGACGCCATACTTGACCGGGCCTTAACTGAAACTTATGGGGCCCGAGATATCACTCCCGAAACCGATCCCTCAACCTGGAAAGAGAGAATTCCTTTAATGTCAGATTTGGAAGCAGTTCTCGAAGGAATGGAAGGAGCCGAATCTCTGGTTAGAAGGGTAAGAAAATTTACCAAAGGAACCTTTGCCCAGTTTTTCAATCAGCCAACCAATATTTCAATGGAAAAACCCTTTGTTGTTTTTGGAATTAGGGATATGGAAGATGAATTAAGACCAATAGCCATGTTCATTATTATGCGGTACATCTGGAACGAGGTCAGGTCAGAATTAAAAAAAAGAATCCTGGTGGTTGATGAAGCCTGGTGGATAATGCAGACCGAAGATGGGGCATCATTTTTATTTGGGATTGCTAAAAGAGCCAGAAAATATTGGCTAGGAGTAACCACTATCACCCAGGACATTGGCGACTTTATGAAATCTTCTTATGGCCAACCAATCGTTACTAATTCTTCATTACAACTTTTAATGAAACAGTCGCCAGCCACTATTGATGTTGTCCAAAAGACATTTAATTTAACTGAAGAAGAAAAATATTTATTATTAGAAGCCGAGGTAGGAGAGGGAATATTTTTTGCTGGCCAGAAACATGTAGCAATAAAAGTGGTTGCTTCCTATACCGAAGACCAAATTATCACTACTGCCCCCGAAGAGGTCTTAAAAATTAGAGAAGCTAAAGGCGCTTTATAACATCTATGGCATTACCTGCGATTGCCGCTGGCGCGGCCAAAGCACTCAAAGGAATTGGAACAGGAATTGGCAGAGGAATTAGTAAAGGATTTAAAAAACCCGCCCTTACTCCGCCAACTCCATCTGAGGAAGCTCCAGAAGAGGCCGAAGCTTCTCCCTTAACCAGACCGGGGGTGATTATGTTGTTTATTGCTATTTTGCTCGACCTTTTCGGAATTATCTGTCTCATCCTCGATATCTTTTTTGGGCTCGGAGAAATTCCCTCCTGGATTTCTGATGGAATCGGTATCATTTTTATTTCTGGCTGGATGTTTTTGAAATCAGGAAAAATAGAAGCACCAGAAAGAGCCCAGAGGGGGTTAAGAAAACTTTTCCGCGGGAAGTGGAAAAAATTCTTAACTCCAATTATTGGTGAAGTTGCTCCTTTTGTCGGCGCCCTGCCTTTTTGGAGCCTGACTGTCTATTACGAATTAACAAGCTAATAAATGCTAAAAACCAAGAAAAGTAAAATATTAGTTTTATTTTTGCTCCTTTTTCTTTTTTTAGGGGCATCTTTTGTTTTTGCCCAAAAATCTTTAGAGGTTACCTATCCTAAAATTCCAGGGGCTCTCACTCCAATTACTACCAAAACTGCTTTACCTGATTATATTAGATACATTTTCCAATTATCTTTATTTGTTGGAGCCCTGATTGCTTTTGGTTCTTTTATTTATGGCGGGGTTCGTTATTTAATTTCCGGCGGTTCTCCTTCTGCCCAGAAAGACGCCCAATCTCAGATGTCAGCCGGGATTTTAGGTTTAATTATTTTAATTTCGGCTTACCTAATTTTAAATACAATTAATCCTCAATTGGTCGCTTTCGAAGTTTCCCTGCCGCCTGGAGCGCCGGCTGGCCCACCAGCTCCTGGCCCTCCCAAAATTAAACCAGCTAGCTATGTTGAAATTCCTTTGGGTGGTTTAATTGAAAATCTCTGGGGGAAAAGCGACTCGTCACCGTATAAGCCGGCTGATTGTTATTTATTTAATGAAAATGGGGATGCCATAGCTGGTTCTTTAGCTACCCGAGACCGATTAGGGTGTATCAAGGGATTATCTGATGCAATTAAGATTAAGGGGAAAAAATTAAAAGAACCAGTAGAGGAATTGCAAAAATTATATGATTGCCAAAATTGTTGCCGAGATTGCTGTAAAAATGTTTGTAATTGGGCTAAGTGTAGTGAAATCTGTGAGCTAGATGAAGCAACAGGAAATTGGAAAAATTGCAATTCGAGCAATCCTTTAGCCAATCTTTATTGTGAAGGAACCAAAAATGAAGGCTGTTGGGAAAACTGCGGAGTTTATCCTTCTTGTGAA
>Ga0100377_1001797_pt1 | contig 18345 bp, 13 predicted proteins | sample CryGeymeta201501_FD_83664 | JGI IMG/M metagenome (GOLD analysis project Ga0100377, IMG submission 83664) | Groundwater microbial communities from Crystal Geyser aquifers in Utah, USA - Crystal Geyser metaG 2015-01 | ecosystem: Environmental > Aquatic > Deep subsurface > Groundwater | place: USA...
AAACCGGGTGACGTCCCGGTAAAGATCGAACTCCGGCCCGTCGATGTGAAAATCCACGGTGTGGGTAATCCGCTTGGTGAAGATCTTTTCGGCGACCCAGGAGCCGTCCGGGCGCCGTTCGGGGAAATAGACCATCGCCTCCTTCGTGCGGCGCAGGTAGAACGGTGCGGTATGGCGCTTCATTGCCTCCTGGATCGAACGGACATCCGCATAGACATCCTGATCGAGGAGCTGGAGGAACAGGGTAAAATTCTCCGGATCGCCCTTGTGGGGCGTCGCGGTGAGCAGGAGGAGGTGATCCGCGGAGTCCCGGAGGAGCTCGCCCAAGGCGTACCGTGCCGTCTTGCGGGCGGGCGGCGTCCAGGACATGCGGTGCGCCTCGTCCACAATCACCAGATCCCAGCGGACCTGCCGGAGCCCCGGCAGGATTTCATCCCGTTTGGCCAGATCGAGGGAGGCGATGACCTTCTTCTGCTCCAGCCACTGGTTGACGCCGAACTGATCACGGATGTCGCCCCCTTTGAAAACGAGAAACTTCTCGTCAAATTTCTCCTTGAGCTCTCGCTGCCACTGGAAGGCCAGGTTGGCCGGGCAAACGATCATGATCCTCTCGGCAAGCCCCCGCAGTTGCAATTCGCGGATCAGGAGACCCGCCATGATGGTCTTTCCGGCGCCTGCGTCATCCGCCAGCAGGAACCGGATACGGGCCAGCTTCAAGAGGTAGTCGTAGACCGCCTCCAACTGATGGGGGAGCGGATCGACCCGGGAGATGGAGAGACCGAAGTAGGGGTCGAACTCGTAGGCGATGCCGAGGGCGTAGGCCTGCAGACCGAGGCGGAGCAACCGTCCGTCGCCGTCATAGCGATAGCGGGTATCCGTGACGGTGAGACCTTCCAGGTCCGCTGCGCTGAGCGTAACCTTGCGGAAACGCTCGGAGGAGACGCCCACAAGCCCCAGGATCCACGTTCCGTCGCCGCCGGCCCGGACCGTCTCCACGCGCATGGGTTCGCTGAAGAGGGAACCTCTCAGGATCTGTCCTTCGTGCGGAGACGTGAATCCCGACATTGACGCCCCTTTCGTTGAAAAGCCGGTTTGATCCTGGAACGAGACGGCTTCTGACGCCGCAGAAAATGGAGTTGGATGATTCATACAACCACCGATTGGAAAAAGCAAAGGAGTTTTCTTTGTTCTTTCAAGGCATGTGCAAAAAAATGGGATAGCTTCTTTTCCGGACTATTGGTGCAATCCCTCAATCAATGGTTTTTTCATTCAATGAGGTAGTAAAAAATAATTTCAGGAGAATGTATTGACAGAAACACACAAGCGGCGTATTCTCCCTGGTAAACGTTTACCTAATTCCGTACCGGGTGGAGGTTTCATGCCGAACATTGTCGATGTCGCCTTCAAGGCGAATGTATCCATCGCCACCGTCTCCCGCGTGGTCAACAAGACCTCCCACAAGGTGAAATCCAGCACAAGGGAAAAGGTTCTGCAGGCCATCCTGGAGCTGGATTACCGGCCCAACGCCTTGGCCAAAGGCCTTCTCATGAAGAAGACCATGACCATCGGGATCATCATCCCCGACATCTCCAACCCCTACTATGCGGAGATCGTCCGGGGCATCCAGGATGTGGCCGACCGCGCCGGGTATGCGGTCATGCTATACAACACGGATCGGAAGCCGGAGGGCATCGTCCGCGACATCTATCACCTCCGCGAAAAGGCGGCCGACGGGATCATCTTCAGCGGCGGGATCATCAACGGGTACGAAACCCTCTCCATTCTCGGGGAGCTGAAGGACCGGGTGGTCGTGATCGGCCGCCACGCGGTGGACTTCCCCGCGGTCCTGGTCGACAACATGGGCGGGGTCGTTCAGGCCGTCCAGCATCTGCTGGGTCTCGGTCACGGAGAGATCGGCTTCCTTGGGGGACCGGAAGGTTCCACGACGGCCATGGACCGCCTGACCGGATACCGGAACGCGCTGGCCCAGAACCGGTTGATCTTCGACGAAAACAGGATCAAACAGGGGGACTGGACGCCGCAGAGCGGTTACCTGCTGGGGAAAGAACTTCTGGGAAACGGGCGGAGACCGACGGCGATCGTCTCCGCGAACGACCAGATGGCCTTCGGGGCGATGAATGCAGCGAGGGAGTTGGGGCTGAAGATTCCCGGCGATCTGGCGGTGGTGGGGTTCGACAATATCCCGCTTAGCTCCTACTTCGACCCGCCGCTCACGACGGTCGAAATCCCGATGTACGAAGCGGGGGCCGAGGCCATGAGGATGCTGATCCATCTCATCTCCGGGGAAGAATTCGACAAGCTGAAGTTATTCCAGACAAAACTTCTTGTCCGGGGCTCCACGATCAAAAAAGATGAAAAAATATATTGACAAAGTTTTTTTTGGCGATTAGCCTCATGGTAAACGTTTACCATAGTATCCCAAACAGTGAACAAGTCATTAACCAACGGAAAGGAGAATCAACATGTCCAATTTGCAAAAGTACGACCTTCTGGAACTACCGTGGACCGACGTCGCCGCTTACATCAAGGCCGGCAACGATACGATCATGATCCCCGTCGGGAGCTGCGAAAAGCACGGGCGCCATGTCCCGCTGGGAGTCGATTCCTACACGACGATGGGCAGCGTGGAATACGCCGCCAAGAAGGCCCAGGTCCTCTATTCGCCCCTGCTCCCCTTCGGCGTTTCACCCCACCACATGGGCGAAGCCGGCTGGGGAACCGGCACCATCACCCTGCCCGGCGAGATCTATCGGCAGGTCCTCTACTCCATCGGCCGCAGCCTGATCTTCGCCGGCTTCAACAAGCTGATCTTCGTCTCCCACCACGGCACCAACATGGGCTCCCAGGGAGAAGCGCTGCGCACGCTCCGGGCCGAGACCGGCTGCTTCTGCGCCTTCTACAAGACCCCCACGGAACGGGATTGCGCCGTTGTCGCCGACCTGATGACGGGTCCCCCGGAGGAGACCCCCGGCTGGCACGCGGGCGAACTGGAAACCTCCACCACCATGGCCTACATGAAGGACAAGGGGATCTACGACGGATCGGTCAAGATGGAACGCGCCAAGGCCGACCGCGCCCACGCACCCAAGTGGATGGGCCCCGCCTTCACCAAGTCGGACGGCGCCAACACCGTCAAGTTCCAGGGCTCCGAAAACATCTTCGTCCCGATGCTCCACCACGAATACTCGGACACCGCCACGATCGGCAACCCGCTGCGTTCCAGCGTCGAGCAGGGTCGCGCGGTCTTCGAGCGGATCGGCAACCACCTCGCCGCCTTCCTGGAAGAGGTGAAGAAGTTCGACTTCAAGGTTCCCGACGCCAAGCGGGATTGGCCCGGCCGTTTCTGGAGGGGGTAGGAGAAAGGCTTTTCCAGGGGAGCGTTGGAAAAATGATCCGGAAAAGGACCATCGCCATTCTGGCCACGCTGGATACGAAAGGGGAAGAGGCCGCCTATATCCGTGGGCGCCTCGAAAGCCTGAACTGTTCGGCGACGATCATCGACATCGGCCCCCTGGGTCCGCCCGCGGTAAGACCGGATATCGATAACGGGGAAGTGGCGCGTCAGGGGGGCTGGGAGCTCGCGGCCCTGCTTTCGACAGGCGAAAGGGACCGGATCATGGAAATCATGGGGAAAGGGGCGCGGAAGCTCCTTTCCCTTCTTTTTTTTGAAGGGAAGATCGACGGGGTGATCGGCCTGGGCGGAAACCAGGGATCGGCCGTTTCATCCATGGCGATGCAGGGTCTCCCCTTCGGATTTCCCAAGTATCTCGTCTCCACGGTCGCCTCCGGAAACATCCGCCCCTATGTGGGAAACAAGGACATCGGGGTGGTCTTTTCCGTGGGCGATTTCCTGGGAGGCGCCAATCCGGTCATCTCCTCCATCCTCGCCAATGCCGCGGCCGCCGTCGTCGGAATGGCTGAACATGGGGCGAGGTTCGTCGTAAAGCCGGGTGTGAGGACCATCGCCATGACCGCGCTGGGGAATACGGAACCGGCCGCAAGCCGGGCGGTGAAGTCCCTGCGCGCCGCGGGCTTCGAGGTCGTCGCCTTTCACGCCTCGGGGGCCGGCGGATCGGCCATGGAAGAGCTGATCGAGGAAGGGCTCATCCACGGGGTCCTCGATCTGACCCCGCACGAGCTCACCGCGGAGGTCGTGGGCGCGGGGATTTACAGACCCGTGCGCCCGGGCCGAATGACGGCAGCGGGTACAAAGGGGATTCCCCAGGTAGTCTCCACGGGGGGAATGGAGTACCTCTGTTTTGGCCCCCGCGAATCCATTCCCATGAAATTCCGGAAAAGAAAAATAACCATGCACAACCCCTTCAACGCCAATGTGAAGGTCTCCCGGAAAGAGATGGCGGAGGTAGGCGGGGTGATGGCCGAACGGTTGAACGCCGCCGTGGGACCAACGGCCATTTTGATTCCGCTGAAGGGATGGTCCGTTTATGGCGCCCCCGGCGGGGTCCTTTATGACGGGACGGGAAATCGGATTTTTCTCAAGGCCCTGAAGGACCGTCTCCGGAAGGATATCGAACTCAAGGAAATCGACGCCCACATCAATGACGGTTTGTTTGTCGAAGCCTGCGTCGATCAATTGATCAACTTTATGGAAGAAAAGAAGGAGCTGAAGAAACCATGAGCAAGGCATTGGAAATCATCCGCCTGCGGAAAGAGCTGTCCGCTTTCTCGAGGCGTGCGTTCAACCGGGGACTCGTCAGCGGAACCGGGGGAAACATGAGCGTCCGGATTCCCGGAACGGACGAGGTTCTGATCACGCCGACCGGAATCTCGCTGGCCGATATCACGCCCGAGATCAACCTGCTGATGAACCTCGACGGCGCCGTCCTGGAAAATCCGTGCGACCTCAAGTCTTCGAAGGAAACCGGTTTTCATCTCGCGGCCTACCGGTTGCGCCCCGATGCGGGGGCGGTGGCCCACCTTCATCCCCCCTATGCGACGGCCTATTCGAACAAGTTGAAACCGCTTCCGATGGTTACGGTCTCGGCCCGGGGCGTCCTCAAGGATGTTCCCTGCATCGAAAGCGCCAAGGCGGGGTCCCAGGAGCTTTCCGAATATGTCCAGGAGGGACTTAAAAAATACCCTTCGGTCAAGGTCATGCTGATGCGGGAGCACGGGATCCTGGCACTGGGTCTGGACCTCAGCAACGCCTATTACCTCTCGGATCTCGTCGAGGACACGGCGAAGATCGCCTTTATCGAAGGCAACATCAAAACCGCCTGAAGGAGGAACGTCATGATTGCACGAACGAAGGGAACAATGCCGCCGGTTCCCAAAACCATGAGGGCCTGGGTCCTCGATGATCCGGAGCAGTTGCGGCTGACGGAAAAGCCGGTTCCCGAGCCGGGGCCGGCTGAGGTTCTGGTGCGGATCGGCGCGGTCGCCATCTGCGGCACGGACGTGGAAATCATCACCAAAGGGCAGCCGGCTTGGATCCGGGGCGGACTCCCCTTCAACAAGAATTTCACGCCGGGCCATGAATATATGGGCGCCGTGGCCAGGCTCGGGGCGGGCGTGGATGAATACGCCGTCGGGGATCGCGTCGCGGTGGAGATCCATGCCGGCTGCGGACGCTGCGAGCGCTGCCGCATGGGCATGTACACCTCCTGCCTGAATTACGGCCTGAACTATGAGGGACACGACAAGGGCCACCGCGCGAACGGCTTCACCACGGACGGCGGCTTTGCCGAGTATGCCGTCAATCATGTCAACACCCTGATCCATGTGCCGGACGAGATGAGCGACGAGGAGGCCACGCTGATTGTGACGGCGGGTACGGCCATGTACGGCATCGACGCACTGGGCGGTCTGATCGCGGGAGAAAGCCTCGTCGTGACGGGGCCCGGCCCGATCGGACTCATGAGCGTGGCCGTCGGCAAGGCCCTGGGCGCCCAGCCCGTGATCCTCACAGGGACGCGTGACGCGAGGTTGAACCTGGGGCTCAAGCTGGGGGCGGACCATGTGGTCAACGTCGGAACGGAAAACCCGGTCGAGGCGGTGAAACGGATCACCGGCGGCAAGGGGGTCCATTACGTGATCGAATGTTCCGGCGCGCCCAACGCCCTCAACGAGGCGATGGACATGGTGAACCGGGGCGGCAGGATCTGCCTGGCCGCCTTCCCAAGACAGCCGGCGCTGGTGGATCTGGCCAAGCTGGTCCGGAACAATATCTACGTGTACGGAATCCGGGGCGAAGGGAACAGCGCCACCCATCGCGCCGCCGCCCTCATGACGCAGAAAAAGTTCGACGCGAAGCTCATGCATACGCACACCTTCAAGCTGGAAGAGGTTCCAACCGCCTTCAAATACTTCCGCGAGCGGATTGAAGACGCCATCAAGGTGGTGATCAAGGTATCATAATGGAAGGAGGATCCATGGAAAACTTTTCGATCTATAAATATATGAAACTCGGGATTGTCCATTTCAAGGCCTATCCCCAGGCGACCACCGGGGAAGGACCGATCGTGGAAACGCTGCGGAAAATCGTCGAGGATGACTTCTGGACGGCGGTGGAGGTCGGGTGGATGAAAGACCCCAAGGTGCGGCACGAGGCGCGGAAGCTCCTCGAGACCTCGCATATGGAGATCTGCTACGCCAACCAGCCAAGAATGTTCACGCTGAAACTCAACATCAACGATCTCGACCCCACGGAGCGGAAGAAGGCCATGAGCGCGATGAAAAACGGCGTCGATGAGGCGTTCCAGCTCGGGGCCGCCTGTATGCGGGTCTTTTCCGGAAAGCATCCCGGGGCGGAGAAGAAGGAGGAGGCCAAGAAGATCCTGATCGACTCCCTCAAGGAGATCTGCCGGTACACGAATGAGCTGGGTCCCATGGGGATCTACATGAAGGTCTTCGACTACGACATCGACAAGCGCTTCCTGATCGGCCATTTCCAGGATGCAGCCGACGTGGCGGCGGAGGTGAACCGGGATTTCAGCAACTTCGGGGTCCTGGCCGACCTCTCCCATTTCCCGCTCCTGAGAGAAACCCCCGAAGAGGCCATTCCGCTCGTGAAGAGGTTCCCGATGCACTTCCACATCGGGAGCTGCGCCTTCCGCGATCGAAAACACCCCGGCTACGGCGACCTTCAACCCCGTTTCGGGATGCCGGGCGGCGAGATCGACACCCCCCAGGTGAGGGACTATTTCCGGCTTCTGCTCGACCTGAAGCTGCTGAATCCGGACAAGAGGCCCGTCCTGAGCGCGGAGGTCCGACCGCTCCTTTTGGAGGAGACATCGGAAGCGATCATTGCCAACACCAAAAGGGTGATCAAGGAGGCCTGGGCGACGGTATAGGCCGAATGGAATAGGATACCCCGCGGCAAGCTTCGGGATATCTGAAACACCAAGGAACGCAGCGAGCTTCGGGGAATATGACCCGAAGCCATTCAATAGGATGAAGGGAGAAAGAAAAATGAAGAAAAGAACGGATGTTTTAAGAAGCGGCCTGATTGCGGCGTCCCTGTTTCTCATGGCGGTCCTGTTCGCAGGGGGAATCGGTTCCGCTTCCGCGGCGGATGTCTGGCCCAACAAGCAGGTGGAACTCATCAATCCTTTCGGCGCGGGCGGCGCGGCCGACATCCAGGCCCGGAAGCTGGCGGAGATCATCTCCCGGGATCTTGGACAACCCCTGGTCGTGCGCAACGTGACCGGCGCCGGCGGGGCCATCGCCTACAACGAGGTGCATCGGTCCAAACCCGACGGCCAGACCCTGATCTGGTATTCCGGCGCCATCAACACCCTGGCGGCCCGCAAACAGGTCCCCTATGACTACAAAGCCTTCGAACCAATCGCCGGGGTCGGCATCGAAACGGTTTCCATCGCCGTCAGCAAGAACGCCCCCTGGAAGGATTTGAAGGAGCTCATCGCCTACGGCAAGGCCAACCCCGGCAAGGTCACGATGGGCAACTCCGGGATGGGCAGTGTGACCCACATGGTCCCCTTGGCCCTGGCCTCCAAGGCCGGCATGAAGATCACCCATGTCCCCTTCGGCCAAGGTCTGGCGATGGCGGCGCTGATGGGGGGCAAGATCGACTCCTCGAGCCAACATCCCGCCGAAGTCTTCAACCAGGTCAAGGCAGGCGAGGTCCGGATCCTGGCGATCAGCAGCGAAAAAAGGATCTCTCTGTGGCCCGACGTTCCGACGATGAAGGAGTCGGGGGTCGATCTGGAGTTCGATCAGTGGCGAGGGATTGCCGCCCCCAAGGGAACCCCCCAGGCCGTCACGGACAAGCTCAGCCCGCTGGTCAAAAAGGCCGTGGAGAGCAAGGAATGGATCGATTTTGCCTCTTCGCTCGGATCGACGCCGCGCTACCTTGCCCCGGCGGCTTTTGCCAAGTTTGTCGCGGCCGTTGACAAGGAAACGCGGGAGATCATGGGAGGCGCAGGCCTTTTGAAATAGCGAGATTAATCGATGACGACTCGAAAAGAGATTGCAAGCAACCTGGCGGTGATCCTGTTTGGCGCCGTCTTCCTGGCCTACACTACCCGATATCCGCTGGACACGTGGGAGAACCCCGGCCCTGCGGTCTTTCCGCTGATCCTGGGAGCGGTGTTGACGATCCTGGGCGCCGGGCAACTGGTTCTGGCCCTCTGGAAATTCACACGGAGGAACCATCGGGAAAAACAGCGGGACAGCGGCCGATCCGTGAGGGAATCCCTACTCCGGAACAGGGGGGAGGGAAAGGCCCTGCGGCTGATCGCCGTTTTCATCCTTTACCTGCTCATGATGCAATGGATCGGCTTCTTCGTCTCCACCTTTCTTTTTGCGATCATCTCCAGCAGACTCACGGAGACAACGAATTGGGGAAGACCCATGGCCCTCTCGGCGGGGATTACCCTTTTCTGCTATCTTCTTTTTGAGGTCTGGCTGAAATTGTCCTTTCCCCGGGGAATCCTGTTTTAGAGGGAGTTTTTTTAAATGACTGACCACGGCGTCCTATCCTTTCTGCTGACGACCCTGGAACCCGTCAACTTCGCGGCCTGCTTCATCGGCGCGCTCATCGGCACGCTGATCGGGGTGCTGCCGGGCCTCGGACCGGCAGCGGCCATGGCCATGGTCATTCCGCTGACCCTGAAGCTCGGCCCGACCGCTGGGCTGATCATGCTGGCGGGAATCTACTACGGGTCCATGTACGGGGGCTCCACGACCTCAATTCTGGTCAATGTCCCCGGAGAACCGGCCAGCGTCGTCACGACCCTGGACGGTTACGCGATGGCGCGCAAGGGACGCGCCGGGGCGGCGCTCGCCATTTCGGCCATCGGCTCTTTTGTCGCCGGAACATTCAGCGTGATCGCCCTGCAATTCTTCGCCCCCCTTCTGGCCCGGTCCGCCCTGGCCTTCGGTCCCGCGGAATACTTCGTGCTGACGATCCTGGGGGTTGTCCTGCTTTCCAACCTGACCGGGAAATCCCGCAGCCGGTCGTTGATCCTGATGATGATCGGCCTGATCCTCTCCACGGTGGGAATGGATCCGATCGGCGGCCTGGAACGTTTCTCTTTCGGCATCGAAGCCGCCCAGGGAGGGATCAGTTTCATCGCGATCACCACCGGCCTCTTCGGGGTGGCGGAGGTTCTCACCGTCCTGGCCGCAAAGGAAAAGCCGATCGAGGTTCTGCCGGTCCGATTCCACGAACTCTATCCCAACCGGAAGGAGATGAAACGTTCCGTCGGTCCGATCGCCCGGGGATCGGTGCTGGGGTTTCTGATCGGCCTTCTGCCCGGACCGGCGGCGACCATGGCCTCCTTTGCGTCCTATGGCCTGGAAAGATCGATCTCCAAGCATAAGGAGGATTTCGGGAAAGGCTCCATTGAAGGGGTGGCCGGTCCCGAATCGGCCAACAATGCGGCGGCGGGCGGCGCCATGATCCCGCTGCTCTCCCTCGGGCTTCCTTTCACCCCGGCGACGGCCGTCCTGCTCGGGGGGATGCTTCTGCACGGCGTCACCCCGGGTCCCTTTCTGCTGCGCGACCGGCCCGATGTCTTCTGGGGGGTGATCGGCAGTTTCTATCTTGGAAATATGATGCTGCTGATCCTGAATCTCCCCCTGGTGGGGGTATTTGCCAAGATCGTCCGGATTCCCAACCACTATCTGATGCCGATCATCCTGGTTCTGTGCGCGATCGGCGCCTACGGGGACAACGGCGCCCTTTTCGACGTCTGGGTGATGTTGGGCGCAGGCGTCCTGGGCTATGTCATGCGCAAATTCGACTATGAGCCGGCCCCCCTGGTCGTGGGACTGGTCCTGGGACCGGTCATGGAAAGATCCTTCCGGCAGGCGCTGATCATCTCCCGGGGCGACGCAAGCGGCCTCTGGGCGTCGCCCCTCTGCCTCGCCATGTGGGGCATCGCCCTGCTCTCCGTGATTCTGCCTCTGATTTTCCGAAGATCCATCTTGACAACGCCGGGAAAAGGTATATAACAGCAGCGGCTTCGCATTGGAAGCCGTTATAATCATTCAACTAAGGAGGAGGTTAGGTATGAAGCGTTTCAAGTTCTCGGTATCGTTCATGATGGTTCTTGCACTGGTTTTGGTTTTCATCGGCTGTTCGAAGCCCCCGGAGGCGGAACCAAAGGCCGCCCAGGCGGCGATGGACGCCGCCGTGTCCGCGGGGGCCGACAAATACGCCGCCGCCGATCTGGATGCCGCCAAGAAGGTTTGGGAAGCCGCCGAGGCCCAGGTGAAGGAGAAGAAGTACAAGGAAGCCAAGCAGGGTTATGTGGATGCGAAGGCCGCCTTCGAGAAGGCCGCCGGCGCCGTCGAGGCGGGCAAGAAGGCCGTCGCCGATGAAGCGACCGCCGCCCTGGCCGCCGTCGAAGAAGCCTGGAAGGGCGTCGATGCCGCCGCCAAGAAGGTCGAGAAGAAGCTGAAGGACAAGAAAGAAGAATGGACCGCGGATGCCAAGGCCTTCGGGGAAAACCTGAAAACCGCCAAAGAGATGGTCGCCGCCGATGCGGCCGGCGCCAAGGCCAAGGCGGGCGAACTGAAGGGCGTCATCGAAAAATGGGAAGCCGCCTTCAAGGAATTGGCCGCCGCCCCTGAGCCCAAGGCCGAAGGAAAAAAGAAGGCAAAGAAGTAAGATTGTCAACGCCACGATTTCCACGATGGACAGAAGCGTTCCGCCGGCATCGGCGGGACGCTTTTTTTGTTTCTACCGTCGGCAGGTCCGCCATGCTGTCGGCAAGGCCGGCCCCGATCGCCTGACGCCTTGATGCCATCGCCGGCAAAGCACCGCTGCCAGAGTTTTGACATCAGACCGCCTGATCGTATTTGTCGTTTCGCTGCTGCTGATTTTCATCCTTCGTTGTGCCCAACCCGGGCATGGGGGTTATTGAATAGCCCCGTGGTCGTAAGGGATCGTTGACTCATACGACGCGATGTTACTATCACGATTCTCATTAGAACTCCAATATGAATCAAAAAAAGTGGACCTGACACGCTCTGGAGGCAATCCGTACCTCTCACTCCTGGCATTTTGGGATGCGCGCTGCGATTCCGCTTGTTGAGCGAACTTGAAAAATCTGTGAGCGACGCCGCACCCTACATTTTGTGGCCAAATCTCATTGACATACAAGCCCGTTCTGCTTATACTTCCCGTCAAAAGCAATATCTTGAGCCAATTGCAAAACCAGCTTATTCCGTCACCCCGGCGAAAGCCGGGATCCAGGACTACTTAACAACACTGGATTCCGGGTCAAGCCCGAAATGACAAAAGAGGTAAATTGCGACTCTTTACGAGGTCGTCAAAAATGGCGTCCGGCGCCGCCATTGCGCAGAGCGTCCTGGACGGTGAGACTTTTCATTGCTCCGCGGGAGGCCGCGGCAAAACTGGAGACATCATTCCATGAACAACGCGTTCGTCAATCTGCTGGTGCGGTGGTTCGTGCTGGCGCTGGGCGTGGTGTTAAGCGCGAAAATCGTGCCCGGCATCCGCTACGACACGGTCGCGACCCTCGCGGTCGTGGTGCTGGTACTGAGCTTCTTCAATGCGGTCCTGAAGCCGCTGCTGCTGCTTTTCACCCTGCCGTTCATTGTCCTGTCGCTCGGCATCGGCGTCTGGGTCATCAACGCCATCCTGTTCTATTTCGTCGGCCGGTTGGTGGATGGGTTTCATGTGGCCGGTTTCGGTTCGGCGTTGTTGGGGGCGTTGATTGTCAGCATGACCAACCTGCTGCTGAACCGGCTGCTTGCGCCGTCGCGACCGCCCGCTCCGCAGCCGCCGGTCAAACGGGACGATGTGATTGATATCTGAGTGGCGGGGTGGCGTGCGGCGGCTGGCTGCGCTCTACCCGGGATTCCGTTTGACGGACATCCATTTTGGGCGCCGTATAGTTTTCCGATGGCCTATATTCTATTTGACATCTGAATGGGTATCCGATATCTTTATCCCTAATAATTTCTCACAACAAAGATCATTCGCCTTTCTTTTTTAGCGTCCCAGCCCACCGATGGCGGGTTTGCATCAGCAAGTAACTCGCGTCTGAGGCTATGGGAACCTTCCCAAAACCGAGATGCCTGTATTTAAAGAATTCAAATCGTTGCACGCGACTGACTTAGAAGCCGACACGGTTTGTCATTACAGGGGGGCATCAGATGGAAGATCCATCCAGAACAAATCCGGAACGGATCAAAGAGATATCCGCCTTAAAAAAGAAAACCACGGAACTGGAACAATCGGAATCGGAACGTAAGAGAGCCCCTGAGGCGCTGCGGGAGAGCGAGGAGCGATATCGCGCGATTCTTGAGAACATCGAGGATGGCTACTTCGAGGTTGATATTGCCGGCAACTTGACCTTCTTTAACGACTCGGTTTGCCGAATGGTCGGATATACCCGCGCTGAAATGATGGGCATAAATAACCGTCAATATACCGATAAGGAGAACAGTCAAATATTGTATCAAGCCTTCAATAAAGTCTTCAGGACAGGGGAACCCTCGACAGGAGTCGATTATGAAATTATTGGAAAAGATGGAACCAAACTATATATTGAGTCCTCTATATCGCTGATAAGAAATAGATCCGGTCAACCGATAGGGTTTCGCGGCATCATGCGAAATATCACCGAACGTAAGCGGGCGGAGGAACAGCTTCGGAAATCGCTGGAACAACTGCGGCGGGCGATGCAGACAACGATCCAGGTGCTGGTGATGGCCGTGGAGATGAAAGACCCTTACACCGCAGGTCATCAGCGCCGGATGACGGACCTGGCCCGGACAATGGCCACGGAGATGGGCCTGCCGCCGGAGAAGATCGAAGGTCTCCGCATGGCCGGGGTCATCCACGATATCGGCAAAATCACCCTGCCCACGGAGATTCTGAGCAAACCTACGAAGCTGTCTGCCATCGAGCTTTCCCTGATCAGAGAACATGTCCGGTTAGGCTATGATATTTTAAAAGACGTGGAATCCCCTTGGCCCCTGGCGGAGATTGTCCTTCAGCACCATGAACGGATGGACGGTTCCGGCTACCCCCGGGGACTCAAGGGTGAGGAGATTCTCATCGAGGCCCGTATCCTCGCTGTTGCCGATGTCGTGGAGGCGATGGCATCTCACCGGCCTTATCGTCCAGCTCTGGGAATGGATGCTGCTCTGCAAGAGATTGAGAAGAACAGAGGCATCCTGTATGATCCGGCTGCGGTCGACATTTGTCTGATGCTCATCAGAGAAAAGGGATTCCAACTTAGTTGATAGCCATCACACGGATAATACAGGAAGCTTTGTCCGTCAATGTCCGGTGTTTTGTCGGCCAGTCTCTGTCGCAACAATGCGTCTTCATTTTCGCCGCCCAACAGATCGATGAGACCGATATCAACGGCTGCGTGCGTCCCTTGTTGCGCTTCTTTGGTGAAATCACCATGCTTATATGGTTATTTCGCCAACTAAAAATGGCTCATGAATCCGCCCTTATTATAATGATTTGATTTTGGGTAACTATATACATCCGATCCGATGGCATGTTCATTGCTGTAATAGAGCGATGTTCATGCGTATGGCGCCGTTTTGATTGTATCTGTTTTGGAGAATGCCCATGTCGAACGAAAAAGCAGGTTCTGTGTGCGCCGAATCAAATATCAAACCGGTCATGGTTGAAAGGAGGTGAAAAAAATTAGCCCGCCCCTGCAGTGATATTCCCTGACACCCTGTCGCTGTCCTGTTTAGCTATTCTATAACGATTATCCGACTATCTCGGAGTGTCCCGGCGACAGCAACATGACGAGATTCACTTGGGGTCAATCCATTTCTATATTAAAGAAAGGAGATCCATCAAAATGAAGACCAAGATCCTGTTTTTTACCCTGCTGCCGGTCGTCGCGCTGACCGCCAGTGCGATCATGATGATACCCGATTCGACAGCAGCCGCCCCATCAACGAATGCCCGGTGCTTTGCCTGTCACAGCAACAAGAACCTAACCATGAAGGTCGGCAGCGAAAGCGTGCCGCTTTATGTGGACAAGGCCGCCTACGCTGCGAGCAAACACGGCAACGCCGAATGTGTGGCCTGCCATACGGGGATGAAGCCGACGCCGCCGCACAATGCCAAGCGCACGTACGGTAGTTGGGCGCGCTTTAGCGCCAAGAATACGGACACGACCAAGACGCGCAATTTCTACGTCGTCGATGGCGCTGCCTGTCTCGCGTGCCATAAGGATGCCCGCTATTCGGCATTTATGAAGAGCGAACACGCGACGATCAAGGACATGATGTTCGAGGCGGACGGCAAGCCGCGCACCGAGAAAAAGGTCACGGGCACGGACGGCAAGGTGTATGTCCTTGACGAAACCTTTGCCGGCAGCGAAGCGGACTGCGGACGCTGCCATATCCGGACCAATTGCGGCGCCTGCCACTGGAAAACCCAGATCAAGCAAAAGCAGGCGGGCAGCGTTATCGATCTGTGGACCAAGTACGACAAAGAGAGCGATGCCGCCAAAGGCGCGATGACCGAGTCCGGGATGGACTGGACCGTCAACATCGCCTCGCATGAATTCATCGGCAAGGACGCGCTGACCAAATCCAACGATGTCTGCGCTGCGTGCCATGCCGGCTACTACCAGGGCGACAAATCCAAACCCGCGATTGGCGTACATGGCGATGGTATCCGCCGTCATCCGCAGGTGCAGGAGTTGCAGCTCTCCGTCAAACGGGGCGTGCATAAATCCATGCAACTCTGCACGGACTGCCATACCGAAATACACGATGTACTGCTCAAGAACACGGAACAGGCCGCGCGTCTGGGCGGCAAGACGCAGTGTATAAACTGCCACGCGGACAAGGCGATGAAAACCCTCCACGCGGACGTGACCTGCGCGGGGTGCCATGACGCAGAAATGGGCGTGCAGCGCGACGCCGAAATGAAGATGGTCGTCCCAATGGCGGTCAAACACCTGGTGATGGAATCGTGGCCTTCACACAATCTGACCAAAGAGGTCAATTGTAATAAGTGCCATGTTGCCGGCAACAAGGTCGGCGCGACGGAGAAAGTCACGCCAGCCAAGATACACTGAGCGCTTTCTGTTTTAAAACGCAAATGGTAACAAGATCAAGGGGCAGGAGTAGGACTCCTGCCCCTTGGATATTCTCGTTCCGCTGTTGATTTTGATACGGGTTCGCACCAGATCGGGATAGACCTCCCGGAGCTTGTCTAAAGCCTCCTCACCGGAGTATGCGGTGGCAATCACATCATAGCCCGGATCGGTCAGGTTCAAACGTGGCGCTATCCTCTCTCGATCAGGTGATAACTCGTGCTACGGCCGCCGGAGGGGTCTTTCCTCAAGACGCCGCGTTCCACAAGATCCTGAATATCCCGAAACATTCTCAAGTTTAAAACCCTTTTCCCGAAATAATCTCAGGCAGGCATCTGCAACCGCATTGTCGTATAAGACCCCTCTATTCTTCTCTATTTCTTCCAAGGCCGCATCGATTCCCCGGGCAGGACGGTAGGGACGGTGCGATGCCATGGCCTCCACGACGTCGGCCACGGCGAGAATCCGCGCCTCGATGAGAATCTCGTCCCCTTTAAGCCCCTGCGGATATCCGGCGCCGTTGATCCGTTCGTGGTGCTGGTAGGCGATTTTTGCGACAGGATAAGGAAACGCTATCGGTTCCAGAATTCTATAACCGACTTCGGCGTGAGTTTTTAGCAGTTCGAGTTCGATAGGACTCAGTTGGGTCGGCTTGCTGAGAATTTCCGCCGGGGCTCTTATCTTTCCTATATCATGGATCATTCCTGCCATCCGGATGCCGCTGATCTGTTCTTCGGAAAGGTTCAGATCCTGAGCGATCGCCACGGATAATTTGGCGACCCTCTCCTGGTGACCGGCGGTATAAGGATCTTTCTCTTCAACAATCATCGCCATCGCTCGGATGGTATCGTCGATGCCACGCTTCAACTTTCCAACGGTCTTGCTGATTTCTTCTTCAGCGCGGCGCTGCTCCGTGACGTCGTCGATGGAGAACACCACCTCGTTGATATTGCCCTTTTCGTCATGGATCGGGGCGCCGTTGATGGAGAGATATACGCGCCGCCCTTCGGGGGAGAGAACGGCATGCCGTATTCCATAGACGGGATTGTCGGAGGACACCACCTGCATGAACGGCAGCTCCTCCTGTGGAAAGGGGTTGCCGTCAAAGTCGGTGATCGGCCATTCCGGCGAACCATAAGCGCGTCCGGTCATTTCCTCGGCCCGTTTGTTGGCAAAGACGATTCGGCCGTCACGAGCGGCCACGATGATTCCCGCCGGACTCGTTCTCATGATGCGATCGACCATGCTGCGCTCCCGGAGCAGCCATTCCTCCGCCTGTTTCCGTTCGGTGATGTCCCGCGCGACGCAGATGAGCGCCGCGGCCTTGCCGTCGTGAAGCAGGGGGGCGGCGCTGACCTCGCAGAATTTCCGCGTTCCGTCTTTGGCGATCAACTCATACACCTTTGCCAGGATGCTGTTGCCCGCCAGCGCGTGATGGATATCGGAATAGGCCTCTTTTAGATGATCCGTCGCCAGAACGTTAAGCTCGCCAATCGGTTTGCCGGTCAGCTCCTCCGGCATGTACCCCATAATCCTCCCGACGGAAGGGGTGATATCGAGCAGTCTCAGCTCCTGGTCAATCGAAAAGATCACGTCCGTCACATTCTCAAAGTGCAGGCGGTACTTCTCCTCGCTTTCCCGGAGCGCCTCCACGGAACGTCTGCGGGAGACCGCGATGCCGATACTGGCACCGATCCCCTCGAGAAAACGGATCATATCAAGCGTAAATAAATTCTGCCGCGTATCGCACAACTGCAGAAGCCCGATGATTTCACTGTCCGACCTCAAGGGAATCAGCGCCAGGGACTCGTACCCCTCTCTATTGCAGCGGTTTCTGATGCGGCCCTGATACTCCTTCTCGGATTTCTCGGCCAGATGTTTCGTCGTGCTGTTCGTCCAGAAGCTTCCACTCTCCGTGAAAAAAGGCAGGGAGGAATCAGCTCGGCCGCGCAGGACGTTGCCGCACCGGCCTTCGAGATATGGATTTCCCTTTGAATCGCGGATGATCTCACCGGCGACGTCGCGCGCGAAAAGGGAATTCTCGGCCTCCAGAAAATGGCCGGGAAAACCGTTGGTCACATAGTAGGGGTAATCTTCCCCCTCCCGCAGGCGGATGCCGATCGCCTCGAAGCCCATGTGTTCTTTTAAAAGATGGAGGATATCATTGATCAGTTTCTGGATGTCATTCGTGCGGTTCAGCGTCTCGAGGATCTCCTTGGACAGTTTAAGCCTTGATTCGGAAAGCTTACGCTCGGTGACATCTTCGCTCATTCCTTCAAAATAGAGCAAAACGCCTTTTTCATCTCGAACGGCGTGCGCATTGACCGAGACCCATGCCGGAGAGCCATCTTTGCGGCGCGCCTGGTATTCAAAGTTTCGGATTTCCTCCTCGGTATCGATCAGGCGGGCGAATTCGGCGCCCTGATCGGGGTCGACATAGATCTGACGGACAAAGTCCGTGACGTTCTCCATGAGGTCTTCGGGGGAGTTATAGCCGAAAACGCGGGCGAAAGAGGGATTGGCGGAGATGAGCCGTCCGTCCGGCGATCGCTGGTAGATCCCCTCGATTGCGTTTTCGAAGATGGAACGGTAATTCTCCTCGGCCTTGCGGATCTGAATATACAGCGCCGTGTTTTCCAGGATGGGAGAGACGATGCTTACCAGAATGCTCAGCGCCTTCAACTGTCCTAACGTGAATCGGCGGTAGCTTTTCGTGATATTGACGTTCAGCACGCCGACCAGTTTGCTTTGTGACAGCATCGGCATGGAGACGGCAATGTGAATATCG
>Ga0100377_1001802_pt1 | contig 18293 bp, 16 predicted proteins | sample CryGeymeta201501_FD_83664 | JGI IMG/M metagenome (GOLD analysis project Ga0100377, IMG submission 83664) | Groundwater microbial communities from Crystal Geyser aquifers in Utah, USA - Crystal Geyser metaG 2015-01 | ecosystem: Environmental > Aquatic > Deep subsurface > Groundwater | place: USA...
GCGGCGTTCGTGCCTCGTCCGATCCATGTGTCGGGCTGGGACATGGCGAAGGGCGAGCCCAAGCCGACCTCGCGCATGGTGCCCCCTGGCGCTGTCTATTTTTTCGAGCGCACCGACGGGCAGCCCTTCGGCGAAGCGGAGGCCAAGTCGCTCTGGCTCACCGCGCTCGGCACACACACCGACGAGGGCTTCGGCCGCGTCGTCCCCGGCCTCTGGCGCCCCACAAGGAACAACCGATGAACACGAGACCCTTCCTCCTGCACGCGCTGTCGCCTCTTCACGCTGGTACTGGGCACACGCCGGACATCATCGATCTGCCGACTGCGCGCATGAAGGCGACGGGCATTCCGTTCCTTCCGGGCTCCTCGATCAAGGGTGTGCTACGCGACGCTCGACGCGCGACCGACCGAGAGAAGACGGAGGCCGTGTTTGGGCCGTCGGACGATCCCGCCGCCCACGCCGGTGCGCTCGTCGTCGGGGATGCGCGCCTGCTCGCGCTGCCGGTGCGGAGCTTCCGGGGCACGTTTGCGTGGGCCACGTCGCCGCTGTTGCTCACGCTCGCGAAGCGCGACCTCGAAGACGCGAGCCTCGCCATCCCGAGCATCGATGGGCGCGGCGCGCGCTTGGCGCGGGGTAGCGCCTGCATGCATCACGGCAAGCTCTACCTCGAAGACCTCGACCTAACCGCGACCGAAGCCACAGAGGCGACGGAATGGGCGCAGCGCCTCGCGCCGCTCGCCTTCGCCGGCGACGACATCTTCACCAAACGCTTCGCCATCGTCGACGACGACACGATGGCGTTCCTCTGGGAGACGGCGACGCAGGTGGACGCGCGCGTTCGTCTCGATGAGCGTACACGGACGGTCGCGCCAGGCGCGTTGTGGCTTGAGGAGAGCCTCCCGCCCGAGACGCTGCTCATCGGGCTGCTCGCGGCGGACCGCAGCCGTCGCCGCAACGTGAGCATGACGTCCGACGAGGTCCTCGGCTTCGCACTCTCCGGCGAAGAGGTCCATCAGCTTGGTGGCAAGGCTACGACCGGGCGTGGTCGCTGCCGCATCGTGCCTTTCCCGAAGAACGGAGCCGGTCATGCCGCTCCGTGATCAACAGCGCGCACTGCACGCCTACGACGCGGTGGCCAACGTCCAACTGGGACAGCAGAAGGACTATAAGATCGCCGTCAACGATCTCGGCGCCAACATCCTGCGAAGTGGCCTGTGCGCGGCCATCGCCTCGGTGCAGCGCCTCGGCAACCGTGGCGACGTCCTGCTTGGCCATCTTGCGTCTGCGGGGGTCCCTGGCCTCGCAAACGCGACGGCCCAGAACCTCGCCCAGCGTGTTCGCGGGCTCGACGCCGACAGCTACATGATGGCCACGCGCGAGCTGCTGCAGGTCGCGACCTGGCTTGAGCGCGCCGTGCAGGCGACGTTCGAGGAGACCTGACGATGCGGCAGGTCTTGAGAGATTCGATTGGCCGCGAGGTCCCAGACCATCTTGGCCTCGCTTACGACGCGTGCGCTCCCACCGAAGTCGCCGACGGCAAGGTCAGCGACGACAACCAAAGCCCTTGGCTCGAGAAGCTCGCCGAACTCGCTGTGTCGCCCGACTACGCGCGGAGCTTCGATCGTTGGAAGGCGAGCTTCGCGGCGCCCGGAGACCGACTCGCCGAGCTCACCCTTGCGAGCCGCCTGCTCATCGGACACGGCAACGCGAGTGCTACCGACGTTGGCCTCACGGTGCATCACACGTGGGGCGTCCCGGTCATCCCCGGTTCCGCGCTGAAGGGCCTCGTCGCGCACTACGTCGACGCGACCTACGGGCCTACCGACGCCAGCAAGACCCCGTGGGAGCAGCAAGGCGACGAGCGAGTCCGAGCCGACTACCAAGGCGTGACCTGGAACCGTCGGCGCATCGAGCGAGGTCCTGGCGCCGTCTATCGCGCGCTTTTCGGCGCGCCTGATGCCCGTAACGACGCCACGATGCGCGAGCAAGGCTTCGAGGCGGGCGCGACGGCGGGGCTGGTGACCTTCCACGACTCGCTCTACGTGCCGGGGAGCCTCGCCGACAACAAGCCGTTCGCGGCCGACGTGCTCACGGTGCATCAGAAGGGCTACTACGACGACGGGCTGAAATGGACGCAGTGGAACCAGCACCGTCTTGGTCAGGAGCCCGACGTTCGCGCGCCCAACGACTACGACAGCCCGAACCCGGTCGCGTTCCTGACGGTGCGGCCCAAGTGCCGCCTGCTAATCGCCTTGAGCGGACCGAGCGAGTGGAGCGAACTTGCAGGGCAGCTTCTCGCGGATGCGCTCAAGAACTGGGGCGTCGGCGGTAAGACTGCCGCTGGCTACGGGATCGGCACGGTCGGCCAGTGGAAAGCCCCCGAACCGCGACGTTCGAAGGCTGAGCAGGCCATCGCCGACCTGGAGAAGCACAGCAAGGACGCCCTGAGCGGCGATATCGAGAAGTGGCTGCGAGGCGAAGTGGTCACGGGCCCCATGCGTGATCTGCTCTCCGCTGCGCCCGATGCCACCACCAAAGCGGAGCTGGACGTCGTTCGAGCGATGGGCGTGAAATTCGACCTGCGCGCTGCGTGGGCCAACCGCCTCACGAACAAGAAGGCCAACGAGCAGAAGAAGGCTCGGGCACGTGGCCTCATCGAGGCGTGGGACAAGCTGTTTCCCGCAGCAGGGCGGACGTGAGCAGCTCGACCCTGTTGATCTGCACCGTGGGGGGCAGCCCGGAGCCGATCGTCGAGGCGCTCAAGCACTGGCGCCCCGTGCGCGTCAGGTTCGTTCACACGCCTGGCACCAAGGGGAAGGTGGCCGAGATCGTTCCCAAGGCGCGCGAGGAGGGCGTCGACCTCGACGCTGGGCGGTACGACCTGCTCGAGCTCCCGGACGAACAGAATTTTACGAGCTGCGTCGAGCACCTCCGAGGGCTCACCGACGAGGTGCGCGCGTGGGCAGCACGCAGCGACGGCTGCCAGGTCGTCGTGGACATCACGGGTGGAACGAAGTGCATGACCGCGGCGATGGCCATTCAGGCGAGCCACTGGCCGTGCCTGTTCTCTTATGTCGGCGGCAAAGACCGCACGAAGGACGGAGTGGGCATCGTGGTCTCCGGCTCGGAGATTGTCCTTCACGAACAGAACCCGTGGGACGCACTCGGCCACCAAGCCGTGGACGACTTCGTCGTGCTGTTCGACCAGCACGCGTACCTCGCGGCGGCGAACGTCGCGGCCGCCACGATGCGGAGCGTGAGCCTTCCCGACCGCAAACGCGAGCTGTCGTCCCTCGAGCAGCTCGCGAAGGCGCTCGATGCGTGGGACCGCTTCGATCACACGAGCAGCAAGAACCTGCTCGAGAGCGTCAGCAAGTCGGCGAATGATCTGCGTGCCGCGCTCGGACCGACGAGAGGAGATCGCGTGCTCGCGGGCGCTGCTCAGCTTGTGACGCATCTCGGGCAACTGGGACAGGCGCAGGCTCCGAGTCGTCATCACGTGCTCGACCTCCTGGCCAACGCTAACCGGCGCAAGGATGAGGGCCGCTTCGACGACGCTGTCGCGAGGCTCTATCGCGCGATCGAGGCCATCGCACAGGTCGCGCTCAAGGACGATCACGGCGTCGAAAGCACCGAGAAGGTTCCGCTGGAACAGGTCCCTGAATCCCTGAGCTCGTTGTGGGCTGCCAGGGCGAACAACGGCGTTGTCGCGCTCGGTCTCCAAGACGACTATGCGCTCCTCGCGGCCGTCAGCGATCCGGTCGGCAAGACGTTCCAGGATGCCGGGCTGAGCGGTACGAAGTCGCCCCTCGTCGCGCGCAACCGCTCGATCCTCGCCCATGGCTTCGAGCGCGTTTCCGAAGCCGTGTTCGACAAGCTCTGGGCCTCCGCGCTCTCGCTCGCGGGCGTCGACGAGGCGAGCCTGCCCTCCTTTCCCGTGCTGGCCGAGGACAGGCCATGACCGAGCGCCTATTGCTGGTCTCGACCTGTGGCACGAGCCTGCTCACGAACGGAGCGAGCACCGACGATCGCACCTGGCTCACGAAGGTCGCCAACGCGGTGGAGGTGGATGCCGCTCGCATCACGCCAATCGTCGATGATCGTCGCACGCGGCTGAACACGGCCGGCGAGGCCACTCGGCGCCAGATGAGCGCCGAGCTAAATGGCATCAGCGCGGTCCTCGATCGCTACAGGCCCACGCAGATCTTCCACCTACTCGTTCACACCGACACCGCGATGGTCTGCGCCACCGATCCCATCAACCAGCCCCGACGATTAACCTCCCAGCAGCATCATCTGGCCTGCGCGGTAAGACCAGGCCGAAGAGGTAGCCCACTGCAGCCCCGGGAGGCCCGCCGCCGGCCATGCCGGTCGCGGCCCCCGCGTCCGCGCCTGCGGTGCCGCCAGCGACGGTCGCCGCAGCGTCGACGGAGGCTCGGACGGCCAACTTGCCCACTTCGGGGCCTCGCTTCCGAATCTTCGTGCTCATGCTCGTCTCCCTCGGCTCGTGCCACGAACGAGACGTGCAAGAGGTCTGGTTCTGAGAGACCGAGCGACGGAACCGTCTCGTCAGGTCTCAGAATCCGCGAAGACTGTGAAGGCTCCCAGACCGAGCGACGTGCCCTTGCCGATGCCGACGACGGCGGCGCGGTACAACAACCGTGGCGCCAGGCTCGCCTCCGTTGCATCTGCCTGCGAAGATGGGCGATAGCGCGCATGCCCCATCACACCGCTGACAGCATGCCGGCGCTGCTGACGCGACGACCACCTCCGTGCGTCGAAGCATCGCCACACCTCTTCGGACACGGCCCACGGCGCCGCCGCCCGTTCAGCCAGGTCACCGAGATGCGGAATCGGACTCCCTTCGCCCCAGGTAGCGCCTACCGATGCCAGTCGACGTGCCGATGCGAGCACCAGGTCGACTAGGTGGGGGGCCTGCAACAGCGTGCCCTCGCGGCGCAAGGTGGTCGGGGTGTTGAGCGACAGCGTGAGCCCGATGGGCGCGACGGGTACTGCCGAAGCGGGATCGGCGCGCTCGATGGCGGGCAAGTCCACGAGCTGCCCTGCGGAGAGAAGCTCTACGCCTCCACATCGGATCGCCACGGTGTCGAAGCGAACGTGGTCTGCGCCGAGCCCACACTCACCAATGCGCGCGAGCGCTTCGAGTAGGGATGCGACCTCTGTCGGCCCACGTCGGAGGGCTACCAAGTCGAACTCCAGCACCTCGCCCAGCCCGACATTGCGCGTGGGACTCGCAACTCGTGGCGGACACAGCACGAGGGCAGGAGCCGGGCGCAGGCCGGCGACGTCGAGCGAGCTCGCCTCACGTGCCTCCATCCAAGCTCGATAGCTGGAACTCTGCTCGAACGACTCAACATCATCCACGCGACGCAAGGCATGGCCCAACGCCCCATGCAGCAGGGAGCCCGTCCACCCGGGAAGGCGAGCGTCACGATGAGCACGCAACGCGACCGCCAATCGGATGTACCCGGGCAGCGGCAGCGCGCCATGGGTGGACGCGGCCAATGTACTCCCGTGGTCGAGACCGGAAGTGCTGCTTGCCACGCCCAAGGAAGCTTCGGTCATTCCGCTTCTGCCGGCAACATTGAAACCACCGCTTCACCCCGAAGGGTGATAATGACCGGCTTCGGCGTCTGCTTGGTTGTGCCTACAAGGTAGCGTTCGAGTTTGCCATGCAGATCGGAGTCGAACTTTGCCCAAGATTCATGCCCGTGCGAGTCGACCCAGAACACATGACGCGTCTTCTTGGCTTTCGCGGCCTTCTTTCCCTTCAGGTCCGGCGACACGCATTTCTCAAACCATGCCCGTGCCATAGCCACGACCTCGGTCTGAACTTGCGTCGCCTCGGCCTGGTCCGCGTGTGCGCCGAAAGCGGCGTCCGCCAGCCAGCCGAGTCGTTCCACACGCTTGTCGTCGCGAAGCCACTTCCGCCAACTCTTCGCCTCGCCAGTCGCGATGCGCTTCAAGACGTCGCCAACGGCGGCGTCTCCCAGCGCCTCGCGCGCCGCGCTGAGGTCGTCGACGCACTGTTGCCTCGTGCCCGCGTCGGGAGGCCTCTCCACATAGCGTTCAAGCTTCTCCATGCGCTCTCGGCGGTAGACGACCTCAGGATCTTCGAGTTCGGAAACCAGCGTGAAGCATCCATAGCCGGCTGCCGTCTTCGCGCCCACTCCGTGATGTTCGAGCGCCTCGCTCAACAACTTCCAGGCCAGCTCGAGCCAGTCGGCGGGACCCGTCATCGCGACGAGATACTTGCCGGTGGAGGTCAGGAATGACACCGGCGTGGGACTGTCCGTGTCGAGCGGCGGGATGACGTCCCCGTCGGTTCCCCGCTTGGCACCGTTGTAGTCCTGATGGTGCGGCGTCATCACGTCCAGCGCGAGGGGAAGCTTGGTATTCGTGGGGACCCACCAGGCGTCGTGAAAGACGACGCAGCCCGCCCGATCCACGGAACCGAAGAGGGCCTCGTGATGCTCTCCGGGCGTGCCGCCGGCCTGCTTGGGTGACGCCCAGGCTCCGCCGCGTAGATGCGCTGCCGCCGAAGCGATGCCCTTGAGCGAACTTCCCGGAAGGTACGGGACGCCCCAGGGACGCAACAACTGGATGCCCGTCTCACTCGCCGAGGCCGCGCCGAGGCCAACGATGAAGCGGCCATTGGCTTCGACCTCGAAGAGACGCGTGACGGAACCGTGGACTCCGATGGAGGTGTTGCGGAGAAGATCGCGGCGCCGTTCGTACGCGACCCCATACTCATGTGGAGCCTCGAGCACGTTGAGCGCAGATTCGTAGTGGTTGCCGAAAGCCTCCTGCCCATGTTCGGGAGGAAAGACCTCGAACCACAGCGCGGCGTTGGTGCTGGACTGGATCTGCAGCCCCCCTAGCACGCGGCGCCGCGGCGGGCGCGAGTCAGGCATCCGCGGCCCCCTCATCCTCTTCGCCCATTTGCACCTTCAGCACTCCTTGCACCATGCGGCGATACCAGCTCGCACAGGCGTGCGTCTCATGGGTGAGGCGCAGGTACACGGGAAGGTCTGCGGTGCGGACCGCGTTCAGTAAGCTGGTGGCGTCGCTGATCTTCCCGTCCACGCGTCGCAACTGCGCCGCGAGGTGCTCCAGCAACTGCTTCTGATGTGCGTCGCCTCGGCTGTCCACATAGTGCAGGGCCTGGCACAGGCCGGCAGCGTGGAGCAGCGCGGGCAACTTGTGCACCATCGTGGCGTACTTCTTGTCGCCCGCCTTGTCCTTGAAGCGGGCCACGTGCTCGTAAGCCAGACGCGCCCGCTCTTGATCCAGCGACGCCATCAGACAAGCTCCACATGGCAGAGGCCGCGGCCCACGGTGGCGTTCCCACCAACCTGCAGCGTTTGACCCTTCACGAGCCCCGCGACGTGTTCGAGCAACGCTTTGGCCTCGGGAGCGGGCTTGTCCTTGCCGGGCTTCACAGGCGTCGCCAGCAAGACGCCGCTGAGCAGGGACTCGATCGGCAAAGCCTCCTCGGTCCAGAGCGCTCCCTTCTGGACCGTGCCCGTGTCGGGGTCGATTCGGTTGCGGGCGACGATCTCCATGGCCGTGTGCTGAAGCACGCTCATCACATCGTCGCTGACCACCGCCACGCGCTCGGTGAAGAAGGCGCGCGAGGCGTCATCCGAGAACACCCACTCGGCCACCTGGCTCGCTAGCTTCCCAAGCTTGTCGTCATGCTTCCACTCGAAGTCGAAGTCCTCGAAGACGACCTTGTCTCCTGCCACCAGCGTCTGTCCGGTGACGAGAACCATCCTCTCGTTCGCAGGCGCCGCGGGAGGCTCGACACCCTGCTTGCCGAACTCGAGCGTGTCTCTGGCGAGCCGACGCAGGTAGCTCGGACAAGTCGCCCAGGCGAAGGTACCGCAGACGCTTCGCACCGGTAGGAAGACGAGATGAGCGTCCGAAAATTGCACGCTTCCTGCGTGTTCCGATGCCTTGTCCGTGTCGGGTCCGAACACGGCCGCCACCCAGTCCGCGTTGTCCGCGCGAGCTCGAAGCACACCCTTGAGACTCGAACCAGGCACCAACGGCGTGCCCGTCGGCTTCTCACGCGCGATGGGCAGGTCGATACCGCTGATGGCGTGACCCGTCCCACAGTGAATCGGGGACAGGGCGTGAATGAAATAGAGACGGGCGGTCATGACTTATCCTCCAACAGGTCGAGATAGGCACCAACGGGATCGTGGAACATCTTGGGAAATCGTTCGCGGGCATCGGGTGGACGCTTCATGCCGCGTGCGTCGGCCTCGCTGACGGACGTAGCGACGGGACCAAAGCCCTTCAGCTCTGCCTCGGGGATGCGGGAACGAAGCTCGACAGCCATCGCGGAGACCTTCCCCTGGCTGGGGTCGCGGTATGGCCGCAGAACAAGCGGCGACGCGAATCTGTCGAGATCCTTGCCCGCAGGCTGGAGCGTGGTGTCGCCTGGGTCGGGCTTGTCCTTGAAATGAAAGATGATGGGCATGCCAAAGGCGGCGCGGGGGAAAGCGTCCACCTCGGTCATGCGTTCCGAATGAGCGGGCGCTGTTCGTCCCGTGAGTTTCCTGATGGCATCAGGTTCAGGCCAGAAGGAGCGACCAAGGCGGTCCTTCCCCCGGTTGCGTCCCAGCCCCCCACTTTGACGCAGGGCCTTGAACTTACCGAGCAGATTCTTGAGCGCGGACACGCCGTCGTCCGCGGACGCGGTTGCCAACCTCTTTGATCCGTGGGGCGGCAGATGAGGCCAAGGCACATCGAGCCCCGTCACGTACTCTCGCCAGCCCTCATCGAGACCGGCAACGACGGCAGGGTCGGTCACGTCCGCGATCGCGCCAAAGCCACGCCTCGTCCTGCCTCCGAGCCCGCCGAACGTGGCCCACGCCCAAAGCGCAGATCGAATGTCTCTCTCGATCTCTCGCTTCTCCTCGCCGGCGGTCACCACATGCTTTGGATAGGTAAATTCGAGCTGAAATTGCTGCTTCTTGTAGTCGTGAAGCGTGCCATGAAGGGGATGGTCACGGTCGGATCCTCGGAGCGGAAACGCCGCATAGGCGATGGCGTCCATGCCTTGCTGCAAATGGAACCGTTCTCCGGGAACGAACACTTCGAGAGCACTCGCCGTGCCCGGCTGCTTCGCAACGTGGATCTCGAGTGCGCTGCGACGAACCTTGCCCTTGGCATTCGGTCCGTCCTTCGGGTCCTTCCATTGGAGCCCCCCGAATATCTCCGTCTCGGCCTGATACAGCTCCTCGACGGTCTTGCAGCCACGAGGGTTGACCGCCCTCCACCAGAAGCGGAGTTGCCCACGAATCGAAGGTACCCGAACAGGAGTGATGGGATCGATGTCCTTCGTCCCAACGCTCCCATCCGCCGGCAGCTTCACGCCGCCGCCAAAGACGGGCGTGAGAAACTGATACGTTCGCGTCTCGCGCACGAGGTCGTCCGTCACCGGCGGAAGCTCGGGAGCCTTCCCGGGACTCGGCCTCATGACACACCTCCCTGGGGGCCCTCGGCCACGCCGACCATGGCCAAGCCCCAACCGTCGAGCCTGTCTTGGGGATCACAGGACACGTTCTTCATCCACACCTCCCTGGCCCAGCCAACGCGCGCATCGGCGCTTCCCTTCAGCTCGAGCCAGTACACGGCACCGGCCGGAACTGCGCGGCGGCTGGGTTTGGGTCGGCCTGCCCTCATGTCCCAGCCAGAGACGACCACGGGCGAAGGGGTGCGTGCAGCTACCAAGCGCACCTGGACCCCATCCCCCGACGCCAGGAGCGGTGACTTCGCTCCGGGCCGAAAGCCTCCCTCGAAGAGCGCCGGTGTCGCGAGCATGACGCGTACGAGGCAACGCTCACCCGCACGCAGATGGTCCTCGAGCCAGCCGGGTAGTGCCGGCCACTCCTGCTTCGACGTCCGCATGTGCATCAGGCGACGTTCACCAGCGAAGGGGAAAAGCCCGTCGCGCAGGGCGCGGCCGGCAAGCTCGTCCGCCTCGAAGCGCAAGCCCATATGCCTCACGGCAAGCTGCTTGGTCGGACCAGCGCTTCCCGGCCCCTCGGCGGGCAGCAGGAAACGCAAACCCTCCGTCTCGAAGAGCATGCCGTCCCTGCCAGTGCCAGCGTCGCCGATGGCGACGTGGGTGCGAAGCTCGCGGGGCAACGCGGCGACACCGTCTACCAAGCCCTGCACGGTGACCGCGTGCTTCCAGCACCCGTTTGTCAGCTCACGCGCGCTGAGCCAATCGAGCACATCCTTCATCGCCCACATGGCCGGCGCATCCTGGGAAGGCTTCCCCTGGGGTGCGTCGGAATCGAGACCGAGCAGCATCAGGTCGCCCAGGTCGCGACCCCCGTCAGGCATGCACGCATCGCCCATGTCGTGGTCGACCTTGGCGTCGACGGGCAGCGCGGTGAGGCGCAACGCATGAAGTTCAAAGCCGCCCTCCGCCTCCAAGAACACTGCATCGAGCGGCGCGGGTACGAAGAGCTCATGTTCCGAGCCTTCATCGAGGGTAGAAAGCACGGGCCCCCGCACACCTACACCGAGCAGATCGTCGAGCCGGTCGTGCAGCTCGAACGTACCCTGCGCGTCGCTCCCCAGGCGTGTGCGCACCACACCGGCGAGGGCGGAGGGCAGCGGAAAATCGCGGGTGCGGGAGGCCGAGCTTCCGCGGTTTGGGCGCCCATCGCGCACTACCATCGGATCGCGTGGTTCGATCACATGCTGGCTCATGGGCTCACCTCCTGCGCCGCCGCGCCCGCGACAGCTGGGGCATTGGGTGACGCTTGACGCCGCGCCGCAGCGAAGACTCGCGCGAGGATCAACTCACGGCCGAGACGCGCTGGGTCGGCAGCCAATCCGGCGCTCTTGAGCCATGCGCGGTCGAGACTCCCCTCGCCGTGCTGGCTGCGCTTGCGAGCCAGGATGCGTTCGACCTCGGCCGCCAGCACTCCCTGCATGTCCGCCGCTCCGTGAGCTCCAACCCAGCGTAGGGCGTCGAGTTCAAACGCAGTTTTGTCCGACACGTCGTCCGCGATATGGGCCTGGACGAAGCGTTCGAGTCGCTGATGGAGCGCCAGGTGACCTGGTGCGTCGTCTCCGTTCCAACGGCCGCTGACCTCGAGCGTGGCTCCGCCCCGCTTGTCCACCACGACAGCCAGGCTGTCGCGGCTCTGTTTGGCCAGCATCTCCGCGCTCCGGGCGAGCTGCAGGGTCTCGTCCAGTGGGCTGAGATGATGCGCCACGGCCACTCCGACGGACAGCGCCGAGGCGACCCCGGCTTGCGCGGCCAACTCGCCCACGGCCTGGCCAAAAGCTCGGTGGAGCTCCTCGGCACACTGCAGCGCGGTGTGTAAGGGCAGGAACGCCATCACATCGTCACCACCCGCGTACAGCGTGGACCCCTGATGAGCCTCCACTGCTCGGCGAGCCTGCGACGCGAACTCGACCAATTTCCGGCTGAGTTGCTGGTGCGCCTCATGTCCGAGCAGCGAATCGATCAGGCGCCCCATGTGATCGCCGTCCGCCGTGAGCACAGCGTAGTACGCTCCTGGCTCGCCACAGCCCAGACTTCGTCCGCGACGGATGACGCCCCGCAGCGCAGACCTTGCGGCGTCCAACTTCGCGTCGTCCGCCCCTGCCTCCTGTGCGAGGTCATCGAGCCGACCTTCGAACAAGAGCCCACCATCCGCGCGGCCGAATCCCTCGGTCGGACGAGGCGCGACCTGAAGGTCGGCACTCGCGACGGGCCCGAGTTGCCGCAGCGCTTCCACGTATCGCTGCACGGCCTCACCCATGTAGGCATCCCCCTGCCGGCCCACGCCCACCATCCACGAGAGGGCTGCCATGTGCGACGTGCTGAAGAAGCGCTCCTCCCAGCGGTTGGCCCAATCGTTTGCGCCTTCGCTGCCCCGACGGCCAAAGCGCTTGAGCAAGTCCACGCCAGAGAGTCGCTCGCTCGCGTGAGCGCGATAGCGCTTGTAGAGTTCTTCGGAGCTCAATCCGCCGTCATACAAGCTCTCATCGAGCACGGACTCGAGTGCTCCATCGAGGGAGCTCTTCGGTACGGCCGCGGCCCACGTGGACGGCCCCCACGTGCGCGAGTTCTTGCGCTGAGCCAGGATGCGATCGACCCGCTTCCGGGCGCGGTCGTAGCCCCCATTCCCCTCCTCGACCGCGGCCCACTGCACTTCGATCAGGTCGGCGACTTGAGCCTCGGCGACCTCTCGATGGAAATGTTGGTCGCGTTGAGGATCACCCCTGCCCACTCTATCGAAGGCCTCTCGCAGGATCGCGTCGAGCTTGGAGTTCACTGCGTCCTTGGCAGCGAGGGCAACTCGCTCGGCCAGGGCAAGGTCGCCCGGCACCCTGACCAGCACCCGGTTCGCGACCGACGCCTTGCCGAGGATGTCGTTCACGGCGCCGCCCGGAAAGACGAGGGCACCCTCGCCCGCCACCCGCTCGACCGCGAGAGCCGCCTCGGCCGCGAGGTCGCTCAGCAGAGTCGAACCGTACCAAAGGTCGCGGCAACGCCGACCGCTGGCGATGAAGGCCTGGACGGGCCCCAGCGAAAACAGCAACACACAACTTGCACTCACCCTCGACCTCCACTGATTGATCTACGCAATCCCGCCTAGCTCTGGGACCCGGTCCGCGTACAGCACAAACGCACTTGGACGGCAGTATCGCCTGCCACATCTCACCGGCGCCGGGCCGACCGCGCCTCCTCCCCCTCCTCCCCCTCATCGTCCGTGCTTGGCGGCGGCCTTGGCTGCGGCCTCCGCAGCCTTCATCACGGCCTCGGCGGACTTGGCGACGTTCTTGCCCTGCAAGACTTCGAGTGCCTCGCGAACACTGATCTCGAAGGCCTTCTGGATTGGATTGCTCACGCTCTTGCTCCTCGGCGCCGTCCTGGCGCTCGGGTGCAGGACGCTGCGGGCGGTCAGGAACTGACAACGGGCCGAGCACTTTTTTCGAGTCGCGTAGGGGGCCCTCCGAGGGGTTGATGAATATCACGCCGCGAGGCGTTCTCTCTCCGCGGAGCCGTCAGAACCGCCATCGCCGAGCGTCCTTTGGGCATGCCCACCACGAACAGCGACGCCCGATCGCCCACGGTCTCCGACCTGCGTCAGCAGGCGCGCAAGCACTTCAAGGACAAGCGCTGGGACCTGCTCGCACGCCTCGCCTGCCACATCCCGGAGCAGCTCACGGTGGCCTGGGCCGAGCTGGCGGAGAGCGCGTCCTTTGGGCTCTCGCGCATCCACGAGCAGACGGAGGCCATCGCCCTCTTGAAGCGCGCCTTCGAGTTCGAGCCCACGGCGCGGCGCGCTTCTTCATTGGCGTATCTGCACTACGACGCGCTGATGGACATGCGTCAGCCAGCGAAGCCGAAGCGCCGGGGCAAGAAAAAGAAGGCCAAGCCGGTGAAGCGGCTCGAGGAAGCACCCAGCGGCCCGCGCCTGGTCGCCGTGTCGGAGGTAGGCCCCGATGGGCGCACCTCGGCAGCGGATGCGTCGCGTGGGGCGTCGCAGCCGCGCGACACCCAGGCGGGCGCCGAGCATGGCGCGAAGGTCACGCCCGGCCACGCGGCGGCTGCCAAACTCGGCCGCGATGGGCTGCGCGAGGGCTTCCGCGAGTACATCGCCATTGCGCTCGACATGTGTCCGGGCTCGGTGAAGGACCTCTATCGCCTCGGTCAGTTCGAATCCCAGCTCGAGAACGCGCACGACAGAGTGGCCCTACGCGCCTTCCTGGGCGCCCTCGACAGCTACCACGCCATGGAGCCCGCTGAGCGCGAGCGCCGGCACGACCTGCGCAAGTACGTGGCGCGCAGCTACTACGCGGGTGGACGTTCTGCACTTCGCCTTGGCGAGCTCGACCTCGCGCGCAGGCTCTCGTTCAACTGCATCCGCTTCGATCAGGACCGTGACTTCGTGGAGCCGGTGCACAAGCTGGGTCTCGCGGGCCGCGTCTGTCTGATGCGGGGCGAGCTCGACCATGCCGAGCGAGCCTTCAGACTCGCCCTCGACGCCAAGGGGCCACCGCGGCGCGGCTATCTCTACGGCTACCTCTGTGACGTGGAGATGGCGCGCAAGCGTCCGGAGGCGGCGGCTCGCTACATCGAGGCGCACATTCGCCCGGAGCGGCGTTCGGCTCCCGAGTGGCGCAGGCTGGGGCACGCGCGGCGCGCCATGCAGGACCTCGATGGAGCGAAGCAGGCGCTCGAGAGTTGTCTGATGCGCGACCGCAAGGGCCGCCACCTGACGTTCACGGAGCTCGGCACGCTGCACCTCGAGACGGGCGACCTGCGCAACGCCAAGCGCTGCTTCGAGCAGGCCGACGCTTTTCGCCGCCGGCAGTACCAATCGCCCCATCGCCCCGCGCTGGCGGGCCTCGAGCAGGTGAAGGCCGCGCGTGCCGACCGCGCAGCCACTCACGGCGTCCCGCCGGGCGTGGCGAAAGCGCCGACCGTGCCGCCGCGCGCGGCCGAAGAGAGCAGCGCGGATGAGGAGCGTGTCGGATGAGCGGCCGCCGCGGAGGGGGCGACGACTCCCTGAGCGACGAGTGGCCTGAAACCGACGACGCAGGCGTGGTGCGGCTCGAGCGCAGTGAAGACGCCGTGGAGCGGCTCGATGCGTACGACCTGGCGTCCCTGGCCGCTGCGGATGGAGATGTGGCGGAGGTCAGGCGGTTGTATGGCGCGGCAGGTCCGCTGGGGCCCGCAGAGCGGACGACGTGGGCGCTGCTTCTGCTGGCCGTCGGCGTCGACGAGTTCACCGACGAAGCGCTGGCTTCGGTGGCCGGCTCCACCCTCTCGGCCCAGCTCGCGGAGCTCTGGGCCGAGCTACGGGCGGTGGGGGAGCGCGACACGAGCGATCGGGAGGGCACGAGCTGCGCACACGACGAGGACGAGGACGACGACGAGCTCTTCGCCATCGACCTCCGACCGCTCGAGGCGGGACGGGCGGACGATGCCCAGGTGCAGCGCTTTCTCGACTTCTTCGGCGGTCGACGGGACCTCTATGCGCGGCAGTGGTTCGACGAGCGGCGAGGGCGCGGCGGCTACCGTCCCGTGCGGGAGCCGCTGACCGCGGCCGTGGCGCGCAGCCATCTCGAGGGCCGGGTCACGTTGGGGCAGTACCTGCTGTGGCCGGACGCGACCTGCTCCTTTGGCGTGATCGACCTCGACCTCGGCGCGAGCGCGATGGAGAACCTCCGAGCCATTCACGGCGAAGACGTGTCGGCGTTGCGCCACGACGATTTGCGCCACTACCTGCGCCGGCTGCGCGACGCCGGCCAAGGCGTGGGGCTGCGCCTCTTCGCCGAGGACAGCGGCGGTCGCGGCGCGCACCTCTGGCTCTTCGTGAATCCGAGGCGTCCTGCCCGGGTGATTCGCCAGGTTCTTGCCCAGGTGATCGCCACGTCGGGGCCGCAGCCCGCCGACGTGGGCGTGGAGGTCTTCCCCAAGCAGGAGACCGTGGGTCCGCGCGGGCTCTCGAGTCTGGTGAAGCTCCCCCTGGGCCTCCACCTCGGCACCATGCGCCGGTGCCCCATGCTCGACGCCTCCCTGACGCCCGTCGAGCGAGCGGAAGACGCGCTCTCGGCCCTCGCTCCAAGCGATGCCGCACGCTTCGACGACGTCGCGGGCCACCGGGTGGTGGCGCTCCCGGCGCCAGAGTTGGGGCCCATCGGCCGCGCACCGGCACCGCGAGGCACACCCACGCCGCGGTCCCTGGCCGAGGCGCTGCGCCACCTGGGTCGGGGTGAGGACAATGCCGAGAGGGCCGAGCGGGACGCGGCACGGGCCATGGTGGAGAGCTGCCCGATTCTCGGCGAGTTCGTGTCGAAGGCGTGGGAGAAGCGGAGCCTCACACCAGACGAAGCACGCGCCATCACCTACAGCGTGGGCCTAGTCGGGGAGCGGGCCGAGCTGGCGCGCGAGGTGATGACCGCGGCAGGCGCCACCTTCAAAGAGCTCGATCGCGTTCGCGGCGGCCTGCCTTCGCCCGTGGGTTGCAAGAAGCTGCGTGGGCTGTGGCAGGGTCCGAGCCCGTGCGGCGGCTGCCCTGCGAGCGACATGAAGAGCCCCTACCCGACGCCCGCGTTCTTCGCGGTGGGTGAGGTGAGGGCGAGCGAACCGAAGCACCTGCGCTTCGCGGCGCACCTCGACGCGGACGAGGGCGTGCTGCAGACCCCCTTCGACGCCTTGGCCGAGTCGCTGGAGCGCATCGAGGGGCGCCTGGCGCGGATGGAAGGCGAGCGCTCCCGGGCTGCGGACGACCTGGGTGGTGAAGACACAGGCCCGCCGTGACCACGCGCACCGTCTACCTCGTACACGACGGCGCCACGCTGCGACGCGAGGGGGAGCGCCTGCGGGTGTTCGTCCGACGCGATCTGGTGAAGGAGTTCCCCGCGCGCGGCCTGCGGCAGCTGGTGCTCATGGGCAACATCACGCTGACTCCTTCGGCGCTGGACCTGCTGGTCCGTCGAGGCGTGGACGTGGTGCTCCTGAGTCATCGAGGCCGGTATCGTGGGCGCATCGTCTCCGGGCCGTCGTCGAACGTGGCGCTGCGCATGGCGCAGTATCGTGAGCTCAGCGACCCGGGCCGGACCCTGGAGCTGGCGCGTCGCTTCGTGCATGCGAAGATCAGTAACCAACGAGTACTGCTGTTGCGGCACGCCCGTCGTCACCCTCCGACACGCGGGCTGCTGGTGGCGCGTGTGGCCATGAAGGCTTCGCTCCTACGCCTCGACCGCGCGAGCACGTTGGACGAGCTGCGTGGTGCGGAGGGTGCGGCGGCGGCGAGCTATTTTCGCAGCTTCGACGACCTTCTACGCGCTCCCGGGTTTCGGTTCGATGGTCGCAACCGGCGACCGCCCAAGGACCCTGTGAACGCGCTGCTCTCGCTGGGCTATACGCTGCTCCTGAACGTGGTGGAGGCGGCGGTGCAGGTGGTAGGGCTCGACCCATATCTCGGCGCGCTGCACGCGCCGCTCTCGGGTCGCCCCTCGCTGGTGTGTGATCTGGTCGAGGAGCTGCGGGCCCCGGTAGTGGACGGTTTGGTGCTGGCCGCGATCAACAAGCAGGCCCTGACGCCCAAGGACTTCGAGGAGCAGCCGGATGGCGCACCGGTCGTGCTGCCTCAGGAGACGCTGCGCTGGTTCGTGACGCTCTTCGAGCGACGGGTGGCACGCGGCGCCCACTACGCCCCGTTCGGCAAGCGCCTGAGCTATCGCGACATCGCAGAGCAGCAGGCGCGCAAGCTGGCGCGGGATCTCCTGGGCGAGGGTGAGTACGCCGGGTTCGGGCTGCGGTGAGGCCAAGATGCGCACACTGATCTGCTTCGACGTGTCGGACGACAAGCGCAGAACGAAGCTGGTGAAGGTGCTGAAGGAATACGCGCTGCGTGTGCAGAAGAGCGTGTTCGAGGCGGCCGAGCTGGAACAGGCTGCGTATCTGCGGATGCGCAGCCGCGCAGAAGGGATCGTGGATCCCAAGACCGACTGCATCCGCTACTATCGCATCTGCGCGGCGTGTGTAGGTCGCGTGGAGCACCACGGCGTGGGTCAGGGTCTGATCGCGCCGCCGGAGCCCTTTGACATCATCGCACCCGAGACGAAGCAGTCGGCCTAGCGGTTGAGATGGTTGAAAACCGCATACGAACCACGGACCCGGGCGGAATCATGGCGCTTTCTCCGGAGCCAATAAAATCGCTCCGGCACGATCACAGACCATGCAGCGGAAATTACACATGAAATCGAGACTCCGAAGCGAAGACAGCTCCCGGCGAACAAGGACGCGAGCGCAAGACAGCGAAATCAAAGCCCTTCTGCGAGTTGACGCCCAAAACCTCATGAGTGATACTGCCCCAAGCCGAAGAACGGCGCCCGAGCCGTCCCAGGCCCTTGAAATCACGACATTCCTGGCGAAGCCCCCCGGGATCCTCCCCACCCCGTTCAGGGGATTGAGACGACATCTCCTGTTTCATGGACTTCAACGCATGCGCTGCCCCGGGATCCTCCCCACCCCGTTCAGGGGATTGAGACTGCTAACATGCGGCGCGTCGTGCCAGATAGCTATCGGCCCCGGGATCCTCCCCACCCCGTTCAGGGGATTGAGACGACGCCCTGCAACGCCGCGCGGATCGCGCGCTCATCCCCGGGATCCTCCCCACCCCGTTCAGGGGATTGAGACCTGGCAATATCCAGGGGCGCCAGCTGGCGCGTAGGTGGACCCGGGATCCTCCCCACCCCGTTCAGGGGATTGAGAC
>Ga0100377_1001803_pt1 | contig 18292 bp, 7 predicted proteins | sample CryGeymeta201501_FD_83664 | JGI IMG/M metagenome (GOLD analysis project Ga0100377, IMG submission 83664) | Groundwater microbial communities from Crystal Geyser aquifers in Utah, USA - Crystal Geyser metaG 2015-01 | ecosystem: Environmental > Aquatic > Deep subsurface > Groundwater | place: USA...
CGGGTAGAGGGGGGGCAGAACAAGATTTCTACTTATCAAGCAACGACTTACTGTCCGGCTCCCCCTCTACCCTCATAGGGGAGAGGGGGTTGGGGGGTGAGGGCCTCCCCCTCTCCCCTCATAGGGGAGAGGGGGCCGGGGGGTGAGGGCCTCCCCCTCTCCCCTCATAGGGGAGAGGGGGCTGGGGGGTGAGGGCGGACTTGCGCTCAGGGCGTTTTCGCCTCACAACACTCCCTTCTTGAACGTTCGGGTTGGATCTTGGAGGACAGCGTGACGGTACGGCTTCGGGTGATGGTGTGTGTGGGGTGGGTTCTGGCGTCGATGGTGGTGCTGTGGGGGTGCGATGACGCGCCTGCGGGGCCGCCGGCGGTGTCGGTGTCGTTGAACCCGGACGCGGTGGATGGGGGGACGACGAGCCTGGCGGGGGTGGTGCTGGACTTCGAGACGGGGGAGCCGTTGGGTGGGGTGCGGGTGGAGACGGAGCCGGGGACGGAGGCGATGTTGACGACCGCGGAGGGGGAGTTTGTGTTGGTGGAGGGGGTGGTGGGGGAGCGGTTCTATCGGGTGAAGGCTCGGGGAGCGGGGTACGGGGACGGTGTGGCGGTGGTGTATGCGGAGGCGCGGAAGGTGGAGGGGATCGCGCTGTACCTGGTGCCGGAGGGTGAGGCGGGGGCGCTCGAGGTGTTGGAGGACGTGGTGGTGATGCCGGCGCCGACGCAGCGGGTGGGGGTGCGGTTGGCGAATCGGTCGGTGGGTGCGGTGGGTTTTCGGGTGGAGGTGCCGGCGGAGGCGGGGTGGTTGGTGGTGGAGCCGAGGATGGGTGAGCTGGCGGGGGAGGGTCGGGCGGATCTGAGGGTGAAGGTGGTGCCTGACGTGGTGCGGGGGTTGGTGGAGGCGAGTGGGGGCGTGCGTCAGTCGTTGGGGACGACGGTGCGGGTGGTGGGGGCGTCGGGGGAGGCGCAGCCGCTGCCGGTGGTGGTGCGGTTGGCGGCGCGGTCGGAGGTGTCGTTGACGCGTGAGGCGGTGGAGCTGGATGGGGTGGGGCAGTCTGCGGTGGTGAACTACCGGGCGATGGTGAACGGGGCGGCGTTGCGGCACGCGGTGGTGGAGACGCGGTTGAGGTTCGAGGGGGCGCCGGGGTTGACGGTGGTGCGGCGAGGGGAGACGGACGAGCAGGGGCGCCTGTCGATGGCGTTGGGGTTGGAGGCGGCGAGCGCGTTTGTGTTTGAGGCGGAGATCGTGTCGTACGGGGTGGCTGCGGAGCCGCTGTCGGTCGACACGGGGGTGGAGGGGAGGCCGACGGTGACGGTGACGGTGACGCCGGGGTCGCCGGTGGGGCTGGGGGAGACGGTGGAGGTGGAGGCGAGGGTGTCGGGGGCGGACGGTGTAGCGGTGGCCGGGGCGTCGTTGGAGGTCGTGGTGACGGCGCCGGATGGAACGGAGAGCACGCAGGTGCTGAGGGTGGTGGACGGGGTGGGGCGCGTGGCGGTGGGGGCGACGCAGCCGGGGCGGTGGGAGGTGCGGGTGGTGCCGGCGGGGGCAGACGGCGAGGATGTGGTGACGACGGTGAGCTTTGAGGTGGTGGGGGATTTGACGGTTCCGTGGGAGGGGACGTCGACGCTGGAACTGTCGAGGCGTGAGGCGGAGATCGGGATCGCGGGGGCGGTGGTGGGGACGGTGACGGTGCGCAACGCGGTGGGCGAGCCGCTGGCGGGGGTGGCGGTGGCGTTCTGGGACGGTCCGCTGCGGTCGGAGGGGGTGACGGACGGGTCGGGGGAGGCTCTGTTCCCGTTCGGGAGCGCGGTGGCGGGGTTGATTCCGGTGCGTGCGGAGGTGGGGGACGACGGGATGGGCGGGGCGCTGTTCACGCTGACGGACGCGGTGCGGTTTTTGTGTCCGCCGGTGGGGCCTTGTCCGGCGTCGTGTGAGGCGCTGCCGCTGGCCGAGGGGTTCTGTGTGAGCGAGGTGTTGGTGGCGGTGCCGGAGGTGGAGCTGGTGAAGGGGGTGGTGCCGATCGTGTACACGGTGGCGCACGCGGAGGGTACGCCGGTGGACGTGGAGGTGTGCTTTGCGGCGCCGGCGGAGTTCGAGGGGTGTCGGCGGGCGACGCAGGCGCGTCGGGACGAGGTGCGGTTCAGCGGGGGGACGGGGGTGCTGCAGCGGGGCACGGACGCGAACGGGACGACGCACACGTTCTTGTGGGACAGCCAGGCGGACCTGCCGAACCTGCCGACGGGGGACGTGGTGGTGATGGTGCGGGCGTGGCAGCAGGGGGTGCCGAGTGCATGGAACGAGGCGGGGCCTGTGGCGGTGCGCAACGGGCTGCTGTATGGGCGGCCGCCGGTGGCGGCTTTCCAGGGGGCGGTGGGGACGCGGGTGGCGGTGGCGGACTTCAACGGGGATGGCAAGGACGACCTGGCGGTGGTGTGGGTGGAGGCGACGGGCGGTGGGAGGGTGAAGGTGGACCTGAGCAACGGGGACGGGACCTTCAGGGGGCTGGCGATTCAGTCGACGATGACGGCGTTCACCGAGATCGAGGAGATCACGGTGGGCGATCTGGACGACGACGGTCGTCCGGACCTGGTGGTGGTCGGCACGGATGGCTCGGGGCCGGTGGTGGAGCTGTTCTTTGACGACGCGACTTCGGGGCTGGCGTGGCACGCCGTTCGACCGGCGCCGACGGGGGCTCGGGTGACCGCGCTGCACGTGGAGGACGTGGACGGGGACGGGTATGCGGACGTGGTGTTCGGGGCCTCGGGGGGGGGGCGATGGTGCGTGGGTGCTGCGGAGCGACGCGAACGCGGGGGGGCCGGGGTTCCATCAGATGGCGACCGAGCGGCTGGGCGAGGTCAGCGCGGATGGGGTGGACGCGATGGTGGTGGCGGACACGGGGAAGGGTTGGCCGCGGATCGTGACGCACGATCCGGTCACGGGTTCGCTGTGGGTGCGGGTGCGTGCGACGGGGGCGACGGTGGCGGTGGAGCAGGCGAGCGCCGCCGACGCGGTGGCGCTTGCGGCGGGGCGCATCCGGGGTCGGGACGGGGAGGAGGAGGTGGTGGCGGCGACGGCGGACGCGCTGGTGGTGCTGGGCTTCGGGTCAGGGGATGAGCTGGTCGAGCTTGATCGCAATCCGCTCCCGATGTCGTCGATCGATGTCGCGGTGGCCGATCTCAACAAGGACGGCATTGCGGATGTCGCGGTCCTCTTTGAGGGGCTGTTGATGACGTGGGTGGGCAGCGTGGAGGGTGACCTGACGCCGGAGACGGAGCTCCCCTGGACGTTCGGGGCGGGCGCGCGGCTGCATGTGGGGGACTTCACCGGGGACGGGGAGCTGGACCTGTTGGTGGTGTCGTCGTCGGGGGTGGTGGAGGTGTTCGCGGCGGAGCGGGCGCTGGCATCTCCTCTGGCGCTGACGGGGCCGACGCTGTCGTCGCTGACCACGGTGGGCTCGGGATGGGTGGCAGACGTGGATCTGGACGGTCGGCTGGACCTGGTGGGGGCGCTGTCGGGGATGGGCGGGCTGCACGTGGTGTCGCTGCGGGGGCAGGGGGACGGGACGCTGGCGGGCGCTGCACCGGGGGGGGGCGATCCAACCGTGATCGGACCGTTCGTGTTGGCGCGGGTGGAGGCCGGCGGTGCGGGCGTGTTCCTGGGGGTGAGCGGGAACGCAGACGCGATCGTGCAGATCCGGGTCCCGCTGACGGAGCCGGGCTCGGGCTCGGTGGTGCGGCTCACCGACCGGGCGACGGAGGTGAAGGGGTTTGAGCGGGCGGATCTCGACGGGGATCTGGTGGAGGAGGTCGTGGCGCTGGACGCGCAGGCGGGCGAGGTGCTGGTGTACCGGTGGGTAGGGGACACGTTCGAGCTCGCAGCGACCGGGGCGGTGGCCGGTGCGGAGCACCTGGCGCTGGTGCCCTGGTCGGTCCATGGGCCGGGGCGGATCGCGGTGGCGGCGGGCTCGGAGGTGGTGATGCTGGACGTGTCCGGCGCGGAGGTGGACCGTGTCCAGCTTGGGGCGGACGAGCGGGTGTCGGCGCTGGTGGTGGGGGAGTTGATGCCCGACGGGACGCAGGGGGGCGGGCCGGACCTGGTGGCGACGACGCAGGACAGCCGGTTGGTGGTGCGGCTGGCGATGTGGGTGGAGTTGGACGGCGGGGCGTTGCCGAGGCCGGAGGTGGTGGTGTTGACGGGGCAGGCGGAGCTTCCGTACGAGCTGCAGCTGAGCGATCGGGACGGGGACGGGGTGGCGGAGGTGTTCATGCGGTCTGAGGCGGGGGTGACGGGGTACCGCCTCGACGGCTCGCGGCTGGCGAGGCTGACGACGGACGCGCGGGGGCTGGTGTTGTTGGGGGGGGACCTGGACGGCTCGGGGGTTCGGGATCTGGTGTGGCTGTCGCCGACGGAGGTCGGGGTGACGCTGTCGGGCGAGGGGCTGGTGGATGGCATGGACGCGGGGGTGGGGGCGACGCGGCTGCACGTGGGGAGCTTCGATGGGCGAGGGCCTGCGCTGTGGATCGGCTCGTCGGGGACGGGCGCGTGTGTGTGGCCGCTGCCGCTGAGCGGGACCGATCAGGCGTGCTCGGTGGCGGAGCTCGGGGTGGCCGACGCGTTGAGCGTGGCGGTGATGGCGGACTTTTTCGGGGACGGGACGGACGAGCTGGTGAGGCCGCCGGGGACGTCGGGGTTGAGGGTCACCTCGGACATTCTGGGTCAGGGGGTGATCGTGGGGGGCACGTTGGCGTCGCCATCGGTGGTGATCGCGGCGGACATGGACCTGGACGGTCTGCCGGACGTGGTGGCCGGTGCGTCGGGGATCACGGTGCTGCAGCCGGGCACGCCGTGGAGCGAGGCTCAAGTGCCGGGATTCAACGCGCGGCCTTTGGCACTGTCGGCCTCCGGGGCGCGGTTTTCACGGCCCCAGCTGTGGATGACGTCGGCGGACCGCCTGTTCGGCATCAAGGCTGCGGCCGGGAGCTATGCGGTGGATGCGGGGGTGCCTTTCCGCGCGGGCACGACGGCGCTGCTGAGCGCGCAGCTCGATCCGCGCTCGCCGCGTCCGGAGCTGGTGGCGCTGGCGGGGGCGGAGGGGGTTGTGCTGGGGATCGGGTCTGCAGCGGGGCCGGTCGAGGTTGGTGGGCTCGGGGTGGATTCCCCGCTCCGGGTGGCTTCGGAGGATCTGAACCACGATGGGTGGGCGGATCTGGTGGTGTTGAGGTCGGCGTCGGCGGAGGCGGTGGTGCTGTTGTCGGGGCCGGGTGGGCTGGTGCCGGTCCAGCGGCTCCAGCTTCCGGGTGGGTCGAGGGATCTGGGCTTCGTGGATGTCGACGGCGATGGGCGGCTCGAGCTGGTGGTGGTGAGCGAGGGTGGGGCGTCGGTGTGGCGGTGGTGAGGTGAGCGAGGCCGTGACGGCAGGCGCGCAGTGCTCCCTGGTGAGGCGGCGGGGGAGCGTGAACGGCGTTCAGTGCTTGACTTGAGGCGGGGCGGGGCCCAAACTGCGCGCGTTCGCTTACATCCCGGAAGGGACCTCAACCACAACCAGGGATGGCATGTCCCTGGCCATATCGCGGAGATGCAGCATGACGATGATGACAAAGGGGCTTTGGCGCGGGCTGGGTGTGCTCGCCACGAGCGGTGCGCTCGCGGTTGCGATGATGGGCTGCTGCGGTGGTGGCGGCGGCACGAGCACGCCGACGCCGACCCCGACGGGTGATCAGTGCCCGTCGAACTTCAAGGCGGTGGCGGATCAGTCTGGCACGACGACGTGCTCGTGCCCGGCGAACGCCGCTTCGGGTTCGGTGTGGGGGACGGACATCTACACGACGGACTCGTCGATCTGCGGGGCGGCGGTGCACGCGGGCGCGATCACGAAGGCCAAGGGCGGCAAGGTGACCGTGAAGGGCGCCGCGGGCTGCAAGTCCTACAAGGGCTCGTCGCGCAACAGCGTGGGGAGCAGCAACTGGGGCTCCTACGAGAAGAGCTTCTTCTTCCCGGACAAGGGCGACGGCAAGTGCGAGTCGGACTCGGACAAGTCGGAGAAGGCCGGCAAGATGGACGACGAGGGCGGCGACGACGAGGCCTGCCCGTCCAACCTGAAGGCGATGAAGGGCTTTGACGCCAGCGGGAAGAACAAGCTGTCGTGCAAGTGCTCGGAGAGCCAGACGGGCTCTGGCTCGGTGTACGGCACGGACACGTACACGTCGGACTCGTCGATCTGCCGCGCGGCGCTGCACGCGGGCGTGATCAAGGCCAAGGGTGGCAAGGTGAAGGTGAAGTCGATGGAGGGCTGCAAGAAGTACACGGGCACCGATGCGAACGGGGTCAAGACCTCGAGTTGGGGGTCGTACGACATGAGCTTCTACTTCACGAAGAACGACAAGCCGAAGTGCGCTGAGTGAGGTGCTCTCCGTGCGGCGCGCGGGCCCGCTCGGGCTCGCGGCGCCGCGGCGAGTTGTGCCGGTGCCTGTCAGGGCACCGCCGTCCGGTGGATCCGAGCTCATCTCACAGCGGTGAGTGGGTGTCGCGGGTCCCGGGTGTGGTGTGCCGCTGTGACTCGCCGCTCCGGGTTGGCTCAGGCTCTGGTCTGGCGTTGACAGGGTCGGAAGGCGGGTGCATGGTAGCCGCGCTAACGAGTATCAGGTGTCAGGGAGTTGACGCCTGGGCCTGGTATGGCTTTTGCGTACATTCCCGCACAGGAATATGTCGCGACCCCGACGGCCTTTGCTCCAGGCATCTGTCCACAGGTCGGTCACGTGGCCATCGATGCCGATCAAGGCGACACGCGAGTGAGGAGAACCAGTGTCACAGGCCCCCATCCTGGTTGTGGACGCCGACGAGAAGAGTCGGCGTGTTCTCGAGATCAGCCTCAAGAAAGCGGGATACGGCGTGGAGTCGGTCTCGAGCGCGCGCGCGGCGCTGGAGTGGATGGGTGACCATACGCCGAGCCTGATCGTGAGCGACACGAACCTGCCGGGTCAGAGTGGTTTCGACTTCTGCGGCCGGGTCAAGGAGAACCTGGACTGGGAGCCGATCCCTTTCTTGTTCTTGACGGACTCGAAGTCGTCGGACTCGCGTCGTCGGGGGTACGAGCTGGGGGTCGAGGACTACCTGACGAAGCCGGTGTACGTGAAGGAGGTGACGTCGCGGGTGGAGATGCTGTTGCAGCGTCGCCAGAAGGAGCTGCTGGCGGTTGCGGACGCCGAGGAGAAGCGAGGTGACCTGGAGTCGGTGATGCTGATCGACCTGTTGCAGGCGATGGAGGATCATCGGCAGAGCGGGACGGTGGAGCTGGAGCGGGAGGGTCGTCGGGGGATCGTCTATTTCAAGGACGGCAAGGCGGTGGACGCGGCGGTGGGCAAGCTGCGCGGTGCGGAGGCGGTCTACCGGTTGATGCAGTGGCCGAGCGGGCAGTTCGTGATCCGTTATGTAGCGGAGGTGAACCGTCGGGATCGGGTGTCGCTGCCGACGCAGGACCTGATCCTGGAGGGGATGCGTCAGCTGGAGCGCTTCGAGGGGCTGATCGCCTCGGCGCCGGCGGGCGATCGGGTGTTCGAGGTGAACTACCGGGCGTTGGCCGATCATATCCGCACGCTTCCGGAGGAGGTGAACGGGCTGATCCGCCTGTTCGACGGGTTCCGGACGGTGGAGGACATCCTCGAGGACAGCCCGATCGGTTCGGTGAACGCGCTGACGGCGCTGGAGCGGCTTCGGGCGCAGGAGCTGATCTACGATGTGACGCCCCAGCGTCGGTCGGATCAGGAGCCGGAGGCGGAGGGGACTGCAGAGGCGGAGCGTCCGGACCTGGGCTCGTGGCTGGGCGCGGCTTCGGGTGAGGAGGCGTCGCGGAGCGGGCGTCCGGAGACGGAGGCGGAGAAGGTCCGCCGTCGTCGCGAGGAGCGCAAGCGTCGCAAGGGGACGGCGCGTCGGGGGGACGAGGGGCCGGAGGTGGAGGAGCGTCAGCTCTGGGCGACCGAGGCGCAGCGTCGCAAGCGGACGGTGGACGTGCCGGTGGTGACGTTGCCGGCGATGGCGTCGGCGCCGAGCGCGTCGGCGGTGGTGGCTCGGGCGCCGATAGCGGCGCCGGCGCAGGCGCCGTCGGGGTTCAGCGATCTGCAGCAGGAGCTGGAGGCTCTGGAGGCGCAGGCGGAGCAGCTTCGTCGGGAGAAGGAGCGTCTGGAGCAGGAGCGGATGGGGCGTGCTGAGGCGCGTCGCAAGGAGGAGGCGGAGCTGGCGCGCGTGGAGGCGCAGCGGGCGGTCCGTGCGCAGGTCGAGCGTCAGGCGCGTGAGGAGGAAGAGCGGCGGTCCCGCGAGCAGGCGGAGGCCGAGCAGGTTCGCCAGCGCATCCTGGAGGCCCAGGCGTTGACGGCGCAGCTTCAGCTCGAGCGCGAGGCGCTCGCCGAGGCGGTTGCCCGCGAGCGCGAGGAGTCCGAGCGGATGGCGCGGGAGGCGCGCGCCGAGGTCGAGGCGGAGATGCGGGATCGTCGCGCGCAGCTCGACGCCGAGGTCGAGCGGATGCGGGAGGAGCTGGGGCGTCGCAAGGCGGAGATCGAGGGTCGCGAGCAGGAGCTTGCCCTGGAGATCGAGCGTCAGCGTGAGGAGGAGCAGGACGCGCGGCAGCGGATCGCCGCCGAGCGTCAGGCTCGCGAGGAGGCCGAGCGCCGGGCGGCTGAGGAGGCGCGTCGTGCGTCGGCCGAGCGTCAGGCCCGTGAGGAGGTGGAGCGTCGCTCGGCGGTCGAGGCCGCGCGGCTGGCCCACGAGCTGGCGGAGGCCGATCGCCTCGCCCGTGACAAGGCCGAGCGGCTCGCTCGTCAGGAGGCCGACCGTCTGGCCCGCGAGGAGGCGGATCGGGCTGCGCTGGAGCAGGCGGCGTTGTTGGCCCGTCAGGAGGCGGCGCGGCTGGCGTTGGAGCAGGAGGCGGCGGAGCTGCTGGCGCTGCAGGAGATGGAGCGCGAGGAGGCGGCGCGGCTTGCCCGCGAGCAGGCCGAGCGCGAGGAGGCCGAGGCGCAGGCGCGTGAGGAGGCCGCGGCGTTCGCCCGCGCGTCGGCCGAGCGGGAAGAGGCAGCGCGCCTGGCTTCGGAGTCAGCGACGCCCAAGGTGGACGACGCTCGCATCCGCAAGGAGGAGAGCGAGGCGAAGGCGGCGGCGATCAGCGCGTTGGCCGAGGCGGCGCGTCGGTCGCGTCGGCCGGTGGCGGAGCCCCCTGTGCAGGATCGCAAGGACGAGCTGGCGGCGGCTGAGCGTGAGGCAGAGGAGGAGCGTCGTCGTCAGGCTGAGCGTGCTGAGGCTGAGCGCAAGGAGGCGCAGCGCAAGGAGGCCGAGCGGCTGGCCGCGGCGCAGCGCAAGGAGTCCGAGCGCAAGGACGCTCAGCGCAAGGAGTCCGAGCGCAAGGACGCTCAGCGCAAGGAGTCCGAGCGCAAGGCGGCCGAGCGCAAGGAGGCGTCCGCGGCGGCGAGCACCGTGGTGCCGGCGCTGTCGAAGCCCACGTCTGCGCCGCCGGACGTGACCGCTCCGCAGCCCGGCAAGCAGCCGGCGACGAGCACCGAGGAGCGCATCCTGAACCCGAGCACCGAGTCGCCGCACCCCGAGGACGCGTTCTTCGCCCAGAGCCACGACGACCTCTACGACTATGCCGAGCCGGCCCACGGCGGCAGCAGCCGCACGCCGATGATCGTCATCGGTGCGGTGGTGATCGCCGTCCTGGTCGGGGTGGGCTGGTACGCGACGCGCGACGAGCCCGACACGGCCACCGAGACGAACCCGACGGTCAAGGAGCGCCCCGAGATCAAGAGTCCGGGCGGCGGCGAGACGCTGGCCAACAAGGGCAACGACGGCCTCGCCGACAAGGCGGTGACCCGTCGGGCGGAGGAGCTCGGCGTGCGCACGGTGGAGAACACCCGCGGTCTTGGCGAGCTGTACGCGGTGGCCGGCATGGGCGATGAGCCCGACGCGGGCGACCCCGACAACGCGGCTCCGCCCGAGGCGGACGCCGAGGCGCCCGAGGACAAGACGCCGACCGACGCTCCTCCGGAGGAGAAGGTGACGCCGCCGCCGGTCGAGAAGGCGACGCCGCCGCCGGTGGAGAAGGTGACGCCGCCTCCGGTGGAGAAGGTGACGCCGCCTCCGGTCGAGAAGGTGACGCCGCCTCCGGTCGAGAAGGTGACGCCGCCTCCGGTCGAGAAGGTCACGCCGCCTCCGGTGGAGAAGGCGCCTGCGGATGTGAACGTGTCGATCCAGAAGGGCCGTCGCCTGGTGCAGAGCGGGAACTACGCGGGCGCGATCGCCGAGCTGCAGCAGGCCGCCGCGATCCAGCCGGGCAACTACCAGGTGAACTTCCTGCTCGGGCAGGCCTATTACAACTCGGGGGACAACGCCAACGGGCTGCGTTACCTCGAGCGCGCGGTGCGGGCGAACCCGAACGCGGCCGATGCGTGGATGTCGCTGGGCAGCGCGTACATGGCGGCGGGGCAGAACTCGAAGGGGATCGAGGCGTACAAGAAGTACGTGCAGCTTCGGCCGACGGGGAAGAACACCGAGATGGTGCAGAGGATCCTGGCGCAGTATCAGTGAGGGGTTCGGTGGGGCGAGGCTCTGCCGCGCAGCTCCCCCGCGGCCGCATCCGCTCGCCTTTGGGCTCGCGGGCGGCCTCGGCCCCTCGCGAGCAAGGGGCAGTGGGGAGAACCGGACGACTCGGAGGTGCGTCAATGCACTCGGCCGTTCGTGCCTCATTCCCATGGTAAGGCGTTGTAATTAATGACATTTCACGCACTGTCGAGGCGTTCGTTATCGCCCCGCAGCCCGTCTTGCCCCACTGCCCCTTGCTCGCGAGGGGCCGAGGCCGCCCGCGAGCCCAAAGGCGAGCGGATGCGGCCGCGGGGGAGCTGCGCGGGGGAGCCGCGGAGGGAGCAGGATGAAGGTTCTTGGTATCGAGAGCTCGTGTGACGAGACGTCGGTGGCGCTGGTGGAGGGTGGGCGTCGGGTGGTGGCGAACGCGGTGGCGAGCCAGATCCCGATCCACGCGCGGTATGGGGGGGTGGTGCCGGAGCTGGCGAGTCGGAACCATGTGGTGGACATCATCCCGACGCTGGAGGAGTGTCTGTCGTCGGTGGAGGGTGGGCTGGGGGCGGTGGAGGGGATCGCGGTGACGGCGGGGCCGGGTCTGGTGGGGAGCCTGCTGGTGGGGCTGGAGGTGGCCAAGGCGTTGGCGTGGTCGCTGGGGGTGCCGTTGGTGGGGGTGAACCACATCGAGGCGCACTTGATGTCGCCGCTGCTGGATTACGAGGGGGCGGAGGGGTTGTCGGGGACGCCGTCGTTTCCGTTCGTGGGGCTGATCGTGAGCGGGGGACACACGCATCTGTACGAGGTGCGTGGGGTGGGGCGGTACGCGTTGATCGGGGGGACGCGGGACGACGCGGCGGGTGAGGCGTTCGACAAGGTCGCCAAGATGTTGGGGATGCCGTACCCGGGGGGGGTGTACATCGACCAGATGGCGTTGCGTGGGCGTGCGGACGCGTTTGTGCTGCCGCGGCCGATGTTGCGCAAGGACAACGACGAGTTCAGCTTCTCGGGGATCAAGACGGCGGTGCTGACGCTGCTCAGGGGTCTGGAGGCGCCTCCGGCGCTGGAGAGTGAGGTGCTGTGCGACATCTGCGCGTCGTTCCAGGAGGCGGTGGTGGACGTGCTGGTGGGCAAGCTGTTCCGGGCGGCGCGGGCGCGTGGGATCAAGGACGTGGTGATCTCGGGGGGCGTGTCGGCGAACTCGCGGCTGCGGGCGCGGGCGCTGGAGGTGGGGATCTCGAGCGGGGTGGCGGTGCACATCCCGCCGCTGTGGCTGTGCACGGACAACGCGGCGATGATCGCGGGGCTGGGGAGCCACTATCTGTCGGGCATGGCCGGTCGGGGGTTTGAGGCGTTCGGGCTGAACGCGTCCTCGGGGTTTCCGATGGGGGTGCTGGGGGAGTTCGGCGAAGGTGGTGGGGCTGGCGCCTGAGGGCGGCCGGGCGCGTCTCGCTGTGTGTGTCTATCTTCCTGATATTACTTGCGTTTTGACAGGTTGAGGCCGCCGGGGTAGGCGTAGCTGACGAAGGCGTCGTAGGCGTAGACGACGAGTCCGAAGCTGGTGCTGGCCTCGATGGTGTGGGCGCCGTCGGTCACGGGGATGTGGACGATGAGGTGCTGGGAGCCGGGGACCTCGAGGACGGTGATGGTGGGGTCGCGCAGGTCGACGGGGTATCCGTCGAGGGTGAGGGTCTCTGCGGCGTTGAAGGGGACGATGGCGGTGGCGAAGTCGAAGGCGTAGGTGGCGGGGGTGAGGAAGAGGTAGCGGTCGCGGTACTGCTCGACGGGGGGCAGGAGGAACATGGCGGGGTCACCGGTGGCGATGGAGCTGATGTTGGCGGTGGCGGCGACCTGTCCGGCGATGTAGCCCATGACCATGATGGGTGCGCTGGCCTCCAGCCCGAACGGGGAGGCTGTGGCGAGCATGCAGTGGGCGCCGGCGGGGAGCTCGACCTCGTTGGGGGAGGCGCCGGCGTGGTCACGGCAGTCGGTGAGGGCGCGGGCGAAGGGGGTGCGGAGCTTGAGGGTGAGGAGCTCGGCGGTGAGGCGGAGTCGTGCGGGCTGGTCGCCGGCGACGAGGTGCCAGTAGTTGATCTCGGTGGCGGCGCGGCCGCGTCGGGCGGTGGGGGCCATGACGAAGGTCTGGCCCCAGGTGTCCTGGGGGATGAGCTGCTGCTCGAGGTGGTCGCAGGCGGCCAGGGACTGGGGGATGTAGGTGCAGGGGTGGGTCGAGAAGGCGACGAAGGGGCTGTTGGAGGTGGCGCGGGCGCCGCTCAGCACGCTGGTGTGGGAGGTGGTGGAGCGGGACTCGAGGTGGAGGACCTCGTCGCGGGCGAGGGTGACGGTGAGGTGGGTGGTGGCGTCGTCGTCGTCGGGGGGGAGGGTGAGGCGGGTGTCGAGGGAGCGCTGGAGGCGGGTGCCGGCGGGGAGCTCGACGGTGAGGGTCTGATCGTCGCTGAGGGCGACGAGGGTGAAGCCGAGGCCGAGGGAGGTGGGGTCGGGGTCGAAGCGCATGTCGGCGGCGCCGAGCAGGGTGTAGTCCTGACCGGCGGCGGTGGTGGGGAGCAGGAGTGAGGCGTCGTTGGTGTAGGTGGTGTTGCAGCAGTAGGGGTTGAACTGGTAGGCGACGACGGGGAGGGAGGAGGTGAGGCGTCGGGCGACGCGGTGGATGCCGGAGATTCCGGAGGGCACGGTACGCTCGCCGAACAGGAGCGTGACGATGGCGCCGGGGGGGATCTGGAGGTGTTCGGCGGGTCCGGACAGCGGGGTCATGGCGCCGTCTGCGTCGGTGCGGACGGAGCGGACGGTGTGGGTCTGGGGCTCGGGCTGGGCGGAGGTCACGTCGACGGAGCCGAGGATGAGCTCGGGTTGGCCGAAGGGGTCGCGGACCTCGATGGTGGCGGGCAGGACGGGGTCGCTGTTGGCGATGACGAGGCCGAAGGGGGCTCCGGGCGTGCTCTGGTTGCGCAGGGGGTTGGGCAGGTCGAGCACGACGTAGTCGCAGCCGATGTAAGAGCGCTCGCGGGCGGCGACCTCGCAGGGGACGACGCACTGGCCGCCGCGGCAGACGGCGCCGTCGGGGCAGGTCTGGGGGGCGATGAGGCCGGTGCCGGCGGGGTCGCAGATGCCGAACCCGGTGAGGCCGTGGCAGCTGTCGCGGCCGGGGGTGCAGGCGAAGGGGCCGCACAGGCCGTCCTGGCAGACCTGTCCGGCGGGGCAGGTGGTGCGTCCCCAGCGGGTGGCGTCGGGGAGGTCGGGGTCGGGGATGTGGCACTGCTCGATGGCGTCGGTGGATGCGGCGAGGCATCGGATGAGGCCGGCTTCGCAGACGGGGGCGGGGGGTGGGGGGATGAAGGGGGCGGGGGCGTCCTCGGTGCCGGCGTCGGCGCCGGCGTCCGGGGGGTAGGAGGTGGGCAGGTAGAGGGAGGGGGGCTCGTCGCCGCAGGCGAGGGCGAGCGGGGCGAGGAGCAGGAGTGCGGAGGGGAGGAGGCGGGCGGCGCGCATCAAGGCTCCGGGGAGGGGCGTTGTGGGGGAGGTCGGGGAGCGACGGAGACAGGGTGGGGGTTGGGAGAGGTGACGTCAAGCGGGGCGTGGGCTGGCGTGTTCTTGCAAAGCCGGATCAGTTGGGCAACCCTCAGCCGGTGTCGGGATGATGGCAGGGGATGAGAAGCCGTTCGAAAAATATATGCCTCGTTTCCTCGTATCTTCTGTCCCCAGGTGTGTCTTCTGCTCGGTCATGGGCCTCTGGGCCCACTCCCTCACATCAGACACCACCTGGAAACAGAATCTACGTCGGACCCATCGGCATCTATTTTCCGAATGGCTTCTGAGGCGGAGCGGTATGGCGCAGCGGCCGATCACGCTTGGACCGTGGGAGCTCTCGGAGCCGTTCTCGCATGGCGGGTTCGGCGACGTGTGGCGAGGGGTGCATCGGTTCCAGGGCGGGGCGTTCGCGGTCAAGGTGATGCGCGAAAAGCGCATGCGGGAGGCGGGGGCGGTGGCGATGTTCCGGCGCGAGGTGCAGCTCGTGGCGGGCCTGGACCATCCGGGCATCGTGATGGTGCTGGACTATGGGGAGGTGACGGCGGAGGCGGCGCGGGCGAGCGGGGGCAAGCTGTCCGACGGCAGCCCGTACCTGGTGATGGAGCTGGCGCAGGGGGGCGCGCTGTCGGACATCCTGCCGCAGCGCAACCTCGAGTGGGACGAGATCCGTGAGCTGCTGCTGAGCTTGCTGGACGCGTTGGCGCACGCCCATGCGCGGGAGGTGATCCATCGGGACATCAAGCCGGGGAACGTGCTGGACTTCGGGGAGTCGGGTTGGCGGCTGACGGACTTCGGGATCGCGCATGTGCTGGATCAGTCGCGGGAGGGGCTTCGGGAGCGTTCGAGGGGGACGCCGTATTATATGGCGCCGGAGCAGCTGCTGGGGTTGTTTCGGGACTACGGGCCGTGGACGGATCTCTATGCGCTGGGGTGTCTGACGTACCGGCTGGTGAACGGCGCGCCGCCGTTCTCGGGGCGTTCGGTGGAGGAGATGGCGAGGCTGCACCTGCGGGCGTCGCTGCCGCCGCTGCGGCCGTTGGTGCGGGTGCCGGGGGGGCTTCGGGTGTGGCTTCAGCGGCTGATGGCGAAGAAGCCGGGGCAGCGGTTCGCGCGGGCGGCGGACGCGGCGCGGGCGCTGGCGGAGCTGGGGTCGTTGCCGGTGGCGCGGCCGTCGTCGGCGTCGCGGTTTGAGCCGGTGACGCTGGATTTCTCCTTGTCGGCGGGGGTGTTGGACGGGACGACGAGCCCGCGGGAGGTGTCGGGGCTGCTGCTGGAGTCGGCGCGGCTGGGCGTGGAGGGGGCGGGCTCGACGACCATCCCGCGGCTGGTGTCGCTGCGGCCGATGAACCTGCCGACGCTGAGCGCGACGTTGCCGGACCTGTACGGGATGGGCGAGGCGGAGGTGGTGACGATGGAGCTGGACCTCGAGCTGGGCGAGAGCCTGGAGGAGGCCGAGCCGCGGGCGGTGTTCGACGACGGCCCGACGCTGCGGAGCGCGGAGCTCCCGGCGGAGCTGCGGGGGCGGAGCGCGGTGGCGCATGCGCCGAGCCGGCACGGGGTGCCGGCGTCGTGGCGGGGGGAGGACCCGCGGCCGCGGCCGGTGGCGTTGATGGGCGCGGGGCTGGAGCTGTTCGGCCTGCGGGCCATCCCGATGGTGGGGCGGGAGCTGGAGCGCGACGCGCTGTGGGGAGAGCTCCGGACGGTGTGGCGCCAGGGGCAGGCGCGGGCGTGCCTGGTGAGCGGGGCCGCGGGGTCGGGCAAGAGTCGGCTGGCCGAGTGGATCGCGCGCCGGGCGCACGAGGTGGGCAGCGCGAACGTCCTGTGGGCGACCCACGGCCCGGAGGGCGGCCCGACGCATGGGCTGGGGCGGATGCTGGCGCGGTACTTCCAGTGCGGTGGGCTATCGCCCGCGGATGTGGAGAAGCGGATCGGTCGGTGGCTGAGCCGGGTGGGGGTGTCGGACCCGCTGGAGGCGCGGGCGTTGATGGAGGTGATCGGCGCGGGCACGAGCCTGGACGCCAGCGCGACGATCCAGTTCGTGGCGCCGGCGCAGCGGCACGCGGTGGTGCGTCGCGCGCTGGGGCACATCGCGCGGGAGCGTCCGGTGGTCGTGTGGCTGGACGACGTGCAGTGGGGCCTGGACGCGCTGGAGTTCCTGGTGGGGACGCTGGAGGGGCAGGGCCGTGATCGGCTGCCGATCCTGTTCCTGCTGACGGCGCAGGACGAGGCGCTGGCGGAGCATCTGGAGGCGACGCGTGCGGTGACGCGCCTGCTCCAGCGGGACACGGTGGCGCACGTTCACCTGGAGGCGTTGGACGGGGCGTCGTCACGGGCGCTGGTGGGCCGGCTGCTGTCGTTCGAGCCGCGGGTGGCCGAGGAGCTGGCGGAGCGGTGCGCGGGCAACCCGATGTTCGCCATCCAGGTGGTCGGGGACTGGATCGAGCGGGGGCTGCTGCACGTGCGGGACGGCGTGTTCACGCTCCAGGCCCGCGCCGGCGCGGCGCTGCCCGACACGCTGCACGCCGTGTGGGCCGAGCACGCCGAGCGTGTTCTGGCCGGGCGCGGCGAGGACGATCGGAGGGCCCTGGAGGTGGCGGCGATGCTGGGGCAGGAGGTGGTGGGGCAGGAGTGGGCGATGGCGTGCGAGGAGCTGGGGGTGGCGCCGTCGGAGGAGCTGGTCGGGGTGCTGGTGGGGCGTCGGCTGGCCCGGTGGACGGAGGACGGCTGGGCGTTCGTGCACGGGATGCTGCGAGAGAGCCTGCTGCGCATCCTGACCGAGGCGGGGCGCCAGCGCAGGCTGGCGTCGGCGTGCGGTCGTGTGTTTGCGCGGCTGTACGAGACGACGGGGGCGCGTCGGCTGGCCGAGCGCGCGGGTCGCTTCCTCGTGACGGCGGGCGAGCACGCCCGGGCGGTGGAGCTGCTGTACGTGGGGGCTGTGGAGCTGCGCAACGGCGGGGACTTTCGTGAGGCGACGGCGCTGCTGCTGCGCCGCGAGCGCGCCTACGACGCGATGGGCGCCGGCCCGAGCGCCGAGCGCTGGCGCGGCCTGCTCCTGATGGCGGAGCTTCGCAAGCTGCAGGGCCGCCACGACGACGCGGTGGCGCTGTGCGAGCAGGTCCAGCGGGATGCGCGCCAGTTTGGCTGGTCGGAGCTGGAGGCGGAGTCGCTCCTGGAGCGCGGGGACATCGCCTACCGCCGCGGCATGTTCGAGCAGGCGATCGCCTACGTCCAGGGCAGCCTGGCGATGGCGCGCGCCCGCGCAGACGCGTCCGGCATCGCCCGTGCGTGCAGCCTGCTCGGCCGCGTGGCCCTGCGGACGGGCGAGCTGGACGACGCCATCGAGTTGCTGAGCCTGTCCGCCGAGCGCTTCGAGGCGCTCAGCGAGCTCGTCCCGTTCGCCACGGCGACGATGGCCCTCGGCACGGCGCACCTGCACCGTGGCGACCTCGAGCGCGCCGAGGTCCTGTTCGTGCGCGCGTGGCAGCTCTACGAGGGTCAGGGCATCGTGCACTCGGCCGCGGCGGCGGTGAACGCGATGGGGGAGCTGTCCAGGGCGCGCGGCGATCTGGACGCGGCCGAGCGCCACTACCGCCAGGTGATCCAGATCTACGAGGCAATGGGGGCGGTGGACGTCGACATCCCCCGCAACAACGTCGGCCTGATCCACCTGCAGCGTGGCGAGTATGCGGAGGCCCGCGCGATCCTGGAGGGTGTGCGCGCGGCGCTCGAGCGCAGCGGTCAGGTTGGCAACGTCGGCGGCCTGTACATCGAGCTGCTGCCGTGCGTGGCGGCCGTGCGGGACTGGACGACCTGGGATCTCTACCTCGATCGCGGCCAGGCGCTGCTGGCCGAGTCCGGCTCGGCGGACGCCGACGACGCGTGGCCTGCGCAGCTCGCCGGGGAGCTGGCGGCGGCGGTGGGGGAGGTGGATCGGGCGCGGGTGGCGTTCCTCGTGGCGCGGATGCTGTGGGAGAAGCTGGGGAACATGGAGAAGCTGCTGCAGGTCGAGGAGGCGCTGGCGAGGCTGGGGGGGGAGGTGATGTAGGGGCGTCAGCCCCGGCGCCCTCACCCCCCAACCCCCTCTCCCGTATGACGGGAGAGGGGGAGGCCCTCACCCCCCGGCCCCCTCTCCCCTATGAGGGGAGAGGGGGAGGCCCTCACCCCCCGGCCCCCTCTCCCGTATGACGGGAGAGGGGGA
>Ga0100377_1001806_pt1 | contig 18281 bp, 15 predicted proteins | sample CryGeymeta201501_FD_83664 | JGI IMG/M metagenome (GOLD analysis project Ga0100377, IMG submission 83664) | Groundwater microbial communities from Crystal Geyser aquifers in Utah, USA - Crystal Geyser metaG 2015-01 | ecosystem: Environmental > Aquatic > Deep subsurface > Groundwater | place: USA...
GCGTTTGGATCATGGGGGCTGGGTAGCAGGCGATGGCCTGCGGGGGCTTTGTGTTTCATCCGTGCGAGGGGGGAAGAGTCTATGAAAATCTGCATGACCCGGGCAATGATCATGGTCGCTTTGGTCGGCGTTCTGGCCTTGCCGTGGCAGGCCGACGGCGCCGGTTTCGGTCTGTACGAGGGCAGCGCTCGCGGCAACGCGCTGGGTGGGGCGCTGACGGCGGCCGCCGACGACCCGTCGGCCCTGTTTTACAACCCGGCTGGAATCACCCAGCTCGAGGGGATTCAGGTCATGGGCGGAGCCACCTTCATCACCCCGATGGTGGACGTGACCACGGTCAATCCGTACGGCAGCGCTTCCAGCAAGACCACCTCGGAAGAAAACACCTGGATCCCACCGTTTTTGTATGCCACTTATCAATTCAACGATCAGCTCTATTTTGGTCTCGGGGTATTTTCCCGCTTCGGTCTCGGCACCGAATTCGATGAAAACTGGGCCGGTCGTTACAACAATTATAACGCGGTGATCAAAACGGTGAGCGTCAATCCCAACGTGGCCTTCAAGTTGAACGACTGGATTTCGCTCGCGGCCGGGATGGAATTCATGTATTTCGATCTGACCCTGGAAAACAAGGTCGACCTGCTCGGGAAAAACGATCCGTCCACCACCCAGTTCGACGTCGACAGTTCGCTCACCGGTGATACCATGGGCTACGGCTTCAACCTGGGCGTACGGATGCAGCCGCGTGACTGGATCGCGCTTGGGGCCAATTACCGCAGCCAGGTTCGCCAGCACATCGACGGCACCGCGGACTTCACCGCTCCGGCCAATCTCAATCTGCCCTCCATTCTGTTCAACGACACCGGCGCTTCCGGCACCATCACCCTGCCCCAGGAACTGTTTCTGGGTGTTGCCGTGTGGCCCATGGAACGGTTGATGGTTGAATTCGACGCTATTTACACCGGCTGGAGCAGCTTCGATGAGCTGACCATCAATTTCGATCAGGCACCGGCTCCCGGTGAAGACTCGGTGACCGTGCCGAAAAACTGGGACAATGTCTGGCGCTTTGGAGTCGGCGTCGAATACAAGGCGCTCGACTGGCTGGATCTGCGCCTGGGTTACATCTACGACCAGACCCCGATCCCTGATTCGACCGTGGATTACCTGGTGCCGGCCAACGATCGGCAGATGTTCGCGGTGGGCACCGGGCTCCATTGGAAGACCTGGACTCTGGATCTTTCCTACACCTATCTGATGATCAAGGACCGTGATGTGGACGGCCGTACCGAATCCGGTGTTTACGACGGCGAATTCCAAAACGGCGATGCCCATCTGATCGGCGCCGGCCTATCCTATCGGTTCTGATCCACGTTGTTGCGGGACGCCCCGCGGCGGTACTCGGCATGGCCGCCCCGGAAAGCAGGCAAATCTTGACGGGAAGCCCGGATATCCTCCGGGCTTCCGCTTTTGGAGGGTCACTCATGAGCCAGGATCTGAAGAAAATGTACCGCACGGTGATGGCCGATCATTTCCCTGATACGCTCACCATCGGCTTCGGGGACCAGGTGCTCCGGTACCGCAAACGGACCTGGAAGATCGCCGACGAAAAGACCGGGGAACTGATCGAAAAGGGGCTCCGCTACGGTGAAAACCCGGGCCAGGAAGCGGCGCTTTACCAGTTGCGGGAAGGCCATCTGACGCTCGGCGACTGCCGCTTTATCGAACCGGGCCTGGGTCTCGCCAGCGCCATCAGCGAAGCGGACATGATTCAGGCCGGCAAACACCCGGGGAAAACCAACCTGACCGATCTCGATAACGGTCTCAATCTGATCAAGTTTCTCACCGCCAAGCCGGCCGCCGTGATTCTGAAACACAACAACCCGTGCGGGGTGGCCCATGGAGCCACTCTGGCGGAAGCCTACCGGCGCGCCAACCGGGCCGACCGGATCGCGGCCTTCGGCGGCTGCCTGGTGGTCAACCGCGCGCTCGACCGGGAAACGGCGGAAGCGGTGGCGGAAAATTACCTGGAAGTGGTGGCGGCCCCGGAATTCGCCGACGGTACGGTGGATATCCTGGCGCGTCGGGCCAATCTGCGCATCATTCAGGTGCGCCGCATGGATCGGCTGAGCGATTATCTCACCCGCCGCTTTGTGGACTTCAAATCGCTGGTGGACGGCGGACTGATCATTCAGCAGTCGCCGCTGAATCGGATCATGGGGCCGGAAGACTTGCAGCTTGCCGAAACCGTGCATGAAGGCCAAACCTACCGCATCGCCCGCCGGCCCAGCGCCGCGGAATTGAACGATCTGCTGTTTGGCTGGTTGGTGGAACAGGCGGTAACGTCCAATTCGGTTCTGTACGTGAAGGACGAGTGCACGGTGGGCATCGGTACCGGCGAGCAGGACCGGGTCGGGGTGGCGGAAATCGCCGTTTACAAAGCCTATCAAAAATATGCCGACGCGCTCTGTTTCGACCGCCACGGGCTCCCCTACAAGGACCTGGAACTGGCCGTTGACCAGGGCCGGCGACCGCGCGCCGAAAAGGATGCGATCGATCGGGACACCGCCGAAGCCAAAGGCGGACTGCGCGGCGCGACCATGGTTTCCGACGCCTTTTTCCCGTTTCGCGACGGCCTCGATGTGGGGCTGCGCCAGGGCATCACCGCCGTGGTCCAGCCGGGCGGTTCGATGCGTGACTGGGAAGTGATCGAAGCCTGCAACGAAGCCGGCGCCACCATGGTGTTCACCGGTCAGCGCGCTTTCAAGCATTGATCCGGCACGGCGCGGCCCGGCCAACCGCGACCAGCGCCGCTGACGCCGCCCGGTTTCCGGCGTGCCGCGGGAAACCGCGGTGGCAACTTGGTGCCGGTAGGCTGGGCGCTTGGATGCGCTCCGGTGGGAGTGGCTTTCCAGCCACGACTTCGGCGCTTCGGCGGCCGAGGAAGCAGGAGCTTCGCGCACCGGGGCCCCAAACTGGCAGCAGGGAACCGGCGCAACCAGCAAAGCCAGCGGAGTTATACCGGTTAAGGGTAAAAAGTTTCATTTCGCGTGCGCACTTTCCCGGGAGCGCGGGCATCCTGCCCGCTTTTGGTAATGAAACATCTGATCCTAAGCCAGTATAGCTTGAGAAGTTACGTTTTGTGCTCCCGCAGAGGCGCTGAGAGCGCGGAGAAGAGCCCTGAAATCAACCTCCGCGTCTCTGCGTCTCCGCGCGGAAATGAAACTTTCAAGCCTTCACAAGTATAGCCGGGTCAATGGGGTCAGGGTGGTCCGCTGAGTCGGTAGCGTCAGCGGAACCAGCGGAAACCCTCACGTGGACCTGGGCGGGATCTGCCCGAAACGCCCTCCGGCTTGCCAACAAACGGGTGAGGGTTTCCGCCGCCCCATCCTAGGCTTTCGACTCTGCTGCCGGGTCCAACGCGGTTTCCGGGTCCCAGGGCTTGATCAGATCTTGAACCAGGCCCAACTGATCAAGAATTCGAGCCACCACGAAATCCACCAGGTCCTGCACCGACCACGGCCGCTGATAAAATCCGGGCATTGGCGGCAGGATCACCGCTCCAGCCTCGGCGGCCCGCTGCATGTTGCCGAGATGAATCCGGCTGAGCGGGGTTTCCCGCGGCACCAGCAGGAGTTTGCGGCCTTCCTTGAGGCACACGTCGGCGGCCCGATGAATCAGATTACTGGAAATGCCCTGGGCGATGGCGGCCAGGGTCCCCATGGTGCAGGGCACCACCACCATGGCGGCGGCGGGAAACGAACCGCTGGCGATGGGAGCGGTGAAATCGGCGGCATCATGGAACCACACCCGATCGCCGAACTGCTCGCGCAGATCGCAACCGGTTTCCAGTCGGTAGACCAGGCGGCCGGCCTTGGACGCCACCAGGTGGATCGGCAGTTGTCTCCGGAGCAATTGATCGAGCAGGGTCCGGGCATAGGGAGCGCCACTGGCGCCGGTAACGGCAACGATGTACTGGGAAGCTTTCATCCGGCCATGATCCACGACGGCAGCCTTTGGTTGCGCGGGCGGTTGAGGACTGATGGTTGCTGGTCAGGTGGTTGCAACTGGATGCTCTTGTTAGGCGTGGGGATGGGTCCTTAACCAGGATGGAGGGTTAAGCTCCCATTGGGTGCCACCGGAAACGCGCCGCGCTGGGGCGTGGCGGTCCCGGCACCGTCCTGGCTTCGGATTCAGGCGTCGGCCCGCAGGCGGGCGGCGGCTTCCACGGCGCTCAGGTGGCCGTGGACCAAGGCCGCGATCAGCTTGAGAAAAACCACCGGGCGCTCATGCTGAAACACGTTGCGGCCGATCGCCACGCCGCCGGCGCCGGCACTGAGCGCCTGTTCGATCCGCAAGAGAAATTCGCCACTGTCGCCGGCCTTGCCGCCACCGGCGACCAGCACCGGTACCGGACTTCCGGCCGTGATCCGGGCCAGATTGTCGGGGTCGCGGGGTGCCGGCATCTTGATCAGATCGGCGCCCAGTTCCGCCGCGACTCGAGCGGCATGGGCCAGGGCCGCATCGGTCATGGGGTTGGGGGCATAGGCGCCGCGCACATAAATCATCACCAGGAGCGGCAGTTGCCATTCGGCACAGGCCGTTCCCACTCGGCCCAGGTCCAGCAGCATTTCCCGCTCTTCCCGAGCACCCAGATTGATATGCACGGAAACGCCGTCGGCTCCCCGCCGTAGGGCTTCTTCCACGGTGCCCACCAGCACCTTGTGATGAAAGTCCGGTCCCAGTTGAGTGCTGGCGGAAAGGTGCAGGAACAGGCCCGGCAGGCGATGCGGCAGCCCGTCCAGGTAGCGGAACATGCCCTTATGCAGCACCATGGCGTCGGCGCCTCCGGCCACCCCGGTCCGGACCGCCTGATCCATCTGCCGCAACCCCGGAATCGGCCCGCAGCTCACCCCGTGGTCCAGCGGCAGAACGACGATCCGCCCGTCTTCCGGATTGACCAGTCGCTTCAGTCGCAGCGTCCTGCCGGTGCTCATGCCTTGAGGCCTCCAGCGCTCTCCAGCCGGTTCACGCCACTTGCGCAAAGCGGGTCAGGGGTTCCAGTTCAGGAATTGATGGTAGCCTATTGGTCTGGTAAAGCAACCGGAAAAAATGCCGCAAGCCGCACTGCTCAGCCGCTCCCAGATCGAAGCAAAGGTGCCGGTAGTAATCGCTCAGGGCCTCTTGATCAAACCCGCTCAGGCGTTCCGCTTCGCGGCAGATGATCGGCATGTGACCGCGGCCCCAGGTCTTGGCCGCCATCAGTTCATCGACGGTCTGAAAAATCCCCCGGGGTTTTGCCGCCAGACTGTCGCGGCGCACCGTCCACAGACCGAACACAAACGGCAGACCGGTCCACTCGAACCAGGCCTGACCGAGATCCAACCGGTAAGGATATTCTTCCTGCCGGCTCCAGGTGAGGGCTTCATCGCCGATGGCGAGAAAGGCGGTGGGCCGTTCCCCGTGATTCAAGCTGGCGGTGACGCAGCCTTTGAAGGTTTTCACATCGCGCAGGTGCCAGCGCAGGCGGGTCAAAAGTTCCAGCAGCGCGATCGAGGTTTCCGACTTGGCGCTCACCAGAATCGAACAGCCGCTCAGATCGTGAACCGGTCGTCGGCTCATCAATAGAACGCTCAGCACCGGCCCGCGCGAACTGATGGAAAGGTCGGGCACCAGGACATAGCGCTCCGCGTGCAGCGCGGCTTCAATCGATGAAACCGGGCTGATGTCCAACCGGCCCTCGGCCATGAGCTTGTTCAGGCGGGCGGGCGGACCGGTCACCAGGCGACTGGCGCTCGCCACCACCCCGGATTCGATCGGGTAGTAGATGGGAAGGACATTCAAAAAGCCGAACTTACCGAGGTTGATCCGCTCGGTCAGGCGCGCGTCCACTGCCATTTTCCCGCGGCTCCTTGTGCGATGATGGTTTCCACCAGGTGCTTCGGGGCGGTCCGGGCCGGCACGGCGACCGCCGGAAAGTGCCCGGAACGGCCGCGAGCGAGGCTGCCGAAATGATCCTCGCAGCCCAGCGCGACGGCCCCGCCGACGGTGATCATGCGCAGCACCTGCTCGGACCGGATCTCCGGGTAAGCATCGAGCACCCGGGCGGCTTCTCGAAACAGGTTGAGGTCCTGGTTGCTGGCCAGGCTGTCGGTGCCGAGCGCGGTGGCGATGCCGCGTTCGAGCGCCGCCGCGAGGTCCGGCCGACCGACGTTGATGGCGGCGTTGCTGCGCGGGCAGAAGCAGACCTTACAGTCGCGCCGGGCCACCAGGTCCCAGTCGGCCGCGCTCAGGTGGACGGCATGGACCAGGAGGGTTCGGGAATCAAGCACGCCCAGAGAATCGAGCAAACCCACCGGGCTGGTTGCGGGAGGGGTCCAGGTCGGCACCCAGCGGCCGAGAGATTCCAGGAAATCGCGAAAGAACCCGGTGCCGGTTTGAAGCAATTCAAGTTCTTCCCGATGTTCCGCCACATGGATGGAAAACGGCAACCCTCTCATGCGGGTCCAGGCCTTGGCCTGAGCGATCAGCGCGGCCGAAGTGGAATAGCAGCCGTGGGCCGCGAGACTCATCATCGGCCCGCCGGAAGCCGCCGGCGGATGCGCCGCCAATCGTTCGAGCGGTGCCACCCGGTGGAGATCGGTTTGATTGAAGCCGAGCACCTCGAACAGAAACAATTCCGGGCAGGCTTCGGCGGTCGGCGGAGTCGCGGCATCCGGAGCGGCATCCGGGTGAGCGCTCCGGTCCGGCTCGAAGGGTTCGAGGGTGCAGCCGACGTCGGCACAGGCAGCCGTGCCCGCCTCGATGAGTGCTCTTCGTCCGGCGGCGACGGCGGCGGCTCGATCGCAACCGGAAAGCCCGGCGCGCTCCCGGTTGAAGGCTTGCAGCCAGGCCGGGAACCCGTTCTGGGGCAACGGAATGCGGCCCGCCAGACCGCTCCATTCGAGATGGGTGTGGGCGTTCACCAGGCCGGGGATGAGGGCCTGGTCCGGATGGTCGATGGTCCTGGTGCCGGCGGCGGCGATTCGAGCGATATCGGCATAACGCCCCACGGCTTCAATGGTCCGCCCGCGCACCAGCACCGCGCCGTCTTCGATCACCGGGCCGCGGCCGGGCAGCACCCAGGGCGCCCGCCGCAAGAGGGTCGCTTGCACCATGTCAGTATTGCTAGGGCTAAAAACCTTCATTTCGTGTGGGCTCTTGCCTGGGAGCGCGGGCATCTTGCCCGCCCTTGATAATGAGAGATTTTATCCTCAACCGGTATAGCTCGCCTTTCCGCTCACCCGGCGGTAGTCCATGGTGCGCTGCCGCGGGCGGAAGCCGGCCGCTTCGATCAGCCGATACATCTCATCAAGAGACAGGCGAAACCGGACCCCGGCGGCCGCCACCACGTTTTCTTCGATCATGGTGGAACCGAAATCGTTGGCCCCGAAAAACAGGGCCATCTGGGCGATCTTCGGCCCCATGGTGACCCAGGAAGCCTGCAGGTTGTCGAAATTGTCGAGCACCAGCCGGGACACCGCCAGCAACCGGAGATAGGCCACGGCGCCTTCCGGTTCGCGCTGGATCGCCGTGTGCCCCGGCTGGAAACTCCAGGGGATGAAAGCGGTGAAACCGCCGGTGCGATCCTGCAAATCGCGCAGCTTGAATAGATGTTCCAGACGGTGGATCGGTTCTTCTTGGTGGCCGAACATCATGGTCGCGGTGGTGCGGAGCCCCTGGTGGTGAGCTTCTTCCATCACCGCCAGCCACTCATCGGATCCGCACTTGTTGGGTGAAACCTTACGGCGCACCTCGTCCACCAGAATTTCGGCGCCACCGCCGGGGATCGAATCGAGCCCCGCCTGCTTCAAGCGGGCGATGACCTCGCCCACGGACAATCGATTGAGTTTGCTGAAGTGAACGATTTCCGGCGGCGAAAAGGCATGCACGTGAATCGCCGCGTGACGCTTGATGAAGCGCAGCAGATCTTCGTAATAGCCGAGCGGGAGCCCCGGGTGGTGGCCGCCCTGCATCAGGATCTGAGTGCCGCCGAGAGCCAGGGTTTCATCGATTTTCGCGGCCAGGTCGGGCTGGCTCAGCAGATAGCCTTCCGGATGGTCGGGTGGCCGGAAGAAGGCGCAAAACCGGCAGCCGCAAACGCAGATATTGGAATAATTGATGTTGCGGTCGATCACGTAGGTGACCACCGGTTCCGGGTGTTTTTCCAGGCGCACCTGATGCGCTTGCAACCCGAGCCAGTGGAAATCGGCCTGGGCATACACCTGCCAGGCTTCGTCCAGGTTCAGGCGAGCGTGGCCTTCGACTTTGGTTTTGAGTGCTTGATCGAGCATCGGCGGTGGCCTCGGGATGGGATCACGGGCATGGGTGATGGCGGGCCGGCGCGGCCTCGGTTTGGTCCGGTCGCGCCACCGGCTGGAAGTAGGAATCGCGCTCGACCGGTTCGAACCCGGCGTCCCGGATCAGCCGTTCCAATTGGCTCCGGGTCAGGGCCTGGTCCGATTCGGCCCCGGCCATGTGGCCGATTTTTTCCTCGATCACGGTGCCGTCGAGATCATCGGCGCCGAAGTGCAACGCCGTCTGGGCCACCTTGACCGTGAGCATGACCCAATAGGCTTTGATGTGGGGGATGTTATCGAGCATCAGGCGGCTCACCGCGATGGTCTTGAGATCATCCACCCCGGTGGTGGCGCGGGCGTTCTCGATCAGGGTATGATCGGGCTGAAACGGCAGCGGGATGAAGCAGAGAAAGCCGCCGGTCTCATCTTGGAGACAGCGCAGCGCGTCCAGGTGTTCCAGCCGTTCCCGGTGCGATTCGAGATGGCCGTAAAGCATGGTGGCGTTGCTCCGAATCCCCATCCGGTGCGCTTCCCGCGCCACCGCCAGCCAGCCGGCGCCGCTCAGCTTGTTGGGGCAGAGCAACCGGCGGACCCGCGGACTGAAGACTTCCGCGCCACCGCCCGGGAGCAGCTCGAGCCCGGCCGCTTGCAGCCGTGCCAGCACCGCGCCCACACTGGTTTTTTCACGGTCTGCGAAGTGCTGGATTTCCACCGCGGTGAAGGCCTTGATCACCAGGTGCGGTCGAATCCGTCTGATTTCCCGGAGCATGGTTTCGAAATAGGCGAGCGGCAGGTCCGGATGACAGCCGCCGACGATGTGCACTTCGGTGATGGCGGCCGCTTCGGGTTCAGTGAGCTTGCCGAGAATATCTTCCAGCGACAGTTGGAAGGCGCCGGGGGCCCCGGCTTCCCGGCTGAAGGCGCAGAACAAACAGCCGTTCACACAGATGTTGGAATAGTTGATGTGCCGGTTCAGCACGTAAAAGGTGCGGTTGCCGTGGCAACGGGTTCGCACCTGATGCGCCAGGGCACCCACCGCCAGCGGCGACGGGCAGCGGTAGAGCCGCTCGCCGTCTTCCAGGCTGAGCCGGACGCCGTCCCGCACCTTGGCGGCAATATCCTCCAAGCCAAGGGATTGGTACCACTTTGGTTCAAACATGGCGGCGTTTACTCCCTTTTTGATCCGCGCCGCTCCGCGGCGCAGGGTCGGCTTCGCTGCTGCCAAGCCCCTGGCGCAGCACCTCGATCACCCGCTCGATCCGTTCCTTCACCTGGTCTTCCCCGGCTCGGTAGATTCCCATCCCCGCGTCCAGAAAGGACACGCTGTAAGCCTGGAGAAACCGGTCCAGCACCGCGTCCAGCAGGAACACGGTGGTGGCGACATCCAGATCCGCACGCAGTTCGCCCCGTTCGATTCCGGCTTCCACCAAAGGCGTCAGGTATTCCGCGGAAAACAGGTGAACCTGCTGTAAAAATTCGGTGCGGTAAGGGAATTTTTCCTGAAAGATCATCTTCAGGTAGATCTGGTAGACTTGTGGATGACGGTCGATGAACGCCACGCCGGCGGCCAGGCTGCGCCGAATGCGCAGAAAAAAATCCGCGTCCGCGGTGTCCCGCTTGACCTGCCGGAGGGATTGCCGAACCAGGTCCACGGCGTGCTCGAAGATGAAGCGGAACAGGCCTTCCTTGCTGCCGAAATACTGGAACAGGGAGCCCTTGGCGATGCCGAGTTTGTGCACCAGCCGGTTCATACTGGCCTGCATGAAGCCCTGCTCGGCGAATTCCTCGACCGCCGCCGCCAGGATTTTCCGCTGCTTGGCCTGATCCAGATTATTGAATCGTTCGGTAACCGGCACATCCGACCTTTCGCTCAAAAGCACACCAGCGGGCAGCAAAGTGACCAGGTGGTCATTCTAGGACCGGTGCCCGCTGTTTGTCAATGCCGGCATGCCGGCTTTGCAAAACAACCAGCAAGCGGATACAAGGAAAGACGATGGAATTCGGCCACTGTGGGGCAATGCCCGGTATTGGTGGTTTGCCAAGGAAGGGCTGACCGGGAGGAAAGCGTGTATTTGCTGACCGTGAGTTATCGAAACACTACCCAAAACGGCACTGGCAGCCTGGTCTTGCATGATCGGCAGGATCCGCCCGGCTTGCCGAAATGGAATCTATTCGAATGCGGTCCGGCCCGACTAGAGCAGCTTCGGCTGTGCGTGGTGGCCGCGAACAGCGCCGCTTTTTGGGCTTGGTTCCCGCACGATCTTGCCAGGCTTCACGGGAATCCGGTACTCCCCATGGGGGTTGAGTATCTCGCGGCCTGGCATTGTCCCCAGGATACCTCAACCAGCCCGCTGCAGTTGTTCGTCGGCGGGCTTCAGCAGCGCTCGGCGGAGCTGCCGAAGCCGCTCAAGAAACAGGATTTGGGCGGGACTATCGGCAGATTGCGAAATATTTGCAGCCGCGCCAGGCTGCGGCATGGTTTCCTCCTGGCGTATGGGTCGCGGTGGAAGGTCCATGCAGGGACCGATGATTTCGATTTCATGGACTCATGGACTCGACGGCGTCGCTTTCATTCCCTTTTTTCCGCCACGGCACGGCTGACCGACCCGAGTGCTTTTTTGAGGAACCTGCACCGCCGGGCGATGTACCGGCGATTCGGCCCCCGGCACATTCTCGATCGCCTGCGGGGGTTGCTCCAGGACCATTTTTCCGTTGACAAATCCGCCTGGCATGAAAAGGACCGCTGGGCGGCGCTCCCTCCGGAAGCGCGAGTACTGTTGATTCCAGCGCTCGACGCCGGTCGACACCTGCTCGATGCGTTTCCGAAATCGCCGGCGCCGCTCGATCAGCCGGGTGTCATCCTGTTCGACCGGCCGGCGTGCAGGGTAGGAGGCCTCGGGCTCTCAACCTGGATGACGTTCTGGGATCAATGGTTGCCGAATTTTCAATTCATCGTGAATCTAGCGCCACGGATCGCCCGAACCGCTCCCCCGGCGTTGCTCCGTGAACGGTTGCGCCTCGATCTGGCCAAGGCTCCGCCGAGGAGCAGGCCGATTCGGTTGCGAACCGTGGATATCTTGCTGATCGATGTGGACAGTCGCCTCCCCAACCTGGCCCTGATGAAGCTCTCGCGTCATTTCAAAAACCAGGGCCGGAAAGTGACCCTGGCGCGCGGGACCGCGTTGCTTCGGTCGGCGGCGGAAGTGTACGCCAGCGCGGTTTTCCACAATGACCACACGCGCCGAAAAATCGAGACGCTGAAGCGCCATTACGGGGACAAGCTGAATTTGGGCGGATCCGGAGTCGATCTGTACCAGCGGCTGCCCGCGGAGATTGAGGGTCTGCCTTCGGATTATGATCTGTACCCGAATCTCGGCGATCGGGCCATCGGGTTTCTCACCCGCGGCTGTCCCCGTCACTGCGCTTTTTGCATCGTACCGAAAAAGGAGGGCTCGCCCCGGCTGGTGGGCGATCTCGATGATTTGTTGCAAGGCGGGCGCGGAAACAAGCTCATTCTTCTCGACGACAACTTGCTGGCGGCACCCGGTGCGGAATCGCTGTTGGAACAGATGGCGTCTCGCCGGATTCAGGTGAATTTCACCCAGACCCTGGATATCCGATTGGTCGATCGAAAGCGGGCCGATCTGCTGAAGCGAATTCATTGTTCCAATACCCGCTTCACCCGCCGCAACTATCATTTCAGCCTGAATGACTGCAGCGGACTCGACCTGGTCCTGGAAAAATATGGCCTATTCGATTTCCGCGCATCGGATAACGTCGAATTTATCTGCATGTACGGTTACCGAACGACCCTGGCCGAGGACCTGGAACGGTTTCGCTTTCTCCGCTCGCTGCCGGGGGCCTATGTTTTCGTGCAATGCTATCAACCCATACCGAATGGCCCTGAGCCGTCCATGGACGGGTTCTTCGACGGTGCGGTCGATCGCCTGATCGACGAATTGGTGACGGTTCAATTCACCCAGAACATGAAGAGCATGGAAAAGTACTACCGGTGGCTGAGCCGGCTCTATGCAGAGCGTTTTGGACGTCTGCACCGGCAGTTGGTGGACACGATCTTCCGCTACAACAATCGACCAGGGAAGGGGCGCTATATCGAAACCTTGGCCGGAACGATCCGAGGGAGGGTGCGAGATGAAAGGTGAGCGACCCGCTGTTTCCTGCAGCGAAACCGAAATCCAACAACCGCGCGTGCTCGCGGCCAGCACCCGGCATGGCATCTGGCGCGGCAAGAGGACCAAGATAAGGCTCATCCTTGGTCCGTCAACGCGGTTATTCAAGGGTCCATCCCGACCGGTTGAAAGTCGGTAGAAGGCCGTTGGATCAGCCTTGACAGGCTTGCAGGATGGGTCTATAGTGCGCTAGTTCACAAGATAAGGTGGAAGGCCCACGGAGCCAGCGGGTGCCGGGTGCGCGTCCGGTCTCCAGGCCGCCGTCAGGGTGCGCATCGGCCGGGCGCCGCGGCCGTTGACTTCGGCGTCCCGGTGGGCCACGGATGGCACCGCGGCACAGGCAAGGTAAGCGATGATGGCATTTGAGAAACTTTTAGCAAAGAAACGTTCCGCCATTCTCACCGGCTGGTTCCAGGCGGTGATCGATTCCTACCCGGAAGAAACCGCTCAGTTCCTGAAAAAAGAACAAGATCCCTTCGCCAATCCGGTGGGCCGGACCGTTCGCGACGGCCTCAACGGAATTTTGGACCTGCTGCTGGAAAACAAGGACGAAGTGGAAGCCACCACGTTTCTCGACGATATCATTCGGGTACGGGCGCTGCAGGATTTCAGCCCGGCGCGGGCGCTGGTTTTCATCTTCCAGTTGAAACGGGTGTTGAGCGACGTGCTGGCCGAGGACTTGGAGGAACCGGAACTGTCTCGCCAACTCCGGCAATTTGCCCCGCGCATCGATCGACTGGCCCTGCTGGCGTTCGACATTTACACCAACTGCCGGGCCCAGCTTTACAGCATCAGGGTCAAGGAAAGCGAACAGCGGGCCGGCAAGCTTCTGGAACGCGCCAATGCTTTATGGGAGAAACGGGCGCAGCGCTCCCGAGTCCCTGAATCATAACATCCATTATTAACCAAATGTAAAGCGAGGTGCCGTTAAATGAACCCCAAGGAATCCGTCGTTTTTTCACTTGTGGCCGTGGTGGTGCTCGTTTTGCTCTCCTGGGTCGGCGCGGGCCTCATAGGGATGCACTTTTTGTTCGGAGTGCTGATCCCCTATCTGGCGTTCGCGATCTTCCTGTTCGGCATGGTGTATCGGATCGTGGGTTGGGCGCGTTCCCCCGTGCCGTTCCGCATTCCGACCACCTGCGGGCAGCAGAAGTCTCTCCCATGGGTAAAATGGAGCCCGATCGAGAATCCAGTCGACACCAAGGGCGTCCTCAAGCGGATGTTCTTCGAGGTGTTTCTGTTCCGATCGCTGTTTCGCAACGTCAAGCTGGAACTGCGCGAGGGTCCGAAGCTGCTCTACGGTTCGGCCAAATGGCTATGGCTGGGGGCGATCGCCTTCCATTATGCGTTTTTGGTGATTCTGATCCGCCATTTTCGGTTCTTTTCCGAACCGGTGGCCGGCTTGGTGCGCGGCCTCGAGGGGCTGGACGGCTTCCTCGAAGTGGGGGTGCCCCGCTTTTATCTTTCCGGCGCGGTGCTCTTGGCCGCAATCGCCTACCTGTTCGCGCGCCGCTACCTGGTGCCGCAATTGAAATACATTTCGCTGCCGGCGGATTATTTCCCGCTGGTCCTCATCTTCAGTATCGGTCTGACCGGCATTTTGATGCGCTATTTCATCAAGGTCGACATCATCGGGGTCAAGCAAATGACCCTGGGACTGGCCGCGTTGCAACCAACGGTGGTGGAAGGGGTGGGCTCCATTTTTTACATCCACATCTTCCTGGTGAGTGTGTTGTTTGCCTATTTTCCGTTCAGTAAACTGGTGCATTTGGCCGGAGTGTTTCTCAGCCCGACCCGCAACCTGGCCAACAACAGCCGCTTCGTGCGGCATGTGAATCCTTGGAATTACCCGGTCAAGACCCATACCTACGACGAGTATGAAGAAGAGTTCAGGGAAAAGATGATTGAGGCTGGCCTACCGGTGGAGAAGGAGTAACCATGGCGAATGTTCCCAAACCAGACCAACTTGCAAAAATCGATCACCGGCCGCCACAACAGGGGTGGATGGAAACCCCGGTGGAGTTCAAGCCCGGTAATTACCTCTATGCCTGCAAACCGCACAATCTTGAAATCCTCGGCCTGCCCAATCCGCGCGAATGGCGGCCCGAGGAAGACGATTGGAAGCTGCCCGCGAACTGGCAGGAAATCCTGCTGGACGGGATGAAGGAACGGCTGGAAAAGTTCCGTTCGTTCAAACTGTTCATGGATATCTGCGTGCGCTGCGGGGCCTGCGCCGATAAGTGCCATTTCTTCATCGGCACCGGCGACCCCAAGAACATGCCGGTGCTCCGGGCGGAACTGCTGCGCTCGGTCTACCGCGGCAATTTCACCACCTTCGGGCGGATGTTCAAGAAATATTCGGGCGGCCGTGAACTCACCGAAAAAGTGCTCAAGGAATGGTTTTACTACCTGTTCCAGTGCTCCGAATGCCGGCGTTGCTCGGTGTTCTGCCCCTACGGGATCGACACCGCGGAAGTGACCATCATCGGTCGCGAACTGCTCAACCTGATCGGCTGCAACGTGGACTGGGTGGCGGCACCGGCGGCCAACTGTTTCCGCACCGGTAACCATTTGGGGATTCAGCCCCACGCCTTCAAGGACATGATGGACTTTTTCGTCGATGAAATCGAAGAGGTGACCGGGGTCCGGGTGGAACCCTCGCTCAATCGCAAGGGCGCCGAAATCCTCTTCGTCACCCCGTCCGGGGACGTGTTCGCCGATCCCGGCACCTACACCCTGATGGGTTACCTGATGCTGTTCCATGAAATCGGGTTGGATTATACCTGGAGCACCTACGCGTCCGAGGGCGGCAACTTCGGTTTCTTCACTTCCCATGAAACCATGAAGCGGCTCAACGCCAAGATGTACGCCGAAGCCAAGCGCCTCGGAGTCAAATACATCATCGGCGGCGAATGCGGTCACATGTGGCGGGTGATCAACCAGTACATGGAAACCATGAACGGACCGGCCGACTTCCTGGAAGTTCCGAAGTCGCCGATCACCGGCACGGTATTCGACAACGCCAGTGCCACCAAGATGATCCACATCGTTGAATTCACCGCGGACCTCATCAAGCACGGCAAACTCAAGCTGGACCCCAGCCGCAACGATAAGCTCCGGGTCACCTACCACGATTCCTGCAACCCCGCCCGCGGCATGGGACTGCTGGAAGAACCGCGCTACGTGATCAAGAACGTGTGCAACAACTTCTTCGAAATGCCCGAAAACACCATTCGCGAGCGCACCTTCTGCTGCGGTTCCGGGGCCGGTCTGAACGCCGGTGAATACCTGGAAATGCGGATGCGCGGCGGACTCCCCAGGGCCAACGCGGTCAAGCACGTGCACGACAAGCACGGAGTCAACATGCTGTCCTGTATCTGCGCCATCGACCGCGCGGTGCTGCCGGCCCTGATGGATTATTGGGTCCCGGATGTGGGAGTTACCGGGGTCCATGAACTGGTTGGAAACGCGCTCGTGATGGAAGGGGAAAAGCAGCGCACGACGGATCTGCGTAGCGAACCGCTCCCCGGCTTTGAGGAGGAAGATGATGAAGATCTATGATGCCAACAAGATCATTCCCGGGCTGCTGATTCTTGTCGGGCTGTTCACCTTCCCCTTCCTGTACAACATTGGGGGAGCGGCGCCGGCGCCGAAACCGGAACTGCCGAAAGAGCAGAAAACCTGCGTGCAGTCGCTCGCCTTCATGAAGGCCGGCCACATGCAACTGCTCAACGACTGGCGTGATCAGGTGGTGCGCCAGGCCAATCGGGTCTACGTCGGCCTCGACGGCAAGGAATTCAACCCGAGTTTGCAGAACACCTGTATGGAATGCCACACCAGCAAGGTCAAATTCTGCGATCAATGCCACAACTACGCCGGGGTGACGCCATATTGCTGGGACTGCCACATCGCACCGAAGGAGAATCAATGATGGATGGGAGCAGAAGAAGCTTCTTGAAGATAGGAGGACTCTCCGTTCTGGGGTTGAGCGGTGTACGGGTCTGGAACGTGTTCGCGGCGACCCAGGAGGCCGGGCATGAAGCGGCCGCGGAGGCGGCAGGTGCCCTCCAGTGGGCGATGGTGGTCGACATGAAAAAGTGCTGGGACTACCAGGAGAAGCAGCCCTGCACCGATTGCATGACGGCCTGCCACGGCATTCACAATGTTCCGGAAATCGCCGACCCGAAACGGGAAATCAAGTGGCTCTGGACCGACCTCTACCAGCACGCCTTCCCCACCGAGGGTCATGAGTATCCGCCCGCCGAGGCTAAGGGCAAACCGTTCCTGTTGCTCTGCAACCATTGCAGCAACCCGCCTTGCGTGCGGGTCTGCCCGACCCAGGCGACCTTCAAGCGCCCCGAGGACGGCGTGGTGATGATGGACTTTCACCGCTGCATCGGCTGCCGCTATTGCATGGCCGGCTGCCCCTACGGATCGCGCAGCTTCAACTGGCAGGACCCGCGACCGTTCATCAAGGAACTCAATATGCAGTTCCCCACCCGGACCAAGGGCGTGGTGGAAAAATGCAACTTCTGCGCCGAACGGCTGGCGAAGAATCTCTATCCCGCCTGCGTCGAAGTGTGCAAGGCCAAGGCGCTCACCTTCGGCAACCTCGGCGATCCGACTTCGCCGGTCCGTGAGCTGTTGAAGCAGCATTACACCATCCGCCGCAAAAACGAACTGGGAACCGGACCGAACGTTTACTATATCGTGTGAGGGAGCACCATGCTGGAAAAAGCGCTGGAAGGAAGCAAGAGCTATTGGCGTTTGCTCGTGACGCTCCTGGTCTTGGCCGGGATCGGGTTCGGCTGCTACCTGCTGCAGCTAAACCAGGGTCTGAGGATCACCGGCATGAGTCGGGACGTGTCCTGGGGCTTTTATATCGCACAATTCACCTTTCTGGTCGGGGTGGCGGCATCGGCGGTGATGGTGGTGCTGCCCTATTACCTCCACCATGTGAAGGTATTCGGCAAAATCACCATCCTGGGTGAATTCCTGGCGGTGGCATCGGTCACCATGTGCCTGTTGTTCATCGTGGTGGATCTCGGGAAACCCATGCGGCTCCTAAACGTGCTGCTTTACCCGACGCCCAATTCAGTGCTGTTCTGGGACATGGTGGTCCTGAACGGCTATCTGTTTTTGAATATTGTGATCGGCTGGACCGTGCTCGGGGCCGAACGCAAGGGCGTGGCCGCGCCGGCCTGGGTCAAACCGCTGATCTATCTGTCCATTCCCTGGGCGGTCAGCATCCATACGGTGACCGCGTTTCTGTATGCGGGTCTTCCCGGCCGCCACTTCTGGCTGACCGCCATTCTGGCGCCGCGCTTTCTCGCCTCCGCCTTCGCCGCCGGTCCGTCGCTGCTGATTCTGCTGGCCTATTTCGTGCGTAAGCGGAGCAAATTCGATCCGGGCGACGAAGCCTTCGAGAAGCTCAGCCAGGTGGTCGCCTACGCCATGTGCGTGAACGTGTTCTTTGTGCTGCTGGAACTGTTCACCTCCTTCTACAGCAACATTCCGTCGCACATGGAAGGGTTCATCTACCAGTTCAGCGGCCTCGAAGGCCATGGCAAGCTGATGCCGTTCATGTGGCTGTCGGCGATCCTGTCGGTGATCGCGGTGCTGATGCTGCTCAGCAAGAAGAAGCGGAGCCAGGAAAAGACCTTGAAGATCGCCTGCGTGCTGGTGTTTATCGCGCTCTGGCTGGAAAAGGGCCTGGGCCTGGTGATCACCGGCTTCATTCCCAACCCCTTCAACA
>Ga0100377_1001819_pt1 | contig 18200 bp, 13 predicted proteins | sample CryGeymeta201501_FD_83664 | JGI IMG/M metagenome (GOLD analysis project Ga0100377, IMG submission 83664) | Groundwater microbial communities from Crystal Geyser aquifers in Utah, USA - Crystal Geyser metaG 2015-01 | ecosystem: Environmental > Aquatic > Deep subsurface > Groundwater | place: USA...
CATGCACGCCATCTGCGGCTTCTCGTCGTCCCCATGGGGCGCTGCCCCAATGGAGACTCCTCAAAGCCACATCTGACGCACCTGGAACTCGCCAACTCGACCATTCCTTTCCGGATGGCTTCTAAGGTGCTGGTTTCCAGCGGTCCTCTTCCGCCCTGTCGTCGTCGCATCAACCTCGACGTGGCGATGCCACGCCTTCGGTTTCGCTCCTCGTCAGGCCGAAAGATGCCTCGCCGGAAACCAGCACCCTATATCTGTGCGCCTCCTTACAGACGGCTTCTGAGACGCGGAGCCGAAGCTACGGTAGACGAACGCGGGCGGGTTCGCAACAAGGCGGCTCAAGATAGAGCGAGCGTCAGGTGTCCTGGGCAGGCTTGTGGATGAGGGAGCGGACGAGGTTGAGGAGGTCGGCGATGCGGAAGGGCTTGGCGAGGAAGGGGGTCTGGTCGTTGTGGACGAACCGTCGGGTGGCGGCTTGCTCGCTGTATCCGCTCATGAGGATGATGGGTAGGTCGGGCATCTTCGCCTTCATGTGGAGGTAGGTCTGCTCGCCGTCGAGCCTGGGCATGGTGAGGTCGAGCAAGACGATGTCGATGCTCTCCCCGTGCTCGTCAAACACCTCGATGGCCGCCTCGCCGTCGACGGCGGTCAGGACGCGGTAGCCGCCGTGCTTGAGGGCCTGCTCGACCATGGACAGGACGGCCTTCTCGTCATCGACGATGAGGGCGGTCTGCACGAGGCTCTGGCTGGGGGCACGCCGCGGCGCGGTGGGGCGAGGCTGTCGCGCGGGGAGGATGGAGGCGGGGAGGATGACTCGGACGGTGGTGCCGAGGCCTGGCTCGGAGTTCACGACGATCGCGCCAGCGTGGCCGCGCACGATGCCGAGGACGGCGGCGAGCCCGAGGCCGCGGCCAGTGCCCTTGGAGGAGAAGAAGGGTTCGAAGATGCGTCGCTGGGTGGTGGGGTCGATGCCGCAGCCGTTGTCGGCGACCTCGAGGTAGACGTACTCGCCCTCGGGGAGGTTGTCGTCGATGAAGGTGCTTGCGAGCGCGGCCCGGTCGTAGAAGGTGTTGCCGGTGCGGACGGTGATCACGCCAGGGCCGTCGCCGATGGCGTCGGCGGCGTTGGTCACGAGGTTCATGACGATCTGCTGAAGCTGGGAGACATCGGCTTCGACGGCGGGTAGCTGGTCGGAGAAGTCATAACGCAGGGAGACTCGCTTGGGAATGGAGACCTTGAGGAGGTTGGTCATGTTGGTGACCACCTCGGAGAAGCGGGTCGGCCGGACGACGAAGGAGCCTTTGCCGCTGTAGGCCAGGAGCTGCCGGCAGAGCTCGCCGGCGCGGTCGGCGGTCCGGATGATCTCCTCGACGAACATGGTGGCGGGGTGCTCGGTGGCGAGCATGCGCTCGGCCAGCTCGGCGTTGCCGAGGATGCCCGACAGGAGGTTGTTGAAGTCGTGAGCGACGCCTCCGGCCAGGACGCCGAGGCTCTCGAGCTTCTGGGCGTGCTGGTACTGGGCGTCGAGTCGGGCCTTCTCCTCGGCGGCGCGGCGTTGGTCGGTGATGTCGGTGATGAAGACCATGGCCTCGCGGGGCTGGTGGGGCCCGGAGAGCGTGGGGATGAAGCGAGCGTCCCACCACCGGCCATGGATGTCCTGGCACTCGACGTGGCTCTGGGTGCCCTCGGCGAAGACGGTCTGCACGGCGGCGGCGAAGGCGGTCAGCTCTTCGGGGGCCAGGAGGCTGGTGGGCGCGGTGAGGATCTGCTGGATGTCGTAGCCTTCGAGCACGCGGTTGACGTAGCTGAAGGTGCCGTCGCTGCGCATCAGGCAGATGAGGTAGGGGGAGTGCTGGAAGATGAGGGAGAGGCGCTGGTTGGACCGCTCGAGGGCCTCGAGGGTGTGGCGGTGCTCGGCGGCCTGGAGGTCGGGGTGGCTGGCGTCCCGGAGCAGGACGCGGACGACGCCTTCGGTGCGTGGCACGAGGGCCGCGTCGAGTTGGACGCAGCGGGTCCCGTAGCCGACGTCGAGCGGCAGGAGCAGGGGCTCGGGGGAGCCGCCCTTGCGGGCTTGATCGACGAGGATGAGGAGGCTGGTGAGGTCCGTGTCGGCGGCGAAGAGCTGGCTCAGCTCCTGGTGCTGGAGGTCGTCGCGGGTGCCGCCGAGGAGGTCGGCGGCGGCGTCGTTGAGCATCCGCACCTCGTTGTCGGCGCCGAGCACGAGGATGGCGAGATCGAGGGATTGGATGAGCTCGTCGAGCATGGTCTGATCCGAGGCGATGGGGACGGGAGGTGCGTGAACGGGAGGCTCAGCGGTCATGGGGCTTCCCCATCGCGTCACGCGCCGACGGCGCCTCCCGGCTTCAAGGGACGCTCAACAGCAGGGGGAACTGGACAAGGATCGGCTTGACGTTCTTCCGGACGGGAAAGATGACGCTCTCGAAGACCTTGGTGACGCAGGCGTCAACGCTCTTGTCACCGAGCGTGCTCTTGGCGACCTTGATGTTCTCGAGGCTTCCGGAGGGCTTGACGCCGAAGGCGATGATCATGCTGCCGGCGGCGCCCTTGCTGGCGATGTACGGCTCAAAGCATGCGGAGAGCTGCTTCTCGAAGCGGCGGACCTTGGTCTCGACCTCGGTGCGGTCGAGCTCGCCGGCGACAAGGGGGGTGCCGATGACGAGCTCGGGCCGCGCGGGGGGGGCGTCGGCGGCGGCGGGCTCGGCGGGCGGGGCCTTCTTGGGGGTGGTGCCGGTGTCGGCGGCGAAGGCGCTCTCATCGTCCATCTTGACGGCGCCGCCGAACATGTCGTCCTCGGCCTTCTTGGGGGTCTCGGTGGGGCGGGTCATGTCGTCTGCGTTGGCGTCCTTGCCGTCGCCAGGCTTCGTGTCGCCCCTGGCGACCGTGTCCTGTTTGGGAGCGGTGTCGGGGGTCGCGTCGTTCGAGGCGCACCCGACCGTCAGGGTCAGTCCAGCGAGGAGGCAGAGGAGGGCGAGGGCACGGGAGGACGTGGTCATGGAGGCTCCGGGGCGAGGTTGAACGAGGCTGCGTGGGGAAGTCCGCACAGCGCGTACCCGAATGGTGGGAGGATACGTTGGCAGGGCGCCATCCTGCAACTGTGGACGGGGCAATGTCAGCGCCTCCCAGGAGCCTCTGCGGCGAAGGGGCCGAGCCAGGGTTCGTGGGCGAGCAGGTGCAGGAGGAGGTCGGCGTGGGGGTGTCGGTCCCAGGTCGGGGGAAGGTCGGGGAAGATGTGGTCGGCGAAGAACTCGAGGACGGCGGCTTCGAGCAGCGCGCCGATGGCGGCTGAGCGGGTGAAGCCGATGGCGGTGAAGGCGCACTGCTCCACGTCCCAGTCCATGAGGGCCTCGGGGCCGGCGAGGCAGGCGATGACGCCATGATCGACGCGGAGGGTGGTGGCGTAGTGTTGGAGCTGGAGGGCGTAGCTGATGGGGACGTGGCCGGCCATGAAGGTCTGGTGGCGGGAGCTGCCGATGTGGGTGGTCTTGGCCTCGAAGAGGCCGCCGTTGGGGAGGGTGGCGTCGGTGGCGTCGGTCATGCGGACGCCCTGCGACCATCGGGGGTGTCGCCCGCGCTGTCCGGGCGCGAGGCGGAGGCCGGCGTGGCGCTCGAAGGTGGTGCGTACGAGGCCCTCGAGTCGGGTGCCCCGGCGCTGGGCGCGGCTGGTGAGGTGGGTGGTGGGCTTGTCGGTCTTGATCTTCCAGAGGTCGAGCGGAGACAGCCAGGGGCTCAGGCCGAAGACGGCGGCGACTTCGCTGCCACCGATGCCCTTGGTGACGGGCTCGGGCAAGTCGGGGAAGAGCTTGAGCTGCATGGTTCGGCTCATGGTGCGGCGCAGCTCGTGTGCGGCGCGGGGTTTTGGGGAGAGACTACAGGGTCAAGGGCTCGAGCTCCAGCGTGGGGCCGGCGCGGCGACGTGCATCAAAGGTGGGCGACAGCGTGACAACGTCCCGTGGCTCGTGCCAGACTGACTGGAGCGTTCACGTGGAACACATCTCAACAAAGGAGTCGCAGACCTTGATCGTCGAGTGTTCACGATGCGGCAAGCGCTATGCCCTTGACGGGACGCGCGGACTGTCGGCCACGGCCGAACGGCTGTGTGATGCCTGTGTCGGAGCGGGACGGGCGGCGGCCCCCTGGCAGGCCAGCGACGGGATTCGCCCGCAGCGGCCAGCTCCGGGCGGTCACGGGAGGGCGGTCGGGAGCTCCGGGCCGGCGCCTTGTTCCACGGGTGGGGGGTATGGGCCCGCGCCGTCTGCGACGGGCGGTCACGGGAGGGCAGTCGGGAGCTCCGGGCCAGCGCCTCGTTCCACGGGTGGGGGGTATGGGCCTGCGCCGTCTGCGACGGGCGGTCATGGGAGGGCGGTCGGGAGCTCCGCGCCGGTGCCTCGTCCTTCGGGCGCCGGACGTCCGCCTGTGCCGCCTGCGACGGGAGGTCGGGAGACGCGGTTTCGCGTCTCGGTGGCGGTGCGGTTCGCCAGCGCGCACGACTTCGTCGAGGAGTACGCGGAGAACCTGAGCCGAGGGGGGATCTTCGTGCCGGGCGCGGAACACCTCCAGGTGCGCGACACGGTGCAGATCGAGATCGATCTGCCGGGATTTCGGACGTTCCAGGTGATCGCGGAGGTGGCGCATGTGCTGTCGAAGGAGGCCGCGGCGCGGGTGGGGCGTCGCGCGGGTGCTGGCCTTGCCGTCAAGGAGGCGCCAGCGGACTTCAAGGACGCGTTGACGGCGTATCTGGTGCGTCTGGGTGGGCGTCGAGACGCCGTGGTGTACAGTGCGCCGGGGCCGCTGGCCGACACACTCGCTGAGGCGGGGTTCACCGTGGAGGCGCTCGTGGAGCCCGTGGAGATCCTTGAGCGGATTGCGGCGAGCACGCGGCTGGTGGTCGGAGTGATGGTGCCGGCGGAGGCGCAGCCGACCTACCTGGCGATGCTGGAGGGGACGATCTGGGAGGGCGTGGTGATGCAGGTCACGGCGCAGACCACGTTCGCTGCCGTGATCCATGACCTCGACCAGGCTGTGGTGTTGATGCCGATGCTCAGTTGAGCGCCCTTTGGCCTCGTCAGGCAGGGCTTGGCGCTACTTCTTGCCCACGGCGGTCGAGCGCTGGAGATCGGCGAGGTCGGCGAGCACCCGGAGGGCCTCTTTGGCTTGTGGGGTGAGCTCGTCGGTCCTGGGCTTGTCCTCCTCGGTGGTCTCGTCGTCCCCCGGGGCCTTGTCGGCGAGGATGTCGGCGAGCTTGACGACGCCCTCGTTGGCCTTGAACTTCCGGGTCTCCTCCGCCAGCTTCTTGAACTCCTCGTCCGCGGCGATGCGGGCGGCGGAGCGCTTGGAGAGGGAGGTGAGGAGGTCATCGGTGAGGGGGGCGAAGTGGTGCTTGGTGTCGTCGCTGTTGATGGCGCGTCCGCGGAAGGGCGGGATGGTGCCGGCGGGCAGCGCGTTGGGCTGGAAGCGCTCGCCGAAGTCCTGGCCGGCCAGGAGGGACGGGACGACGACATCGGCGGCGACACCCGCGCTCTGGGTGGTGGTGCCGCCGGGGATGAAGAAGAGCGCGGTGGTGATCTTGAGGGCGCCGAAGCCGGTGGGGAGGTTGATGATGTTCTGGACGGTGCCCTTGCCGTAGGTCTGGACGTCGCCGACGATCACGGCGCGGCGGTAGTCCTTGAGGGCTCCGGCGAGGATCTCTGAGGCGGACGCGCTGGACAGGGAGGTGAGGACGACGAGGGGGCCGTTGTAGTGGATGCGGGGGTCGGTGTCCTCGACGGTCTCGGAGCGGCTGGAGGGGCCCTCGACGGAGACGATGGGGCCGCGGGCGACGAAGAAGCCGGAGATGTCGACGGCGGCCTGGAGGAGCCCGCCGCCGTTGCGGGAGAGGTCGAGCAGGACGCCGTCGGCGCCCTTCTTGTTGGCCTCGTCGAGGAGCTCACGGACGTCGTCGGTGCAGTTTCGGGCGCCGGCCTCGCGGCGTCCGCCGTAGAAGGACGGGAGGTCGATGATGGCGAGCTTCATCTTCTTGCCGCCGTGGTTGACCTCCTCCCACCGGAGCTTGGCGGCCTGCTCCTTGAGGTCGATCTTGTCGCGGGTGATGAGGAGCTCGTGGCGCTCGGTGCGCTCGCCCTGTCGGAGGATGGTGAGCTTGACGGTGGTGTCCTTCTTGCCGCGGATCATGCGGACGACGTCGCGCAGGGCCATGTCGATCACGTCGACGGACTCGCCATCCTGGCCCTGGGCCACGGCGATGATCTTGTCCTTGGTCTTGAGTCCGCCCTGGCGGTCGGCGGCGCCGCCGGGCACGACCTCCTGGACGGTCGTGTAGCCGTCGCGGCTGGACAGGACGGCGCCGATGCCCTCGAGGGCGAGGTCCATGGAGATGCGGAAGTCCTCGAGGTCGTCTGGGGAGAAATAGGTGGAGTGGGGGTCGAGGGCGTTGGCGAAGGCGTTGAGGAAGGCGCTGTACTGGTCGATGGTGTTGAACTCGGAGACGCGTCGGGTGATGAGCTCGTAGCGGTGGACGAGCTTCTTCTGGGCCTCGTCGGGCGCGGTGCCGTTCTTGACGTAATTGACGAGCTGGAACTGGATGAGCTTGTTGCGCAGGGCGGCGAGCTCTTTGGCGTTCTTGGGTCGCTCGCGTTTTTCGGGGTCGACCTGGAGGGTGATGGTCTCGTCGATCTTGACGGGCTTGGCGAGGGACTTTCGGACCCAGACCTCCATGTCCTTGTGGAGCTTGACCTCCTTCTTGTGGAGCGCCTCGAACCGCTCGCACTTACCGACCTCGACGTCGGTGTAGAGGGCCTTCACGTCCTTTCGGAGCTTATCGTACTCGGAGGCGGTGAGGAGGGAGCGGGTGGGGTCGAGGCGATCGACGTACAGGTCAACGACCTTGTCGACGAGGGCGTCGTCTTGCTTCTGCACGCTCACGTGGTTGGCGAGGAAGCGCTGCATGAGGGTCGGGATGGCCTGACAGGCCATGGAGCTCTCCTGCGCGGCCGCCTCAGGGGCGAGGATGAGGAGGGCGATCGCAGTGAGAACGGTGGTGAGGGCAGCTTTTCTCATGATGACCCGTGGGCGATGGGACGTGTTGAGCACGGTGGACCTCTTCGGAGCAGGGCCCCGGAAGTGTGGTCCAAGAAGGTCGGTGGGTCAAACGCGGAGGGTGGCGTTTGTATGCCGTGATGGTCGCGGCGGCGAAACGTTGACAGAGTGTCGAGGAATTGTTACTCGACACTCTGTCGAGAAAAGACCCTGTGCGGGTCACGCGCTCCAAGCGAAGGCGAACGATGGCGAGGCACGTGGATCAGGAGAAGCGGGCGGAGATTCTTCAGGCGGCGTTCGCGTTTCTGCGCCAGCAGGGCAGCCCGCGGGTGACGATGACGGAGCTGGCCCGTGCCCTGGGCATGAAGCGCTCGACGCTGTACTGGTACTTCCCGGACGTGGCCAGCATCTTCGATGCGGCCCTGGACGCGCTGTTCATCGAGCAGGACAGGTTCGTGAGCGAGCGCATCGCGGGGCTGTCCCACCCCATCGACGTGCTGGGTGCGTACCTCCAGGCGGTGCACGCCTTCTACGCGGGGCGGGACGACGAGATCGTCTTCATGTTCCAGTTCTGGGCCGCCGGTCGCCCCGAAGCCCCGGACCTCGCCCTCAGCCGCATCCGCGCACGCTACCTCCCGCGCCGCGAGCAGGCCATCGCGCTGCTGCGGGCAGGGGTGGAGTCGGGGCAGGTGCGGCCTTGTGACCCCGAGGCGTTGATCGGCCTGGTCGGCGCGATGATCGACGGGCTGTTGATCCAGCGCCAGGTGACCGGGGCCGCGCTCGCGCCCATCCACGCCATCATTCAGGACATGCTGCTCGCGCCTCTCAAGGTCGAGCCCCCGACGGAGACGATGAATCCATGACGACCCTCACCACGACGCCCCCCCCCGAGCCCTCTGCGCCGCCTCGCCCCGCCCCGAAGGCGGCGCCACGGCCGACCCGACCGCTCCTCCTGGTCCAGCTCAGCGGGACGCAGGCCGAGATGGGCTTCCAGCACGGCGCGCTGCTGCGCGCGGTGGGCGGCCACGAGCGGGTGCTGGCGTACTACCCGAAGATGCCCGAGTACATGCTCTCGGCGTCGGTGCACCCCATGGTGGTCAAGACCGTGGGGCGGGCGGTGATCGGCGGGATGATCGAGACGATGGACCGGTATCGGGCGCCGGAGTACCGGGAGCGGAACGAGGCGTTCGCCGAGGCGCTGGGGCTGCCCCGGCGGTACTCCCGGTACACGTTCGTGATGGACGCGCTGCAGAACATCGTGGGGATGGCGCGGCGGTGGGGGCTGGACGGAGCGGCGAAGCCGGTGGGCGGGGCGATCCCGCCGGCGTGCTCGACGCTGTCCGCCTGGGGGGCGGCGACCGAGGATGGTCGGCTGCTGCACGCCCGCAACTTCGACTTTCCGGGGATCGGGATCTGGGAGGATGGGCCGACGGTGGTGTTCTGCACGCCCGAGCGAGGGCTGCGGTACGGCTTCGTGACGACGCGTGGGGCGGACACGCCAGGTGTGTCGACGTTCAACGAGGCGGGGCTGAGCGTGACCACGCACACGCGGTTTCATCGGGGTGTGGTGTTCCAGGGGGTCGGGATCATCGACCTCGTGCACGAGATCACGCGCAAGGCCGAGACGCTGGCCGACGCCGTGCGCATCGTGCGGGAGCAGCCGGTGGCGTCGTCGTGGGGGATCCACGTGTCCTCGGCGCGTGAGCGGCAGGCGGTGGTGATCGAGACCGCGGGGACGCTGGTGGAGCGGGTCGAGCCGGTGGCCCGAGAGGACTTCCTGGCCTGCACCAACCGCTACCGTCACCCGACGCTGATGCCGGACGAGGTGACGCTGTCGTCGTCGTTCGTGGCCAACAGCGACGGGCGGCTGTCGTCGTGCCAGCGCACCGGCGCCGGCGGCGGCCTGACGGTGGCGGAGCTCCAGTCGATGCTCGGGTCCCACCGCGATCCCTCCGACGCGAGCCTCGAGCGGGCGGCGGGCAGCGTGGTCGCTCAGCCGACCTCGGTGCAGTCTATCGTCTTCGATCCCGAGCGCGAGCGCCTGTTCGTGTCGGTGGGGCCGCCGCCGACGGGCGGCGGGCCGTGGGCCGAGGTGCCGTGGCGCTGGGCGGGCCACGCGGGCTGCGAGGTGTCCTCGGCCGAGGGGCTGGTGGAGAGCGCCGTGGAGGGCGTGGCCGCGGGGGGCGCGGGCAGCCGCTTCGACGACGCTGCCCGGCGCGCTGCCCGTGACGCCTATGTGCAGGCCGTGGCCATCGAGAACCGCGCCGGGGACGAGCGGGAGGCGCTGAAGCTGCTCGAGCGCGCCGTCGCGCTCGATCCGCGCGAGCCCACCTATCGCATCCTGGCCGGGGGCCTTCGGTTCAAGCACGGCGACCTCGCCGGAGCCCGCGCCCACTTCGCCGCAGGGCTCGAGGCGGACCAGTCGGTTTTCTACACCGGTCAGACCCTGCTGTGGGCCTCCCGCGCCGCCCAGGCCGCTGGCGCCGCCGAGGAGGCCCGACGCCTGCGGGCCCGGCTGCTCGCGACGGAGGAGCCGCTGCTGGCCGACTACCGACGGGCGGCCCGTCGCGACGTCGCCACCCCGTTCACGCACGCGGCGATGAAGGGGCGGGCCGTGCGGCTGCACCTGGTGGACGTGGAGCTGTGAGTCCGCGCCGCCGCTCCCGACGTTCCTCACGCCTCCTCGAGGTGCTCCAGGATCGCTCGGAAGACCTCGCCGTACTCGGCCGCCACCTTCGTCGTCTCGGTCTGGCGGAACTCGATGAAGGTGGGCAGGTCCATATGGAGGATACCGGTCACGAGCGCCGAGAGCCGCGGGGCGCCGACGCGGTCGGCCGCGCGGCCGATCTGCCTGCACAGCCTGTGGGTCTCGTCGAGGTTGAAGTCCTCCGCGGCGGCCTCGAGGGCGACGAGCCAGGTCGGCATCGCGCCGATGAAGGTCTCGATGAGGTCGCGGCGCGGCCCGTCGGGCAGGAGCGCCAGGACCGACGCGTCCAGGGGGCTCGCCTCGGCCGGTCGGCTCCAGTTGCCCGTGTCCGGCACGTCCGAGCGTGCCGGGGGGATGGAGTCCAGCGGAGCGCCTGAGCGTGTCGCGGGTCGGGAGTCCAGCCGCGCGGCCGCCACCAGGGGGTTGGTGCGCGCCATCGCCGGGAGCTCCATCGAGATCGTGCTGTGCGGGCTCTCCAGCTCGTCGGGCTGCGCGCGGCCCGCGGAGGCCATGCGTGTCCTGGCCGAGCGCCACAGGCCGGGCAGCGTCCGGGAGATCTCCCTGGCGGTGGGGCGTCGCGTCGGGTCGAGGTCGAGCATGTCCACGAGCAGCATGGCCAGCTCGACGGGCAGGACCGGGAGGAGGGGGTCGGGATCGGGCGCCGTGAGCGATCCCGCTGCGGCCTGGCGGGCGATCTGGTCGGTGGTGAGGCCTTCGCGCAGCTCCCGTCCCGTCACGCCCCACCAGAGCATCGCGCCCAGGGCGTAGATGTCGGAGGCGAGGCAGGGGCGCCGGTCGAACTGCTCGGGGGCCATGTAGGCGGGGGTGCCGGCGCCGCGGTGGTCGGCGTTGACGGTCGGCAGGTGCGAGACGCCGAAGTCGAGGATCTTGAAGACGAGGTGCTGGGTGGTGGGATGCCGCGTCACCGCGATGTTCCGCGGCGACAGATCCTGATGGACGATGTGTTGCCCATGGACCGCGTCGAGGGCGGAGGCCAGCTGCAGCCACATCCGCAGCGTGACGTTGTCGGGGAAGCGCCCGTAGCGGTGCAGCAGCGACTCGACGGTCGGGCCAGGCACCCACTCCATCGCGATGGCGGGCAGGCCGTTGGGGAGCGTGCCCACGAGGTAGAGCGTCGCGACGTTCGGATGCACGACCGCGGTGGCGGCCTCGAACTCCACGGCGAAGGTCCGCAGGAGGGCCTCCCGGTTGGGGTGGTCGAGCATGCGTGGATGGGCGACCTTGATGACGGCCCGTCGGCGCGTGCCGTCCTGCGAGGCGAGATAGACATGCGCGAAGGAGCCCTGGCCCAGGTACTTCTCGATGGTGAAGCTCCCGAGCACGCGCGCACCTTCCGGCAGCATCACCCCGGCCGGGACGTCATCAGGGGCCGTGCCCGACCGCAGGGCTTGTGTGGGTTCCTGTGTCATCTGCGCGGCCTCCGTCCTCGTGTCCTCCGGGCAGGTCGCGCGCGACCCTGGCCAGGCCGCCGGGCCAGCCGCTGTCGGCGAGGGGGGCGGGCGGGTGAAGGATACACACATACAGTGGCGTTGCACAGAGGGTGCCCGTGAAGCCGTGTCCATGGAGCGTGAGGGCGCCGGCGGCCCCCTCATTTGCGGTGAGTCTTGTTCACATCTCGGTGGAGCCCGTCGTGGCCGGCCACCCCACGCTAATCCGGCGCTCGACGCGCCGTCTCGCGCGTGGGGCTACTGTGGGAGGGCGCCCCCGTTGGGGGCTTGGCCGTGCTGGGGGCGAGGGTTGGGAGCGGTTCGCGTGTCGGGCACCGCCTGGCCGGTCGCGCGAGGTACACAGTCACCTCCCCGTTCCTGGCAGCGCAACACAACCGCTTGATGCAAAATAGCATTTCTACAGCCAACGAGACTGGCGTCGCTTCCCGAACCAACCTCGGCCAAGCCCCCAACGGGGGCGCCCTCCCACAGTAGCCCCACGCGCGAGACGGCGCGTCGAGCGCCGGATTAGCGTGGGGTGGCCGGCCACGACGGGCTCCACCGAGATGTGAACAAGAGTCAGTCGTTCACGCGGGGGAGCCGCTCGCGCCGTTGTAGTGCAGTCCCACGCGGACGCGCTCGGCGGATTCCGGGCCGCAGAGGCGGGCGACGAGGGCGAGGGCGAAGGGCATGGCGGTTCCGGCGGACTGGGAGGTGAGGACGAGGCCGTCGTCGACGACGACGTCGTCGAGTCGGCCGGGTGTGTGGAGCTTGCTGGCGACGCCGGGGTGGCAGGTGTAGCGGGCGGTGGGGAGGATGCCGGCGGCTTCGAGGACCATGGGGGCGGCGCAGACGGCGGCGACGGGCAGGCCGTGGTGGACGCGGTGGGCGAGGGTGGCCTTGAGGGCCTCGTGGTCGCACATGCGGAGGGTGCCGCCGAGGCCGCCGGGCAGGACGATGAGGTCGAAGGGGTCGTTGAGCACGTCGTCGAGGGCGGCGTCGGGGACGAAGCGCATGGCGCGGGAGCCGAGGCAGGGGGCGAGGCCGTCGAGGCCGGCCAGGACGACCTCGATGTCGGCGCGGCGGAGGACGTCGACGAGGGTGGCGGTCTCGATCTCTTCGAAGCCTTCGGCGAGCGGGACGAGGACGCGTGGCATGGGGCACCTGGGGGATGTATAGAGGGTTATGGGGAATCGCTCGGCGGTGGACATGGGCGGCGAGGTGGGGTGTAGTCTAGCGAAGTCGGAGATCGGTGGACAGGAGCTCGTGGGATGGATCGACGGATGCGATGGGGTCTGGTGGGCTGGGGAGCGGCGGCGGCGCTGGTCGTTGCGGGGGTGGGGTGCAGCGTGCCGCCGGTGCGTCTGAGCAAGCTCGAGAGCGCGCCGCAGGGCAAGGCGTCGGCGGTGGTGTTCGAGGGGACGCCGCGGCTCGATCTGGTCGGTGAGTATCGGTGGAGGGTGGTGCAGGGGCCGGTGAAGCCGGGGGATCTGGAGCATGTGGTGCCGGTGGTGGGGCCGGACTGGACGCCGGAGGCGGGGGTTCCGCTGTATGTGACGGCGCCGAGCGGGGCAGACTTCGACGGGTGGTGCGCGTCGCTGCCGGAGGCGTTCTCGGGGAAGGTGGTCCAGGGGCGGGTGCTTTACCGGGCGAAGGCGACGGAGGGCGGGCGTCCGCGCGTGCGGTGGCAGGGGGCGATCGAGGACATCGAGGCGCGGCACGGGGTCAAGGCGATCGTGGGTGCGCCGGTGGTGCTGTGGCCGGAGCCGCCGCCAGCGACGCTGGAGGACCAGGTGATCATGGTCCTGGCGGGGCTCGGGTTTGTGGCGCTGGTCGGGCTGGGGATGCTGCTGGTCGTCTATATGTTGAGGCAGCGGGAGGAGGTGCTGACGGAGTCGATCGGACGTCACGCGGGGCTGGGGAAGGAGCTCGGGCTGACGCTGCGGCGCGAGCGAGGGTTCAACCGGATGGCGGGGATCTATGCGGGGAGCGTGGACGGGCTGGCGGTGGAGCTGCGGTTGCAGACCGATCGGGGCAGGACCTCGAGTATGCCGGGGAGCGTGATGGCGGCGGTGGCGTTTCATTTTCCGGCGCCGCTGGGGCTGGGGTTGCGGGTGCGGTCGTCGGGGTTGATGAGCGCGCTGTCGGGGGCGCTGGGCGGGGAGTCGGTGCAGACGGGCGACGCGCGGTTTGACGAGGCCTTCGCGGTGCGGGCCGAGGACGGGGCGGGGGCGGCCCGGGCGCTGGGGGCCTCGGTGCGGTCGGCGCTGGTGGAGCTGCGGGAGGCCTCGGTGGCGGGGATGTCGGTGACTGACGAGGGGGTGTTCTTCCAGATGGAGGAGCCCGGTTCGGCGGAGATGGCGAAGGCGTTTCGGTTGGGGCGCGAGGCTGCGCTCGGGCTTCGGGACGCGTCGGTGGTGATGAAGCAGGGAGGCGGTCGATGAAGCAGCAGGGCAACGGGGTCGAGGAGGCGCTGGCGGAGAGTCCGGTGTTGTTTCACCTTACAGCTCAGGAGCGTAGGCTCCTGGCCTCGTTCATGGAGCGGTGCGCGTTCGCCGCGGGGGAGGTCATCATCGTCGAGGGGGACACGGACGAGCAGATGTACGTGATCCTGTCGGGTGAGGCGCGGGTGGTGCGCGGCGGGGACGTGGTGCTGGAGCGTCTAGGGCGCGGGGCGCACTTCGGCGAGCTGGGGCTGGTGGCGCGGCGGCCGCGGTCGGCGACGGTGGAGGCGATGACGAGCTTGTCGGCGGCGCGCTTGACGGGCGATGGGCTTCGTCGGCTGTCCCGGCAGGAGCCGGTGTTGGCGATGCGGCTGCTGCGCGAGCTGCTGGGCGGGGTGGCCGAGCGGTTGAGCGACGTCACCGAGCACGTCGGGGTGCTGCTTCGGGAGCGTTCGACGCCGCGGCGGGCGACGGCGCGGGTGACCTTGTTCGGCCGGGAGCAGGAGGTGCGGACGGGCACGCGGATCGGGAGCATCCTGCCGGCGGAGCTCGACGGGGAGCCGGTGGTGGCGGGTCTGCTGGACCACCGGGCGGTGAGCCTGCTCGCGCCGGTGTCGTCGGACTGTTCGGTGAAGCCGCTGACGACCGCCCACTTCGAGGGTCGTCGGATCTACAAGCGGAGCGTGGCGCTGGTGTTGCTGGAGGCGGCGGCGCGCATCGATCGCGACCTGGTCCTTCGGGTGGATCAGCCGATCGGGGTGGCGCAGCACGTGCTGGTCGAGGGGGTGGCTGTGGAGGCGCTCGAGCCACTCGTGACGGCGCTGCAGGCCGAGATGGAGCGGATCGTGGCGGAGGACCACCCGCTGCGCGAGGAGCTGTGGACTGTGGAGGAGGCCCAGGAGCACTTCGCGCACGTCGGTTGGCGGGACGCGTGGTCGCTGCTATCGATGTGGCGGGACGACGCGGTGCCGCTGGTCTCCTACGGAGAGGTCTTCGCGCTGCGGACGGGGGCGCTGCTGGCGAGCACGGGGCGGATCGGGAGCTTCCGGGTGCTGGTGAACAGCGAGCAGGGGCTGCTGTTGGCCTATGGGGATCACGTCCAGTCGGCGTTGGAAGAGCCCCGCAAGTCGATGACGCGGACGGGGGTGCTCCGAGCGGTGAGCAAGCACGCGATGTCGCTGAGCCGTGAGCACGATCGGTGGCTGCGGGCGGTCGGGATCACGTCGGTGGGCGAGTTCAACGAGGCGTGCGTCACGGGGGACGTGGATCAGCTCATCCGGGTCTCCGAGGGCTTTCAGGAGAAGCGGCTGGGGCAGATCGCCGACGCCATCGCGGCGCGCCGGGACGCGGTGCGGGTGATCTGTGTGGCGGGGCCGTCGTCCTCGGGCAAGACGACGTTCATCAAGCGGTTGAGCGTGCAGCTTCAGGTCAACGGGCTGCACCCGGTGGGGCTGTCGCTGGACGACTACTACGTCGACCGGGAGGCGACGCCGCTCGGCGATGATGGCGAGTACGACTTCGAGGCGTTCGAGGCGCTTCGGGTGGAGCTGCTGCAGGAGCATCTGCGCAAGATGGTGGACGGGGAGCTGGTGCGGACGGCGAAGTTCGTGTTTGCCGAGGGCAAGAGCTACCCGGAGGGCGGGCATCTGATGCGGCTGCGCGACGAGGACATCCTGATCCTGGAGGGGATCCACGGGCTGAACCCGGGGCTGCTGTCCTCGATCCCGGATGAGCAGATCTTCCGGATCTTCATCTGCCCGCTGGCCCAGCTCCCGTTCGATCACCTGTCGCGGGTGCACGCCTCGGACGTGCGGTTGATCCGTCGGGTGGTGCGGGATCGGCACAGCCGGGGGTTCACGGCGGCGCGGAACATCAACATGTGGCCGAAGGTGCGCCGGGGCGAGCGTCGCAACATCTTCCCGTACCAGGACAACAACGACGCGGTGTTCGACTCGTCGCTGATCTACGAGGCGTCTGTGCTCAAGGTGTTCGCCGAGCGGTACCTGCTGGAGGTGCGGCCGGACGATCCGGCGTACACGACGGCCTTCCGGCTGCTCCAGCTGCTGGACCGGTTCGTGACGATCTACCCGGACCACGTGCCGCCGACGTCGTTGCTGCGAGAGTTCATCGGGGGGAGCGGGTTCGAGTATTGAGTCGGCGGAGGGCGTGTGTGGCGCGGGGGGAACGGGCGTGGCGGTTGAGGAGGGGCTCACGTCCGTCCACAGCACCGCTTGTACTTCGCGCCGCTTCCGCAGGCACACGTGGCGTTGCGGCCAGGCTGCGCAGCGCGTCTGATGGGCCTGCCGTTGCCCCCGTCGTACTCGACGTAGTTGTTGATGAGGCTGTCGGTCACCACCTTCTTGAACGCTGGCTGCCGGAAGTGGGCCGCGAGGGGCTCGGGCAGGAAGAGCTCCTCGGGTTCGATGTTGGCGAGCCAGGGGAGGAGGTAGGAGAGGGTGGCGAGGTCGGCGGAGTCGCGTCGGAAGTCGAGGCCGACGTAGGAGAGGGCGGTGTGGGCGAGCGGTGTGGGGACGGTGAGGGGATCGGTGCATCGGAGGGGGTGATCATCGGGGAGGTGGCTGGAGAACTTGACGTAGATCTCGCTGCCGAGGGGCTCTGCGACCTCGGTGGCGATTTCGGGGTGCTCGAGGTGGAAGGCCAAGAGCGCGCGGGCGGGTTCCATGCTCTGCATGTCGGCGGCGAACTGCTCCTCGCGCGGGAGCACGCGCATCACCTTGGCGATCTCGGCGCGAAGCGACTGATGGCGCAGGCCGATGGTGACCAGTCCGAGGGCGGCGCAGAGGAACTGCTGGGGGGTGCGGGCTTCGCGGTAGCCGTCCTTGAAGTCGGGCAGCATGGACTTGCCGGCCTTGCCGACCGCCCAGTTGGCCAGGAGGGCCATACGGCTCATGCCGGTCCGGCAGCACTGCCAGGAGAAGTGGCGGCGGATGGGCGCGATGGGGTCGGGCAGCTGGTCGAAGAAGGAGCGGGGGCCCATGCCGACGAGGAGTGTGAGGTAGGCCATGGCCCATGTGACCCGTCCGTAGTGGTCGACGAGGTCGAGGTAGCGCTTGGGGTGGCGACGGGCGTCGCGGGTGGCCATGGTGTCCCGCATGCGCAGGGTCAGCTCGTGGCATTCCAACATCAGGCGAAACATCTCCCAGCGCAGCATGGGCTGCCAGACGGAGATGACGCGGAACTGCTCTCGGCTCAGGGCCAACCCTTCGGTGAAGAGGAGCCCGAGCATGCGTCCGGCGTTGCTGCTGCTTCCGGCCATGGCCTCGGCCTCGGCCATGCGGACGCGGAGGCCGTCGACCTGTGCGCTGAAGGCATCCAGCTGGCCGCGGCGCACGATCGCGAGGTCACCGGTGTGCATGCCCTCTCCGAGGCAGGTCACGAAGTCGCCTGCACGGGTGACGACCAGGTGGGGGCCGCCCTGCTCATCGCGCATGGCGATCGCCACCCGCTCGGCCCCTTCCGGCAGATTGCACATGTCGAGGACGTAGCGCAGCATGGGTGTGTCACGGTAGATCTCCATGGCGACCTCGACCTCTGGCAGGGCGAGGCGCTCAAGTCGTTGTAGGAAGTGTGTTGCGTGTCCCATGAGTCTGCCCTTTGGAGTAGTGGAACATCTCAGCGTGGGTCGATTGTGCCACAGGGTGGTTTGAGCGTCGACCTCCGGCGTGGCTCTCGGAGGCGTCGCTCTCGGGTTGGGCGTTCATGGTGGCGAGGCGCGTCGAGGGCGTCGGGGACGCGGGGCGGCGGCATGGAGGGTTGGGGAGTGGGGACGGAGCGATCGGCCGTGCGTCAGATCGGTGCTGGGGTGGGGGCGAGGCGATCGTCGGTTGATCGAGCTTTCCCACAGTTGGGGAGGCATGATCGTCGCCTGATCGAGCGTTCTGGAGCTTCAAACTGGCTTGATCGTCGGTGCATCGGGCGATGGGGGCCTCCCGGCAGACCTCACGTGCCGCTCACCCTCGGCCGGTGCCTGCGGCAAGCTGTGCACGGAGCTCGGCCAGCTCCCGCGCCAGGGCGTCGGCGCGCTCCGTCTCCGCCGCGGCCCTTGCGCGCTCGGCCTCGCGGTCCAGCTCGGCGGCTTCGGCCCTTTCTTGTTCTCGCTCGGCCCTTGCGCGTTCGGCCTCTCGGTCCAGCTCAGCGGCCTCGGCCCTTTCTTGTTCTCGCTCGGCCCTTTCTTGTTCTCGCTCGGCCCTTGCGCGAGCGGCCTCTCGGTCCAGTTCAGCGGCCTCGGCCCTTTCTTGTTCTCGCTCGGCCCTCTCTTGTTCTCGCTCGGCCCTTGCGCGAGCGGCCGCTCGGTCCAGCTCAGCGGCCTCGGCCCTTTCTTGTTCTCGCTCGGCCCTTTCTTGTTCTCGCTCGGCCCTTTCTTGTTCTCGCTCGGCCTTGAGCTCGGCGGCGTCGGCGCGTTCACGTTCGAACTCGGCGCGCTCTCGTTCGGCGGTGGCGGTCTTCACGGCGGCGTCCGCCCTTGCGCGTTGGGCGTCTGCGGCCTTGTCGGCGGCCTCTGCTCTGGCGTGTTCGGCCTTGCGGTCC
>Ga0100377_1001820_pt1 | contig 18168 bp, 13 predicted proteins | sample CryGeymeta201501_FD_83664 | JGI IMG/M metagenome (GOLD analysis project Ga0100377, IMG submission 83664) | Groundwater microbial communities from Crystal Geyser aquifers in Utah, USA - Crystal Geyser metaG 2015-01 | ecosystem: Environmental > Aquatic > Deep subsurface > Groundwater | place: USA...
AGGTGCGTCAGATGTGGCTTTGAGGAGTCTCCATTGGGGCAGCGCCCCATGGGGACGACGAGAAGCCGCAGATGGCGTGCATGGGGCTCGTCAACGACGGCCATAACTTTCCGGATGGCTTCTTATATCTGTGCGCCTCCCAAGGTGGGACCGGGTCGGGTGAGAACATCGTGTTCACCGGCGTTCCCGGTTCCACACCGCGCTCGCGCCACGGCCGCGACCGAACGGAACACCGTCGATGCGACGCTTCACCCGACGACGGGAGACTCCTCAGGCGACTCCGCTGGTCGAACCGTTCTCCACAGGGATAACCCTCCCATGGCACGCATCCACTTCACTGACCGCTCCGGAGTTCCCCAGAGCGTCGTGCTCGACAAGCAGAACCCCGAGGTCGCGGTCGGACGCCTCGAGCACCTCGCGATCGTCACCGCCGACGCCTCCGTCTCGCGCCGCCACTGCGTCATCCGCTGCATCGGCCCCGACTACGTCATCGAAGACCTCCAAAGCACCCACGGCACCCTCATCAACGGCGTGCCCATCCACACCCAGAAGCTCAACAACGGCGACGAGGTCCGCTGCGGCCACTTCGTGATGCGCTTCGTCGACGAGCCCGACGGCTTCGCCTTCGCCGAGCAACCCGCCGTCCCCGCCGGGCCCCCCGTCGCCACCCTCACCTGGACCGACGACCAGGGCCAGCGCCAGACCATCCAGCTCGACGAGTCCACCCCCTTCGTCACCGTCGGACGCCTCTCCGACTGTGAGATCCGCACCAACGACGGCGCCACCTCCCGACGCCACGCTCGCATCAAGTGGCTCGACGGCGCCTACGACGTCGTCGACCTCAAGAGCGTCAACGGCACCCAGGTCAACGCCGAGCCCATCCAGCGCACCATCCTCAAGAATGGCGACGTCGTCTCCTGCGGCAACCTCCGCATCGAGTTCGTCTGCGCCGAGGCCGCCGTCGGGCCCGCCACCAACCCGCCCCTCCGGACCCAGCCCGTGCGCGGCGGCTCACTTGGCCCCGCCGCCACCACCATGCCTCCACCGCTGCCCCCGCCCTCCGGCGCGCCCCCGCACCATGGCGGCGCACGGCATCACGCGGGCGCCTCCATGCCCACCGACCCCGTCGCCACCATGGCGCCCATGCGTCTGGCCGAGGACAAGCCCATCGAGGTCCGACGCCTCGAGGCCGAGGTCGAGGTCCTCCGCACCCAGCTCGCCCGCGGTGGCTTCGGACCCGGCGCAGATCCCCAGCTCCAACGCGACCTCGAACACGCCCAGGCCAGCCTTCACCACGCCCAGGACGAGCTCAACCGCACCCGCAACGAACTCCAGCGCGAGCGCGACAAAGCCGCCATCATGGTCGAGGAGTATCGCACCCGCTTCGACCGCCTCCAGCGGGACTTCGATGAACAGCGCGCCCAGCTCGAGGCCCACCACCCTCAGCCCGCAGGTGGTGCTGGCGATGCAGAGGCGCTGCGCGCCGAGCTCGCCGAGGCCCGCGCAGCCATCGCACGACACGAGGAGACCATCAAGTCCAAGGACGGCCGCATCGCACGGCTGCGCGAACAGCTCGACGGCGCCGCCGAGGAGCCCGTGAACGCCGGTGGTGACCTCGACACCGCCGCCGTCAAGAGGTCCGCCACGCGCGTCATGCAGATCTTTGACACCCTCCAGAGCGAGATCGCCCGCATCAGCGCCGCCGCCAAGCGCGTCAACGACAACGACGACCCCCTCAGCCCCGGCTATCGCGCCAGCGGCCCCTCCCTCGAGGAGCTCCTGCCCCGCAGCATCCGCGACATCCGAGAGCTCCTCGGCGACGGCCGCGAGCAGGCCGGCAAGCTCCAGGACATCGCCGACGGAAAGCGCTGACCCCCACGCACCGCCCGCACGCGACGATCAGCCACCACCACTGGCCGCCGCCCCGAACAGCGACAGCACGATCCCGAGCCCGAAGAAGCCACACCACAGCACGAACAGCCCCCCGAACACGATGATGTTCGCCAACGAGGCCCAAAACCCTATCTGCGCCAGGATCTTACCTTCGCCTGACGACTCCCCCCGCTCGATCTTCTTCAGCTCCATCCGCGCCACGATCACGCCAGGAATGGACGTCAGCAGCGTCGTTCCGGCCATCCACGAGACGATCCCTAGCACCAGCGCCGCGATCGCCATCCCCGACGCCCCGCTCGATGCGCCGCTCGGCCCGTAGCCCTGCGGCGCACCATACCCCGTCGGCGGAGGCCCGTACCCCGGAGGACCGCCCGGAGGACCGCCCGGAGGACCCCCGTAGCCACCGCCCGGAGGACCCCCGTAACCGCCGCCCGGAGGACCGCCCGGCGGCGGACCGTACCCCCCAGACTCGTCCCCGTCGAAGCGCACGACACCATGGCCGCGCTCAGGCCCACCGATCTCCGCTCCCGATTCCATACAGCGCCTCCTGAAGGCAAGGGTTGAGGCTCCGATCATGACACGCTCTCGGTCCTCCAACAACCCGACGCCGCCCACGCTTCCCCCGAGTTGACCTGACTCTTGTTCACATCTCGTCGGAGACGGTGCCGCGCAGGCTCCCCCAACCTCACGGTCCTGGCGAGAGCTCGAGCGCCCCGCCCACGCTTCCCCCTGGGGTTGAAGGGGGCGCCGGCTGGCCTACCGCACCATGCCCCCCGCGGCCAGCTCGACCTCGAGCCACGCGCTCAACGCCTCGCGCTGCGCCTCCACGAGCTTCTTCCGCGCGATCGCAAGGTACTCCTCCCGCAGGTTGACCTTCAGCAGCGTGCTCTTGCCCGCCTCGAACAGCTTGCGCTCGGCCGACGCGGCCTGCCCGGCCAGCTCGACCTCCTCACGGCCGAACTCCAGCCGCCGCATGGCCCCGTCGTGCGAGGCGTGGGCCTGACGCACCTCGGCCTCGATGCGCTCACGCCACCACTGCTGCTCACGCTCGAGCGCGTCCAGCTTGGCGTCGAGCGCCATCAGCTTGCCCCGAGCCTTGCGGCGCTGCACCGGCAGGCTGAACGTCAACGTCGCGTGCAGCTCCGTCGCGCCCAGCACCGCGCCCTTGTCGCCCAGCCCCTGCTCGGCCCCCACGCCCAGATCGACCTGCGGCGCGAGCTGATTCTCGGCCAGCTCACGCTCCACCGCCAGCGCCGCCCGAGCCCGCTCCAACACCCGAAGCTCCGGACGACGCTGCACGGCCTCGATCAACGACCGGGCCAGCGGCAAGCTCGGCGACCTCACCGGCAGCTCCCGGGGCAGACGCTCTGGCGCCAGCTCCATCGGCGCGCCGTCCTCACGCCGTAGGTACAGCCCCAGCTTCACCGCCGCCGTCGCCAGGTCCACCTCCGCCTCGGCCACCTCGCGACGACGCGCCACGATGGCCCGACGGTTGTCGATCCGCTCCACCGGCGCCAACGCCCCCGTCTCGACCTGGCGCGCCACGCCCACGTCCCGCGCCACGGCCAGCTCGAGCATCTCCGCCGCGATGCCCAGCTTCTGACCGGCGCTCACCCACTTCGCCCACGCCTCCACCGCGTCCCGGCTCAGGCCGAGCCGGACCAGCGACGCCTCGGCCTCGGCAAGCTCCACCCCGACCTCCCGCACCGCCAGCTCCGCCCGCGCCCCGTCGGTCCCGAAGTCCCGCCACAGCGGCACCGTCGCACCCGCCTTGAGCTTGCCGCCCTCCGGCGTCAACAGCTCGCCGTAGTAGACAGGGAGGTCCTCGCGCCCATACGCCCAACCCCCGTAGAACCGCGCCCCACCGAGCGTCGTCGGCTGCTCCACCTTCAGCTCCGCCGTGCCGTACACGGCCTTGCCCACCGGCACCACCTCACCCACCCCCGCCAGCTTGACATCGAAGGCCCCCTCGGCCGACAGCCGATCACCCTCGGCCACCTCGACCTTCGCCGCCGCCGCGAGCAGCTTCGGGTGGTGCCGTTCGACCGACGCCAGCACGTCCTCCAGCGACACCACCTGGGCCTGCGCCGACGACGCCGTCAGGCCCGCGGCGGACACCAGCAAAGCGACCAGCCCCCCCCTTGACACCCATGTCGCCCTGCGCATCAATCCTTCTCCCCCTTGTCCGTCTCCCCATCGTCCCCCTTGGCCTTCTTCTTCCCCTCGCCCCCCGACTCGCCGGGCAGCACCGTCGCCGGGAAGCCGTTGATCTGGCGCCACAGCTCGTAGCCCACGCTCACCTCATTCAGCTGCACCTGGCCGTTGACCCGCGCCCCCTGGCGCAGCCAGATCGCCTCCGGCCACGCCTCGTCCGCCTCGTCTGGCACGATCACCACCCGGAACTTGCCCTCACGCCCCACCGCGTCCACGAACGACACCTGCCCCCCGAACGTCCCGACCGCCACCGACGGCCACCCGCTGAACTGCACCGCCGGCCACCCCTCGAACTGCAGCCGCACGTGACGGCCAGGCGTGATCAGCGGCGCGTCGTTGCCGTCCACCCAGATCTCCACCGCCCGCGCGTTCGTGTCCGGCACCAGCACCGCCAGCGCGTCGCCCGCCTTGACCTGCACGTTCCCCGCCAGCGCATCGATCCGCAGCACCGTCCCGGCCCGCGGCGCCCGCACCACCATCGTCTGCTGACGCCCGATCCGGACCGCCAACTTCGCCAGCTCCTGACGGGTCTTCTCCTGATCCGCCCGCGCCTTCTCCAGCTCGCTCCGCGCCTTCTCCACCTTGGCGTCCGCATCCGACAGCTTCTGCTCCCGCTCGGCCTTGCTCCCGAGCACGTCACTCCGCGCCCCCAGCGCGCCCGCCCGCGCCTTGAACAGCTTGGTCCGCGACTCGACCACCTTCAGCCCCGCCAGCTCCACGGACCGCTGCGACGTCAGGCCGTCCACCGCCAGCTTCTCCTCCCGCGCCAGGTTCAGCTCGGCCGTCTCCAGCTCCGCCTGCGCCGCCAGCAGCTCGTTCGCCGCCGCCCGACGCTTGTTCTCCGACATCGCGATCTTCGCCTCGGCCGACTCGACCCCGTAGCCACCGGCCCGCTCCAGCGACTCCACCTGGCGCTCGCTGGCCGTCACGTTCGCCTGGGCCGCCTCCAGCTGACGCTCCAGCGCCAGCCGCTCCTCCTCCAGCAGATCCAGCAGGTCGGGTGCGTTGTCCTCGATCCGCGCCAACACCTCACCCGTATGCACCACCGCGCCCTCGGTCACGAACCACTCCGCCACCCGGCCCCCCACCGGCGCCTCGAGCACCTGCTCGCGCTCGGTCGGCGAGTACGCGATCACCCGACCCGCCCCCCGCGAGGTCTGCACCCAGGGCGCGAACAGCATCGCGGCCGCCGTCACCACCAGCCCCCCCACCAGCCACCGCGCCACCCGACGGATGACCTCCGGCGTCTGGACCTGCTCCACCGCCGCCTCGAACTCCGGCTCGATCCGCACCTCCGTCGCTCCCATCATCGCAGCACCACCTCCTCGATCGTCCTCCGCCGCAGCCGAAGGATCCGCTCACACCGCTCTGCCGTCTTCCGATTGCGCGTCGCCACCACGATCGACCACGACGTGCCAGGCGCGAACAGGGCGTCCAGCGCCGCGTCCCGGTCCCCCGGCCGCATCCGGTCGAGCGCCTCGTCGATCAAGATCAGCCGCGGCTGGCTCGCCAACACCCGCGCCAGCGTCAGCTGCAGCGCCTGCGACGGCGTCAACGGCGCCCCCGACGTCGTCACCGAGGTCTGAAGCCCGTCCGGGAGCTGCCGGACCGCGTCCAGCAACCCCACCGCCACCAGCGCATCTCGCGCCACCTCCACGTCCGCCGCGTCGCGGCCCATGCACACGTTCTCGATGATCGTCCCCGCCGTCAGCTCCGCCTCCCGCACGAACCCGACCTGGTCCCGCATCTCCGCCAGGCTGATGTCCCGCATGTCGATCCCGTCGTACAGCACGCACCCCACGTCCGGCTGCTCCAGCCCATAGAGCAGGTCGAACAGCGCCGCCGAGCCCGTGTCGTCGTCGGCCAGGATGGCCACGCGCTGACCCGCGCCGACCTCCACCGTCACGCCCTCCAGCAGGTTCACCCGCCCGCCACGCGCCTCGCTCACCCCCTGCACCGACAGCGCCGCCCCCTCGGCCCGCGCCGCCGGCCCCTGACCCACCCCGGCCTCGAGCGGCAGATCCACCAGTTTGCCGAGCTTCTCCACCCCGGCCAGCAGGTCGTAGAACTTCTCAAACAGCTTGCCCGACTTGACCACCCCCGCCACCACCATCGTCACGATCAGCTCCGAGGCCACGAGCTGCCCGAGCGTCAGCTCACCCTCCAGCACCAGCCAGCCCCCCAGCCCCAGCAGCGCCGCCGAGAACACCACCTGGATGCACACCGCCACGACGATCTGTCGCAACACCACGCTGTAGTGCTTCCCCCGCGCCGCCAGATATGCCCGCGCCAGCCGATCGGCCTGCCTCACCGCATGGTCCTCGCCGCGACGACTCTTGAACAGGGTCGCGCTCGCCGGAAGCTCCTCCAGCCACGCCGCCACGGCGTACTTCGCGTCCGACTCGTACAGGCTCGTCCGCGTCGCCCCGCGCCCGAACACCACCACCAGCGCCACGATGGCCGCCAGCAGCACCACGTCGAACGCCAGCAGGAACGGATGGTAGAACGCCAGCACCACCATCCCGATCGCCATCTGCAGCGCCACCTCCAGACCGTCCAGCAGCAGCGTCGCCGCCGCCTTCTGCACCGTCATCACCTCGAAGAACCGATTCACCAGCTCCGGCGTGTGGTGCCGCGCCTGCACGCTGCCCGCCACCCGCGGCAGCCGCCGCGACAGGTCGCTCACCACCCGCACGAAGATCCGCCGCTGCAGGTACTCCACCGCCACGCCCTCGAGCACCCGCAGCGCCCCCGCGAACGCCAGCCCGACCAGCAGCACCAGCATCAGCACGATCAACGGCTGCAGCAGAGCCCCGAACGCCACGGTGTTCACCAGCGCCTGCACCGCCAGCGGCGTCACCAGCGTCAGCACCCCCACCATCGCCGCGAACGCCACCACCACCCACAGATCCCCACGCTCCAGCTGCACCAACGCCCGCAGCCGGCGCCACGGCTTGTCCTCCTTGGCCACCGCGACGCCATCATCGGCCAGCGCGCCCAGCGGCAGCCCCTCCCCGAACGCCACCCAGCGCAGCTCCACCGAGGCGCTCGGCGCACCGCACAGCGCCGCCAGCGCCGCCGCGTCCACCCGCTCCCGCCGACGCCCCTCCGCCGACACGACCACCGCCTCCGCCCGGCTCCCCTTGCGCCCCACCACCAACACCCATCGCCCCGCGCCGCCGGGCGCCTCGACCCACGCCGCCCGCGGCCGCTGCGGGTCCGCGCTCATCACGACCTCCCGCGCGCTCATCGCCAGCTCCTGCGCGCTCAGCCCCACCCGGCTGGCGAGCCGACACGCCGCGTCGGCCCAACGCCCACGCACATCGGTCACCAGGGCATCCCCCGGCGGGCGATGCAGCTCGAGCGCCGAGTACACCTCCAGCGCCCCGAGCAGCCCCGCCAGCGTCCCGCTCCCCGCCGACGCGTCCCTTCGCACCGCGCCCGACCCCACCACCAACGCGTCTGCCGCGACTCCCTTCGTCATCTTGCCTCGCCAACCCACGTTACGATCTATACTGAAGAGCCACCTGGGCCCGCCCAAACATCGGGCCGCCAAGGTAGGGCGCAAGACCATTCGTTCAAACAGAAAAAACGCGCCAACACATCGACCAGGCCGAACAACCTGGCCGCGACGCCCTGAGCATGCCCCCGAGGAGCAGATGATGACAAGGCACCCGAGGTGCGCTGCCGCAGCGCTGCTCCTCGCCACCCTCAGCGCCCTGCCCGCGTGCACAGACGATCCAGACCCCACCCCATGCGCCGACTGCACCACCGACGACGCGGCCACCGACGCCGATGCGATCACCGATGACGCCCTCGACGACGCGCCCGACGTCCCCCCCGACGCCCCGCCCCACCTCGACCCCTGCGCCGTCACCCTCTCCCCCGCGCCCGCCCCCGCCACCTCCTCGGCCCTCGCCGACGCCCTCCCGCGCCGCACCCTGCCCGCCATACGCGCCGGCGCCCCCTGGCTCTACGACGAGCCCGCCCCCGGCCCGCTGCGCGCCGGCACCCTCCCCGCCGGCCTCGCCCTCCAGCAGGACCGCATCATCGGCACCATACCCGCCGACGCCTTCCCCGACGGCCTCCCCCGCGACCACCTCCTCACCTTCGACACCCCCGATGGCCCCGTGCAGCGCGTCCTGACCGTCTACCCCCAGACCCCCGCAGACACCGTCGTGCCGCCGCTCCACGAGCCGGGCCCCTACGGCACCTTCGACTCCCAGCCCACCGACGCCTGCCCCGACAACCCCACTATGCTGGCCAGCGACGGCGCCACCATCGACCTCTTCGTCACCTGGCCCACCCTCGGCGACCCGACCCTCACCGGCGACGGCGCCGTCGCGCCCGGCCGCTGGCCCGTCATCGTCTTCGCCCACGCCAACAACGACCGCGTCTGCGACATCAACGAGCGCTACCGCTCCCTGTTCCGCCACTGGGCCAGCTACGGCGCCATCGTCGTCGCCCCCGACGGCACCCGGCACAACTGCCAGCCCGGCTCCACCTCCAACATCCGCGACCGCGCCGCCGACCAGCTCGACGCCCTCCACAGGCTCGACACCCTCGACGACGACCCCGACAGCCCCCTCTACGGCCACCTCGACCTCGACCGCATCGTGCTCGCTGGCCACAGCCGCGGAGGCGGCGCCAGCAAGTGGGGCGCCATCGTCGAGCCGCGCGTGCGCGCCGTCATCGACCTGCAGGGCGTCAACTACGGCTTCGGCAACGAGCCCCTGCCCCCCATCCCCCTCCTCGGCATCTCCGCCGGCCGGGACGTCGACCTCGACTACCCCCACGTCGAGCCCATCGAGGACCACCTGACCGGCCCCTACGCCTGGGTGACCCTCTTCGGCGGCATCCACGCCTGGACCGCCGACACCGCCCCCATCGAGCCCGACGACGTCCCCCTCATCACCCGGCCCATCCAGCACGACCTCACCGGGCTGTTCACCACCGCCTTCCTCGCCCGCTTCGTCGGCGTCGGCGACGGGAGCGCACCCACGAGCTCCGCCCCCGACCCCGCCCTCGACAGCGCCCTGTTCAGTCAGCAGAGCGCCGACGTCGCGCAGACCACGATCTCCTCCCTCGGCGTCGCCCTGCGCTTCAACCGCGATCTGCACGCCCTCTCCATCGACCGCTTCAACGACGCCGACGCCGACCGGAACGACCTCGGCGGCCTCGTCACCGCCGAGGGCCTCACAGACCGGGAGGTCTTCACCTACCTCCCCGACAACGCCACCGCCAACGGCGCCAACGCCTGGAGCCGCTCCCGACGCCTCGACGCCACCACCGCCCCCGGTACCCTCTGGTTCGACCTCGCCCCGGACGACACCCCCGTCCCCATCGACCGCGGCGCCCTCCTCGCCGCCCGCATCAAGGGCCCCGACGGCGGCGGCGGCGCGGCGCTCGTCTTCGTCCTCATCGACGCCCACGGCGATCGGCACGAGCTCGACGCCACCCCCTGGATCGGTCCGGCCCCCCTGACCAACCGCTTCGTCACCGCCGTCGTCCAGCTCCGCGACCTCCCCGACGCCGTCTTCGCCGAAGGCCTCCAGCGCGTCGGCCTCCGCATCGAGCGCGGCGTCCTGTTCGTCGACGACCTCCGACTCGAGTAGCCCTCCGACGATGTGAGTGTTGACTCAACTTCTGCGCCCGTTTAGACCAGCCTGAGTCGCAGTCGGACCCGCAGGGCAGGGAGCCGTGCGAGCGACAGCTCGCAGGGGGCCCTGCATCGCGGGTCCGACTGAGACTCACGGCGGTATACACGTATGGCGCCAGTCATGAATGCCGTTCACATCCACCCCCGCACCTGCCACGGGAGCGCCGCCATGTCCGTCACCCAACACTACGTCAGCAACCTCCGGGACATCTTCTTCAACCTCTTCGAGGTCCTCGACGTCGCCCACACGACCTACGGCCAGGGCCGCTACGCCGACACAGACGAGCCCACCGCCCGCGAGACCCTCACCGCCCTCGAGGTGCTCGCCAGCCGCGAGCTCGCCGCCAGCTTCGCCGAGTCCGACCGCGTCCCCCTCAAGCTCGACGCCGAGGGCAACGTCACCCTCCCCGAGGGCCTCACCCGCTCCATCAAGGCCTACTTCGACGGCGGCTGGAACATGCTCGAGCTCCCCGCCGAGCACGGCGGCTTCGGAGCACCCCCGTCCCTCAACTGGGCGGCCTTCGAGATGATCATCGGCGCCAACCCCTGCGTCGCCTTCTACCTCCTCGGCAACTTCCTCGCCCGCATCATCGACCGCGTCGGCACCGACGACCAGCGCGCACGCTACCTCTCCAACATGATCGAGCGCCACTGGGGCGGCACCATGGTCCTCACCGAGCCCGACGCCGGCTCCGACGTCGGCGCCGCCCTCACCCGTGCCCGCCACGTCGACGGGGAGGAGTGGGAGCTCACCGGAACCAAGCGCTTCATCACCAACGGAGACTTCGACTTCCCCGAGAACATCGTCCACCTCGTCCTCGCACGACCCGAGGGCGCGTCGGAAGGCACCCGCGGCCTGTCCATGTTCATCGTCCCCAAGCGCTGGGTCGAGGCCGACGGCTCACTCGGCGACCGCAACGGCGTCGTCGTCAGCAACCTCGAGAAGAAGATGGGCCTCCAGGGCTCGGCCACCTGCGACCTCACCTTCGGCCTCGACCGGCCCTGCCGCGCCCTGCTCGTCGGCAACGTGCACGACGGCATCCGCCAGATGTTCCACGTCATCGAGCACGCCCGCATGGCCGTCGGCGTCAAGTCCATGTCCACCCTCTCCACCGCCTACTTCAACGCCCTCGCCTACGCCCGCGAGCGCGTCCAGGGCCACGACCTCGCACTCGCCGCCGACAAGACCGCCCCCCGCATCGCCATCATCCACCACCCCGACGTCCGCCGCATGCTCATGCTCCAGAAGGCCTTCGCCGAGGGCCTCCGCGCCATGATCCTCTACACCGCCTGGGTCCAGGATCAGGTCGAGCTCCACGGAGGACACCGAAGCCCCGAGGCCCGCCCCTGGCACAAGCGCAACGACCTCCTCCTGCCCCTCATCAAGGGCTACGCCTCCGAGAAGGTCTACGAGCTCCTCGCCGTCTCCCTCCAGGTCTACGGCGGCTCCGGCTACCTCAAGGACTACCCCATCGAGCAGTACATCCGAGACCAGAAGATCGACACCCTCTACGAGGGCACGACCCACATCCAGGCCCTCGACCTCTTCTTCCGCAAGGTCGGACGCGACCAGGGCACCGCCCTGCGCGCCCTCCTCACCGACATCCAGACCACCCTCGACCAGACCGCCCACCGCGACGAGCTCGCCGAGCCCCACAAGGCCATGACCCGCGCACTCGCCGATGTCCAGGGCATCTTCATGACCATGCTCGGCAAGCTCGGTGAGTCGGTCTACCACGTCGGCCTGCAGGGCAACCGCGTCCTGTTCGCCCTCGCAGAGCTCGTCATCGGCTGGCGACTGCTCGTCAACGCCGCCGTCGCCCTCGACAAGCTCCCCACAGCCCCCGAGGTCCAGCAGCCCTTCTACCGCGGCAAGCTCGAGGCCGCCCGCTTCTACGGCGCCAACGTCCTCCCCCACCTCACCGCCAGCCGCAAGATCATCGAGGCCAGCACCCTCGACCTCGTCACCATGGACGACGCGAGCTTCTGAGCCTCACGCCAGGGCCAGCGACGTGAGCCGCGACGCCAGCGGCGACGCCTCCACCTGCCCCCGCAGCTCCCCGGAGTGCCCCCACAGCCGCAACGTCTCCAGCGCTGGGAACAGCTTGCCCGTCAACAGCGGCGCAAGCTGCTCCGCCTCCACCTCCTCGCCCCCCGAGTCCCCGCCCAACCACACCTCCAGCGACCGCAGCCCCGGCAGGAACGACGCGTTCAACGCGTCCAGCAGCTCCTCCGGCGAGTCGGCCACCTCGAGCCGAAGCGACCGCAGACCCGTGTGCGAGACGCTCCCCCACGCCATCCACGCCGCCCGCACCTCCAGCCGTCGCAGCCGCGGAAACGCCCGCAGCGCCGCCCCCACATGCCCCACAAACGCCTGCGGCCCCTCGGTCTGGTGAGGCTCCTCCCCGATGTACAGCTCCTCCAGCGCCGCCAACGCCCGCGCCCCGCGCGACAGCACCCGCAGCGCCTCGCTGTCGGCGAACGTCGCCTCGTCCAGCCCGTCCCCGCCCCAGTCGCACAGCATCAAACGCCGGATCTCCCGCGCCTTCGGCTCCCGAAGCAGCGCCCCCAGCTTCTCCACATACACCGTGTCCAGCCCCCGCGCCCAACCCGCCTCCAGATCCTCCCCGTCCAACCCCACCCGGTACCACAGCTCCGGCACCACGGCACCCAACCCCAGCACCGGATCGTAGCTCTCGATCAACGCACCTTCGAGAAACCGCACCCCCTCCACCTCCCCTACGCTCCCCGCCCACGACGCCGGTGTCCAGCCCTCCGGCACCACAGGGTTCCACGGCGCCGCCCCCACAGCACCGCCAGAGTCATCGAGGGGGATGGAGCTCAAAGGGGTCTCGTTCAGCATGACAGTGCCTCCCTGGTGCGCACATTGAACAAAGTTTCAGCCACCAATGTAATGCCTCCACCCCTCCCGCGCAAGCCCCTTCGACCCTCCTCCACACATCGCCCTCAAGACCAGACAATAAAAACACCCACATCACAATCATCGTCGTAATCAGGAGCAGCCCGGTCTACCATGAACCTGCAGAGCCAACCCATGACGAGCGCTGCATACAGCATCACGGAGAAGAGAATGCATCGACTCGGCAAGCTGAGTTCACCCCTCGCCATCGCGACCCTGACCGCGCTCCTCACCACAGCCTGCACCACCACCGAAGGCACCACCCACGTCAGCGTCGGCCCCCAGCTCGGTTACACCTGGAGCACGATCACCTCCCGCTCCGGCATCAGCTACGGCCTCGAGGCCACCGGCGGCGACTTCCCCTTCCTCAAGGCCTCCGCCGGCTGGCTCCGACGCCCCCGCGTCGAGCCCCCCACCACCCCCGACGACGACACCTACGCCCACCTCCTCTACCTCGCCTGGGAACCCTGGTACCTCCTCGGCGCCACCCTCGGCGGCGCCTGGAGCCCGGACGGAGGCCCCCAGCTCGCCGCCGGCGCCTGGGAGGGCTTCCAGCCCGCGATCGCCGAACTCGGCCCGCCCGGCTGGCACGTCGAGCCCTCCCTCGCCATCGGCCTCCGCTTCCTCGGCCGCGCCGTCGAGATCTACCTCACACCCAAGGTCAGCTTCCGCTACGGCGGCGACACCGTCACGACACCCATCGGCAGCAACTACGTCCAGGAGTGACCTCCTCGGGAGCCCCGAAGGGGCGCGCCGAGGCGGCGCCACTGGCGATAGATCGGCGGTTGATCGCTCTCGAACCGTGGGTCTTGCTGGTGCGGACAAGCTCCCCCGAGTCCGCAATCGCGGAGCAAGGCTCCGCGAGCGGCCTCGACCCCTCGTAAACCAAGGGTTATCGGGCCCTCTCACGGTCCAGGGTTTGTGGTTCACGTCTCGAGGCACGGTCGTAATCGTCGGACACGTGGCAACGCGAGAGGAGTGGCGCCCATCCATGCTCGACGCATAACCGACCGAAAACAAAAGAGAATTCACCTCAAAAGCGACCGAAGTCGCCGACCGTGCTCCGAGACGTGAACCTCAGCCCGTGGACCGAGAGAGGGCCCGACAACCCCTCGTTTACGAGGGGTCGAGGCCGCTCGCGGAGCTTTGCTCCGCGATTGCGGACTCGGGGGAGCTCCAGCCACCGAGAACAAACAGACCTCACGAGAGCCCGAGCACCCCTCGTTTACGAGGGGTCGAGGCCGCTCGCGGAGCTTTGCTCCGCGATTGCGGCCGCGGGGGAGCTCCCCCGCACCATCACAAACCGATCGTCCCCCCCCTTCTCCGCCCTCAATCCCCACCCCGCCCTCCCCGCCCTCCTCGCCCCCTCCCGCCTCCACCCCCCCCCCACCTCCCGCCCTCCTCATCCCGACTGGCCACATACGCTTCAAACTGCTTATCGCTCAACAGCTTACGCATCTTCATATCCGTCTCCGCCCGCATCCCCTCCACCTGCTCCCGCGCCTCATCGAAGCTGCCCTCCTCCCGCGCCTTGCCGAACAGCTCCATCATCTTCTCGCGCTCGCCGACCAGCGTCTTCACGAAGGTCTCGCCCGTGGCCGCGTCGAGGCCCAGCGAGCTCGCCAGCTCCCGCGTGCGCTCCTCCTCCCGCTCGAGCCGACGCGCCTGGCGCTGCTCCCGCTCCTGCTGCTTGGCGTCCTCCAGTTCCTGCCGGACCAGCCCGCTGACCCGCTCGCGCACCTCGGGCTCGTCTGAGTCGAGCACGTCCAGGACGGCGTCCACGGCCTTCCCCTCCCTGGCGTTCCACGCCTCCACCTGCTCGCGCGGGCTGGCCGACGGCCTCCCGGCTCCGGCAGGCTCCCCGCGCGCCGCCGCCACCGACGGCGCCTCGGTCTGCGCCGCGCTGTCCCGAGCCTCGCGAAGCTCGCGGACCTCACGCTCGAGGGCGTCCACCCTCCGGCTGAGCGCGGCCACCTCCGCGCCGCCCCCGCCTGACGCCACCCCGGAGACCTCCGAAGGGCGCGCCGCCACATACACCACGGTGGCGCCGACGAACATCGCGAGCACGATCACAAGAATGAGGGCAGGAGTAGACTTCATCGGGTGGATTGCCTTCTATGGGGGGCGCCCTGTGGGCTCCGTCAACTCGCTCAGGCTCCGCCATGATAACCCACCGCCACCGATCGAACCTCCCCCTGCGCTCCACGCGACCTCACCTCCCGATGGCCCCGGAGGTGCGCCCGTGACCGCTACCCTACTCGCCGGGCTCATGATCGCGCTGGCGGTCATCTGGGGCCTCGAAGCCCTCCTGTGGCGCAGCCGCGTCGCTGCCCTGCACCCCCTGGCCGCCCCGGACGACGCCACCGTCGACCCCGCCCACGCCTTCCTCGTCGCCGACGGCGTCAGCCTCGACGACGCCACCCGCGCCGCGGCCAGCGCCCTGGCCACCGAGCGCGGCTTCGGCGTCGTCGAGCTCGTTCCAGGCGACCTGCCCACCCGATCCTCGGTCACCTTCCTCCGCCTGTTCGACCCCGCCCGGCTCGCCGACCAGCCCATCGCGCCCGGACTGTCCACCGGCTACGCCCTGCTCGTCACCCGCGACGTGCTCACCCGTGCCCGCCTGTCCGAGGACGCCTCGTGGGATCGCGCCGGACTGTTTCGGGAGGCCCGGCGGCTCAAGTTCTTCACCCCGCACATGGGCTTCGCCCTCGCACCGGCCCTCAAGGCCCTCCCCAACGACCTGCCCGGCACCCGCGCCTGGCTCGCCGACGCCGTCGGCGTCGCCGCCCCCATCGGCTTCCTGCTCCAGCTCGGCCTCCAGGCCCTCATGATCGCCGGCCTCGTGCTCGCCCCCATCGCCACCGCCGTCGCCATCGCCGCCTTCCAGCTCCAGCTCGCCGTGGCGACCGCCGGCACGGCCCTCCGGCCGCGTGACCGCCTGCTCACCCTGCTGCTGCGCTGGCCGCTGCTCGGCCTCGACGGCCTCCGGATGCTCACCGCGCGGGCGCCCGATCGCCGCGCCGCCGCCGTCGATGCCCTCCGCCCCGCCTACGCCGAGGCCCTGGCCGAGGGCACCGGCCGCTTCTTCGAGCCTCGCCGAACGACTTGCCCCCTGTGCGACGCCGACACCCTGCGGCCCTGGCTCACCAGCCCCGACATGGTCCTCGGCAAGCCCGGCACCTTCCAGCTCGACCGGTGCGGCCAGTGCGGGCACACCTTCCAGAACCCGCGCCTCAACCTCGACGGGCTCAGCTTCTACTACCGCGACTTCTACGATGGCCTCGGCGGCGAGTTCATCCAGTTCGTGCTCGGCGCCAACCCCGCCAGGCACCGGCAGCAGGCCGAGGCCGCACGAGGGCTGATCGAGCCGGAGCGCTGGCTGGACGTCGGCGGCGGCTACGGCTACTTCTGCCGCCTCGCCCAGACCGTCTGGCCCGACGTCCGCTTCGATGGCCTCGACCTCTCCGACGGCATCGACGAGGCCGCCCGACGCGGCTGGGTCGAATACGGCTACCACGGACTCTTCCCCGAGCTGGCCGCGGACCTCGAGGCCTGCTACGACGTCGTCAGCATGGGCCACTACCTCGAACACACCCTCCAGCCCCGCGACGAACTCGACGCCGCATGGCGCGTCCTCAAACCCGACGGCCTCGTCATCATCGAGGTCCCCGACCCCGGCGCCCCCCAGGGTCGCTGGCTCGGCCGGTTCTGGATGCCGTGGTTCCAGCCCCAGCACCTCAACCTGATGTCCCGCGCCAACATGGCCGACCTGCTCGTCAAGCACGGCTTCGAGCCGCTGCGCTGGCACCGCGCCGAGGCCGACATCTCGTCCATGTTCACCTTCGGCCTCTTCCTGCTGCTCAACCAAATCGCGCCGCCCCTCGACTGGCCCTGGCGCCCGCCGGCCAGCGCGCTGTTCCAGCTCTGGCGCGCCCTCGTCTGGGGCGCGGGCCTGCCGCTGCTCATCCTGGCGTTCATCACCGACAAGCTCATCGGCCCGCTCCGCGGCGCCCTGGGCATGAACAACACCTTCCGCGTCGTCGCCCAACGCCTGGCCGCGCCGGCCTCGCCCACGCAACACGCTGACACCGACCACCCCCACTGAGAGGTTGCCCATGCCCGCTCGCTCCCTGCTCGTCTGCCTCCTCGCGCCCCTGCTCCTGCTCGCCTGCGACCCGCCGCGCCAGACCGAGCCCGCCCCCACCCCCGAGGCGACCAGCCCCACCGACTCCCCCGCGAACCAGCCGGCGAACCCCGCGAACCCCGCCCCCCCGCCCGCCGACCCCACGGCCACCCCGCCCGACGTCGCCGCGCCCCCCGCCGACGCCCAGCGCACCGCCAACGGCGTCGCCTGGAAGGTCCTGCGCCCCGGCACCGGCACCGCCCACCCCGGCCCCAACGACACCGTCACGGTCCACTACGCCGGCTGGACCACCGACGGCAAGAAGTTCGACGCCTCCTACGACCGCAACGAGCCTCTCACCATGCCCCTCTACGCCGTCATCCCCGGCTGGTCCGAGGGCATCCAGCCCATGACCGTCGGCGAAAAAAGACGCCTGTGGATCCCCGAGTCCCTCGCGTACAAGGGCCGCCCCGGCTTCCCCGCCGGTATGCTCGTCTTTGATGTGGACCTGATCGAGATCGCCAAGACGCCCGGCGCTGAATAGCCGAGGCTCAATCTCTTTAAGTATCAATGGGTTATGCGCTACCGCGAGCACGCGCCCTGGCTGGTGGACGGGAAGTAGTAGCTCCCCGCCCACTCGCCCCACGCCGCGCTCCTCACCCCGTGACGGTCCACCTCCGGATAGCTCGAGCACCCCTGCGCCGACTGCACGACCACGCGGCCGCCCTCCGGCCCCACCGCGCCTGCGTGAAGCGCCGCCCGGCAGAGCTGCGAGTCCGACGTGTACGTCTCGCTCCCCCACACCGACCCCGACGCCTGCGTCGAGGCCGCGTCGCACACGCAGTCCAGACGGACCGGCACCGCCGCATCGTACCCCGGGATCGCCGCAAGGCTGTCCGGGCAGCGGTCCGAGCCCATGGACCAGGTCAGCGGCGGGAGCGGCGGCAGGTCAGGCAGCTCCGCGACCACCGAGGCCCCCTCATTCCCCCCCGCCACGATGTCCGTCACCGCCACCACCGTCGCCGCAGGCACCACCAGCAGCGCCAGCCACATCATCAGCACCGTCCCGGACACGATGGAGAGCTGCCAGAGCCACTTCGGAATGGTCAGCCAGGTGGTGGGTTCTTCGTTCGCGTCGTACATGGGGCCTCCTGAGGCGTTCGCCGTAGGGTGGTGCAACCCGACAACGCCCCCTCGTATTTCACCCGCCCCCCACCCCTGCGGCGATCGCAAACTCCCCCCCGCCAGGGCTGGACGCCGACCCATGGCTTTGATAATCCCTCCCGCCCAACGCTGCGCGAGGTCCGTATGAGCAACATCCCTGGCCCCCCTCCGCCCCGATCACCCAACCCCTGGCCC
>Ga0100377_1001827_pt1 | contig 18128 bp, 17 predicted proteins | sample CryGeymeta201501_FD_83664 | JGI IMG/M metagenome (GOLD analysis project Ga0100377, IMG submission 83664) | Groundwater microbial communities from Crystal Geyser aquifers in Utah, USA - Crystal Geyser metaG 2015-01 | ecosystem: Environmental > Aquatic > Deep subsurface > Groundwater | place: USA...
TAACTTCAACGATTTTCTCGATCAGTTGTGCCAGATCAAAAAAATGGGCCCTCTCGACCAGATTCTCGGCATGATTCCAGGCCTCTCCGGGCTTTCAAAAGTTTCGGAGATGTCTTTCGACGATAAAAATTTCAAGAGATTCGAGGCCATGATTCTGTCCATGACCCACTCAGAACGCACCAACCCCGATCTCATCGACGGCAGCAGACGTCGTCGTATCGCGGCCGGAAGCGCCAATTCCATTCAAAATGTCAACATGCTTCTGAAGCAGTTTAACCAGATGCGTCAGATGATGAAGAGTATGACCAGCATGGGAAAGCGTTCCAAGCTGTCCAAGTTCCTCGGCGGAAAGTTCTGAAAGTTCTCAAAGAGCCCGAAGAAACAACTCCGGGCGATCCACAATAAAAAAGGAGTATTTGCCATGTCCGTTGCCCTCAGATTGAAAATCCTCGGTGCCAAGCATCGGCCTTTCTACCGGGTCGTCGCGGTCGACTCCCGGAAATCCCGTGATGGTCGGACTCTTGCCAACCTCGGCCACTACAACCCCTTGAGCGATCCGGCTGATGTCTGCATCGACGAGGAGCGGGTGATGGGTTATCTGAAAACCGGGGCTCAGCCCAGCGATACCGTCCGCCAGTTGTTGCTTAAAAAAGGCATCCGGCAGACCCAGGTCAAACAGGAAGGCGAGACTAAACTTCAATGGGCCAAGAGCGCGTAAGCGCCTTACGGCCACCAAGGAGAATTGCCCGTGTCGATCGAAACCACCAGAAAAATGGTCGAGGGGCTTGTGAAAGCCCTCGTGGAGAATCCAGATGAAGTGGTCATCAAGCCAATCGAAGGTGACAACGCCGTCGTTCTCGAAATCCAGGTAAACCCGGAAGACACCGGGAAAGTGATTGGAAAGAAAGGCCGTATGATCAATGCCCTTCGGACGATCGCTCGGGCGGCCACAGGCGATAGCGATAAAAAGGTACTGATGGAGCTTATTTGATGCCCGTGAACGTTTCCGCACACGATAAGTCATTCGCCGCGCTTTCGGCCGCGAACCATGCTGCGCCCGCCGACCCCGGGATGGCGGGTTCCTCGCCGGCTTCGCGCTCAGATGCAGATTGGGTGCTGGTCGGCCGGATTTCAAAGACGGTTGGGTTGCAGGGAATGATGCGGATAATCCTGTACTCTGACTACCCCGATAGATACGTTCCCGGTGCGTGCCTGTTTGTCCGTGACGCAGATGGAGGGTTTCGCCGAATCAATCTGGGGGATGTTCGCGAACAGGCCTATCCGGGCCGTATCGATGCATTTCTGGAAGGGGTTTCGACCCTTGAAGATGCGCGGGCCTACCATGGAAAAGAATTGTACATCCCTATGGCTGAACGGGCCCGTCCTCGAAATGGGGAGTTCTACCCCGATGAATTGGCAGGTATGACGGTCCAATTCCCCGCGGGAACGACAGTCGGCACTGTCGTCCGCCTTGAGAATGAGGTTCCTTCGCCATATCTGGTGATTTCCTCCGAATCACATGGCGAGGTCATGATTCCTTTTCGCAAGGTGTTCATTCGCACCATCAGCCGGGCAGACAGGGTCGTTCAACTCTGCGAGCCGCTTGAAAAACACGTACTCGGATGAAGAAATGAAGATCGAGATTCTTTCGCTGATTCCCGGGGTTTTTGCCGACGTTTTCGACGAAAGTATCCTGGGCGCAGCCAAACGCAGCGGTTTGATCGATATCACGATCCACAATTTCCGCGACTTCGGGGAAGGCCGGCACAAAACCGTTGACGATGCCCCTTTCGGCGGCGGGCCAGGGATGTTGCTGAAACCCGGCCCACTGGTTTCGGCGATCCGAAACCTCCGCGATTCCGGGCCGATAGCACCGGTCATCGGGTTGACGCCCCAGGGGGTTCCGCTCACGCAGAACATGGCCAAAGAGCTGGCGTGCCATGAGCGGCTCATTCTGGTTTGCGGAAGGTATGAAGGTTTCGATGAACGGATCCTGCCGGCTTTCGACGTTCAGATCTCAATCGGGGATTATGTCCTCACCGGTGGGGAGTTCGCCGCGATGGTAATTGTTGATGCGGTCTCCCGTATGATCCCTGGTACGGTAGGCTGTGAAGCGTCGGTTAAAGAAGATTCCTTTTACGACGGGGCGCTTGACCATCCTCAATTCACCAGACCGGCCACCTGGGAAAAAAGTTCCGTTCCGTCCGTTCTTCTCGACGGGCACCATGCCAAGATCATCGCTTGGCGCAGGGGAGAAGCCCTTGCACGCACGGCTGCCAAGCGCCCCGACCATTTCCGCAGGCTACCCCTTTCACAAGACGACAGGGGTCTTCTGCAAACCGCTTTCTGCCCCCAATCAGAAAGCAATGAAATCCGGCGCAAAATAAAAGTTTGAGAACAGAGCGACTTGCAAAATCATTCAAAATCCCTTGAAAAAGCTATTGATTTCCCGGGTAGTTTTGCGAGAACCTCGATAGATTCAGAATAAAGGAGCATTAGATATGAATCCCATCGTTGAAAGCCTTGAACGCGGTTACATGAAAAACAAAAAGGACATTCCCGAATTCCGGCCCGGTGACACTCTTCGGGTGGCGATCAAAGTTCGCGAAGGAGAAAAAGAGCGCCTCCAGAATTTTGAGGGCGTTGTCATCGCAAAGAGATACACCGGTTTGCGTGAGAACCTGACCATCAGGAAAATCTCCTATGGCATAGGCGTGGAGCGCACCTTCATGCTGCATTCCCCCAATGTCGCCGAGATCGCCCTCGTTCGTCGAGGCAAGGTTGCCCGCGCCAAGTTGTATTACTTGCGTGACCGGGTAGGCAGAAAGACCCGCATCAAAGACCGCTATCAGGCTCCCAAGGCGCTGTAGACTGGACATGAACTCGCGCGTTTCGGCTGAGGCCAGGGATTCATCTGTCTTCATCCGGGAGGTCACCCTCCGGGTCGGCCAGGGAACAACGGTAGCCCTGGAGAACATCGACCCGGAGGAGGTTCTTGCCGATTCAACCTTTGACATATCCGGAAGTCTTGGCGGCAAGCTCCCAGATGGGGTTAAGTGCGATCTTTTTCATCATCCGAGAAAACGGTCGCCAGAAAACCTGCCCCTTGAGATGCCTTCCAAGGGCCGATTTGCCGGAAGGATCCGGTTGAAGAATGGGATGAACGATTTCCAACTTCGGATCAGTCTTCGCGATGGCCAGATCATTCAGACCCGGGAATTTTCCGTCAGCTATAAATCTTCTTTCCGTGAATGGAATGAAACTATTTTTATTGCCTTCGTTCTGGCGTTGGTCATCCGCAGCTTGGTAATACAGGCTTTCTGGATCCCCACCGGAAGCATGGAACCAACCCTGTTTGGCGAAAAATACGATCCCGTGACCAAGGCTCTTACCCGTTCGGGCGACAGAATCCTGGTTAACAGGTTTGCCTACGTGGCCGATCTTTCCCTGGATGGCCGTTTTCCGATCCTTCCCCGCATCTGGTTTTCAACGCCGAAGCGAGGCGATGTCATCGTTTTCAAATTCCCCGATCCCGACCCGAAGGCGGCCCCGCGTGATTTCATCAAAAGGGTGATCGGCCTTCCATTCGATGAGATCAAGATTGTCGAGGGAACGGTCTTTATCAACGGGACCGCGCTGAAAGAACCATATATTGCCGAGCCCCCCTGGCAGGATTACCAGACCGTCGTACCTGCCGACAGTCTGTTTGTAATGGGTGACAACCGGAATAACAGCGCCGACAGTCGTTATTGGGGCCCCATGCCGCTGAAGAATCTCAAGGGGCAGGCGGTTCTCATTTACTCCCCCCTGAAACGGATCAGGTCGATCGTCAGCCATTCGCACCCTTCAATTGCGGCGAACCTTCCCGATCGCGGATGAGCGAAGGTTCAAAGGCGAGGCGCGAGCTTCCCGGGCATATTCGGAAGGCACTCCGCTCGATCGAGCGTTTCCTCCCTGTTGTAGATTTGGTGATCGAGCTTCTTGACGCCAGGATGCCTCTTTCTTCACGGCTTCCCGGACTGGTCAAAAAACTCGGCAAAGCCTCGGTGATCGTTCTAGGGAAAGCCGACCTTGCCAACGAGGCGGAGACCGCCCGTTGGATCGAACGGTTCACCTCTGATGGAGAACGGTGCGTTGCCCTTGACTCCCGGGAGGCGACCTTGGTGAAAAACCTATCGACAACCGTCCGGGAAGCAGCCTTTGGGGCAAGAGCCCCCGTTGGGCGGGTGAGCCGGCGTCTTTTGATCGTGGGAATTCCGAACGTCGGCAAATCGACTCTGATCAATGCGCTCGCCGGAAGACGGGCTGCGCGAGTCGCCAACATTCCCGGAGTCACCCGTGACATACAATGGGTCAAGATCTCAGGCCGCCTGGAGCTTCTTGACCTTCCAGGAATTCTGGACTATCGTCTTCTGAAAATGGGGGAGGCTTTGCGCCTTATCAACACGATTCCTGGTCCCACCGAAGATCCAGAGGCATCAGCCCGACTGCTTTGCGAACTTTTAGAAAAGAGAGGGCTTTCCGATATCCTTCCCGGCTTTTTTGAAGCAGAGAAGCAGTTCGACCGCTTCCTGGGCGAGTATGCCTGCAGAATGCATTTTCTTTTGAGCGGCGGCCAAACCGATAAGCGCCGTGCCGCGGTCGATATCGTGAGGCGATTCCAGGCAGGAGGGTTCGGCCGGGTTACCCTCGAAGCCTCCGACATTTCAGAGCCCCCCCCGCAATCCGAATGAACGTGACCGAAGAAACTCTTGAACTTTCCGAGGCGGTTTCCCGTCGGCTGTTTTGCGCCAGTCCGGGTGACGGCGGCCTTGGATTGATCAGGCGAATTCCTCAGATTTCGGCCCGAGCACGTGGAAATTGCCTTCATCTCAAAGGCCCCGCGGACCAGATAATCCTGGTGAAGCGTTTCGTCAAAATACTCGGGCGCCGTCTCGAGGTTCCGGGAGACGGCGATCTCGACAACGCAGAGCTTGAACGGATCTTCACCGAATTCACCAAGCCGGTTCCGGCGTCCGGCGGGGTTGGGGTTCTCATTCATGAAGAGCCTTTCGATGAAGTCATCTGCACGCTTTCCGGCAAATCGGTTCGGACGAAGACCTTCAAACAGCAGGAATACGTCGAGGCAATCCGCCACCATTTGGTTACAGTCGCGGTTGGGCCCGCCGGAACGGGAAAGACCTACCTCGCGATCGCAATGGCGGTTAAGGCTTTGCGGGACAAGCAGGTCAGCCGGGTAATTCTTTCCAGGCCTACGGTCGAAGCGGGAGAAAAGCTGGGGTATCTTCCCGGCGATCTCCTTGAAAAAGTCGACCCACATTTTCGGCCGCTTTACGACGCCCTGCAAGAGTTTTTGGGAGTTTCCCGATTTCAGCAGCTCCTCCGTCAGGGAATTCTGGAGATCACGCCGCTGGGGTTCATGCGTGGCCGCACGTTCAACGAGGCTTTCATCGTTCTCGATGAAGCCCAGAACACCACGGTTAGGCAGATGCGGATGTTCCTGACCAGGATGGGCTTTGGGTCGAGGGTTGTGGTGACCGGGGATCGGACCCAGGTCGATCTACCTTCCCCGCGCGATTCGGCGCTCGTGACATTGCGCGATGTTCTTGGAGCCGTTGACGACATCGCATTTGTAGACCTTTCAGCTTCCGACGTGATCCGTCACGAGCTTGTAAAAAAGATCATCAGGGCTTATGAAAATTTCTTTCGTGAAGCCCCCGAACAGAAGGAGCCCGGGGCGACGCCGTGAGCGAGAATCCATCCTTCATTCTTTCAACATTCCTGAGCTGGTTGGAGATCCCGGCCAAGAGGCAGAGGAGCTTTCTTTTTCAGATTGCGGGTTTTGCCGCACTGATCGTGTTGATCCTGAGCATTGAGTTCACCGGCTTCAGCGCGGATGTCGAGGAAGGCAAGGAAGCCCCCAAGACGATTCTCTGCCCCAAGTCGATTTCGTTCCTCGATGAAAAGAAAACCCAGGAATTGAAGCACCTCGAGGAAGAGAAAATCGGGCCAGTGATCACGCATCTGGACAACACCGAAGCAGAGATGCTTTCAAAGCTTGACAGGTTTTTCGACGATGCATCGCAGTTTTACGAATCCCAGAAAATCCACGGGGCTTCCGAACCTCTCGAAGCTTCCGAACCTCTCGAAGCCCCGGAAGGTGCTATCGCTTCATACTTCCCTTTCGAACAGTTGCTTGAGCCGGATGCTCTTCGCGACCTCGCCATTTTGACCCCACAGGAGTTTGAGCGGTTGAAGCGTTCGTCGCGGCAGATTCTCAGAAATTACTCGCAGGAGACAATAACCACCAAAACCCTCGAGATCATCCGCAGAAAAGTGAAGAAAAACACCCTTGCCCTTCCCGGAAACCTGCGTTTCAAGCAGATCATGGCGGAACTGGTGAAAAATGCCCTTTCGTTGAACGCGATCGAGGACGAGGCGCAGACCAAGTTGTTGCGGGAGGCGTCATCAAAGGCTGTCGCGCCGGTAATGCGAGCTTTTTCAAAAGGGCAGAAAATCGTTGAAAAAGGGGTTATCGTAACCGCGGACGATCTCTGGATCCTTAAGACCATCGAAAGTCAAATCCAAAAGAACCAGTTCCTGGCGCTGTTCGGAAACTTGCTTTTGGCTTCGCTCCTAGTGGTGATATCCCTTTCATATTTGCGTTTGACCAGGTTGCAGATTTTGAAGGAGGCGGAACTTTTTCGGCTGATCGGAGGGCTATGGATAATGGCTCTCCTCCTGGGCAAAGCTGTCTATTCATTTGGAAACGCCTACGGCCAGCCAAGCCTGGCGATTCTTCTTACCCCACTGCCTTCGGTCGGGATGCTGATGGCCATCCTTCTCGATTTCCAGGTGGCAATGTTCAACCAGGTTTTGTTGGGTGTGCTGATGTTCCTTGTCGCCGAGGCGAACGCCAAATTTGCGATCGTGGGCCTTCTTGGGAGTGTCGTCGGTATTCTTGCCTGGCGGGGCGCTTCGAAGGAATCCAACCTGCGCAGCTCGATCGGATGGTCAGGGGTCAAGATCGGAATCGGAAACAGCGCAGCCGTTCTAGGGCTTTTGATGCTGGATGCCGAGAGTTTTTCGATCATGAAGGTTCCCGGACTTTTGGAGATGGTAGGATGCGGGTTCGGAAACGGGATTCTTTCCGGAATCCTGACCAATGGAGCGATGCCATACATCGAGAGTTTCTTTTCTCTGGCTACGAGTTCGCGGCTTCTCGAACTTGCCGATCTTTCTCAACCGGTCATCAAGCGGCTTGCAGAGGAAGCCCCTGGAACATACCAGCACAGCATCATCGTCGGGAACCTCGCTGAGGCGGCCGCGAATGAGATTAACGCCGATGCGCTGTTGGCAAAAATCGGGGGCTACTACCACGATATCGGGAAGCTCAAGCGGCCGGCTTATTTTGCTGAAAACCAGACGAATTACAACCGGCACGATCAGGTGACTCCATACATGTCGAGCCTTATCCTCGTCGGACACATTCGTGACGGCCTGGACCTCGGCAGGGAATACGGCCTTCCCGAACGGATCCTTTCTCTCATTGCCCAGCACCATGGGACGACCTTGATCACCTATTTTTACGAGCAGGCGAAAACGGATACCGACGGGGAGAAGGTCAACGAGGAAAGGTTCAGATATTCCGGCCCCAAGCCTCAGACCAAGGAAGCCGCGATAATCATGCTTGCCGACTCCATCGAAGCAGCTTCCCGGACGCTCTCCTCGCACACTCACAGCCGGATAGAAGGTCTGGTGCAAAAAATCATCGAGAACAAATTTAACGATGAAAACCAGCTTGACGAGAGCGATCTTACCTTGAAAGACATAGAAAAAATACAGCAGACTTTTGTCAGGGTTACTACTTCCATGTATCATGGGAGGGTCGATTATCCTGGAAAGCTGTCCAATCAACCCAAGGGGGCTTCAGATGGAAGTTCTCATCAACAACCGCCAAAAGAGGATCCAGTTTAACAAGCGCAGAATCTGCGCGATTGCGGAAGAAATCATGCGCTTCGAAGGTCTTCCTGAGAACGCCGAGCTTTCGCTGGTTTTTTGCGATGACGATTTCATCCAGAAACTGAACGACCAGCATCTCGGCAAGGATGAGCCCACCGACGTTCTCTCCTTCCCCATGGAAGAGGTTTTCGAATCCGAGATCCGGCTCATGGGTGACATCGTGATCAGCATCGAGACAGCCTGCAGGCAGGCAACGAAGCTGAAGCATTCTGTGGGCCTTGAAGTCATTTTCCTGCTCATTCATGGTCTGCTTCATCTACGGAAGTACGACCACGATGGCAAGGAAGACTTCCGACGGATGAAGGAACGTGAAGTAACTATTTTTTCACACCTTTGCGATCAGAAGCTCCTCAAGGGAATCGAGGTAAATGAGGAGCATTCCCCACTCGTAGAACGCGCAGCCGCGAAGGGCCCGGGAACAACCCGGAAAGCCGCCCCCCGCCGTCCCAAAAAAGAACCGATCACGCACAACTGAAGAACTTGGGTGAAATAATTTTCAGCAATGGATAACTCCTTTTCCATTCTGGTTTTCATTGGTCTGCTTTGCCTGTCCGCTTTTTTCTCCGCAAGCGAGACCGCGCTCTTCTCGCTTTCCCCTATCCGTATGAAGAAACTCGAAGACGAAGGCGATCGAAAAGCGGCCGAGATTCTTAAAATTCTTGCGGACAAGCAAACGATGCTCGTCACAATCCTTCTCGGAAACACGCTGGTCAACGTTATCGCGACCGCCATGGCCACGCATTTCATGATCGAGACCGCTCGCGGATGGGCGGCTCAGACAGCAATCCCGGGGGCGAGCTCCTGGTCGACAATATGGACTTCCCCGAATATGGCTGTGGCGGAATCTTCGTTTTTGATGACCATCCTTCTGCTGGTGTTCGGGGAAATCACTCCCAAGACGGTCGCCTTGTACAACTCTGTCGGTTTCGCCAAGATGGCTGTTAAGCCGCTTCGGATGATCATTTATCTTCTCTCGCCCATCACCGGTCTTGTAACATGGGTTCTTCACCGAGTGTTTCCTTCATTTTCGGATTGGAATCAGAAACTTGGTTCGGCAACCTCCCTCGAAGAGATCGACAGCTACTTTTCACTCGGAGAGGAGGTCGGAATAATCGCCCGCGATGAGAAAGAGATGATCAGTTCGGTCTTCGAGTTCGGAGATACCCTTGTTCGGGAGGTGATGGTTCCCCGCCCCGACATCATGGCGGTTCCGGTGACCATCGTGCTTGACGATCTGCTCAAGCTCTTTCGGGATGACGGCCATTCGCGGTTTCCGGTCTTCGAGGGAACGCTCGATAAGATTGTCGGAATCGTCTATGTCAAGGACATCCTGGTGAAACTCGATGAGATCAAAACAGAGTTCAAGCTGGCAGGAATGTTGCGGCCCGCGTATTTCGTTCCGGAGACAAAGAAACTCGACGATCTTCTTCGCGAGTTTCAGAAGCGCAAACTGCACGTAGCCCTGGTGGTCGATGAGTTCGGCGGAATCTCGGGGCTGGTCACGATCGAGGATCTTTTGGAAGAAATCGTCGGGGAGATTGTTGACGAATACGATTCGGATGAACTTCCTCCGATTGTTGCCCAGGGGGATGACACCTGGAGTGTCGATGCCCGCTACAGTCTGAGCGATCTCGAAGCTGAGCTTGGAATCAAGCTCGATTACGAGGATTCCGAGACCGTCGGGGGATTGGTTCTTGAACGCCTCGGAAGAATTCCCAAACGGGACGAACGGGTTGAAGATCCCCAGGCCTCTCTCCAGGTCACGGACATCAAAGGGAACCGAATCCTTCGTCTCAAGGTGGTTCGGAAGCCCCGAACTGCTGCGTCCGTGCCTGGCGCGGGGGCATAAACTTGCCAATGCAGTTGGTATTCAACACTTTCGTGACTTGCGGATTTCTTTTGCTGGTGGCTTTTTTCGCCGGGTGTGAGACAGGGTTCGTCAGTCTTGATGTGGCCTCCTTGCGGCAGCGTGCCAAGATTTCGGGGAAGGTGTCCGAGAAGCAACTGCTCGATATAGTTCGCGCTCCCGAGCGGTTTCTGGCATTGACCCTCATCGGAACCAACATGTCACTTGTCGTTGCGACCTCCTTTTTCAGCCAGGTTCTGAATGAATTTCAACCGTTCACAGTTTCCGCCGCCACATTTGCCCTTTCGGTTTTCATTTTCCTTTTCTGCGAGCTGGTTCCAAAAATGGCTTTCGCCAGTCAGCCTTTGGCGCAGTCCCTTCGATTCCTTTTCCTGCTCAGGTTCTTCGATCGATTGCTGGCGATTCCCGTTCTTATCGTCACACGGATCACGCGGGGAATCATGGATTTCCTGAAGCTCGGCGGAGAAAAAAAAAAAGAGATCTCTTTCGCGTGAGGAGCTTTTGATCCTGTTGAGTTGCGGGGCCTCGTCGGGGGTTCTCAGGGATCGCCCTCACCGCATGGCTCGCGGGATCATCGGATTGAAAGAAAGAAATATCTGTGAGATCATGAGGCCCCGAATGGCCATGGTCACTTTGGATGTTTCCGCGACTTTGGCGCAGGCTCGCAAGGTTTTTTCCGAAACGGGTTATTCCAGAATTCCGGTCTATGAAGGGAATGTTGACCACGTCATCGGGTTCCTTTATTTCAAGGATATTTTTCTGATGGGGGCTGAAACAAAGCCATTGCGCGAACTCCTGAGCGGTGTCATTGTTGCCCCGGAAATGAGCAGCGCCTTCGACCTTTTCCACCAGATGCGCGTTCAAAGCTTCCAGGCTGCGATCGTCGCCGACGAATTCGGATCGACGACCGGTATGGTCACTCTCGAAGATCTCATAGAAGAGGTGGTCGGCGAAATCGAGGATGAATTCGATGAATCTCCCGCTGAGATCAAGTTTAACTCCGACGGAACGATTACAGCGCGTAGCGAGGTGAATCTGGCTACATTCTGCGTACAGACCAGTGCGGTATTTTGCGAGGCGGAGGGAATAAACACCCTTAACGGCCTCATCCTTGAACGGCTTGGCCGAATCCCCCAACCTGGCGAGTGTCTCCTGATTGACGGATTTCGGATTGAAGTGTTGCAAGCCGATGCCAGAAAGACCATACTTGTCAAACTGGACATGACGAATGCCTCAGAACGATCTTCCACCAATTGAACACGACCGCTGGAGAACCGTCGCCGGCATCCTCCTGGAATCCCTGAAGGCTCTTTCCACGCGGCTGAGGAACTACTTCCTCACGGGGGTCATTCTTCTGGTTCCGGTTGTCGTGACGCTTTTCATTATGTTCCAACTGTTTCTTTGGGCGGATGGATTCCTGGGGGAGTCGGTCAGCAGGGGCATCGGATATCGCATTCCCGGCCTCGGTATCATATTCACGATTTTTTTGTTCGTGTCGGTTGGAATCATCGGTCAGAACGTTCTCGGAAAGCGTTTGTGGCATTGGGTGGAATACTCCCTCGAAAGCCTGCCGGTGGTAAGGTCGCTCTATGTAGGGATAAAGCAGGTTTCGGACATTCTTTTCCAGCAGCAGAAGTCTGATTTTCAGCGGGTTGTCCTGGTTGAATATCCGCGGAGGGAATTGTGGATCATAGGTTTTGTCACGAACGATGCTGCGGTCTGGAGCCAATCCGCGGAGTTTCTGGAACGCAAGATGGTGTCTGTTTTCATCCCGACGACGCCAAACCCGACATCGGGTTTTCTCCTTCTTGTGGACCGCACCCAGGTCATCGACAGCGCCCTTGGGGTCGAGGAAGCCATGAAGCTGGTTATTTCCGGGGGTCTGGTTCAACCCAAATCGATGGGAAACCGGACGCAACCGATTGAAGAGTTCACCATCCCTCATTGAGGCTACCAACATGAAAAACTCAACTTTTGTCGCGGGTTTTGTGGTTTCTATTCTCATTGCGGCATTCTTTTCACAACAACTGTTTGCCCAGCAAACAGAGGGAATCCGCCACTATCTTGGTTTGCGAGACCAACTTACGGAAATCAAGACCCTTTTGGAAGGTTCTCTCAGCTCCGAACCTGGAACCGGACTTCTTGCCAATCCCGGCGCTGAGGGAATCATCCGGTCCCGGCTCGGCCAGATCGACTCCGAGATTCAAGGAATAGCGGGGATGACTGGACCTCTGGCGGAATACTACGCTGACCGGCTGAACCGGTTGTCGTCGGACTGCCGCGCTCTTTTCCCGCTTTTCATTCAAAGACTTGCTTTGGGTACGAGGGCTCCGGCTGCCCTGGTCGCACCCGCAGTGCTTAGTGTGCCCGTAGCGCCGGTTTCTTCGCCTGGCACTTCCCCCGGCACTTCCCCCGGCACCCTGCCTGGCATCACGGCTGGCACAAGGCCCAGCACCCCGGCAGATACTTGGTTTGGCGCCATGACGAATGCTCCCGCAGTTGATTCTACAGCCGTTCAGGTTGTTCCGCCGGACCCGCTCGCTCAGACGGTTCGGGATCAACCTGGCCCGGTTTCGGCAGCTACGGCAATTCAGGCGACTCCAGTAATGACGGCAGCTTCCGCTCCCAGGACATCTTCTGCTGCCACGACATCTTCGGCTTCCCCGGCGCTTTCCGCCGATATCGACTTCGGAGCCATTCGCAAAAGAAGGGAATTCTTCCACCCGATCTGGTTTCGAACCCTACTCGATCCAAGGCTCAGCAAGAGACGGGGAAAAAGGCCGTTCAAAAAGCCTCTTCGCCAAGCGCCCCCTCCGGAGTTGCCCCCCAGCTTGATTCCGGCATCAGCGGTGGCAGCGCTTCCCCCGCTTCCGGCTGTGATTTCAGGAAAGCCCGCTTCTTCGCCCGTCATGACGTTTCCGCGGCTTCCAAGCCCTGTTGATTCGTTCCCCGCGGTGATGAAGCCCCTGGAACCATGGTCGGGAAACGATCCTCAGGTCAGGGAAACTTCCGGAATGAGACCTCTGGCCGTGATGATCGAGAATCACAACCTTGCCAGGCCTCAAACAGCCATGGATGAGGCGGAAGTGGTCTACGAAATCCCGGTGGAAGGCGGAATCACAAGATTTATGGCTTTGTTCTACCATGTTCCGGGCGTCATTGGTCCAGTCAGAAGCTGCCGGGAGTATTTTTTGGACCGGGCTCTCGAGGTCAACGCGCTTTACGTCCATTGCGGAGGAAGCCCGAAGGGCTACGCCTATATCGGCCAACAGAAGGCTTTTGCGATAGATGAAATCAGCAACGGGGCCCCCTTTTTCCGCGACAACACTCGCAAGGCCCCCCATAACCTGTATACCCGCGGCAAGGATCTGATCGACGTCATGAACAGAAAATTCCCGATGCAACTGCCTTATCAGCGGCTTCCCTTGATTTATGGAGATCACCCGACCGCTTCGACTGTATCTAATCGCGGGGTTTCAATTCACTATCATGGAAATTACACCGCCGAATTCCGCTTCAATCCTCGCTATAATCTTTACGATCGCTTCATGAACGGAACCCAGCAACTCGATCGGAAATCTCTCAAGCCGGTATCTCCGGGAACCGTTGTCGTCCAGGAAGCAGCCATGCGTGTGGTCGACGAGAAGGGCCGGCAGGAGATCAGCTTCATCGGCCAGGGGCGTGCGTTTATCCTTTATGGTGGGACGATCACCCCCGTCACATGGAGAAAAACAGCCGTCCGTGAATTCACCCATTTCTACGATCAACGCGGAAATCCGGTGATCTTTTCTTCGAAAGCCCCAGTGTGGATACAGGTGGTTTCGCCCCAGAACCCGGTGGTTTTCGATCCTCCGATTCCGCAATTTGCCTCTGCTCCAGCTGTTGGGGTTGCCCCGGCTGCCGCTCCCATACAGGCTTCGACTTCCGCGGCAACCCCCATTTCCGGCGCAGGACCGGCATCCGGAACCAGCACCGCATCAGTGGACACGGTTCCCCCCACGCATGTCCCCGCCCCGCCGGAAGGCCAGGCCCAATAGTTTTCAGGCGAGGCGAGACAGGAGAGAAATCATGGCAAAGAAATTTGGAGCAATCGGGGTGTTCGGACGAGCCAATGCCGGCAAGTCAACTCTGGTTAACGCGCTCGTCGGTGAGAGGGTTTCGATTGTTTCCAATCGGCCCCAGACGACCCGCAAAAGAATCCTGGGGATATTGACCGAGGGAGATTTCCAGATGGTTTTTTGCGACACACCCGGGCTGCACCTCATCAGAAATGAGCTTGATTCTTTCATGGCCAGTGAGATCGAAGATGCACTCGGTGGGTTGCACGGAGGGCTGTATTTGGTGGATGCCGGTGATCCCGCATTCGAAGAGGATTCCCGGTATCTGGCAACAATGGTTCCGAAGATCGAAGGCCCGGTCTTTCTGGTTATCAACAAGATCGACAGGGTTCCAGTCGCACGGGTTGATGAGTTGGCAAGCCTTTATTCGGGGGCGTTTTCCTTCCGAAAGGTGTTTCGGGTTTCCGCAATTCACTGTTTGGGCCTGCCTGAGATACTCGAAGAGGTGAAAAGCATCCTTCCCGAAGGGGCCTTTGCCTACGAATCCGATGACTACACCTCGCTCTCCGAACGTGAGATCGTCGAAGAGGTGATCCGGGAAGAGATGCTTCACAGATACTCCCAAGAGGTTCCGCATTCGGTCGCTGTCCAGGTCGAGGAGTTCAAAGAACGCGATAATGGAAAGACCTTCGTTTCCGCCACCCTCTACATGGAGAAGGAAAACCACAAAAAGATCGTGATTGGCCAAAAAGGCCAGGGAATCAAGGCACTGGGCGTTGCGGCCCGCGAGAAGTTGAATCAGATCCTTGGACGTGATATTTTTCTAGAGATTTGGGTCAAGGTTCGCCAGAACTGGCGGAAAAATCCCGATCAGACTCGACTCATGGGCTACGGGATCCGAAGGGACAAAGCATGAATTCAATCCTCATGATCGTTGTTGCGGTTGTCATCATTCTTCTGGTTTTTGTCATGTTTTCCCTCGATGACCAGGAAGGCGCTGTCGAAGAAGATCTTGGCCTCGAAACCGATGAAGTTGCCCGGCAACCACCCGAGAAGGGGGCCCCCGTTGCCTCGAACAGCCTTCGCTCCTCCGGCTCACCAGGATCCTCCGGCGCTTCCGGCGCTTCCAGCTCATCCGGCTCTGCCGGCTCCTCTGGCGCAACCGGATCCTCCAGCGCTTCTGGCTCCTCTGGCTCACCCGGTTCATCCGGCATTTCCGGAGCCTCCCGAATTGATTCCCCTGATGAAGCTACCGTTGAACAGGATCTCCAATTCAGACTCACCCTCGAAGATCAAGTGGCACCGGTCACGGGTATCAGCCTTAACCATCCGGTGGTGGCGGTCGTTCAGATACGATTTCCGGAAGCCATAATGGGAGATCCGGCCAGTCTTGTCAAAGCCCTCGGACGTGCCGAAGCGATTCTTGCTTCCCAAAAATCTCCATTTCCCTACCAGGTCGGGCTATTGAGCCAGTTGAGCCAAATCTGGCTTTTCGGAATTGATGAAGAGCGGGATGATGTGGCTTTTGAGGCCGTGGTTGCAGCCTACAGCACGGTTTCCCGATTCAAGAAGGCACTGGAAAGTGATCCCGCGCTATTCGAGGCAAAAGCCCGGGTTTCCATCGGCATGTCAATCGGTGAGATGGCCCGGGTCATCCGGGGTCCGCTGGGTCCGATCACCTACGTTGGGAAGTCGGTCTACATGGCTGAGACGCTTTCAGAAGCCGCAGGTGATTTTCAGGTATTCCTTGACGAGCAGATGCATCGCCTTGCCCAGCCGTGGTTCGATTTCCGCGAATGGAAGCCGATGAAGTTGCGTCCTCCTCTGCCTCCAGTGGCCTTCTTTGAAGTCGTAGGGTGGAGCAAGAAAGAGGAGGTTTTCGCCTTCGCCGGAAGCAAGGAGTGGACAGCGCGTCGGGCGGTTGCGGTTGCATACAGGTATCTCGATTTCGATGATGTGGCCCCCCTGCTCGCTCTCTTATCCGATTCCGATGAACGTGTTGCACTGGAAGCCCTTGCAACGCTGAGCGAAATCAAAGACAACCGTGGGCTTGGAATTCTCAAAATGATCCTCCCCGAGGCGAAGAGCTCCGCTTTGAGAAGTTCAATCATCAAAGCCATGGGTGACATCGGAAAAGAGGAGGTAATACCGATTCTCCTCGCCTCCACAAAAGATGTTCACTGGCAGGTTCGCTTGAACGCCATGAGGGCGCTCTACGGGATTTCCGGCCGGGACTCCCTCAAGCACATCGGCCACCTGGTCGACGACGAGAACGGAGCGGTGCGAGCGGGAATTCACGAGATTCTATTCTCTTGCGACCGGGATGAGCGCCACATTTCCGCCATTCGCGAGCTTCTCGGCGATCTTTCCCAAAGGGCCAGGAAGGCCGCGATTGAATCTCTGATACAGATCAAGACTCGGGAAAGTCTCATGCTCATCGCGCACACTTATTTCGACCAGGAACTCGAACTCAGACGATATTCATTGCGACTTCTCCGTGATGTCAATTCTCCTGACATCTACTCCTGCTTTTTATTCCTGTTCCAACATTCTGATGAAAAGGGCAGGCCAGAGATAGTTACGGCTCTTCGAAGATCCCAGTTTGCGGGGTAAGATATGGCCATCGAAATCCTGGTCGTCGATGACGAGGAAATGATCCGTTCGACTCTCAGGGAAGCCCTTGAAAGCGAAGGATATCGGGTCTCGGATTTCGGAAATGCCCGTGATTTTCTGAGATATTTTCAGGAAAAAGGCGGCGAAATCATCCTTCTTGATATCCGGCTTCCCGATGCCAGCGGCCTGGACCTCCTATTGGAAATTCCCAAAATCGACCCCGACGTTCCGGTGGTCGTCATGACGGCTTATGGAGACGTTGAAACAGCGGTGACCGCGATGAAGCGAGGGGCCTACGATTATCTTCCCAAGCCGTATAATCTCACCGAGGTCAATCTTTTGATCAAGAAGATTATACAGACCTCGATGCTCAAGGGCCAGTTGAACCGATTTCGCGAAAAGTTGGAAACAAACTATTCCCAGCTCATCGGCGAGAACGTCAAAATGAAGATCCTGGGGGAGCACATTTCGATGGCGTCTCAAAGCGATCGAACTACCGTTTTGATACGCGGTGAGTCCGGCACCGGGAAAGAGCTTGTAGCACGCCAGATCCATCTACAGAGTTCCAGGGCGGCACAACCTTTTATCGACGTTAATGCGGCCGCCGTCACCGGAACTCTTCTTGAGTCCGAGCTTTTCGGCCATGAAAAGGGCGCCTTCACCGATGCGCAGCGGCAGAAAAAAGGAGTATTCGAGCTAGCCGATCACGGAACTCTTTTCCTCGACGAGATCGGCGACCTCGATCCGAATCTCCAGGCAAAGCTGTTGCGCGTTCTTCAAGAACGACGATTCCGGCGTGTTGGTGGAATGAGCGATATTTCCGTCGATGTCCGGATCATCGCAGCCACCAATGCTAACCTCGAAATAGCGATGGAAGAAGGGCGGTTGCGCCGGGATCTCTTCTATCGGCTCAACGTTTTTACCCTGTTTCTGCCCACTCTTCGCGAAAGGAAGGATGACATAATGCTCCTGGCTCGAAGTTTCCTCGATCAATTCCGCAAGGAATTTTCAAAGGACATTTCAGGGTTCCAGCCCGACACGATGGAGATTTTGTCGAATTACGCCTTCCCCGGAAATGTGCGTGAGTTGAAGAATCTCATTGAACGCGCAGTTCTTTTAGAAACGACGAACAAGATCAGATCATCCAGTCTTCCCGAGGAAATGCACGGACGCCCACGCTCGCAGAGCATGACACCAGAAATAATGGATCCAGGAAAACCCTGGGAAACTCCCGGCTTCAATTTGAAAATTTACATCGATTCCATTGAGCGGAAAGTTGTTTCAGGTGCGATGGCCGATACGGAAGGCAAGAAAAGCAAGGCTGCCAGCCTTCTAGGTTTGACTCGTTTCGCCCTCCGGCATCAGCTTAAGAAACACGGCCTCGCCGACGACTCTTAAGGCCTTGTTCGCGACTAACAATGTCCGCTAAATTTCTCGGTTCGGCCTCAAATAGTGGACGCGGCATCTTGCCGCGTCGCAGCGGCTGGGAGCCGCTGCCACTTTTTCGCTGGATTCCGACAGAACATTTCAAAGCAGGCATTGAAACATGAATTTAGTGAAGTTTGGCA